>Ga0123333_10001829_pt1 | contig 22263 bp, 18 predicted proteins | sample BioC12SIPDNA_3_FD_89957 | JGI IMG/M metagenome (GOLD analysis project Ga0123333, IMG submission 89957) | Anaerobic biogas reactor microbial communites from Washington, USA - Biogas_R2_B C12 SIP DNA | ecosystem: Engineered > Bioreactor > Anaerobic > Unclassified | place: Washington, USA... | reverse complement strand
TGTTCGGTCTCAGGCGTGGTGGCCTGATCCATGCGTTCCATGTCGTTCATCGTGTTGATAACCTCCTTAAGTGACCATTCCGGCGTGGATGCTCCGGCGGTCACCCCTATGCGTTGCTCGGGCTTAAACCTTAAGTGCGGGGGGATATCCGCCGCACGTTCCACCAAGTAAGTCTCGGGGCAGTGTTCCTTGCAAGTCTCGTACAGCTTGCGGGTGTTGGCGCTGTTCTTGCCGCCCACCACGATCATGACGTCCACCGTGGCGGCAAGCTCGGCTGCCTCCTGCTGGCGCAGGGCGGTGGCGCTGCAGATGGTGCGGCGCACCGTAATGCCGGGGAAGCGGGCCAGCAGTTGCTGGGACAGGCGCTCCCACTCCTTGGGCGGGAAGGTGGTCTGTGCCACCAACAGGGCCTGCCCGGCCTCCTGCGGCAGGGCGTCTACCTCCTGGGGGGTGGAGATCACCCATACCTTGCCCTTGCACCATCCGGCGGTGCCGATGACCTCCGGGTGGCCGGGATCGCCGATCAGAATGACGGGCGCGCCCTGGGCGCTGAAGTCGCGGACGGTGCCATGTAAGTGTCGCACAAAAGGGCAGGTGCAGTCAACAACTTGGGCCGCAATTTGTCGGGCTTTTTCTTCCACATCGGGTGAAACACCGTGGCTGCGGAGAATCAGCAGGCCGCCCGCGGCCTCCTCCGGCTGCTGTACCGCGTGGATGCCCTTGGCCTCCAGCGCGGCAACCGCGGCGGGGTTGTGAATCAGCTCGCCCAGGGAATAGCAGCGGAGCCCCTGCTCCCCGGCCAGCTGAGCGGCGCGAAGCGCCTGGTCAATGGCCTGCTGCACCCCCATGCAAAATCCCGCGTGTTTGGCAACGACAACCGGCAACGAATCCCTCCAATTAGGCGTATTTATATACCATTCGACGGCGGGCCTTGTTTTCCTGCCGAATTGTCTGAAAGATTTTTTGCCGCCTCATCCCGGGCGGCCCGGATGGTGGCGACCAGCCTCTGGGTCAGCGCGTCCACCGCGTCCTTGCCGATGCCCTGGGCGGCCAGGTCCTCATAGTGCAGCTGGGGCAGAAAATAAATGTGCGTGGTGCGAAACAGCCGGATGCGGCCGTGGATGTAGGCGGGCATCAGCGGCACCTTGTTGCGCAGCGCCAGCAGGCTGACCCCGCTTTCCACGCCCTCCATCAGCTGCTCGGGGGGCTTGCGCGTGCCCTCGGGAAACAGCGCCAGCACATGGCCCTGGGCCAGCACCTCGTTTGAGGCGCGCATGGCGGCCATGTCCGTCATGTGGCGGGATACGGAGATCATGTGCAGCCTGTCCAGCACCCACCGAAACAGCCGGTTGGCGCCCAGCTCGCGCTTGCCCAGGAAGCGCAGCTCGTAGCGCCGGACGGGGACGGCCAGCATGAGGGGATCCAGCATGCTGGCATGGTTGCTGACCAGCATGTAGGGCGCCTCCATGGCGTTGATGGTGTCCGCCCCGTGATAGCGGATGGGGAACAGCAGCAGGCTGATCAGCCGGGTCAGCCACCGGGCAAGGGTATACACCGGCGTGCGGCGCTCGGCCGGGCGGTCAGCGGGCCTGTCCATAGGCAGCCTCCACAATGCGCAAAATGGCTTCCACCGACTGGTCGAAGCTGAAGCCGGTGGTATCCAGCAGCACGGCGTCCTCGGCCTGGCGCAGGGGGTCCAGCGGGCGCTCCCTGTCCTGGCGGTCGCGCTGGATGAGCTCGCTGAGCACGGCTTCGTAAGTGGCGGCCGGGTCGGTGCCGCGGATCTGCTCATAGCGGCGGCGGGCGCGCACCTCGGGCGACGCGGTGAGGAATACCTTGGCGCGGGCGCCGGGCAGCACCACGGTGCCGATGTCCCGGCCGTCGATGATCATGCTCTGCTGGCGGGCAATGGCCTGCTGGCGCGCCACCAGGTAGCGGCGCACCGGGCCGTAGCGCGATACAGTGGAGGCGGCGCTGCCCACCTGCTGGCTGCGGATGAGGTCGTCCACCGGACTGCCGTTCAGCAGCGTCTGCTGATGGCCATCGGCAAAGCGCACGTCCACCTCGACCCGGCCTGATTCCACCAGGTTGCTGACAGCCTGTTCGTCCGCCGGATCAATGCCCTGCTGCAGGGCGGCCAGGCCAATGGCCCGGTACATGGCCCCGGTATCCAGGTGCAGGATGTTGAGCCTGCGGGCAACGGCATCGGCCAGGCTGGATTTGCCGGCGCTTACCGGCCCGTCCAGAGCGATCAGCAGCGGTTTATGGGTCAAGGGATTGTGCTCCTTTCCGTAAGAATCGGAGGAGCTGTCGCTCCTCCGATACAGCCTGCGGATATGATACCCGTCTTATCTGGCCATAGACTTTGTCAGGTCCCAGCCCGCCAGGATGGCGTTCTGGTGGGCGACGGCGTAGGGGCCGGTGGCCTCGGCATCCGCCATGTCGCGGGGGAAGTGGATGCAGATGTGGCCGGTCAGCCCGTTGTTGGCGTTGTGGTCCACCTCGTGGCCGTGGCTGTGGGTAGACCCCATGTACACCCGCCCGTCGGAGAAGATGACCCACACCGGCCGCGGATCCCAGTTGTTGTAGCCCAGGGCCTTTTCCATGATCTGGGTGTCCTGCTTTGTGGGCGGCTCGCCATCGGCGTGCTTGCCCACGCTGAATACGTTGATGTTGTAGTGGGCGCCGCTCATGAAGTCATAGACGATGACCTTGGGCATGCTGCGCAGGCGGGAACGCACCTCGGTGTACCAGTCGCCCAAGCGCACCTCGCTGGCCAGCGGGGCCGTGAACACGGGGGATGCCGGCTGCACGGGGGCAGGCGTGGGCGTGGGCAGGGGGGCCGCGCCGCCGGCGGCCAGGGCCCTGGTGTCGGCCAGCTTGGCCAGCGTCAGCGAGCCGGCTACGCCGTCGGACTGCAGCTTGTTGTTGCTCTGGAAGGATTGGAGCGCCAGGAATGTCTTGGGCCCGAAGATGCCGTCCGCACCGCCGATGAGGTACTTGAGCTCGATCAGGCGCTGCTGCATGGCCTTGACGGGTGCTCCGCTGTCGCCGATGCGCAGCGTGGAGGAGGCAGCGGCCTTATCCTCCTCGGCGCTGGCGGTGGCGCCCAGGCTGCCGCCCGGGTTGCCCGGCGCTGTCGTGCCGTACAGCGACGTCAGCGTCTGCACACCGGCTACGCCATCGGGCTGCAGGCCGCTCTTGCGCTGGTAGCTGGTGACGGCCTTGGCCGTCTGCGTGCCGAAGATGCCGTCGGCATTGCCGGCGAGGTAGTTTAATTGAATCAGCCGGCTTTGCAGCGCGATGACCGAGGCGCCGACAGAGCCGATGCGCAGGGTCTCCTGCGTGGGCAGGCCGGTGGGTTGCAGGGAGGCCGGGTCGGCGCTGAGCGCATTGGCGCCAAACAGCACCTGCTGGGTCTCTTGGTCGGCGTTGCCGGTGACGCGCAGGCTGTTGCGGATCTGGAAGGCCTTGACGGCCGCGACGTCCTTATCCGCGTAGATGCCGTCCGGCATCACCTGATAGTAGCCAAGCGCCACCAGTCGGGCCTGCAGGTTGGTGACGGCCACGCCCTGCGTGCCCTTTTGCAGCAGCACATAGCCGGCGGCCGGGGGCGTTACGGGCTGGGGCTGCGGGTCGGCAGGCTGCGGCGTGGGCTGGGGCGTGATGCCCGCGGCGGTGTTGATGGCCAGCAGCGTAAACTCGTCCACCTTGCCGGTCTGCGGATGCTGTGCGCCTTCTGGAAGTCGCGCACCGCGGCGGCCGTTTTGGCGGTGTATTCGTTGGTGTAGGCACTCTTCAAGTGACCCAGCTGCTCAAGCGCGCGGTTGAGCACCTGCACCGCGTCGCCCATATCCCCCTGCTGCATGGGGTAGCCGGGGATGGGGGGCAGCAGCTTGAGGTACACCAGGCGGCCCGCCGCGTTGCGCGGGCGCTTTTCGTAGATCAGCTGCTGCAGTTCGGGCAGCGCCACGCCGGTGGCGCGCAGCTTGTTCTTATCCTGGAAGGCCTTGACCGCGGCCAGCGTGCTGGCGCCGAAGGCGCCGTCCGCCGTGCCCTTGTAGTAGCCCAGCTCGGTCAGCGCCAGCTGGAGGGTGCGCACCTTGTCGCCTGTGGCGTTGACGCTGAGCACCTCATAGCTTTGCCGGGCGCCCAGGTCGATGGGCAGGGACTTGCCCGCCAGGTACTGCTCGGGCACATTGATATAGTCGCTCATGGCGTAGCCGGTATACTCGCGGTAGGTGACCTTGAGGAAGTCGCCGCTCGTCTCCAGCACCGTGATGGTGGCATTGGCCGGGATGGTGAGCATACGGGCTGCCGAGGTCGATGCCTTCTTGCGCATGTTGACCGAGGCCGAGGCGGTGGTCTGGTAGGGATAGGTGGCCTCGCCCAAAGGTTCGGGCTGGAATACGGGGGCCTGCGTAGCGGTGGGCACCACCGGGGCCTGCGTGGCCTGTACGGCGGCATCGCCCGTGCCGGGCTGGGCCATCAGCTTGGCCATGGTGTTGGCGCCGGCCTTGCCATCCTGGCGCAGGCCGCTGGCCTTCTGAAAGGCGCGTACTGCCTGCTCGGTGCCGCGGCCGTATACGCCGTCTAGCGCACCCTTGTAGTAGCCCTGATCCTTCAGCCGCTGCTGCAGGCTGATGATGGCATCGCCCCGGTCGCCCGGGCGCAGCACCAGGCCGTCGACGGCCGGCAGCGTGCGCACCTGGGTGGCGCGGCCTGCCGCGTTGCGCGGGCGGCCTTCAAACATCAGCTCCTGGCTGCGGGTATCGGCCATGCCGGTGTTGGGCAGCTTGTTTTTCTCCTGATAGGCGCCCACCGCCTTGGCGGTGTTGTCGCCGTATTTGCTGTCAATGGCGCCCTTGTAGAAGTTGAGCTCCTGCAGCGCCTGCTGCAGGGCCTTGACCTGGGGCCCGGTGCTGCCGCTGGCCAGCGGGGGGTACTTGGCCGCCTGTTCGGCATTGGCCGGCAGCGGCGTGGCCGCGGCCGTGGCCGATGATGCGCCCGGGGCCGTGCGGGTGATGAAGGACTGCACGGCGAAGCCGGGCTGGCCGTTATACTCCACAATGTAGTAGCTGCCATCGGCACCGGTGACCGCCAGGGACTCCCCCTTGGGGATCACCAGCAACACCTCGGCCGTGCCGGAGGGCTTGTCACGCAGCCGGAGGCTGTCGGTGGTGTAGCCGATAAAGGGATAGACCTCCGCGCCCAGGGACGGCGCCATGGCCAGCAAAAGCACCATGCTGAGCGCAGCAGCCAGGGCACGTCTCCATTTCATCGATATCATGCAAAAACCTCCGTCGCTTGTATGCTTCATCCTATTTTATGCGCAATCTATGGAAGTGTCAAGAAAAGAAAGGAGTTTTGTAACAATTTTGGCCGAATTTTTGTAATAAATAGAAAAACAGGCATCCCCGATGCCTGTGAGCGAAATAAACAGCGGAAAAGGCTACAGCCTGACCGGGTCGCGCGTCAGGCGCAGCAGGTAGGGCTGGTCGTCCATCGGGTCGCCGAAGGCATCTGTCCCCTCCGGCGTGGCCCCGCGGTAGATGACCAGTGTGTCCGCCCCTTCGCTGGCGATCTCCAGCGTGCCCAGGCGCAGCACGGGCCGGTCGTGGCGCAGCTTGAATTGATCGCGCACAAAGGCCAGCAGGTCCTGATCCTCCCGGCCCCAGGGGTAGGTGCCGCGGTTGTAGGGGTCGGCCGCGCCCTCCATGCCGGCCTCATCGCCGTAGTACAGCGAGGGCATGCCGGGCAGCGCGATGAGGATCTGCAGCATCTTTTTGAGGCGTTCCACCGCCAGCGCACGCACCTGGGGGGCCATCACCTGGTTGGCCCGCTGGCGCAGCGGCAGGTGCGTGTACTCCTGCTCCACCAGCATGTTGAGGGTGCGCGCGCGGTCGTGGCTGCCCATCAGGTTCATCAGCGAGTAGAAGAAGGGCATGGGGTAGTTCTCCTGCTGGGAGCGCACCAGGCGCACCACCTCGGCCGCATTGCCCTGCCCGGTCAAAAAGCGGATCAGCACCGCGCGCAGGGGATAGTTCATCACGGTATCCAGCGTATCCCCCAGGCAGTAGTTGCGCAGCTTGCCGTAGGCTACCTTGTTGCTCGCATCCTCCCACACCTCGCCCAACAGCACGGCATCGGCCTTCTTGGCGCGCGTGGCGGTGCGCAGCTCGCGGACAAAGCGCATGGGCAGCTCGTCCACCACATCCAGCCGCCAGCCGCAGGCGCCGCGCTCTACCCACAGGGCGCCCACGCCGTCGCGCCCCAGAATAAACTCGCGGAAGCTGGGGCAATCCTTGTTGATCTCGGGCAGCGTGGGGATGTTCCACCAGCTGGCGTAGCGGTCCGGGTAGTGGGTGAAGCGGTACCAGGGGTAGTACTTGCTCTTGCGGCTCTGGTAGGCGCCCACGCCCGGGTAGCGCCCGTAGCGGTTGAAGTACAGGCTGTCGTCCCCCGTGTGGCTGAACACACCGTCCAGCATCACCCGCATGCCCAGCTTCTGCGCCTCCCGGCACAGGCGCTCAAAGTCCTCCTGCGTGCCCAGGAAGGGGTCGATCTGGTGGTAGTCCCCGGTGTCGTAGCGGTGGTTGCTGCGCGCGCGGAAGATGGGGTTAAGGTACAGGATGGTGACGCCCAGGTCCTTCAAATAGGGCAGCTTGGCGGTGATGGCAGGCAGGTCGCCGCCGAAAAAATCCACCGCCTGATTGTCGCCCGTGGTCAGGTCGGCGTACAGCAGGGGAGTTTCGTCCCAGTTTTCATGCAGGTCGCAATCCGTCCGGTCGGTGACCGGGGGCCCCGAGCGGGCAAAGCGATCGGGGAAGAGCTGGTACATGATGCCGTGGCGCAGGTAGCCAGGCGTATCAAAGGCCGGGTCGTATACCGTGATCTGAAAGGAGGGCGGCGGATCCTGATAGATCGCGCCTACCCCGCCCAACTTGTCGGCCGCATTGCCGCAGTACAGGCGGCGGCCGCGCTCATCCTCAGCGTGAAAGTCATACCACAGGGTATGGGGCTCGGCCAGGGTGGTGATGGTGACCTCCCAGGTGCCCAGGCCGGCGGGCTGCATGGGGTAGGCATTTTCGTGGCCGTTCCAGGTGCGCAGCACCACCGTGCGCGCGGGCCAGGAGACAAACAGGCGCAGGCGCACCGCGGTGCCGGCGGGCACAGCGCCCAGGGGCCAGCGGCATTCCTTGCTTTGCGAGTCGTGGTACAGTTCCATCAGGGTCGGTTCCTCACTTAAAAAAATCAATTCGCGATGCGCAGCACGCGCCGCACCAGCAGGCTCAGCGCGTAAAAGACGGCAGCGCACAGCACCACCGCGGCGCCCACGCTGCTGCCCAAAGTGTAGGCGGCAATCAGCCCTAACACGCCCGACAGCAGGCTGATGATCACGCTGAGCAGCGCGTGCTGCGGCGCGCTGCGCGCCAGGTTGCGCGCGGCGGCTGCCGGCAGTATCAGCAGGGCGTTGATCAGCAGCACGCCCACCCAGCGGATGGCCAGCATCACGGCCACCGCCACCAGGCAGACAAACAAGTCCTCCACCAGCCGGGTTTTTACCCCGCGGCTGTCGGCCAGCTGCGGGTTGACCGCGCTGAGCAGCAGGGGGTTATACAGCAGCGCCCAGGCAGCCACGCCGCCCACCAAGGCGACGGCCAGCCACAGCAGGTCATTTGGCCCGATGGCCAGCACATCGCCCACCAGCAAGGACGAGGCGCGGGCAAAGCTGCCGCCCTGGCTGAGCAGCACCAGCCCCAGCGCGATGCCCGTGGAGGAGAAGACGCTGATGTTGGTATCGGCCGAGGCGCCGCCCGTGCGGTTGATGCGGCTGATGAGCAGCGCCCACAGCACGCCGAACACGATCAGCACCGCGGTCTGGTTGCTGGCGCCCAGCAGCAGACCGGCCCCCGCCCCCGCCAGGGCGCTGTGACCCAAAGCATCAGAAAAGAAGGCCATGCGCCGGTTGACCGCCATGGTGCCCAGCAGGGCCAGCAGCGGGGTCAGCAGCAGCAGCGCCAGCAGGGCGTTTTTCATGAACTGCATGCCAAAGATGGAGGCGGGCAGCAGTTGATCCATCAGCGCGTACAGGGCGTCCATCATGCTGTCCTCCCCGGGCCGTGCGTGTGGGGGAAGGAGTCGGCAAAGGCCGGGGAGGCGAATACCTCCTCCGCCGTGCCCACCATGCGCGTGGTCTTGTCAATCAGGGCCACCTGGTCGGCATACTCACGCACCAGCGTCCAGTCGTGGGACACCATCAAAATGGCCATGTGCTGCTGCTTGCGCAGGGCGTTTACCGTATCCAGAAACAGCGCCTGGCCGTTGTGATCCACGCCGGAGACCGGCTCATCCAGTATCAGCAGATCGGGCGCGGGGGACAGCGCCAGCGCCAGCAGCACGCGCTGCAATTCGCCGCCCGACAGCGCGCCCAGGCGCTTGTCCATCAACCCCTGAGCCTGGGCCAGCGTGAGGGTGTTGAGTACCTCCTGCCGCGCCTTTTTGCTCACCCCCGTCCACACCGGGCGGCGGGTCAGGGCGGAGGCCAGCAGGTCGCGCACCGTCAGCGGCATCTGCTTGTCAAAGGGCAGCTGCTGGGGCACATAGCCTATGCGCACCTGGGCAAAGGGCTTGTCCTGCTCATCCAGGTGGAGGATTTTTCCCTCGTAGGGCACCTGCCCCAGCACGGCGCGCAGCAGCGTGGTCTTGCCGCCGCCGTTGGGGCCGATCAGCACCGTCAGCTGCCCGCAGTGGGCATGCAGGTTGACATTGCTGATCAGCGTATCCTGCTCCAGCCGCACGCTGACGCCCGCCAGCTCGATGCGGCACAGCCCGCAGCGGTGAACTGCCTCATTTGCCTGCAATGGCTTGCTCCTTCTGATACCATTTGCACAGATCGCGCAGCGTGCACTGGCCGCACAGGGGCCGCTGCGCCTTGCACACGCGCCGCCCGTGCCAGATCAGCCAGTGGTGGGCGCGGTTCCAATTTTCCTCAGGGATCACGGCCATCAGCTGCCTCTCGGTCTGCTCTACATTTTTGGCGTCGGCCAGCCCCAGGCGGTTGCTCACACGGAACACATGGGTATCCACCGCCATGGCGGGCACGCCAAAGGCGTTGGCCAGAACCACGTTGGCCGTCTTGCGGCCCACGCCGGGCAATGAGGTCAGGCGCTCCCGGTCGTCGGGCACCTGGCCGCCAAACTCGTCCACCACCTGGCGGCTGGCCAGCACGATGTTCACGGCCTTGGAGGCAAAGCCGCAGCTGCGCACATAGGGGTAGACCTCCTCGGGCGTAGCGGCCGCCAGGGCCTGCACGGTGGGGTAGTCACGAAACAGCGCCGGCGTCGCCTTGTTGACCTGCACATCGGTGCTCTGGGCCGACAGCATGGTGGCGATCAGCGTCTCGTAGGGGTTGGTGAAGTTGAGCTCGGGCCGGGCGTCCGGGTGGGCCAGCGCCAGGGCGGCGAGGATTTTGTCCGCGTGCAGGCGGTCGATGTGTTCGGTCATACGATAAACTTCTCAAAGGACTTGCGGTATTGCGTCAGCTTGGTCAGCACAAACACCTCCACCGGGAAGAACAGCATGTTCTTGACCACGCGCAGCGGCAAGATGGCAAAGAAACCCTTGCCCACAATGGGCACCAGCAGCAAGGTGTTGATGGTCAGGTGCATCAGCAGGGTGATGATGGCCTGGCACAGCACGATGCGCTGCCGGCTGACCTGCCGGGGGTGGAGGAATAGGCCGTACACCGTGCCGCTGAGGGCGGCCGCCAGCGTAAAGCCGGGGTTGAACGGCCCCGTGGGAAACAGCAGCGCGCCGATCAGGTCGGCCAGGGCGCCGGCCGTCAGGCCGCCCACCGGGCCAAACAGCATGCCGGCGGTTGCGATGGGCACAAAACCGAAGGACACGCTGATCACCCGGTCGTTATAGCCCAAAAAGCGCTTGGCGATGATGGACAGCGCCACCAGCAGGCTGATGGCGATCAGCTTCTTGAGCGGCAGGGAACCCGGCCTTGAGGTGCTCATGGATTGCTCCCCCTATTCATTGATATCGTTGACAACGAAGGAGTGGTCAAACAAGAAGTCGTGCAGCGCCTCGCGGTTGGGCGCAAAATCCATCAGCTGGCTGGCGCCGCCAAAGTAATCAAAGCTGCGGAAGGTGCCGTCCACCGGCAGGCGGAACATCTCCACCGGGGTGCCGCGCAGGGCGAATACCATGTTGAATGCCTGCAGCATGTCGGCAGTGGTCATGTTGGTGGACAGGATGTTGTTCATCACGCTGTCCAGGATGTTGCGCGCCTTTTCATAGCTGATGTCGCGCAGCGAGTCGGCGATGGAGCTTAATACCAGCCGCGTGCGGTAGGTGCGGCCGATGTCGTGCGGGTCGCCGTTGAGGGCGGGCACCCGCCGGGTGCGCATGTAGATGACGGCCGCGTGGCCGGTGAAGTGATAATTGCCTGCGCCGTTCATGGCCGGCGTGGTGCTCTTGGGGGAGATGGCGTAGCGCTTGAGGTAGCCGGCCTCCCGGTCGGTCACCGTCAGCTGCACGCCGCCCACCGCGTCCACGATGGATTGCACCTGGCTCCAGTCCATCAGGATGTACTTCTCAATCTGCAGGCCAAAGTGCCGGTTGATGGTGTCCAGCAGGCCCTGCATGCCGTACTCTTTCACGATGTAGGTCAGCCTGCCGGGCTGCTCGTCCGGATGCAGCACCAGCATGTCGCGTATGAAGGAGGTGGCGATGATGCGGCCGGCTACTTCGTCCACCGTCACCAGCACCATGCCGTCGGAATACCCAAGCCGGCTCATGCGCGCGGCCCAGGAATCCATGCACACCAGCAGGTAGTGGTGCATGCCGGTGGGCGTGGGCGGTATCTGGTCCGGCGGCAGCGCCTGGATGTCGGGCACCTCCTGCTGGGCCAGGCCCATCAGTGGCACGGCAGCCAGCAGCAAGGCCAGGGCCATCAGCAGGCTGAGGCAGCGCTTCATGGCGTATCTTCCTGAGCCTGCTCACCCCAGCGCTCCAGCTGCACGCCGGCCTCGCCCAGTATTTCCAGCGCGAAGGGGTCGGGGTACCCCTGCTCGTACACGATGCGGCGGATGCCCGCGTTGACCAGAATCTTTGCGCACACCGAGCAGGGCTGGTGCGTGCAGTAGCATGTGCCGCCGTCAATGGACACGCCTAGCTTGGCCGCCTGGATGACGGCGTTTTGCTCCGCGTGGATGGCGTAGCACACCTCCGCTCGCGTGCCCGAGGGGATGTTGAGCTTGCGGCGCAGGCACTCGCCCTTTTCCTTGCAGGTTTTGATGCCTGCCGGCGCGCCGTTGTAGCCCGTGGTCATCACGCGCTTGTCCTTCACGATGACGGCGCCGATCTCCCGCCCGGGCTGAAAGCAGCTGCTCCATGTGGATACCAGCTTGGCCATTTCCATGAATCGATAATCCCATTTGTTCAAGGCTTTGCACCTCCAAAGGTGCTTCATTATATAGTGACAGCCGTCGGGGTGTCAATGAACGGGGGCGGCGAGCAGCGCATTGACGCGCTGCCTGAGGCGCAGCAGGTATTCGGCGTCCCGCGGGTAATCGGTCAGCGCAATGCCGGCGGGGTAATCCGGCGGCTGCTGATCGACAAATATTTTCTCCAGGGGGCTAACCAACTTGCAGGTGATCTCCACGGGGCACCTCCAGTGCATATTTTTGTCCATTGTAACACAGTTACGGCCGCTGTCCACCCAAAAATGAGTGAAAGAAAATCCCTTGTCAGTGAATGATTATTCGCACCAAAATAATCTGAATTGATTTTCATATTGGGGTTGCTTTTTTGCATGCATCACTGTATACTTTTAGCAATCCATATAGGGGACTCGACGGAATCACATCGCAATACAGGAGGAGATATGCTTGTATCGTGGGCGTTGCTCGTTGTCTTAGCGGGCGGGTTGGTGGCGTTGCTGTTTGCCTTTGTCAAGACCAGATGGATCTATCGCCAGAAGGTGGATCACCCGGTGCTTCAGGAGGTCAGCGGGCACATCGCCGAGGGGGCGATGACATTTCTGGGGCGTGAGTTCAAGGTGCTGACCCCCTTTGTGCTGGTGGTGGCGCTGCTGCTGGCGCTGGGCAACCAGGGGGCGCTGCGCTGGCAGGGCGCGGCCTTTTTGGTGGGCGCGCTTGCCTCCGCGCTGTCGGGGTACCTAGGCATGCGGGTGGCCACCGCGGCCAACGCCCGCACGGCCTACGCCGCCAAGGAGCAGGGGCTGGGCGCCGCCCTGCAGGTGGCCTTTTCGGGCGGCACCGTGATGGGCATGAGCGTGGTGGGCCTGGCGCTGGTCGGGCTGTTCATCGTGCTGTACGCGTCCGTGCGCATGTTCGGCGTGGCGGAGGCGGCGCTTTCGGGCATCATGCTGCCCATGGGCACGGCCTTCTCGCTGGGGGCGTCCTCCATCGCGCTGTTCTCCCGCGTGGGCGGCGGCATCTTCACCAAGGCGGCTGACGTGGGGGCCGACCTGGTGGGCAAGGTGGAGGCCGGCATCCCCGAGGATGACCCCCGCAACCCCGCCACCATCGCCGACAATGTGGGCGACAACGTGGGCGACGTGGCCGGCATGGGCGCCGACCTGTTCGAATCCTTCGTCGGCTCCATCGTGGGCGCGATGATTCTGGGCCTGGCTGCCCCCGCGGCCGCCGAGCTCAAGCTCAAGCTGATGCTGCTGCCGCTGCTGATCGCGGTGGTGGGCGTGCTGTCCTCGGTGGCGGGCACCGCCTTGGTGCGTGCCAAGCCGGGCAGCGATCCGCAAAAGGCGCTCAACCTGGGCACCATGGGCGCGGCCGGCCTGGCCACGCTGCTGGTGTTCGGCCTGCTGCATCTGGTGATGGGCGCCCAGACCCTCAGCAGCGGCGCCGGGCTGTACCATGTGTTTGGCGCGACGGTCATCGGCCTGGTGGCCGGGGTTGTCATCGGCCAGATTACCGAGTACTATACAGGCACAGACAAGCGGCCCGTGCTGTCCATCCTTAAGGCCTGCGAAACGGGATCGGCCACCACGCTCATTTCCGGCCTGGGCGTGGGCATGCGCAGCACCTTTCCCACGGTGCTGGTCATCACCGCCGGCATCTTCGGCAGCTTTCTGCTGGCCGGCCTGTACGGCGTGGGCATCGCCGCGGTGGGCATGCTGATGACGCTGGGCATCCAGTTAGCGGTGGACGCCTATGGCCCCATCGCCGACAATGCGGGCGGCCTGGCCGAGATGGCCGAGCTGCCCCGCAGCGTGCGCAAGATCACCGACTCGCTGGACGCCGTGGGCAACACCACCGCCGCCATCGGCAAGGGGTTTGCCATCGGTTCCGCCGCGCTGACGGCCATTATCCTGCTGTCCTCCTTCCGCGATCAGGCGGGCCTTGCGTCGGTGGAGATCACTGACCCCCGGGTGATGGTGGGCGTGCTGATCGGCTCGGTGATTCCCTTCCTGTTCAGCGCGTTGGCCATGTCCGCCGTGGGCACGGCGGCCCACCAGATGATTGCCGAGGTGCGCCGCCAGTTCCGGGCGCATCCGGGCATCCTCACCGGCGAGGAAAAGCCTGACTACCGCCGCTGCATAGACATCAGCACCCGCTCGGCCCTGCGCGAGATGCTGCTCCCCGGCCTGATTGCCATCGCCTCCCCGGTGCTGGTGGGCTTTCTGGGCGGCATATCGATGCTCATCGGCCTGCTGACGGGGGCCACCATCACGGGCGTGGCGCTGGCAATCTTCATGTCCAACTCAGGCGGCGCGTGGGACAACGCCAAGAAAATGGCCGAGGCGGACGAGAACATCGGCAAGGGCTCCGACTCGTACAAGGCCGCCGTTGTGGGCGATACGGTGGGCGATCCCTTCAAGGATACGGCCGGCCCCGCGCTTAACATCCTCATCAAGCTGATGTCCATGGTTTCCCTGGTGATTGCGCCAATGCTGAAAGCCTTCTGGGGGTAAGATATGAACACACAATACGCACCGCATCTGTATATGATTTGCTATCCCAACTCTTCGCTGGTATTGAGCCAGCTGTCGCCGCAGGATTTCGGCGCCAGGTACAACTACGGCTCGGCCAGCTACTACGCCGGCAAGCTGATTTACGCGGAGCTGGATATCAACTACCGCAACGATTATTTCCGCATCGACGAGGCGCTGAGCAAGTTTGGCGCCCACAGCGACGGCACGCCCAAGGCCACCAAGTATATCTCCAGCTACCGGGTGCTGGAGCATGTGGACATCGACGCCGTGCAGATGCTGTACCTGGCCAACGCCGACGGCACCAGCTACGCCCTGCAGCCCGGCCCCTATCAGCCCTCCACCCAGGAGCACGACCTGCATGTGTTTGCCGAGATCGACCCGGTGCGCATGCTCACGCTGTCCAAGTTTGATCTGCGGGGCTTTGGCCGGTGGTTTACCGACCCGGACAACATCATCGCCGTGCCGCGCCTGCTGTTTGCCCAGGTGACGCTGGAGGTTGACCAGTTCCTGGCCGACTTTGAGCAAAACCCCTTCAACCCCCCGCCGCTGGAGGGAGTGCACCCCTCCAAACTGCGCAACGCCATTGTGGACCTGCGCCGCCGGGAAAAGAAGCTCTTCAAGGGGCTGACGCTGGACACCTCCTTCACCAAGGAGTCCTACCGCAAGATCCGCCACGGCTTCATGCTGATAGACGCCCACAAGGAAAAGTTCTTCCCCATGCCCACGCTGCATGAGATTGAGATGAACAACCTCAAGTTCTGGAAGGGGATGTAATACTGAACACATTCGTTCAGTATGAACACTCAGATTCCGCCATAAGTATTTCCCCCGGGGCAGCCGATGTTTGCGGCTGCCCCGGCTGCTTACGCCGCATGGACAACCGCCGCGCCCTTATGCTAAGATGGGCGGTACTACCGATTGGATGGAGGCCTTGTTTGGACACGCAAAAGCTCGCAGCCATTGACCGGCTGCTTTCGCGGGTGGAGAAGCCCGCACGGTATATCGGCGGGGAGATGAACACCCAGGTAAAGCCCAGAGGGAAGGACACCGCCGCCTTTGCCTTCTGCTTCCCGGATACCTATGAGGTGGCCATGAGCCACCTGGGCCTGAAGATACTCTACGATATCCTCAACCGCCAGCCCGACATGCTGTGCGAAAGGGTGATGATGCCCTGGCACGACATGGCGGACCATCTCAGGCGGGAGGACATCCCGCTTTTTTCGCTGGAGACGCGCACCGCGCTGCACGAATTTGACCTGGTGGGCTTTACTTTGCAATATGAAATGAGCTTCACCAACATCCTGGAGATGCTGTCCCTGGGCGGCATTGCCCTGCGCGGAGACGAGCGCGGGCAGGACGAGCCCATCGTCATCGCCGGCGGGCCCTGCGCCTTCAACCCGGAGCCGCTGAGCGCCTTCATCGACTGCTTTGTCATCGGTGACGCCGAGACCGCCATCGTGGAGGTGACGCGCTGCGTCAAGCAGCTGCGCCTGGCGGGGGCCGCCCGGGTGGACATCCTGTATGCGCTGTTGCAGATTGAGGGCTGCTACGTGCCCTCGCTGTACGAGGCCAGCTACCACGAGGATGGCACCCTCCAGGGCTTTGCGCCGCTTCGCGAAGGCGTGCCTGCCACCGTGCGCAAGCGCATTGAGATGGATCTGGACGAGGCCTCCTTCCCCGAGAGCATCCCCGTGCCCTATACCGAGATCGTGCACGACCGCATATCGCTGGAGATCATGCGCGGCTGCACCCGTGGCTGCCGCTTCTGTCAGGCGGGCATGCTGTACCGCCCGGTGCGCGAGCGCAGCCCCGAAAAGCTGCTGGCCCTGGCCGAAAAACTGGTGGCGGCCACTGGGTATGAGGAGATATCGCTATCAAGCCTGTCCAGCGGTGACTACGGCCAGCTGGCCGAGTTGGTGCGCGGCCTGATGGACCGCTTTGCCAAGGATCGGGTGTCCGTTTCCCTGCCCAGTATGCGGGTGGACAGCCTGGTCAAGCAGACGCTGGAGGAGACCCGCGCCGTCAAAAAGAGCGGCCTCACGCTGGCCCCCGAGGCGGCCACCCAGCGCCTGCGCGACGTCATCAACAAGGGCGTCACCGAGCAGGACATCCTGCGCTCGGTGTCCGACGCCTTCCAGAGCGGCTGGAGCAATGTAAAGCTCTATTTCATGATCGGCCTGCCCACCGAGACCGATGAAGACCTGGAGGCCTTTGCCGACCTGGCGCGCCTGGTGACGGGCGCCTACTTCGCCGTGCCCCGGGAGCAGCGCGCCCCCGGCCTGCGGGTGACCATGAGCGCGGCCACCTTTGTGCCCAAGCCGTTGACGCCCTTTCAGTGGGCGGCCCAGGATGCCCTGCCCGAGATCAAGCGCAAGCAGGCGCTGCTGCGCACCGCGCTGCGGCCGGTCAAGGGCGTGCAGTTTAACTGGCACGAGCCCGAGCTCAGCGTGCTGGAGGCCTGCGTGGCCCGGGGCGACCGCCGCATGGGCGAGGTGATTTACGCCGCCTGGCAGCGCGGCTGCCGCCTGGACGGCTGGCGCGAGCACTTCAAGTTTGACGTGTGGCTGGAGGCCTTTGCCGCCTGCGGGCTGGACCCGGACTTCTACGCCGCGCGCGAGCGGGGCGAGCGGGAGCTGCTGCCCTGGGACTTTATCGACGCGGGCGTCACCCGCCAGTACCTGTGGCTGGAGCGTGAGCGCGCCATGGCGGGCACCGTGACCCCCGACTGCCGCGATGGCTGCGAGGGCTGCGGCCTGCGGCGCTTTGACGGGGTGTGCGTGCCATGAAGATGATTGCCGTATTTTCCCTGAAAGACAGGCTCAAGCACATCGGGCACCTCGACCTGATGCGCGCCATGCAGCGCGCGCTGCGCCGCAGCGGCCTGCCGGTCAGCTACAGCCAGGGGTTCAACCCGCACATTCTGCTGTCGTTTGCAGCGCCGCTGTCCGTGGGCATGGAGGGCGAGCGCGAGGTGATGGAGGTGCCGCTGTCGGCCCCGGTGTCGCCGGAGGAGTTCATCCGCCGCATCAACGAGGCTCTGCCGCCGCTGGTGCGCTGCCTGAGCGCCCGCCAGGTGGAGGACAGCCACCCCGCGCCCATGTCCCAGCTGGGGGCGGCGCAGTTTGACATCACGCCCAGGGAATCGGCCGAGGCGCTGCTGGCAGCCGTGCCGGGCTTTCTGGCGCAGGAGAGCATCCCGGCCATGCGCAAGTCCAAAAAGGGCATGGTGCCGGTGGACCTGCGCCCGCTGATCTACAACCTGCGCGTGCAGGGCGGCCGACTGGAGGCCCTGCTGGCGCTGCACCCCTCGGGCACCTGCAAGCCCGACCTCATGATGCAGGCGCTGAGCGAATTTGCCGGCCTGCCCGAACCCGCCCTTTACGACATCTGCCGCACCGCGCTGCTGACCGAGCGCTTTGCCCCGCTGGAGGACGCATGAGCCTGCTGCTGGTGGAGGTGCAGGGCGCCGAGCGGGAGATCGCCCTCATGGAGGGCAGCCGCCTGGTGGACTACTACCGCAGCGCCGATGCGGGCAGCATCCGGCCGGAGGAGATCTACCTGGGCCGCGTGTCCCGCGTGATGAAAAGCCTGCAGGCAGCCTTCGTGCGCCTGGCCGACAAGGTGGACGGCTTTTTGCCGTTTGCCCAGATCCCCTCGGGCAAGGCCCCCCAGCCCGGCGACACCCTGCTGGTGCAGGTGAAAAGGCCGCCCACGCCCGGCAAGGCCGCCTACCTGACCATGGACATCGCCCTGACCGGCAGCCTGGCCATATTGACCCCATGCCGCGCGGGCAGCCGCATCTCCCGCCGCGTGGGGGAGGGGGACAAGGGCCGTTTGCTGCGGCTGGCGCGCCAGCTGGCGCCCGAGGGCATGGGCCTGGTGCTGCGCGGCGACAGCCTGCACGAGGACGAGGACGCCCTGCGCGATGAGATAGCCGCCCTGATCAGCCGCTGGCAGGCCATCCAGTCAAGGGCGGGGGCCCTGTCGCCCCCGGCGGCGGTGGAGCAGGCGCCCGATGCCCTGCAGCGCCTGCTGCGCGACCTGCGCGAGGCGCCCGAGCGCATCATCACCAACGACCCGGCGGCGCTGGGCGATACCGGCTTGCCCGTCACCCAGGCTGCCCACCCCATGCAGCTGCACGAGGTGCACCACAAATTGAGCCGCGCGCTGCGCCGCAAGGTGCTGCTCAACAGCGGCGCTTCGCTGGTGATCGATCCCTGCGAGGCCATGACCGTCATCGATGTCAACACCGCGCAGAGCATCGAGGGCCGCGACCGCGGCCGCGCCTTGCTCAAGACCAACCTGGAGGCGGCGGAGGAGATTGCCCGCCTGCTGCGCCTCAGGCGCATGGGCGGCATCATCCTCATCGATTTTATCGACATGGAGGCCCCGCAGGACCGCGAGCAGGTGCTTGCCGCCCTGCGCGAGGCCCTGGGCCGCGACCCGGTGAAGGCTGTGGTACACGGCTTTACCCAGCTGGGCCTGGTGGAGATGACCCGCAAAAAGGCCGATGAACCCCTGGCCTCGGAGCGGTTGATCCCCTGCCCGCGGTGCAGTGGTACCGGCTTTGCCCAGCGACCCCAGCCCGAATCCCCACCCCCCGACAAGGAGGAACCAGACCATGAACCGTGAACCCGTGCGCCACATCGGCCCAGAGGAGCTGGCCGAGCAGGGGCGCTTTGCCGCGCTGGTGCAGGCGCATCACAGCCGCCCGCGCAGCTACCATATCGTCACCTATGGCTGCCAGATGAACGCCCACGATTCGGAGACACTGGCCGGCACCCTCAGCGGCATGGGCATCGAAAATGCCCCCCGGCGCGAGGAGGCCGACCTGGTGCTCTTTAACACCTGCTGCATCCGCGACAACGCCGAGCGCAAGGCCCTGGGCAACATCACCTGGCTGAAGGAGATCAAAAAAAAGCGGCCCCACATGCTCATCGGCGTGTGCGGCTGCATGATGCAGCAGCGCGGCATGGCCGAGACCGTGCTCAAGCAGTACCCCTTTGTGGACATCGCCTTTGGCACGGGCAGCCTGTACCGCCTGCCCGAGTACCTGTACCTGGCCGTGGAGGAGAAGCGCCGAGTGATCGATGTATCCCGCGAGGAGAGCACCATCGCGGAGGGGCTGCCGGTGCTGCGCGAATCGCCGTTTAAGGCCTACATCAACATCATGTTCGGCTGCAACAACTACTGCGCTTACTGCATCGTGCCCTATGTGCGCGGGCGCGAGCGCTCGCGCCGGGCGGATGACATCCTGCGCGAGGCAGAGGCCCTGGTGGCCGATGGCGTGCAGGAGATCACGCTGTTGGGGCAAAACGTCAACTCCTACGGCAACGACACGGGGGAGATCCCCTTTGCCCAGCTGCTGCGGCGGCTGGAGGCAACGGGCATCCCAAGGCTGCGCTTTATGACCTCCCACCCCAAGGACCTGTCGAACGAGCTGATTGAGGAATATGCCCGCAACCGGGCGCTGGCCCCCCACCTGCACCTGCCCGTGCAGTCGGGCAGCGACAATATCCTGGCGGCCATGAACCGCCGCTACGACGTGCGCACCTATCTGGACCGGGTGGACAGGCTGCGCGCCGCCCGGCCCGATATCGGCCTGACGACCGACCTGATTGTGGCCTTCCCCGGTGAGACGGAGGAGGACTTTCAGCAGAGCATGGCGCTGGTGGAGCGCGTGCGCTATGACAGCGCCTTTACCTTCATCTATTCGGCGCGCACCGGCACCAAGGCCGCCGGCCTGCCCGGCCAGGTGGCCCCTGATGTGGCCAGCGAGCGCATTGAGCGGCTGATCGCCGTGCAGGAGGGCATCACCCGGGAGGTGCTGCACAGCCTGCGCGGCCAGCGGATGGGTATATTGGTGGAAGGGGCCTCTGCCCGCCGCCAGAGCCAGATGACCGGCAAATGCGGCCGCAACATCTCGGTCAATTTCACCGGAGGCCATGAGGGACTTGTCGGGCGCATCGTGCCCGTTCACATCACCGGTGCCGGCAGCAACACGCTGCGCGGCGAGTACATCAAGGAGGAAGAAACCACATGAACCAGGCCATACAGGAGGCGGCCCGCACGCTGGGCCAGCAGATCATGCAAAGCGAGACCTATATCAACATGCAGCGCCAGGAGGAGGCCGCCCTGGCGGACGAAGCCCTGCAAAGCCAGTACCGCGAGTATTCGCTGGCCCGCCAGCAACTGCAGGAGCTCAGCCTGCAGGATGAGCCCGACCCCGGCGAGATGGAGGCCCTGCGCATGGAGATTGAGCGCCTGGCCCACGAACTGCAGCAGACGGACACCATGACCGCCCTCACCAATGCCCGCAACGCCTTTGGGGCACTCATGGCCCGGGTGAACGACGAGCTGCAGCTGGTGCTCAACCCCGTGGGCGAGGACGACGAGGATGGCTGCCCCAGCGGCGGGTGCGAGGGTTGCCACGGGTGCAGCGTGCGATAATGCATTCGGTTCGAAGCGCGTAAACGCGCTTCGAACCGGGTGAAGCAAGCATCTGCAATCAAGTTTTGTATAATGAAGGAGTACCATGGCCCAGCTGACCCCGATGATGCAGCAGTATATGGAGATCAAGCAGAAGTACCCGGACGCGATTTTGTTCTATCGCCTGGGGGACTTTTACGAGATGTTCTTTGACGATGCGCTGCTGGCCAGCCGGGAGCTGGAGCTCACACTCACCGGGCGCGACTGCGGCCTCAAGGAGCGGGCACCCATGTGCGGCGTGCCCTACCACGCGGCCGATGCTTACATTGCCCGCCTGATCGAGCGCGGGCACAAGGTGGCCATCTGCGAGCAAACGGAGGACCCGGCGCAGGCCAAGGGGCTGGTAAAGCGCGAGGTGGTCCGCGTGGTGACGCCGGGCACGGTGAGCGACTACGGCAGCCTGCACGAGCGAGACAACAACTTCCTGTGCGCGGTGTATTTCACCGGCAAGCGAGCGGGCCTGGCTTTTTGCGATGTGACGACCGGGGAACTCTACGTGACGGCGCTGGAGGATGCCGCGCGCGATTTGCGCAGCGTGCTCTCCGCCCGGCGGCCAAGCGAAATCCTCACCAACGCGCCCGACCGCCTGCAGGGGTGGAGCGATGCCTATCTGCAGGCCTACCCCCAGTCGGCGTTCAGCCTGGGCGGGGCCAGGGAGCGGCTGCTGCGGCACTTTGAGGTGGGCACGCTGGAGGCCCTGGGGCTGGACAGCGGCATGCAACCCGCAGCCTCGGCCGCAGGCGCCCTGCTGCACTACCTGATCGACACCCAGATGACCGACCTGAAGCACATCGCCACCCTCAAGGTGCAAGCGGCCGGTGACGCGATGCCGCTTGATATGAACACCCGCCGCAACCTGGAGCTGACCCAGGGCCTGCGCAGCCAGAATGCCTGGGGCTCGCTGCTGTGGCTGCTGGACAAGACGGCCACCGCCATGGGCGGCCGCCTGCTGCGCAGCTGGGTGGAGCAGCCGCTGCTGGATATCCACCGCATCCGTGAGCGGCTGGACGCCGTGCGCGCCCTGTGGGAGGAGCCGGTGCTGTGCGAGGCGCTGCTGGAGAAGCTGGGCCTGGTATACGACATGGAGCGCCTGCTGTCCCGCGTGGCGTACCGCACGGTGAATGCGCGCGACTGCCTGTCGCTGCTGCGCTCGCTGCGCCAGGTGCCCGATACCCTCAGCCTGCTGGACGCGGTGGACGCCCCCGGCATCCGCGCCGCGGCGATGCTGCTGGACCCCCTCAACCAACTGGCCGACCTGCTGGACAGCGCCATTGACCCGGAGCCGCCGGTCAACCTGTCCGACGGCGGGGTCATCCGCCCGGGCTACAGCCCGCAGTTAGACGAGTGGCGCGCCGCCGCCACCCAGGGCAAGCAGTGGCTGATGGACCTGGAGGCCCGCGAGCGGGAAGCCACCGGCATCAAAAACCTCAAGGTGCAGTACAACCGCGTGTTCGGCTACCACATCGAGGTGACCAGGTCCAACTACGCCATGGTGCCCGAACACTATGTGCGCCGCCAGACGCTGGCCAATGCCGAGCGCTACACCACCGAGGAGCTGCGCGAACTGGAGCGCAAGGTGACCGGCGCCCAGGGGGAGAGCCTGCGGCTGGAGGGCGAGCTGTTTGACGGCGTGCGCGCCCGACTGCTGGAGGCGCTGCCCCAGCTGCAAAACACGGCGCTGGGCTTTAAGACGCTGGACGCGCTGCTCAGCCTGGCCCGCGTGGCCCGGGAAAACAATTATGTGTGCCCCATGCTCAACGAGGAGGGACGCCTCAAAATCCGCGATG
>Ga0123333_10001824_pt1 | contig 22304 bp, 17 predicted proteins | sample BioC12SIPDNA_3_FD_89957 | JGI IMG/M metagenome (GOLD analysis project Ga0123333, IMG submission 89957) | Anaerobic biogas reactor microbial communites from Washington, USA - Biogas_R2_B C12 SIP DNA | ecosystem: Engineered > Bioreactor > Anaerobic > Unclassified | place: Washington, USA... | reverse complement strand
TCAGCTTCAGTGCAATGCCAGCTATGTGCTTGGCTTGGTAGCGCATGCCTTCAAGCTCGGTTTCCGAAGGTTGTCGGGACCCGTCGCCGCCGGCAATGGTACTCGCCCCGTAGGGGGACCCTCCGGTGATTTCATCCATGCGGGTCTGTCCCTGGAAGGAGTAAGGCAGTCCCACCACGATCATGCCCTGATGCAGAAGATAGGTGTGAAAAGTGAGGATGGTCGACTCCTGACCTCCGTGCTGTGTGGCGGAGGACACAAATACCCCACCAGGCTTGCCGACAAGCGCGCCTTTTGCCCACAGTCCGCCAGTGGAATCCAGAAACTGGCGCATCTGGCCGCTCATATTCCCGAAACGGGTCGGGGTGCCAAAAAGCACGGCATCGGCTTCGGCCAGATCCTCCACCGTGGCCACAGGGACGTGGGCCTGGGCCTTAGCTTGGTCCAGGGCTCCCATTTTGGCCAGGACCTCGTCACTCAGGGTTTCCGGGACGCGGCGCAGCAGCACTTCCACACCCGGTATTTCGCGGACCACGGCAGCTGCGGCTTCAGCCATGGTTTTGATGTGGCCATACGTCGAATGATAGACGATGAGCATTTTCATGGTGGCCTCCAAGTGGCCACGTAAGGCCACGGGGTTATGTTGTAAAAGCGCGGAACACATGAAGGGGATCTCTGAAACAAAGTTTCAAGTGTTGTTACTAGAACCAACTTCCGGCAAGTCAAGGCAGAATGGTCAATGCAGCCCATGCTCATGCCTCTTGCTTGGTCAGTTTCCTGATGAAATTTTCAATAATCTGAAATTAAAAGATATTTTTGTGTTCGTAACCCTATTGTTTTTTACGCCATCCTGCTACATGCACGGCTGTTTTTGACGCGCGTCATAGTCGCCCTCTGCGGGCAAGGCGGAATCAACCATGCGCTTTTATCTGTCCACCGTCATCCTGCTCTCCCTCAGCAACATTTTCATGACCTTCGCCTGGTACGGGCATCTCCGCAACCTGTCCCACACCCCCTGGATCATCGCGGCCTTCGCCAGCTGGGGCATCGCGCTCATGGAGTATCTGCTGCAGGTCCCGGCCAACCGCATCGGCCATCAGGTCATGAACGTCGGCCAGCTCAAGATCCTGCAGGAGTGCATTGCCCTGTCGATCTTCATCCCCTTCTCCATCCTGTACATGAAGGAGAAGCCCAGCATGGACTATGTCTGGGCCGGCCTGTGCATCCTCGGCGCGGCCTTCTTCATGTTCCGCAAAAAACTGATGGGCGCGTAACCGCGGCGGCCCATTCACGGGAGGCCCATGCTCGAACTGATCGCCCTGGTCAGCGGCGCCCTGGTCATGGTCCTGGAGATGGTCGGGGCCAGGGTCATGGCCCCGCACCTCGGGACCTCGGTCATCGTCTGGACCAGCCTCATCGGCGTGGTCCTGGCCTGCCTGGCCCTGGGTGCCTGGCTTGGCGGGCGCATGGCCGACCGCACGGTCTCGCGGGCACGGCTGGCCGCCATTCTGGCCTTGGCCGGGTGCGGGACGGCCCTGACGGGTTTGCTGCATTCGACCGTGGCCGATGCCGTGGCCGCCTCCGTGTCCAGCCTGCACATGGCCGCCGTGCTCTGCGCCATCCTGCTCCTGTCCCTGCCCGCCACCTTCTTCGGCATGGTCACGCCGTACGTCATCCGCCTGCGCATGGAGGACGTGTCCTCGTCCGGAAGGACCGTGGGCACTCTCTACGCCCTGTCGACTGTCGGCAGCATCGCCGGGACGTTCCTGGGCGGGTTCGTGCTCGTCTCCTGGTTCGGGAGCACCCACATCCTGCTCGGCACGGGCGCGGGCATGCTCCTCCTGTCGCTGCTGGCCTGCCCCAGCCCGGCGAAGGTCCGGTCGGCCCTGCTCGCCCTGATCTGCCTGGGCGGCTGGGCGTCAGCCTCCTACCAGGCCTTCGAGGAGGCGGCCAGCGGGGCACGCACCGTGGAGACACCCTACAACCACATCCGCATCGTGCGCGGCCTGGACCACGAAGGCCGCGAGCTCCTGTGCCTGGCCACGGACCCCGGGCGCTTCCAGTCGGCCATGTACGTCGACGACCCGGCCGGCCTGGCCCTGCCCTACACCCGCTTTTTCGCCCTTGGCCCGGCCCTGGTCCCGGACGCCCGGCGCGTGCTCATGCTCGGCGGCGGGGCATTTTCCGTGCCGCGCTGGCTCCTGGCCGGGCGCAGCGCCCTGGACCCGTCCACCCTCGGCGTGGACGTCGTCGAGCTGGACCCGGGCATGACCCGCGCGGCCCGGGAGCATTTCGGCCTGGCCGAGGACCCGCGCCTGCGCGTGGTGCACGAGGACGCCCGCACCTTCTGCAACCGCAACACCGAGCGCTACGACCTCGTCTTCGTCGACGTCTTCGGCTCCTGCTACACCATCCCCTTCCAGGCCGGCACCGAGGAGGCCGCCGCAGCCATGCGCCGGGCGGTGAAAGAAAACGGGGCGCTGGTCATGAACGTCATCGCCTCCCTGGACGGCGGGGCGGGACGCCTGTTCCGGTCCATCCACGCCGGCCTGGCCCGGCACTTCGCCGAGGTGCTCGTCTTCGCCGTGACCGATCCGGCCGACCCCGAGACCATCCAGAACCTCATGCTCCTGGCCCTGCCCGTCCCGCGGCCGGACCTGGCGCGAACCCTGGCGGGTTCCGACGACCCGGCCCTGGCACCGATCCTGGCGGCCCGCGTCACCGCGCCCGTCCCGTCCGCGCCGCCCCTGCGCGACGATTTCGCGCCGGTGGAGCGCTACTCCCTGGCCCTGCTGCCGCGCTGAATCCTGTCCGCCCCCTTTCCTTCCCGCAATTGTGCATTATTGAGTGAAATAGTCCGATTTGCACATCGGTATGTGCATTCTTATGCAGTTTTTACACCAATAATTCTGAAAATACTTGGTAAGCGATTTGGTATGGCCTGTGCTTTGCTGCATGTGCCGTGCAATGCGCCAGTCCCACAATTTGGAGGCATCATGAAATTTTTCCGTGTTTTTCTTCTGGCCGCCCTTGTCCTGACGGCCGCAGCCCCGGCTTCGGCCTTTCTCGGCATGTTCGCCAAGCATGAGGAGGTCAGGGCCGAAAACGGCCGCGTGACCATCCCGGTCGACCGGGTGTCCGACGGCAAGGCCCACTATTTCCGGTTCCAGGATGGCGGAACCGAGCTCAAGTTCTTCGTGCTCAAGAGCTCCGACGGCGTGATCCGGGCCGCCTTCGACGCCTGCGACGTCTGCTTCCGCGAGAAGAAGGGCTATTCCCAGGACAAGGACTTCATGGTCTGCAACAACTGCGGCATGAAATTCCACTCCTCGCGCATCAACGAGGTCGCGGGTGGGTGCAACCCCTCGCCCCTGAAGCGGTCCGTCGAGGGCGACGCCGTGGTCGTCGCCGTGTCCGATCTCGTCGCCGGGAAGGGGTATTTCTAGGTGAACATCCTGACCATCCCGCTGCGGACCATGCGCAAGAAGTGGGTCAAGACCCTGCTTCTGCTCCTGGTCTTCACCCTGAGCGTGGTCTCCATCGTCTCCCTCAACTACGTGTCCAGGGTGGTGGGCGAGTCGCTGGAGAAAAAGCTGACCGCCTACGGGGCCAATATCCTGGTCATGCCCAGAAGCGAGAAGCTGACCGTCAGCTACGGCGGCTTCTCCATGGGCGACATGCTCATGGGCGTCACGGACCTGCGCGAGAGCGAGGTGGAGGAAAAGATACAGTCCATCGGCTACCGCGACCGCATCAGCGTCGTGGCGCCCAAACTGGTGGCCATGACCAGGGTCGGCGGCGCGGCCGTGGGCGTGGTCGGGGTGCGCTTCGAGCGGGAGAAGGTGCTCAAGGGCTATTGGGCCGTGGACGGCGCCTTTCCGGTCGCGGAGAACGAGATCCTGGCCGGGGCCAAGGCGGCCGAGAAGCTCGGGCTCTGGGCGGGCGGGACCGTCGACCTGGGCGGCCGGATCGCCCTGGTCTCGGGCGTGCTTCAGCCCACGGGCAGCGACGACGACTCGGTCCTCTTCGTGGGCATGGACTTCGCCCAGGCGGCCTTCGGCCAGGCCGACCACGTCAGCTTCGTGGAGGTCTCGGCCCTGTGCGCGGGTTGCCCCATCGACGAGATCGTGGCCCAGATCGCGGAGAAACTCCCCGATGTCGAGATCCAGGCCCTGCAGTCCATCGTCAAGCAGCGCATGTATTCGGTCCATTTCGTGGAGCATCTCATTCTGACCGTGAGCCTGGTCATCCTCTTCATCGCCTGCTGCATGGTCGGGGCGACCATGCTCTCCTCGGTCAACGAGCGGATCAAGGAGATCGGCCTGTTGCGCTCCCTGGGTTTCTCGCGGGGCGGGATTTTCGGGATCTTCTGTTTCGAGGCCGTGCTCATCGGCATGGCCGCCGGGGTCATCGGCTATTTCGGCGGGTACGCCTTGAGCCTCAAGGTCCTGGCCCTGCTCGACATGGCCGGGGAGGCCGAGCTGGCCCTGCACCCCGTCCATCTGGCCCTGACCTGCCTGCTGATCGTTGGCGTCTCGGTCCTGGCCGCCTTTTTCCCGTCCTGGAAGGCCGCCTCCATCGAGCCGTCCACGGCGCTCATTTCCCTGTGAGGAACCATGCTTGAAGCCAAGAACATCACCAAGACCTTCCAGTCCGAGGGCGTTGAAACCCCGGCCCTGCGCGACGTGAACCTGTCCCTGGGCAAAGGGGAGTTCGTCGGCATCGTGGGCCGCTCCGGCTCCGGCAAGACGACCTTCCTGAACGTGCTGTCCACCCTGCTCGCTCCGAATTCGGGGCAGATATTGTATCAGGGCGAAGACGTGACCGGGTTTTCGGCCCAGCGCCTGAACGAGCTGCGCAACCGCGACTTCGCCGTGGTTTTCCAGTTCCACTATCTCCTGCCCTATCTCACGGCGCGCGAGAACGTGCTGCTGCCCTTCATGAACGGCCTCGGGACCGTGGGCAGGGAGGAAATCGCGCGGGCCGAACAGTGCCTGGAGCGGGTCGGCCTCGCCGGCAAGGGCGGCAAGCTGCCCGGCCACCTGTCCGGCGGCGAGCAGCAGCGCGTGGCCATCGCCCGGGCCCTGGTCAAGAAATCAACGGTCCTCTTCGCCGACGAGCCCACGGGCAATCTGGACAAGGCCACGGGCGAGTCGGTCATGGACCTGCTGGCCGGGCTGAAGCGGGACGGGCTGGCCATCGTCATGGTCACCCACGACGAGGACTACGCCCGGGGCGCCGACCGCGTGGTGCGCATGGCCGACGGGGTGGTCGTGGGCTAGGTTTTCGTACCGACGAGCAAAAAGGGCCGCGCATCTTCGGGAGCGCGGCCCTTCGTTTTCACCAGGCGCCCTGTTTCCAGACTTCGGCCAGGGTCTTGCGCGGGGAGGGGCTTTCCCAATCGATATAGGGTTTGTCCAGGTTTTCCGTCGCGTCCAGGATGCCGATGGTGAAACCGGCCACGACCTCGAATTCTTCCCGGTCGATGCCGAAAGCGTCGTAGATGGCCTCCTTTCTGATGCCCGACATGCCGTGGGTGTAGAGGCCGAGCTTGCGGGCCTGCAGGGTCAGGGACATCCAGGCCGAGCCGCAGTCGTACACGGCCGTGGGGTTGGGCTTGCCGTTGTGGGCGAAGTTCCGTTTGGCGACCATGAAGCCGATGAGGGAGGCGTTCACGGCCCATTTCTGGTTGGCGTCGACCAGAAGCCCCAGGAAGGTCTCGAAGGTCTCGGGGGTGGAGGTCAGGATGCGCCAGGGCTGCTCGTTGTAGGCCGAGGGGGCCCAGCGGGCCGCGTCAAAGATGATGGCCAGGTCCTCGGCCGGAATGGGGGTCTTGACGAAGGAGCGCGGGGACCAGCGGCTCGGGAATTCGTCGGCCACGCCGGCCAGGGGGTCGCGTTTACTGAAATCAGGAGCATATGGGGATATGTACTTCATGAAACCTCCAAGGGGGTAAGGGTGCGGTGTATGTTGATACAATCTAAAAAATTAACCCCGTTGTCAGGAGTGTCAACGCAGTTTTAGATGCTGTGTGACAGGATTTTTTTCAGTTGTGAGCGGAACTGACCAGCCCCGCCGTTGGCCGGGTGCCGCAGGGCCGGGGCGGCGATGCCCATGGCCGCCAGCAGTGCCGCCGATTTCTGCCCCACGGCCAGGACTTCGGCCTGCGGGAAAAGGGATTTCAGGGCCAGGAGCGCGGGCCTGCCCAGCAGGACCTCGTCTTCCGATGGCGTGCGGTTGCTCAGAAGCCCCTTGTTCGGCTTGTAGGGGTGCCAGGGGAAGGCGTTCCACAGGATGACGCTGCGCGGGTCGATGCCCAGTTCGTGCATGGCGCCCCAGACGATGGTGGCCGTTGGCTCGGTGAAGCCGTCCGGGCGGACGTCCTCGCGGCTGGTGCGCCGCGGCGTGTCCGCGAAGACCATCTCCGGCCCCAGACCTTTGTGGCGCAGGTGGCCCAGCAGCAGACGCTCGGAGGTCATGGCGATGCCCGAGAAGTGGCCGCCCTGGTAGCCCAGGGCCTCGGCCAGGAGAATGAGGGTGGCTTTTTGGCGTTCGCCGAGATAGGCCCGGAGCTGATCCCGCCGGATGGCCGGCCCGTCCGGCCCGGCGTCGTGCAGGGGGTCGCGGTGGCGCCAGGGGTTGAAGACGGCCCCGGCCGGGGCGTTGTCGAGGAGTCTCAGGAAGGTGCGCATGGGCACGCGCTACACGCTGGCCGGACTTGGCGCAAGGGTTCGGGCGGGGCTTGACGGCGCGCGTCGCGGGCTTACTCCCAGTGTCTGGATTTTCTGCGCAATTTCATGAGGTGAGCGGATGAACCCAATCGATTCGCATTTGAAGATCGGTCTGGCCCTGGGCAGTGGTTCCTCCAGAGGCTGGGCGCACATCGGGGTCATCAGGGCCCTGGCCGAGCGGGGCATCGAGCCCGCCATCGTCTGCGGCACCTCCATCGGCGCCATGGTCGCGGCCGCCCACGTGGCGGGCAACCTGGACCGCCTGGAGGGCTGGATCCGTTCCCTGACCCGGCTCGAGACCGCGAGCTTTTTCGAGATCAACACCTCTTTTTCGGGCTTCGTCAACACCGCGCGGCTGCGCAGGTTCCTGCATGAGCACGTCGTCCCCGAGGAGGCCCGGATCGAGGATTTCACTAGGCAGTTCGGGGCGGTGGCCACGGACCTGGAGTCGGGCCGCGAGGTCTGGTTCACCAGAGGACCCATGCAGGAGGCCGTCTGGGCGTCCATCTCCCTGCCTGGCCTCTTTCCGGCCATCCGGCACGAAAAGCGCTGGCTGGTTGACGGCGGCCTGGTCAATCCCGTGCCGGTCACGGTCTGCCGGGCCCTGGGGGCCGACGTGGTCATCGCCGTGAACCTGAACGGGGACATCGTGGGCAAGCATTTCGTCAAGATCGAGAAGCAGGGCGAAAAAAAGAACGGGGTGACCGAGGCCTTCTCGAACCTGGTCCGGGAGTACGCTGGGTCGCTCTTTTCCTTCGACGCCGAGGAAGACGAGCCGCCCGGTCTCTTCGACGCCATCGCCGGGTCCGTGAACATTGCCCAGGAGCGCATCACACGCAGCCGCCTGGCCGGCGATCCCCCGGATATTCTGCTTTCGCCCAAACTTTCGCATATCGGCCTGCTGGAGTTCTTCCGGGCCGGCGAGGCCATCGAGGAGGGGCGCAGATGCGTGCAGCGCATGCTGCCCGAGATCGAACACGTTCTGGGGCATCACAGACCCGAATCTGAATTTGCCTAAACCGCCATCCCGAGGAGCACTTATGCCCATATTGCGCTTCTTCCTTTTTTTCCTCTTTGTCGCCACCCAGGCCCTGGCCGCGCAGGTCCGCGTCTCCGACACGGATTACCGCGCCTACCGGACCCTGACCCTGGACACGGGGCTTACAGTCCTGCTGGTGCACGACGAGCGCGCCTCCAAGGCCGCGGCGGCCCTGGCCCTGCCAGTGGGCAGCATCGACGACCCCGACTCCCAGCCGGGCCTGGCCCATTATCTGGAGCACATGCTCTTCCTGGGCTCCGAGTCCTACCCCGGCCCTGAGGAGTACCAGTCATTCATCACCGCCAACGGCGGACAGACCAACGCGGCCACGGGTTACACGTCCACCACGTACATGATGGAGGTCGACCCGCCGGCTTTTGCTGAGGCCCTACGGCGTATGGCCGATACCCTGGCCCGGCCCCTCCTGGATCCGGTCTATGCCGAGAAGGAGCGCAATGCTGTCAACGCCGAGATGGAGTCCAAAAAGCACAGTGACGGACGCCGGCTGGCCATGCTGACCCTCTCGACCCTCAACCCGGCCCACCCGGCCTCGCGCTTCACGGGCGGCAACTTGGAGACCCTGTCGGACAAACCGGGCAGCCCCCTGCACGACGAACTGGTCCGCTTCCACCAGGCCTGGTACTCGGCCAACCTGATGAGGGGGGTGCTCTACGGACCCCAGGGCCTGGACGAGTTGGAACGCCTGGCCCGGACCGAGCTGTCCGTCATCCCCGACCGGGGGTCACAGGTCCGCGGGCCAGTGGTCCCGCCGGTCACGGACGGTGAGCGGGGGCTGATTTTCGGCGTACGCCCGGTGCGTGAGACCCGCATCATGACCATGGAGTTCGTTCTTCCCAAGCGGTTCGACGACCCGGCCACCAAGCCGATGCAGGTCGTGGCCGCAGTGCTCGGCACGGAGACCGGGCATTCCCTGGTCGAGACCCTGCGCGGCAGGGGCTGGGTGCTGGGACTGTCTGCTGGCGGCGACACCTCGAGCCTGCGCAACGGGGTGACCCTGTCCCTCTTCCTGCAGTTGACGGAGGAGGGCGACCGGCATCGGGACGAGGTCACGGCCGCGGTCTTCGCCTATCTCGATCTGTTGCGGACGAAAGGCGTCGGGCAGGAGTATTTCGAGCAGCTCAAGGACATGCTGGCCATGGAATTCCGCTTCTCCCCCCTGGACAGCGGGTTCGACTTCGTGTCCCGGGCCGCCGGGCAGATGCTGCTCTACCCGGTCGAGGACGTGCATTACGCCGACTACCGCCTGGACTCCTTTGACCGCGAGGCCGTCTCCGCTCTCCTGGCCGAACTGACCCCGGCCAATGCCCGAATCTTCCATGTGGGTCCGGACCAGCCCGCGGACAAAGAGTCCTTTTTCTACCAGACACCCTTCAGTGTGCGGCCCATCACCGAGGCTGACAAGGCCCGCTGGGTCGAGCTGGGGAGGGGCATGGAACTGGCCCTGCCGGACCTCAACCCGTTCGTTCCTGACGATTTCTCCCTGGTGACCGTTGGCGGGCAGGGTCTCCCACGAAAGGTCGCAGACGAGCGGGGCCTGGCAGTCTGGCACGCGCAGTCTGAACTGCGCCGGGAGCCCAGAGCCATTCTCATGACCCGGCTGCAATCCGCAAACATTGCCTCCACCCTGGAGCAGAAAGCCATGCAGGGGGTGTTGCTCGAACTCTGGGATCAGAAGCAGGCAGGCCTGCGCTATCAGGCACAGGAGGCCGGGCTCGACCTGTCCGTCTCAGGGGATGAGGGCCTGGTCATCCGCATCGACGGGTTCAGCCAGCACCAGGCTGATCTATTGCCCCGGGTCTTGTCACTTCTGGACCAGCCTGTCTCCCATCTCGATTTCGAACAGGCCAAAGCCGAGCAGTTGCGGGCCCTGGCCAACAAAAAAAAACAAGGCGTCTTCGGACAAGCCATGAGTGTCATACAGACCCTGGTCACTGTCCCGTCCTGGGACGATGAGGCCGTGGGAGAGACCACGCGTCACGCGACAATGGAAGGATTTCGGCAGTATCTGCACGCCATGCGCCGGGATCTGCGCGTGACCATGTTCGGGTTTGGCAATGTTGCGCCCAACGACATGCTGGCCATGGCGTTGTCGGTCAGACCCTATGTCGGTCCCGAGGCGGGTCAACAGCCCATTGCACGGCGCATTTTGCCCAGGCCTGGGGTGGTCGCGGATTACCAAAAGGACAGCGTGCTGGAGGACAGCGCTCTGGTCGAACTCTTTCTCGACCCCGAGCCCGGCCCACGGTCCAAGGCCCATGTGCTGCTTCTGGAAGGGCTTCTTTCGATCCGTTTCTACAGTCAGTTGCGTACAGTGGAACAACTGGGGTACGTGGCCACCACGCTTCCGGTCATGTTCGCGCATTGCGCGGGAATAGGCTTTGGGGTGCAGAGCCCCGTACAGGGCACGGCGGGCCTGGCCGACCGCTTTGATTCTTTTTATTTCCGAGCCCTTACCCAGATGCGCGAGATCACTCCCCAGGAATTCGAGGGAGTGCGCCAAGGGGTTCTGGCCTCCCTGCAAAAGACCCCAGACACGCTGGACGAGGAGTTCGGTTGGCTGGAAACAGATCTGCGCCTGGGTAACGCCGCATTCGATGGGAGGAACAGGCTCGTTCAGGCCGTGGAAAAGGCCAGCCTTGCCGAGGTGGTGCGTAGGTATGAGACACTGGTTGCCGGTCCCGGGGGGACGCGGGTCCGCGTTCAGGTTCAGGGCACGCGTTTTGCGAGTTTTGGTTGGGCGAAAAAGTCGGGAGCCGTGCAGACCCCGGGTTCGGATGCATTCCACCGGTTGATGGGGGAGCAGAGGTACCGGGGGTTGTAGACCGGGAAGCGCATGATTATCCGTCGGCCGCGAGAAGGTTCAGCCACATCGCCCTTTCAGCCTGTGCTGAAAGGGCGATGTGGCTTTGTCTGTCACAGTTTAGAAAATCTGGGGGTAGGACTGTACAAAGGCATCCAGGCGCTGACGGGACTTTTTGATCCTTTCGCGCAAGGACGCGCGGTAGGCGTCCATGTCGGCGATGGGCTTCTTGGCCACGCCCGTGTCCATGGCGGCCTGGGCCACGGCGGCGGACTCGAATTCGAAGAGGCGCAGGTCCACCGGCGTGGGGATGATATAGTCGATGCCGAATTCCAGCTTCTCCACGTCGTAGGCCTGCAGGACGTATTCCGGCACAGGCTGCTTGGCCAGGTCGGCCAGGGCCCGGGCGGCTGCCATCTTCATCTCCTCGTTGATGTTCGTGGCCATGACGTCGAGGGCGCCGCGGAAGATGAAGGGGAAGCCCAGGACGTTGTTGATCTGGTTGGGGAAGTCTGAGCGGCCCGTGGCCATGATGGCATCGGGACGGGCTTCCTTGGCGTCGGTGTAGGAGATTTCCGGCACGGGGTTGGCACAGGCAAAGATGATGGGGTCCTTGGCCATTCCTTTGACCATGTCCTGGTTGACCACGCCACCCTTGGACAGACCCAGGAAGACGTCGGCTTCGACCATGGCTTCGGCCAGGGAGCCGAAGGCTTTTTGGGTGGCGAACTCGCGCTTCTGGTCGTTCAGGTCCGTGCGGCCCAGGTGCAGGTGGCCGCGGGAGTCAAACATGGCGATGTTTTCGGATCGCATGCCCAGGGCCACATAGAGGCGAGTGCAGGAGATGGCGGCGGAGCCGGCGCCGGACACGACCATGCGCAGGTCCTCGATTTTCTTGCCGGTGATCTCCAGGGCGTTGAGCAGGCCGGCGGCGGAGATGATGGCCGTGCCGTGCTGGTCGTCATGAAAGACCGGAATGTTCATCTCTTTTTTGAGCTTGTCCTCAATGTAGAAGCATTCTGGCGCTTTGATGTCTTCGAGATTGATGCCGCCGAAGGTCGGCTCCAGGGCCTTGACGATCTCGCAGAGCTTGTCCGGGTCGGTCACGTCCAGGTTGATGTCGTAGACGTCGATGTCGGCAAAGATTTTGAAAAGGAATCCTTTGCCTTCCATGACGGGCTTTCCGGCATAAGCACCGATGTTGCCCAGGCCCAGGACAGCCGTGCCGTTGGAGACCACGGCCACGAGATTGCCCCGACCCGTGTATTTGTAAGTCAGGTCCGGGTCCTTGGCGATGGCCAGGCAGGACTCGGCCACGCCCGGGCTGTAGGCCATGGTCAGGTGCTTCTGGGTGGCATAGGGTTTGACCGGCACGACCTCGATTTTGCCGGGACGGACTTCGGAATGATAATCCAGGGCTTCCTGGGGTGTGAAAAGAGCCATGTTGTCCTCCAATACCGCTTTTGCGGCGGGTTATTTGCCAAGAAGAAGATGGATTCACCCTTTCGGGCACAAGCCCGCCTACTGAAGGGCACATGTGCGCGGGAAGGACAAGGTAGCAGGGCGCGAGGGTAAATGTTCTGACGTTCGGACGATCAGAGGGCCACAAAAGCCGTTGTTCTTCCTCGATGTCATCCCTGCGCATGTGCCCTTCAGTAGGCGGGGATCTATGCTTTCGCTTTCCTTTCCCCTAACCGGGGCAAGGGGCTGAGCCCATTGCGGGGTGCGGGGGGCCGTCCCGCATCTCTCATCCTCCTATTCCAGCCCGGCCGCCTTCCGGTCCGGCTGCACGTACAGTTCGCCGCCGTGGCAGTCGTTGATGACCAGCAGCGGAAAGTCAACCACGGTCAGCTCGCGGATGGCCTCGGGCCCCAGTTCGTCGAAGGCAATGACCCTTGCGGAGCTGATGCATTTGGACAGGAGGGCTCCGGCCCCGCCCGTTGCGCCGAAGTAGACGGCCTTGTGGTCCTTCAATGCCTGCTTGACGGCATCATTTCTTTTGCCCTTGCCCACCGAGGCCTTGCAGCCCAGGGAGTGCAGGCGCGGGGCGTAGGTGTCCATGCGGTAGCTGGTGGTCGGGCCGGCCGCGCCGATGGGGCGGCCGGGAGGCGCGGGGCTGGGGCCTACGTAGTAGATGACAGAGCCTTTCAGTTCGAAGGGCAGCGGCTCTGATTTGTCCAGCAGGTCGATGAGCCGCTTGTGGGCCGCGTCGCGGGCCGTGTAGATGGTGCCCGTCAGCCTGACCACGTCACCGGCTCTGAGCTGGTAGATGTCCTCGTCCGTCAGGGGAGTTTGCAGATTGTATTCGGCCATCAGATCTCCACCTCCTGATGCCTGGAGGAATGACACTGGATATTCACGGCCAGGGGGAGGCTCGCGATGTGACAGGGGCTCACGGCGATCTTGACGCCCAGGCACGTGGTCTTGCCGCCCAGGCCCATGGGTCCGATGCCAAGCCGGTTCAGGGCCTCCAGGAGTTCGTCCTCCATGGCCGCGAGCTTGGGATCGGGGTTCACATCGTCGAGTTTACGTAGCAGGGCCTTCTTGGCCAGGATGGGGGCGAAGTCGAAGGTGCCACCCACGCCGATACCCACCACGGTGGGCGGGCAGGGGTTGGGGCCGGCCTCGGCCACGCGTTCGATGACAAATTTCCTGATGCCGGCCCAGCCCTGAGCCGGAGAGAGCATGGTCACGCGGGACATGTTCTCGCTGCCTCCCCCCTTGGCCATGAAGGCTATTTTCAGCTTGTCGCCGGGTACAATGTCAAAGTGGATGATGGCCGGGGTGTTGTCCCCCGTGTTGGCGCGGGTGAAGGGATCGCAGGCGGACTTGCGCAGGAAGCCCTCGGCGTAGCCCTTGCGCACACCTTTGTTGATGGCCTCGCGGATGTTCATGCCCTCGACACGCAGGTCCTCGCCCACGTCCACGAAGAAGATGGCCAGACCCGTATCCTGGCACAGGGGCAGTCCTGTCTCTTCGGCCAGCATGTAGTTCTCCGTCAACTGGCGGAAGACCTCCCTGGCCGCCGGGGATTCCTCGGTGGCTGCGCACTGAGTGAAGCGCTCCCGCACGTCCCTGGGCAGGTAGCGGTTGGAGTCGATGCACAGGTTGGCCACGGCATCGATGATCTGTGTGGCTTGGATCGTTCTCATGGCTATTTCCTGAAGAGTTGTTTGAGGGCGGTGATTCCCATTTTGCGTCGCAGGAACCCGAGCTGGTTCTGCAGGGGCAGCTTCTTGGGGCAGACATCCTCGCAGGCCAAGAGACCCATGCAGCCGAAGATGCCGTAATCGTTGCCGATGATGTCGAAATACTGTTTGTCCGTGCGCTGGTCGCGGGGGTCGATGACGAAGCGGGCGATGCGGTTCAGGGCCGCCGCGCCCAGGAAGTCGTCCCGCATGCGGGCCGTGCCGCATGCCGCGATGCAGCAGCCGCACTCGATGCAACGCTCGAGCTCGTAGATCTCCTCGGCCACGGCGTTGTCCATGCGCTCCTCTTCCTTGGCCGGATCGAACTCCTTGGCGGTGTGGATCCAGGATTCGGTCTTCTGATACATTTCGCGGAACCATACGCCCGTGTCCACGGAAAGGTCACCGATGAGCTTGAAGACGGGCAGGGGCAGGAGGGTGATGGCCTCGGGCAGTTCCTTGGTCTTGGTCTGGCAGGCCAGGCCAGGACGGCCGTTGATGACCATGGCACATGCGCCGCAGATGCCGGCCCGGCAGCAGAAGTCGAAGATCAGGCCCGGGTCCTGTTCCTCGCGCAGGCGATTGAGGGCGATGAACAGGGTCATGTTGGTGGTCTCCTCCAGCACAAAGGCCTGCATGTGCGGAGTGGAATCCTTGTCCTCAGGGTTGTAGCGGAATATTTCGAATTGTAGCAGTCGTCCCATGTCGTGTCCCTCTTACGTGCGCTTGATGGTCTTGGCTTCGATTTCCTGCGGATCGGCGTGGATGATTTTTCCGCCACCGTAGCCACGCTCGCCCGGGGGAATCTCGAAATGAGGCGTGGCGTGCTCGTATTTCAGCTCCGGCAGGTTGCGGCCTTCGGGCCAGTAGGCCAGGGTGCGGTTCAGCCAGTTCTTGTCATCGCGGGCCGGGTAGTCCTCACGGTTGTGGCTGCCGCGGCTCTCGCGGCGGACCAGGGCGGCCTGGGCAATGCACAGGGCCAGACGGACCTGCCCGCGGATCTTCAGGGCAGCCGCCACTTCGTGGTTGGCGCCCAGGCCCTTGGAGAGCAGGCCGATGCGTTCGGAGCGCTCCAGCAGACCCTGCAGGACGGCCACACACTCGGTCAGGTCCTTTTCGTTGCGGAAAACGAAGCAGCCCTGCATGAGGGCCTCCTGCATCTCGGCGCGGACCTTGTAGACGTTTTCCCTGCCCAGGCGGCCGCTGATCAGGTTGTCGATGCGCCCCTGCTGGCGCCGGCATTCCGCGTTGATGACGGCGGTGTTGAAGGTCGTCTCGTAACCCTTCAAAAATTCGACGATCTTGGCGCCAATGATGCCGCCGGCCACCACGGTCTCGGCCAGGGAGTTGCCGCCCAGGCGGTTGAAGCCGTGCATGTCCCAGCAGGCCGCCTCGCCAGCCGAATAGAGGCCCTTCAGGCCATAGGCCGCTCCGTTCTTGTCCGTGCGCACGCCGGCCATGGTGTAGTGCTGGGTCGGACGCACAGGGATGAGCTGGGTGCGCGGGTCCACGCCCAGGAAGTTCTGGCAGATCTCGTCCACTTCGCGCAGCTTGGTGGAGATGTGTTTGTCCCCCAGGTGACGGATGTCGAGCCAGAGGTGTTCCCCATAGGCCGATGGCACGCCCTTGCCGGCGCGCATATGCTCGGTCATGCGGCGGGAGACCACGTCACGGGAGGCCAGTTCGGCCTTCTCGGGCTCGTAGGTGTGCATGAAGCGCTCTTCGTTGACATCCAGGAGGGTTCCCCCGTCGCCGCGGCAGCCCTCGGTGACCAGGATGTCAGTGGGCACGATGCCCGTGGGGTGAAACTGGATGGCCTCGGGGTTGCCGATGGGCACCAGTCCTGTGTCCTGGGCGATGACGTGGCCGCCGCCATCGCAGATGACGGCATTGGTCGTGGCCTTGTATATGCGGCCGAATCCGCCGGTGCAGATGGCCGTGGCCTTGGCCAGAAAGGTTTCGAGTCTGCCGGTACGCAGACAGCGCACGATGGCACCCATGCACTGCTGACCGTCATGGATGAGGGAAATGGCCTCCTTGCGGTCCAGAACATTGATGCCGAGCTCGGCGCACTTGTTGTCCATGGTGCACATGACCGCGTGGCCCGTGCCGTCAGAGGTGTAGCAGGTGCGCCACTTGGCCGTGCCGCCAAAGGAGCGGGCCGTGATGAGGCCCTCCTTCTCGGGCTTCTCGAACTTCTCGAACTGCTCACCGCCCTTGAAATAGGTGGACGAACCCGGCACCACGCGGTTCCACGGTACGCCCCAGTGGGCCAGGCGGCGCATCTCGATGGGCGCGGCGTCGGCGAAGAGGCGGGCCACTTCCTGGTCGCATCCCCAGTCGGAACCCTTGACCGTGTCCATGAAATGGACGTCCGGGTTGTCGCCTTCTCCCATGGCGCAATTGCCCAAGGCCGCCTGCATCCCGCCCTGGGCCGCCGAGGAGTGGGAGCGTCGGGCCGGGACGATGGACAGGCAGATGACGTTGAAGCCGGCCAGGGCCGATTCCACGGCGACGCGTTCGCCGGCCAGGCCTGCGCCGATGACCAGAAGATCGGAATAGTATGTTTGCATGCCTTCCCCCCTTTAGCCCAAGAATGCGAAACGCAACAAGGTGATCAGACCGATGCCCATGAACACTGCGAACATAATGTTCTCGGCCTTCTTGGCCTGGGGACGGTTCTCGGTCCTGATGAAGCCCCACTTCACGCCGATGCGGTAGAAGCCCACTGAGACGTGGACCTCGATGCAGGGCAGCAGGACGAGATAGAACCAACCCCAGCCGGCCTGCACGCGGGCGGCGGACTTGGCGGCGGTGATGGGCAGATCAGTGAGGACCACAAAGAGGTGTACGGAACCCATGATCAGCACGATCATGGCCGTAACGGCCTGGACCACCCACAGCCAAGTATCGGTGTGGTGCATCATGCGGGCGTGTTTCCAGATGGTTTTCTGGCCCTCGGCGCGGAAAGGAATTTTGCGAGCGGCCAGGACAAAGTGGGTGATCATGGTTAGGAAAATGATCGGGCCGCCGACTTGGGCCAAGTACGTGGCCTCGAAGAACCAAGCGATGGCGTCCATGATCCGCGGCGAAAGAACCACGGATGAGACCAGGAGCATGTGGCACCACATGAACAGGACGAGACCGGCGCCGGTCAGCATCTGGAGCCAGTCGAGATACGCATCCCGGCGCCCGGGGCGCACGACATGCATGGTGGCATCAACGGACATACTTCCTCCGAAGTTGCGGAGCCAATGCGGTACCGGCCCCTGGTTGAACAACCAATTCGCTTGTCTCGAAACGATGAAGCTCCGAAGTATTTCGGAAATGGATTTTTGTAGACAAACTTGTTAATCGATTAAAATTGATCAGTCAATCATGTGCGTGGGTTGATGCATCAGGGGCGTGATGCAGTACGCAAAACGTCTCGAGAAAATAGGGGTAAAGAATTCGGAGTGGACATGGGTACGGACGCGAAACGTTTTCCGGTGGGGGGCATGCACTGTGCTGCCTGTTCGTCGCGCATCGAGAAGGTGGTGGGCGCCATGTCCGGCGTGGAAGGGGTTGCCGTCAACCTGGCCACGGGCGAGATGGACTTGCGCTACGACGCGAAAAATGTCGATTTGGGCCAGATTCTGGCACGGGTGCGGGACATGGGCTTCTCCGTGGAGGAGCCGGTTTCCGAAACGGTGCTTGAATTGCGCATCGGCGGCATGCACTGCGCGGCCTGCTCGTCGCGCATCGAGCGCATCGTGGCCGCCATGGACGGAGTGCGGGAGGCCAGCGTCAACCTCGGGGCCGAGAGCGGGCGGTTCGTCTTCGACCCGTCGAAGGTGTCCCAGCGCGCCCTGCGCCAGGCCATCCACGACGTTGGATTCAGCACGGAGCTGCCGCGCCGGGAGAAGGCCGGGGAAGAGGAGGCGCGCATCGCTGCCCGCCTGGCGGAGAAGAAGCGCAGCGTGGCTTGGTCTATGGCCTTCGCCCTGCCGCTCCTGATCCTGTCCATGGGGCACATGTGGGGCCTGCCCCTGCCGCACTGGCTCGACCCCATGCACGCGCCGGGAACCTTTGCCCTGACCCAGCTCCTGTTGACCTTGCCCGTGGTCTGGAATGGCCGCAGTTTCTACCTCGTGGGCTTCCCGGCCCTGGTCCGTCTGGCCCCCAACATGGACTCCCTGGTGGCCGTGGGCACGGGCGCGGCCTTGGTCTATTCCCTGTGGAACACGGTGGAGGTCTGGCTGGGCGTGGACGCCATGGCCCGGGCCATGGACCTCTACTACGAGTCCGCAGCGATCCTCATCGCCATGATATCCCTCGGCAAGTTCTTCGAGGCCCGGTCTGTGTCCAGGACAACGGGAGCGGTGCGGGCCCTCATGGCTCTGGCCCCGGATACGGCCTTGCTGGTGGACGGCGAGTCCGAGCGCGAGATTCCCGTGGAGGAGATCGAACCCGGCGACCTGCTGCGCATCCGTCCCGGAGGACGGCTGCCCGTGGACGGCGAGGTGGCCGAAGGGCAGAGCCACGTGGACGAGTCCATGCTCACGGGCGAGCCCCTGCCCGTGCGCCGCGCCCCGGGCGACACGGTCTTCGGCGGCACCCTGAACACCACAGGCTCCTTTGTCATGCGCGCCTCCCTGGTGGGCGAGGACACCATGCTGGCCCGCATCGTGCGCCTGGTGCGCGACGCCCAGGGCTCCAAGGCCCCCATCGCCAGCCTGGCCGACACGGTCAGCTACTATTTCGTTCCGGTGGTCATGGCCCTGGCCCTCGTTTCGGGCCTGGCCTGGCATCTGTTCAGCGACGAGCCCTTCGTCTTCGCCCTGCGCATCGCCATCTCGGTCCTGGTCATCGCCTGCCCCTGTGCCATGGGGCTGGCCACGCCGACGTCCATCATGGTCGGCACGGGGCGCGGTGCGCAGCTGGGCGTGCTCATCAAGTCCGGCCGGGCCCTGCAGAAGGCCGGGGAACTGGATACCCTGGTCTTCGACAAGACCGGGACCCTGACCGTGGGCAGGCCCGTGCTGGCCGAGGTCTGGACGGCTCCCGAATCGGGCTTCGGACGTGATGGCCTGGTGCGGCTGGCCGCGGCCGTGGAGGTCCAGTCCGAGCACCCCCTGGCCCGGGCTGTGGTGGCCGCGGCCGGAGAGGCCTTGCCCAAGGCCTCGGGCTTTTCAGCCGTGCCCGGGCAGGGCGTGCGCGCCGAGGCAAACGGCAGGCATGTGGCCATCGGCAACGAGCTGATGATGCGCTCCATGGGCATCGATCCTGCTGCTGCGGCTGCGCACCGCGCGCGCCTGGAAGGGCAGGGGGCCACGGTGGTGCATGTGGCCGTGGACGGGCGGCTGGCTGGCCTGCTGGCCATCAGCGACCAGGTCCGGCCCGAGTCCAGGGCGGCGATCAGGCACATGCGCGATCTTGGCCTGGACGTCGTGCTCCTGACGGGGGATTCCGAGCGCGCGGCCCGGGCCGTGGCCGCACAGCTTGGCATCGGGCGGGTGGTGGCCGGCGTGCTCCCGGACCGCAAGGCCGAGGAGATCGAGAACCTGCAGCGGGAGGGACGCACCGTAGGCATGGTCGGCGACGGGATCAACGACGCCCCGGCCCTGGCTCGGGCCGACCTGGGCGTGGCCATGGGCTCGGGCATGGATGTGGCCATGGAGTCCGGCGACGTGGTGCTCATACGCGAGGACCTCCTGGGCGTGCTCACGGCCCTGGCCCTGAGCCGCGCGGTCATGCGCAACATCCGCCAGAACCTGTTCTGGGCCTTCGCCTTCAATACCATCGGCATCCCGGTGGCGGCCGGCGTCCTGCACCTCTTCGGAGGACCGACCATGAGCCCCATGCTGGCCGGAACGGCCATGGCCATGAGTTCGGTCTTTGTCGTTTCCAACGCCCTGCGGCTGCGTTTTTTCACCCCGGCAGATGCGTGATGCTCTTGTCGGTGAGCTTCGAGATTGGAGAGGGACGTTATCATGGCTGACCCAAAGCGATGTCCGGATGGGGCCGGGCAGCACACCCCAGCGTTCTCGGAAGCGGACCTACCCATCGACGACCAGGGGCGCGTTTACCATCTGCAGATCAAACCGGAACAGATCGCCCCTGATATTTTGTTGGTCGGGGATCCCGGGCGGGCAGAATCCGTCGGGTCAATGTTCTTGCGTGATGTGGAGGTCGCGCATCAACACCGGGGGCTGGTCACGGTCACAGGAATTTTTGAGGGCACAGGGGGGCGGGCCACAATCATTTCGCCACTGAAGACCACCGTGACGACTTCCGGGATGGGAACTCCCTCCCTTGAGATCGTGGTGAACGAACTGGTGGCCATGAACGAGATCGACATCGCAACACGAACGAGAAAAGCCGATTTCCCACGTTTGCACGTCCTGCGGATAGGCACATCCGGAGCCCTGCAGGCATCGACAAGGCTGGGCACGCCCATCATCACCTCGTATGCCATCGGAATGGACAACACGGGTCTGTTTTACGAGACTCCCCATCCTGATGGGACCTGCCAGCGACTTGAACAGGAGTTGGGGCATCTGATGCGCAATTCCATGAGACCAGGCTCCCGGTTCTGGGGGAGGATCCACCCCTATGTCGCCCGTTCCGAACCCGTCATGGTCCAGGGGCTGGAGGAGACTGCGGCACGCCTTGGGGTACCGGCCAGGATTGGATTGACTGCCTCCAACAGCGGCTTTTTTGCCTGCCAGGGGCGCGATGTCGCCCGGGTTCAGCCCAGCGTGCCAGAACTCGACAGGGTATTTTCAGAATTCGATCCCAGGCTTGGGGGGCAACGGATTGAGAACATGGAGATGGAAGCGAGTTTTCTGTTGCACTTCCTTGGCGGCTTGGGGCATTGGGCCGGGGCCATTTGTCCGACCATTGCCAACCGACGATGGAACACCTTTGACCACCAGTACCAGGAGTCCATTGCACTTGCCACCGAGGTGGGCTTGAGGACATTGGCGTCTCTGCGAAATCGGTATCCCGATGCGCGGTTGCGATGCCCGTCCATGGAAGCTCCGGACGTCATGGGCGGATAGAACGGTCAGTGCATCCCCCTTTTTCCACCCGCAACTCGGGTTGACCTGTCATTTGGAACCGAGGCCAAGGACTGCAATGCGGTATGCGCCCTCGTGTTCATGTTGCCTGGGCGAATCCCGGCACGGTTTTTGGAACACAGTGTTTGACCTTCCAGGTCGCTGTGTTTAGAGTGCGCCGACTCCATCAGCCATCGAGCGTGGCAGATTCCGGATTGGCCTTGATAACCATCCCAAAATATAACCCATCCACCCAGAGATGCCCAAGAGAACAGATCTCAAGAAGATAATGCTCATCGGTTCGGGTCCCATTGTCATCGGGCAGGCCTGTGAGTTCGACTATTCCGGCACCCAAGCCCTGAAAGCCCTGAAGGAAGAGGGGTATGAGGTGGTCCTGGTCAACTCCAATCCGGCTACGATCATGACCGATCCGGACCTGGCCGACCGGACCTACATCGAGCCCATCGAACCAGAGACTGTGGCCCGCATCATCGAACGAGAACGGCCGTGCGCCCTGCTGCCAACCCTGGGTGGTCAGACAGGCCTGAACACAGCCGTGGCCGTGGCCGAGAACGGAATCCTGGAAAAATACGGCGTGGAACTCATCGGCGCGTCCCTGCCGGCCATCAAGAAGGCCGAAAGCCGTCAGCTCTTTCGCAAAGCCATGGAGAAGATAGGTCTCAAGGTGCCCAAAAGCGGTATCGCCAGGAGCCTGAACGATGCGCGGGAGTGGGGCGAGAAACTCACCTTCCCCATCATCGTCCGTCCGGCGTTCACCCTGGGCGGCACGGGCGGCGGTGTGGCCTACAACAAGGAGGATCTTGAGCGCATTGCCCAGCAGGGCCTGGCCGCCAGTCTGACCACGGAAGTCATGCTGGAGGAGTCCCTCCTGGGTTGGAAGGAATTCGAACTCGAAGTGGTGCGGGACAAGAAGGACAACTGTGTCATCATCTGCTCCATCGAGAACCTGGACCCCATGGGTGTGCATACCGGCGACTCCGTGACCGTGGCCCCGGCCCAGACCCTGACCGACGATGAGTATCAGAAGATGCGCGATGCATCCCTGGCCATCATGCGCGAAATCGGGGTGGAGACAGGTGGCTCCAACGTCCAGTTCGCCCTGAACCCGGCCAACGGCGAGATGATGATCATCGAGATGAACCCCCGGGTTTCCCGGTCTTCCGCCCTGGCCTCCAAGGCCACGGGTTTCCCCATCGCCAAGATCGCAGCCAAGCTGGCCGTGGGCTACACCCTGGACGAACTGCAGAACGACATCACCCGCGAGACCATGGCCGCTTTCGAGCCGACCATAGATTACGTGGTCATCAAGATCCCCCGCTTCACATTCGAGAAATTCCCCGGCGCCGAAGACTTTCTGACCACGGCCATGAAGAGTGTGGGCGAGACCATGGCCATCGGGAGGACCTTCAAGGAGGCCCTGCAAAAAGGTCTTCGCTCCCTGGAGATCGGCTATCCCGGGCTGGG
>Ga0123333_10001816_pt1 | contig 22391 bp, 10 predicted proteins | sample BioC12SIPDNA_3_FD_89957 | JGI IMG/M metagenome (GOLD analysis project Ga0123333, IMG submission 89957) | Anaerobic biogas reactor microbial communites from Washington, USA - Biogas_R2_B C12 SIP DNA | ecosystem: Engineered > Bioreactor > Anaerobic > Unclassified | place: Washington, USA... | reverse complement strand
TGCCGCCGGGATCTCGTACGTATGTGCCGCGGGTAACGACAGCGAGAACAACGACACGGTACCGGCCTTCCCCGCTTCCTACGACATTCCCGGGATGATCACCGTGGCGGCCAGCACCTATGCGGAAATGCCGGCCGATTACAGCAACTACGGCAAACTCTCGGTCGATCTGTTCGCGCCGGGCAGTCAGATTCTGAGCACAGCCCCGCCGTACATCACGAGCACGGACCTGATGATGTTTGAAGGGGCCGGATATCAGTACCTGTCCGGCACGTCGATGGCCTCGCCACACGTGACCGGTGCCGCCGCGCTGCTGCGGGCCTTGGCACCCGAACTGAGTGTGGCGGAGACGCGGCAGTTGCTCCTGAACAGCGTCGACCAGTTCCCGCAATATGCCCCGTACGTAGTCACCGGTGGACGGCTGAACGTGAACAACGCCGTCTCGCAGATCAAGACGACCGGCGTCAGTGGAGTCGTCTACATGGACCGCAACGGCAACGGCGTGCGGGACCCTGCCGAGGCAGGCATCGCCGGCTGGACGGTCTACCTGGACGTGAACCGCAACGGCGTGATGGACTCCCGCGACCCGTACGCCGTCACGGACGCGACCGGTGCTTACACGATCATCACGACAGCCGTGCCCGGTACGTACACCGTCGGCCAGGTGCTGCAACCCAGTTGGACCGCCATCAACCCGGCCAGCGGCAAGCAGACCGTTACGATCACCCGACGAGGCGATGTCGTGAGCGGCGTGAACTTCGGCAACATGCCGCTGCCAGGCGTCGTGTCGGGCGTCAAATGGCACGACCTGGACGGCGATGGCATCAAGGATCCGAAGGAACCGGGCATACCGGGGGTGTACATCTACGCGGACCTGAACAACGACGGTCAGATCGCGCTGGGTGAGCCGGCCGCCGTGACCGGCGCAGACGGCTCGTACAGCATCAGTGGCATCCCCGCCGGACAGATCACCATCCGCGAAGTACCGAGCCCCGGCTGGTCGCTGACCTCCCCGGCGCTGGGCTACCACGTGGTGGATGTGGTGGCCAATGGGACCGTGCCGAACGTGAACTTCGGCAACGTGGCGGCGTTCGACTATGGCGATGCCCCGGCCCCCTACCTCACGCTCAGCAGCCAGGGAGGCGCGGCGCACGGCATCCTTCCCGGATTCATGCTCGGAACACTCATTGACGCCGAACCGAACGGATTGCCCAGCCCCCTCGCTGACGGAGACGACCTTCTGAATCTCGCCGATGAAGATGGTATCGTTTTTCCGGCGGCGCTATACGCCGGAACGACCGCCACACTGGGGGTGACCGTCACGTCGACCTCCTATCCCCAAGGATTCCTGCAGGGCTGGATCGACTTCAATCAGGACGGCGACTGGACCGATGCCGGGGAGCACGTGATTTGTGACCGCGTGCTGGGAACCGGCGTCTACCAGATCCCCATCACGGTGCCGTCCAATGCGGTGGTCGGACACACCTACGCCCGCTTCCGCTTCTCGTCGGACGCCAATCTGGCGCCTTCCGGCCGTGCCACGGCTGGTGAAGTGGAAGACTATCGGCTGCTGGTCCTGTCGAACGAACCGGTGGCCAACCCGGACAGTTACGAAGTACCCGAAGGCGCCATCCGCCAAGAGCTGAACGTACTGGCCAACGACTTCGCCAGTTCCACTGGCGTGCTCGCCATCGTCTCGGTGACGCAGCCCGCGCGGGGCAACGTGCAGATCTCCCCCGATCGCAAGTCCCTGTTGTACTCCGCCCAGAGCGCCGTCAGCCCGCCGGTGGAGACGTTCACCTACACGATCAGTGATGGCACGGGCGCGGTCTCGACCGCGGAGGTCACGGTGTTCGTCCGTCCGCAGGTGCTGACTCCCATCGCGGTGGACGATTCCTACCGTCTGGCCACCGGGGCGCAGATCCTGGACGTGCTGCGTAACGACCTGCCTGGCGTGCTCGGTACGATGCAGCTCACGTCGGTGACCAACCCGACCATGGGCACGGCGGTCATTGACAACAATGGAACGCCCGACGACCCGCTCGATGACGTCATTATCTACACTCCGGACGCGTCCTTCGACGGCATCGACAAGTTCCAGTACACGATCAGCAACGCCAACGGCAGCAGCACCGCCACGGTCACGATTATCAAGGATCCGGCCGGCGAGCAGACGGTGGACCTGGTCTTTGACATTGTGGACCTTAACGGGACCCCGATCTCCCAGGTCAACGTGGGTGACGAGTTCGTTCTGGTCGCCTCTGTGCAGGACACCCGGGACGTGGCGGCCAACACGGCCGGCATCTATGCGGTGTACATGGACGTGCTGTACGATCGCACGCTGGTGACGGCCAACTACGATGCCGCCAACAGCCTGGGATTCGCCATCTCGTTCACGGACGAGTACTCCAACGCACTTTCGGGCGACGTGGATACCCCGGGTATCGTGAACGAAGTCGGCGCGATCCAGACCGGTTTCGATCCGCTCGGCCCGGACCTGTACGAGGTCTTCCGCATCGTATTCACGGCGGTCGACACGGGCACGGTGGAGTTCGTTGGCGATCCGGCCGATGTGAGCCCGTCGCACGACGTCCTGTACTACCATCCGCCCGATGTCGTCTCGCCAGCCGACATCCAATACGGGCTCAAGTCGCTCACGATCGTGGATCCGCACGCCAGTGGGGCGGGCACCGGGGGCGGCACACCGTTGGGGGAACCGCTCGATGTGAACTTCGACGGTTTCATCTCCCCGATCGACGCGCTGCTGGTGATCAATCATCTGAACCGGGGAGGTACGCCCGGCGTGCGGCTGGACGTGAATCGTGACAAGCACGTGTCACCGCTTGACGCCCTGCTGATCGTGAATTATCTCAACCGTCGCGACGGCCTGGGCGAGGGTGCCGGCGAGAGTGCTGGCGAGGGCGAGGCCCTTGACGCGGTGGCGGGGACGGCGAGCGAGGGCTTCGCGGTCGGCAACCTGGCAGGCGCTGTGCAGGGCACGACAGTTGCCATGGTCGCGGCGTCGCCGGCCAGCGCGGCCGCGGTGCCAGGAGTACCCGATGCGGCGGCTGACTGGCAGGCGCGGATCGGACAGGCTCCGACGAGCGGCCAGCTTTCGTCGCTCGTGGATGTCGCCAATGAGCAGTGGGAATCGCTGCTCGACTTGCTGGCCGAGGACGTCCTGGCCGCCTGGCTCGACGGAGAGTAACGCCTGACCAATACGTTGCCGGGGTAAGACAACCCCACGGCCCGCCGCTCTGGCGGGCCTTTTTTTGTGCGTCCCGCCGCTCGTCACCACGCGGCTCACCACGCGGCCGGTTCCAGGCTCACGCACACCTGCCGGGCCGCGCACCAGTTCCGGAATCCAGCGGCCAGTTCGTCCGCCCAATGGCGCAGTGTGTCTGCAGGCACGGCCGAACGCGGCGCGAAAATGCAGGCCAACACCTGCGTGTCGGCCGCCGTCACCTTGGTGAACTGCGAATCCTTGACCGGCGTGCCGACGGGGATGGTGCGGTCTCCATCGTACCGGCAGATGCTCAGGAGCCCGGCCACGTCCAGCTCCTGCCCCGCCTGATTGAAGATGAACGCCTCCCCCGGCGCCCCGTACCGGATCAGCAGGGACATCCCGGCGCGGGCGAGGGCCACGAGCGAGATCGGCAGTCCGCTGCCGAGTGAGACGACGTTGAGCACGTCGACGGCGTTGAGGATCGCCGGCCATTGCTGCGCGTCGGCCGCCGTGCGCAGCAGGTACTCCTGGGCGGGCTTGTTCCGGCCCGACGGCTTGAAGCCGCCGGCACGCAGCAGGTTGCGGACGGCCTGCCGCCGCGACTCGCCCCCTTCAGGTTCCGACTCCCGTACACGTGCCACACACGTCTGGCAGTACTCAATCAGCGCGGCATCGGGAGGGGCGATCGTCATGTCGGACGCTTCGACCAGGCCCACCGCCAAGTCGACTACCGCCGGATCCATGGTCAGCTGTACGGTCATTGCAGTAGTACTCCGGGGAAAAGACCACGGCTGCGCTCACCGAAGCGGGCGCAGCCGTGCTGGTCGCGCGACAGCTTCTGCACAGCCGTCCGCCTGTCCGCCTGGGGACGGCGTGTCAGCTGTGTGTCACCTCCGCGGCGGCTACGGATGCTGTTGCTGCTGCTGTTGTTGTTGCTGCTGCATCTGGGCGACGGCTTGCGGCCGGAGCCGTTTCTGGATGTCTGTCTCCAGCACACCGAAGACCGCTTCATGCCGCTGGACGGACAACTGCAGAGCGGCCAGCAACCGCTTCGCGGTGTAGAAGTTCACGATGATGCGCTGTTTGACTTCGATCGGATCCTTGGGCATGCCCACCGGCTGAGGGTTCAGGCCGAAGTCGATGATCAGTTCTTCCGGTGAGCCGGTAACGCGGCAGAAATTCGCGTAACAAGCTATAGCGTTGGCGTCATTCACCTGCAGTTGAGCGACTTGGCGCTGTGCTTCCGGCTGTTCGCCCTGGGGAGCCTCTGCCAATCCTTCGGTCGTTTCAGTCTTAGCCATGCAACGGTCTCCTTTTGCTGGTAATCAGCGTGTGGTTGAGGAACTAGGTCTCTGCATAAACGCTACGGAGAATCAAGTGACTCGTGACTCGAGTCGGAACTTCTCGGCTTGTTTGCCCTTTCACAGTTCGAAATGGAAGGTGCGGGTCAGGAAACGATAGACGCGGTGGCTCAGGGGCTGCCACCCGGTATAGATCTTGGCCTTGCCGCGCATGCCCAGCTGCAGCGGGCTGCCCACATCCGGCAGCGCGGCGATGGCGGGATAGGACGTGCTCAGCGGACGCGGCACGCCGGTCTGGGGATCGGCCACCGAATCGACGTCGCCGCCGGCATGCGTGGACAGGCCGAGCGGTGTTTCTTTCAGTTCGGCCGTGGCCACCGCTTCGATCTCACTGTCGAAGTTCCGGCCGGGCAGCGAATCGAGCATGAGCACCACCGGCACCCGCGGCAGGCCCTCCCGCGCGCGGCGGGCGTCAGCAGCGCGCACCAGCTCCACATCCGACTGGTCGACGATGATCTCAGCCACCAGCTGCTGCGGGTCGCCGATCTGGCAGATCCGGTCGCTCGCCGAGAGCGAGGCGCCCCGGTTCTTGGGGTGCAGCGCGCTGCCGGTCCAGCCGGGCAGCTGCCCGTCGGGCGGCTCCTGATCGGGCTTGTCCACCACCGGCAGCACGATCCCGGCGATCGGCGCCTTCACCGTCAGGTTGTCCAGCTCCCGCTGGCGTTCGGCGATCACTTCCAGCAGCGCCTGCTCCTGCTCCACCAGCTCGTTGATGGTCATGCCGGCGGTTTCGTCGAACCGCTGTTGTTTCTTCAGCACGTCCTTGCGGGCCTGCAGTTCCCGCAGTTCCCCGTCCAGCCGGGCCAGATTCAGCCGCAGCTCGACGTTCTCCAGCAGCGCCAGCCGCTCGCCCTGCGCTACCGCCTGCCCCGGCACGACATCCACCTGCTCGATCCGCCCATCCACCGCCGCGTAGACGGTCTTGGCATCGCGCGGTTTGACACCGAAACTGCAGGTGATATGGAAGGGCAGCGGCACGAACAGGAACACCGCGACCAAGGCAGCCACAACTGCCAGCGACGCCATCGCCCGGTAACGCTTCACTTTGTGCATCCTCCCCGGCATGTAGAAGAACTTGCCCAATTGCCACACCGGCTGTACCACCAGACCGAACACGCCCATCAGGCCGATCATACGCCCGATGATCTTCAGTCCGTACGGCTCCAAGACCTTGTTCAGGAAAAGCAGGATGGAGAGCACGACGATCCAGCGGTAGCACACGGCGGCGATCGTGTACAGGCCGAACAGGAACCGGTTGCGCTGGGGCAGAAACGGGTTCTCCGGCTGTTCGATCCCCAGACACAACTGCACCATGAAGCGTTTGAGCACCTCGGTCGATTTCTGGCGCAGGTTGGGGATCTCGATCAGGTCCATCAGAATGTAGTAGCCGTCGAATCGCAGCAGCGGGTTGCCATTGAACAGGAGGGTGCTGACCGAGCAGATGAACATCAGGCTCAGGCAGACCTGGTTCAGCAGGGTCGTGCGGTCGGTGAACCACCAGATGAACGTGGCGCTCGCGGCCAGGACCATCTCCACATACATGCCGGCCACCCCGATCGCCGCCCGATGCCACTTGCTGGGCAGCATCCAGGAGTCGGAGACGTTGCAGTAGAGCGCGGGGGTGAAGACCAGGAGCATGAATCCCAGTTCATGGCATTCGCCGCCGAAGTGCTTGCAGGACAGGCCGTGCCCGAACTCGTGCAGCACCTTGGCGATGGCCAGGACCAGCCCCATGACCAGCCAGTTCTCCCAGTTGCCGAAAAACTGGTGGAACGACGGGAGCCGGGAGCGGAAGACATCGAACTGGACCGTGATCAGCAGCAGGGCCAGCAAGGCCAGCAGCACGTTGAAGATCACGACCGGGCGTGTGAAGAACCAGAAGGTGAAGGGATAGAGTCTGTTCAGGATCCGCTCGGGGTCGATGCCGCGCCAGCGGAGAGCGAAGACGTTGGAGAGCTTGCCGATCAGCTCGCGCCGCTTCTTCTCGTCCCGCCGCTTGCGCAGCTGGTGCCCCTGGCCGATCGCCGTGGCGATCACCAGGCCGCTGCGGTGCAGCATGCCGACGAACTGCTGGAGATCGTGGAAGGTGATCTTCTGCGGCATGAACTCCTGTTCGAACCGCTCCTTGATGCTCTCCAGACTGCTGCGGCCGTCGAGCATGCACAGGATCGCGTATTCCTCTTCGTGGAACCGGAAGTAGTTCAGCCCGATCGGCTCCTTCACCACCCAGAACGACTGGCCATGGTAGCGCTGCCGGCGCGCCTGCAGATCCGGACGCATCCGCAATGCCAACGGACGCGACGCGCTGCTGACCAGGCTATCGGCAAGGGTGGCCATCAGGTTCAAGACTCAGACATCAAGTGCAGCGTTCCTTCGCAGGTGACACCGGCTCCGCCAGCGTCGGACGATCCCCGCGGTCATCGTCACCTTACTTAGCCGACGGCATGATCACGATCTCGGCATCGAGCCCGGGGCGGACCCGCCACTGGCCGTTGGGTTTGCGCGGATTGTCGAAATCCGCGTGAATCAGAAACTCGCCGCTGGGATCCACCACCGGGTTGACGAAATCGACGGTGCCCGTGAATTCCTCCTGGCTCCCCTCGGACGTCGTGACGATGATCCGCACGGGGTTGCCGGCCACGTCTTCGGGGAGGTAGTCGGCGGCGCGGAGCATGCCTTCCACGCGGAGCCGATCCATCTGCACGATGCGGTACACCGGCTCACCCGCCTGGGCCCATTCTCCCACGTTGTGATACTTATCCACCACCACGCCATCGACGGGCGAGGTGATGGCGCGGCGCGAGATTTCATTTTCGACGGCCTGGAGCTGGGCTGCCGCCTTGCTCCGCGTGTGCTGCGCGACCTCATATTCCACGCGCGCGGTTTCGGCCTGGAACACCGACCGTTCGTGGGTCAACAGGGTCCGCCGCAGTTCAAATTCGCTGACCGCATTCTCCGACCGCTCCTTGATGCGGCGATTCCCTTCGTACTCCGCGAGCGCCACCCCCACCGTCTTCTCCGCCGCCTTCAGGTTGGCGTCGCTGGCCGCCTGTGTCTCGGCCGCCTTCAACTCGCTGGTGGCGATCAGCTTGCGGATCTGGGCGTCCGAATCGTCGACGTGTCCGAGCACCTCGTCCTTCCGGACCAACTGCCCCTTCCTGGCATCCAGCGCCACCAGCACACCCGGCTCGCGGGCCGGCACCTGCACATCCTCGATCAGGGTGACCACGAACTTGTCGAGTCGCCCTTCGGTGGCGCGCTGAGACCGTGGCGGTTGTGCTGCTTGCGGCCCCAGCAGGAGCAGCGAGGCGAGTACGGCAGCCGTCATGTTCATCGTTGCATTCACTCCCATCTACGAAATCGTTCCCTGTGCGGCATGCTGCAGCGGGTCGCGCCAGGATGCGGCGTGCTCCGCGCGGCGGTCGTCAGAAGAGGATGTGTTTCTGGACCCATTCGATGGCCTCGTGAAACCACGCATAGCCGAGCGAACAACGCCCGCATTTCAGTTTCGCGGTGACCGTGGTGCCCGGACTCGGCTGGAACAGGTCGCGGGGGTCGATATCCACCGTGATCTTGACGGTCGGCCCCTCTTCACCCCGGACCTGCGTCGCTCCGTAAATCTCCTTGACCTTGCCGAACTTGGGCGAACGCGGGTCGCCCGCCGAAATGTAGCTGACATCGAGGTCGGAACCGAACTGGTCCACAGCGCGGGTGACATGCCCCATCCGGCGTTCCGGCATGGCCAGCTCCAGCTCCCAGTCCTGGCTGGGATCGGCGATCGTCATCACGCGTTGGCCTGTCAGGACCGGCCGGTGCATCAGCGACTGCTCGGCGTCCCACGGTAACATGACCTGCCCGTCGATCGGGCTGCGGACGATCAGGTTCCGGCGTTTGAGTTCCACCAGCTCCTTCTGTTCCTGCAGATGCTTGGCCCGCTCCGTCAGCTGCACATATTCGCCGGAGATCTGGGCCAGCTGGGCGTCGGTCAGGCCGCGGCTGTTCTTCTTCGCCTGCTGCAGACTGTCCAGACGCTCCATGGTCTCCCGGATCTGGCCGAGGACCTGCGACCATTCCTGTTCCAGCTCGTGGTTCTCGAGCCGCACCAGGGGCTCCCCCTTCTTGACCAGCTGATCCCCCTTCACGAACAACTCGACGACCGTTCCATTACTGTCGATAAAGACGTCCTGCCGGGTGACCGGCTGCAGCGTGCCGTCTGCCTTGAGCTGAAAATCCCTGCGGACCAGGAAGAGGGAGAGGAGGACGGCCAGGATGAGGCCGCCGACGGTCAGGGTCTTCGGGAGGTTGCGCCCTTTGACCAGCAGGGTGGAGCGGCCGATGGCCCGCCACAGCGGCATCAGGAAGACACTGTGATGGTCCAGGGCATTGGCCAGCGCCCGCGTGCTGTGCTCGTACACGAGGTCAACGCGTGGCTCCAGGATCTCGCGCGGCAGGTCGGTCTCGATCTGCTCCACGATCAGCGCGCCGAGGATCTCGCGTTCGAAGTGCGCTTCGCCCAACATGGCCGCGTTGCTCCCGCCGCCGGGCGCATCATCCGGATGGCCCGGCTTGCGCAGCGGCAGGACAATCACGTTCTTGGAGTAGGACTCGTCGACGTAGGCCTCGAGTGCCTCTTCGACCTGCGGCGGCAGATCCTCCGACGCACCTTCGTACCAGAGGGATTCCCCGGTGGCGACCACCCGCGTGGCCACGTGTCCCAGGGCATTGACGACGTTGGAGCGGCTCTCGATTGTGTCCTGCCCGCTGACGGCCTCGACCTTACAGGTCCGGCCCCGCTTGATCGCGACACTGACGCGATCACAGCCGATGAGTCGGCGTCCTTCGTTGACGATCGTGTACGCCGTCTCCCGCACATCCAGACTCTCGTGAACCATGCGGGCAAACTGGTCGGCCTGCGCCCACAACGAGTGGCGGTTGCTGAAGTGCCGCAGCTTGCGGGATTTCAGCCATTCCCCGGCCAGTTCGCACATCTGGATCAGGAACCGCAGGTACCCGCGCTGCGTGGCCGGCTGCGAATCGGGTCGCTGAAAGACCTCGATGACCCCTTCCACCACGCCGTCGCCGACCAGCGGTGCCAGCACCAGCAGGTAGGCGGTCGGATTGCCCCCCGCCTCTTCCCCTTCGCCTCCCGACATTGGCGGCACCAGCTGCGGTTCCCGCGTCTGCACGATGTAGTTCAGCAGACGCAGGTGACGCTTGGCGTCCGCCGAGCCCGGTAACAACAGCGACTCGCTGAGGTTGATCTGATAGGCCAGTTCGGGACGGCGTGCCTCGCCGACCAGCCACACCGCGCCCCCCACGGCCGCCAGGGCGGACACGATGCGCTGCATGAATGCTGCGTAGTACTCCTCCGCATTCACGTCGCTCTTGGAGAGCTGCGCGATCTCGCCGACCAGACTGCGAATCTGCTGTTTCGTCTGTTCGACCGTCTGGGCATTCACGCTGGATTGGTCTGATGACATGGACAGAAGCCCCGGCTCCGGATTATGTCGCGCGGTCGCCACCCGGTGGGCGGCGCGCCGTCGACCACTGAATCAATTTTGTCGCCTGTATCGTCTGACGCTGGGCCACCTGAACGCACGATGCAATGAAGCCTAGCTTACCCCAAGCTGGTTGCCAGCTGGGTTTTCGGACCGTCGTCCGCCCCATTCTCCCAACGTTATCGTCCGCGCCGCCGCGGATCAGTTGTCATGGGCGTTCCCCCTGCTGTTCCACTCACGATCGGCACCATCGCACCACAACTGCTGCTGGAACTGCTGCTGGGATCCGATCTGGCACGACTCCAGGCCGCGGCCGTCGAGATAGACTTCCGAGCGCACCGTGCCGTGGCAGACCCTGCCAAGCTCCCAACGGCTCCATTCGTGAAACCTGGGCGAAACGTCATAAACCACCGTATCGATCGTGGCCTCACCCCCATGGTCTCGCCGGTCCGGCCGCGGCCAGTTCAGCTGGCTGGCGTCCACATCATCGGTACGCACGACCAGGGTACCCTCGAGCGGCGCGCTGGGGCTGCAAAGCCCGACCACCCCGGCCAGCTCCTCCCACCGCGAACTCAGTCCTGAGTGCGTACTGGATGAGAACACCAGGTGCCCCAGCCAGCGGCAGACACCGCGATCGTGCTGCTCGCACTGCCTGTGTACCACCTGCGCCACGACCGACTGGGCAAACAGGGGGGACAGCCGCACGTCTGGCGCCGCGTCGAACAGCTCCTGGGACTCTGCCAGAGACGCGGCCAGGGCGCGGCGGTCGTGCTGCAGCAGGGTCACCAATCGGTGCCACAGTTCATCCCCCTGACGCGCGCGGGTCATCGGTGGGACCTTTCTGTTGCTGTTGTTGGAGCATTCGGTTGATCCACGGGCAACGGGCCAGCAACTTCTGCCGGGCTCGTCGGCGCGCGGCATAAATCGAGCCTGCTGTCGTCTGCAGTCTGATCGCCAACTCTCGAGCAGACACGGCCCGTCCCTCCTCCCAATCGGCCTCGACCACCGCCTGTTCCAGCGCCGGCAAAGACCGCACGATCTTCTCCACCTCCAGCAATCGCTCGTGTGTCGTCAGATGCTCCAGCGGCGTCGCATCCGAGGCCGCGGGCTCGCAGCCGCTCGTCCACGCCCCCCACTGCGGCTGCGAGCGGTCAGCACGTAACCGGCTCACCGCCCGCTGGTGGGCCAGCAGCAGGAACCAGGCTGCCAGCGAGCCGCGGGTCGGATCGAAGCTGTCCCCCAGCGCCAGCATGGCGTCCGCCAGCACGTCGTGGATGGCCTGCTCATCGAACGACGGGAACCGCTGGCGGAGGAACCCGGCCACCCGACCACCGTAGTGCTGCATCAGGAGCGTGAATCCGCGGGATTCCCCCTGACGCATCCACCGGGCGATCTGCTGGTCCTGTGCTTCGCTCGGTCGGTCCATGGCCCTCGGGTGACACCTGCTGGCGCTGCGACGGTCGCTGCCGCAGCCTGCCACACGTCCTCCCTCACAGACACAATATGGAATCGAGGCACGCGATCTGACGAAGTTTCCTGGCGAAATTTCCTGGAATTCTGCTTACTCGGCCGTATCGAGAAACGGATCCTGCCCCATCTCCCGCTGCATTTTCTTGCGTTCCTTCTCGTGGTGCAGCAGCATTTTGCGGTCGCGCAGATGCTTGCGTTCCACCTTGCGCTGGGCGCGCTGAAAGACCCTCACGTAACGGTCCAGCTGCCCATCGGTCTGCACTCCGAACCGCTCCATTTTATCAGCGTAGTCCGGCCCCAGCCCGTTGCGGATGATCTCGTCATCCAGCGCCAGGTACTGCCGATGCTCACCCGGATCGCCTTGCCGGCCACAGCGGCCGTAGAGCTGCCGGTCGATGCGGGCGGCATCGTGCATCTCGGTGCCGATGACGCATAGCCCCCCCAGCTGTGTCACATCCGAGCCCAGCTTGATGTCGGTGCCGCGCCCCGCCATATTGGTTGCCACCGTCACCTTCCCGCGCTGACCGGCCAGGGCCACGATCTCCGCTTCCTTGGCGATCTCATTGGCGTTGAGCACGCAGTGCTCGATGCCCGCCTCCGTCAGCATTCGGGACAGCGTCTCAGACTTGTCGATCGATCGCGTGCCGATGAGCACCGGCTGGCCCTTGGCGTGCAGTTCCTGCACTTCCTGCACGACGGCCGCCCACTTCCGGTCGCTGGTACCGAACACGCGGGTGGGAAGCCGCTGGCGTTTCACCGGGCGATTCGTGGGCACGCGGATCACGCGCGTCCGGTAGATCTTGCGGAATTCCCGCGCCGACGTCAGGGCCGTACCTGTCATGCCGGCCAGGAACCGATAGCGGAGGAACAGATCCTGGATCGTGATCCGAGCCGCCTGCCCGGTGGGCACCGTCACCTCCACCCGCTCCTTGGCCTCGATCGCCTGATGGATCCCATCGCGCCACTTGCGTCCTTCGGCCAACCGCCCGGTGAACTCGTCGACAATCACGATCTCGCCGTCCCGGACGACATACTGCCGCGCCAGGTGGAAATCACGGTGCACTTTGATCGCCCGCTCGGTGTACTCGTAGAGATCGATCAGCCCGACGCCGCGCAGGATGTCGGGGGCCGGCAGGGCGCGCATCATCTGGCGGCCCTGGGCAGTCAGCTCCACCTTCCGCGTGTCGTGGTCGTAGTCGTAGTCTTCGTCCTCCACGAACGCCGGCGCGTGTTCGGCCGCCCAATTGTAGGTCGCCACCACCTGGTCCCGCGCCTTGTCCCCCAGTGATCCAATGATCAAGGGGGTCCGCGCCTCGTCAATCAGGATGCTGTCCGCCTCGTCCACCAACGCGAGGTGAGCCTGCCGTTGCACCGGTTGCTCGCCCGAATCGTCCCACCGCTGACTGCTGCCGTCCCCCAGGAAATCGTCGTTGGTCCTGCCCATTCTCCGCAGCAGGAGCCGGTCGCGCAGGAAATCGAATCCGAATTCCTTGGCCGTGCCATAAGTGATGTCGCACGCGTAGGCGCGCCGCCGCTGGTCCTGCCGATCGGGCGTCTGAATGACCCCCACGCTCAGCCCCAACAACTCGTAGATCGGACCCATCTCCTGAGCGTCGCGTGCGGCCAGATAGTCGTTCACGGTGGCCAGGTGGGCGCCTTTACCGACCAGCGCATGCAGGTACATGGGCAAAGTGGCGGTCAGCGTCTTGCCTTCACCCGTGTCCATCTCCGCAATGCGGCCGTGAAAGAGCGCGATCCCGCCCAGAATCTGCACGTCGAAATGCCGCAGGTGAATCACCCGCGAAGCCGCTTCACGCACCAGCGCAAACGCTTCCGGCAGCAGCCGGGTCAGCGGCTCCCCGCTCTTGGCGCGAAAACGCAGCGACAAACTCCGTTTCCTGAGCGCGCGATCGTCCAACCGCTGTAGATCGCTCTCGTAACTGGTGACTTCGTCCACCAGCCTCCACCACCGCGCAGGCGGCTTGTGCCACGAGCGTCCAAATACCGCTGCCGCTGCCGCAATTGATCCCACCACGATGCCTGTACTCATGTGCTCATACGCTCACGTCCATTGACTGGTCTCCGTGCCGCCCTCCCGGTGCGGCAGCCCGGCGGTGCGCTCAGCGCAGCAACCTGACTTCCCGAACTCGCCAACCTCCCATCCACTCTAACAGGATTGGTCATTTTTGGGATGGTGTCGTCGTGCCGCGCAACCGGCATTTACGCTGCGAGCCGTCTGAAGTGAATTCATGGACATGCCCCACATCAAACGCCGAAATAACCATACGACAGACCTCCGAAAGAGGAGCGAAAATCGGAGTTCTTGGGAAGCTGCACAAGATAGACCGCCCCAAGAGAGACGCAACACCTGCACAGCCTTTAGGGGCCTTAGCGGTCCTCCTAGTCTTTTCAGCTGTGCTGACCGATGTCTACAGACTAGAAACCCGTTTGTTTCATGCCGGCGAGCATAGACCATGATTTCACGAATCACTCTCTTCACGGCGGCAGTCGCCCTGCTGGGTCTCGTCCCGGGGCGGGTGCAGGCCCAGGGCAGTCCGCAATACTCTACGGTGTCGGCCGGTTGTCTGGGCGACCAGGCTTGTGCGGACGCCAGATGCACGAGCTGTGCCGATGTCGGGTGTGCGGACGGCTGGTTGTCGCCGGGGCTGTTCGGCCGGCAGCACCATCCCAACTGTTGCTGTCCGCTGTGCCATCCGCGGCACGCATGGGCCAGCTTTGATGCGTTGATGTGGTGGGGCAAGGGACGTACGGTACCACCGCTGGTCACATCGGGTGCCAATGGTGCGCTGCCGGACGCCACGATCGCCTTTGGTGGGGGCACCGTGGGCGGTGGCATGGCTCCCGGGGCGCGGGCCGATTTCGGCTTCTGGTTTGACGAGTGCGAAACGCTGGGCATGGGTGCCAAGGTCTGGGGCCTGCACGGGGATTCCGAGGGAAGCTACCTGTCGTCGCCCGACGGCAGCACCGTGCTGGCGCGGCCGTTCTACAACATCGTCTTGGACCAGGAGGACTCGTTCCTGGTCTCGAGTCCGGGCCTGATCGCAGGGGGCGTGACAGCCGACACTTCCAGCAGCGTGTTGTCGGCGGAGGCCTATCTGCGTTCGAGCGTCCTGGCGGGCCGCGGCTATAACCTGGATCTGGTCGGCGGCTATCATTTCCTGCGACTGGACGACGACCTGTCAGTCTTCAGCAGTTCGGTATCGATCGATCCGGCGGGGGCGGTCGCCATCGGCACGCTCATCGACGTACTCGATGAATTCGGCGCCAAGAACGAGTTCCACGGCGGTACGGTCGGGCTCTCGGGCGAGATCCGGCACGGCAAATGGACCGTGAGCGGGCTGGCCAAGTTCAGCGTAGGCAACATGCACCAGAGTCTGCACATCAACGGATCCCAGGTCATCACGGCACCGAGCGACGTACCTGCCGTCTGGCCGGGCGGTATCCTGGCACAGCCCACGAACATGGGCAGCAGCTACTCGCGCGACGTGACTGCCTGGATTCCCGAGTTCAGCATCACGGCCGGCTATGACGTCCGCAACTGGCTGCGGCTGACGGCCGGCTACAACTTCCTGTGGATCTCCAACGTGGCGTTGAGCGGCGATCAGGTGGACCGGGTGGTGAACACCACCCAGTTCCACGGCAATCCGTTGATCGGGGAAGCGCGTCCCGCCGCCTTCGACGACTTCAACAACACCGAGTACTGGCTGCACGGCCTCACGCTCGGGCTGACCATCCTCTACTGACGCGACCCGGCACACGGCCGGCGGAACGTTCCAGATTCAAGGAATGGCGCGACCCGGCTTCCTGAGGGAAGCCGGGTCGCTGGCATTTCCGGCCGTAGGTGCTGAGCAAAGCTCTAGGCCCAGGCATCCGCCGCGAACACCTCATCCGCCCCCTGGGCGAAATCGGCGTCGTACATCTCCACCGCTTCTCCTTCGGCACCCGCCTCACCGTTCTGGACCGCCGCCAGGTGGAATCCCAGATCGGCCGCCGAGCCATTGAAGTAGATCATGTACTCGCCGGTCGTGCGGTCGCCCGCCACGTGGTAATGCTTGTAGTTGATCGTCCGGGTGTGGGTCTGGCCGTTGACATCCACAATGGTCAACTGGCAGCTGGCCAGGTCGCTGGCCAGCTGCGCGTGGGCCGTCCGTACCCCTTCCCAGCCCTGCAGCAGGGTGAACCAGTAGTCCTCTCCCTGCATGTTGGTGGCCAGGGCCAGCCCCTTGCGGGTCGACGACAGATACTGAGCGATCGTGATGTACTTGCTCTGCAAGCCGCGCTCGCCGAACAGGTAGTTGCCTACCGACCGCTCGGTTCCCCACAGTCCGAGATCGATACCGGTGAAGACATCGTCGCCGGCCGTGCCCGGATTGAGATCGTCGCCAGTCGCGGGATCCACGATGCTGTCCTTGCCGTCGATCAGGAACTTGGCCGTGGCCGACGTGATCGTGTAGCCGACCGTATCACCTTCCGCATTCGGCAGGATGTTCTCGAACAGGAACACGCCGTTCACGTCGGTCTTGACCGTGATGTTGAGCGGCACTCCACGCACGTTCGTGCCGGTGAGCGTCACCTCGACTCCCGCCAGCTTGACCTCCTGCGGATCACGGATGCCGTTGTTGTTGACGTCCAGATACACCACACCCGAGATGTCGCTCGGAACCGCGTCGATCACGTCCACCACGACGTTGCCGACCGCCGTGCCGCCGCGGCCATCGCTGATCGTATAGGTGAAGGTGTCGAAGTCGTCTCCGACCGTTTCAAAGCCCGGATCGGGCGTGTAGATGATCTTCTTGCCGTCGGCGGAGATCGTGGCCGTGCCGTGCGGCGTGTCGAGCGTCGTCTCGTTGGCCGGCCCGAGCCCGCTGATGGTCAGCGTCTCGTTGACGTCCGGCGCGATCGAATCGTTGGCCAGCACGTCCAGTTCCTGATTGGTGAAGTCCTTGAGCGCCATCAGATGATCGTCGACGGCCGTCGGATCGTCGTTCACGTCATGGACGGTGAGGGTCACGGTGGCCTTGGAGGTGCCGCCGTTGCCGTCCGAGATGATGTAGGTAAACGAGTCCGTGCCGAAGAAATCGGCCGGTGGTGTATAGAGCACCTTGTCGCCGGAAATCGTTACCGTCCCGCCTTGCGCGGTCAGTCCGTCGTTGCTGGCCGCGTTGGCGCCGACACTGATGATCGTCAGCGTTTCGCCGACGTCAGGAGCAATCGAGTCATTGGCCAGCACGTCCAGTTCGTGATCGACGCTGTCTTCCAGGACGTCGAAGGCGTCCGGATTGGCCGTCGGATCATCGTTGACGTTGTCCACTTCCACCGTCACGGTCGCGGTGGCAAAGCCCCCGTTGCCGTCCGTGATGGTGTAGAAGAACGTGTCGGTGCCGAAGAAGTCGGGAGCCGGCGTGTAGAGGACCTTGCCCCCCGAGATCGTCACGGTGCCGCCCTGCGCCGTCTGGCCGTCATCACCGTCCACGTTCGCTCCAACCTTAGTGATCGTCAATATCTCGTCCGCATCGGGCAGGATCGAGTCATTGGCCAGCACGTCCAACGGGTTGGCGACGCTGTCCTCGAGAATACCAGTGAAGGTATCGTCGTTCGCCACCGGCGGGTCGTTCACCCCCAACACGGTGATGGTGACCACGCCCGTGCTCGGCACGCTCTCCTGCTCGTCCTCATCGACATAATCATCGTCGATGCGGTACTCGAGCGTATCGGTGCCGAAGAAGTCGGGAGCCGGCGTGTACACGATGCTGTCGCCGTCAATCACGGCGGTCCCGTGCATCGGCGGGGTGATGATCTCGAACAGCGTCCGGGTAGCGCCTTCGTTGAACAGGTCGTTCACCAGGACGGCCAACACGTTGTCACTGCTGTCCTCGTTCACCGTGTACTTGTCGTCGCGTGCCCGCGGGCGCACGACCGGCTCGACGTTGACCGTCACCGTCGCGGTGTCGGTGAACTCGCCATCAGTCATCGTATATTCGAACGTTTCCGTATACGGTCCCAACGCCTCGGGATCCGGTGTGTACAGGATGCTCTTGCCGTCGGCCGCAATCGTGACGGTGCCACCCAGATCGGGCGTGGTCACGTCCGTAATGACCAGGTCGTCAAGGCCGACCTCGTTGGCCGGACCAGGGCTGTCGTTGTCCAGCACCATCAGCGGGTTGTCCGCGGTCATTTCGTCCACGAACACGACATCGTCCAGGGCCTCGACCGGATCGTTCACGTTGTCGACAGTGACCGTCACCGTAGCGGTCGCCGTCAGGCCGCCGCTGTCCTCTACGGTGTAGGTGAAGGTCTCCGTGCCGAAGAAGTCGGGAGCCGGCGTATACAGGATATTGTCGCCGGAGATCGTGGCCGATCCACCCTGGCTGAAATCCTGCACGCTGATGATCGTCAGCGAGTCGACACTGCTCTCGTCGCCTACTCCGATGGGCCCCGGCTTGTCGTTGGCCAGCACGTTGATCACGTTGTCGACACTGTCCTCCAGAATACCCGTCGCCTGGTCGTTCTGGACCGTCGGCGCGTCGTTCACGTTCTCGATCGCGATGTTCACCGTCGCCATGCCGCTCTTGAGCCCATCGCTGTCGATCACGGAGTACTGGAACGAATCGCTGCCAAAGTAGTTGGCGACCGGCGTGTACTGGATCTGGGTGTTGCCGTTGATCAGCGTCACGGTGCCGTGCGACGGCTGCGTGAGAGTATCCGGATCGATGGTCAGCGTCTGGTCTTCGTTGGCCGGGCCACCGTTGTCGTTGGCCAGCACGTCCAGGACGTTGTTGACGCTGTCTTCCTGGATGCCCGTGATGATGTCGTTCACAGCCACGGGAGGGTCATTCACGCTGGTTACCGTCACCGTCACTGTGGCAGTGTCGGAGTTACCCAGCCCGTCGATCGCCCGGTAGACAAACGTGTCGATGCCGAAGAAGTCGGCGTTGGGAGTGTACTGGATCTGCGAGCCAACGACGGCCACCACACCGTTAGCCGGCTGAATCAATCCGGCCTCGTCCAGCGCCAGCGTCCCGGTCGACCCGCTCTGCAGGTAGTCGTTGGCCAGGACGTTCAACATCGTGGCTCCACTGTCCTCGGCCACGGTGAACGCGTCATCCTCCGCATTGACCGGCTGGACGATCGTGATGTGCAGGGGCAGCCCGAAGTCCACCACGCTCACATCCACCGCGTCGTCTTCCCCAAACAGCAGGATGTCACCCAACGGCGGATCTTCATCCGACTGGTTCGCCGCCAGCGTCAGCTTGCCCACACTGTCGGCCGTCATCGTCACATAGACGAACGGTTTCTCCCCCACGCCAAACGGTGTGAGTGTCGGCGCAAAAGTCTTGAGTTCGTCGTACTCGTTCGCCACCCCATCACCGTCCATGTTCATGGCCGACGGGTAGACGCTCAAGCCCGACTGCGAATAGAAACTGCTGGCCTTGAAGTAGCTCTCGAACAGCGCCAAATCGGTGAACGCATCGGGCTTGGTACCACCCAGCGAGAACAGGGACGGATCGTTATAGCCGACATCGAGCGCCGCCGCAAAAACACCACCATTCGCACCCACCGACGATCGCAGGTCGTTGATGTAGATCTGCACGCGGAACTCGTCACCCACGTTCACCGCGTAGATCGGGTCCCCGTCGCCGTCCAGAATCACGTTCCCGTCGTTGTCTTTGACCGGCTCGATCGCCGCGCCTGTCTCGTCCTGCAGTTCCAACCGGAATCCTACTACCGAGTCCAGCCCCTCACCCCTGTTCAGCGCATTGATCACAAGCAGGGCATCAACCGGCGTGAGCTTGTTGTCGCCATTGGTGTCGATGAACACACGATCGAATTCGTTAGACGCCAAACTGGGATCGAGGTCGCGGGAACCACCGTCGTTCAATGCGTTGATGACCACCAGCGCATCTCGCGGTGTGATCATCCAGTCGCGTGTGACGTCTATGGGGGCCATGGAATTGTGATAGGGGGTCTCGACCCCGGACAGGAGTCGACGATCCTCCAGCCGTTCGGCCAGCAGGCTTCGTGACGCGGATCGCCGTGCCTGCAATGTGCGACGGCGACTCAATTGGTTACCTCGGTGGTTCGTAATGCGGCGATGCGATTTCATTGCGTTACCCATGGCTTACGGCATACCCCTATCACAGTCGTGACTCGTTCCGGTTCAAGCGGGCAATCCGACCCCACCCGTTCGGATGGCACAGAAGAACTCCTGTTAGACCTGCAATCCAGAAGACAATCTGCGCAATCTAGAAAACCTACGCAGAGCCAGTCCGTCTGGGGCGGACATGCATCTTCCACAATAATCACGGCCTGGGAAGGCTGCAAACAATTTGCTCAAAACGTGATAACTCCTTTTAATTCCGTGTTTTTGGACTGATTACTCCGTTCAAGGCCGGCCATATGGAGCACGACATTACTCCCAGCATAGGGGGGGCGATGTTCTTGTGGCTCGAGTCGCCAGCGTGGCCGAGGGACGGCGCGTCATGTGGGTCCGCCAAAATTGGCGGCCTCACAGGCGTGACCTGTCGGCCGACAGGCATGCATGGCCAGGGTGAGAAAGAGGCACTGTGACGCACGTCTGGCAGCCCGTGCCGGGGCATTATTGCACGCCGAATCAGAATCCGGGGCCCGACAGGACGAACCCCGCCCATTCCCGGGTGCGGCAGTTGCGTGCACGGGATCCGAAGGTGTTGTTGAGCCGGACCGTCTTGCTCAATTCCGGCCCTGGGCTGCGGAGACTGGCCGAGGTGGTGCGTTCGCGATGCAGCATGTTCAGCTGTGCCTTGCGGAGCGCAGCCAGTGGTGTTTGGTGTTCTACCCAGAGGAGCCTATAGAAATCACTCATCAGCTCGGCTGTGGGTTCGTCTGGTACTTTCCAGAGTCCCGCGATCACGTTGCGTGCGCCGGCGATGTGAAAAGCGTTCTGGATTCCCAGTATGCCGTCGCCCAGGGCGACGTCGCCGCGCGATGTATCACACGCGCTGAGCACGACCAGTTGCAGATGCTGCCCATCGACCGTCGCGATCGATTCAGCGGTCAGGATCCCTGGCGCGCTGATCGGGACGCCTGATTCGTCATTCGGCGCCGGAGTGTTCGCCCCGGCCAGGGCGAGCCCCGAGCGCAGCAGAGGACTGCGTCCCAGGACCGATGCTCGGGTCCGATTGATCGTCAGGTGCGTTGGTCCGTTTTCCGTGCCAGCCAGGTCCAAGGCGACGCTGACATCCTGGTCCACGAAGAAACCGTGTGTCGCAAAATGGGCAGCGTGAGCCGTGCGCAACCCTGCGAGCACGTTCTCAGGGGTCGCCTGGTCTTCTGTGAGGAGCATCAGCTGATCGGGTGCGATGCGGGCAACGATGGCCTCCAGTTCACGGCGGCTCGCCGGGAGGGGTTCCCATCTCAGTTGCTTGAGTCCTTGGGATGCGACCGGAGCGACCTGTTCCGGGTGTCCATAGTCCACATCTCCGACCGCCAGAACAGGAGCGAGTGATCGTTGATCGGACTCCGGTTCACGCAGCCGATCGAGCAGGAACGAACCGTGGGGCACGGTGGCGATCGCGAATTGCTCCAACAGCACTCCCGACTCTCCGGGGCCGGGGAGTGCGTTCCAGGCGACTTCGGCCAGGATCCCGTCAGGGGCGATATAGACAGTGTCGACGTCGGCGGCGAAGCAGCGGCAGACTGGATCCCAGACTCTTTCTCGCAGCGTCCAGGCGGCAGTTCCAGTATCGCCGGTTGACCACTCCTTCTTCCCCGCTTCGACAAGGGTCGCAATCTCACTGGAATCACCCACATCAACGCAGGCAACCGGACGATCCCCACTGACGACAAAGGCCAAGAACCTGTCTGGTGCATCGTGTTCTGAACGATGCGGCAACGTCGCGTCAAAGGACAGCCGCGCAGAGGAGAAGAAGTCTACGAAAACCGACTTCGCGGGTAGCAACCTGGCCAGCATGTTGATCTGCTCTGCGGGTGGATAGGCAGGCTGTGTTGACTCCAGACTCCGTGTCAGTTCCTCCTCCAGGTGTTCCTTGGTCACATTCAGCTCTCGGATTCTCTCGATGCATGGGGTATTGCTTTGTCCCTGATCGGTCACGGACACGAGCAGGGCCCGCGCCAGATCCTGCCTGGCAGCTGTGTACTTCTCATAGCGAGTCGGTTCGGAATCGCGTGCCAGTGCGCGCAAGGCGCGCTGTCGATCCGCAATCAGGCGGGGGACGAAGCCGTGCCGCATCCAGACGTACTGGTAGACATCCTCCGCCGGAAGCTGTGTCTGTCGCCATGCCTCGAGCAGCGGCCCGAGTGATTGGAACTTGCGGGCGGCCAGATTCAGCAACTGCGCCTCGGAACCTCCGCCGAAGAATGCCTCACCGATCGCGTGCTCCATCCCGGCAGACTCGGCCAGCAGACCAAACGCCTCGACTGGCTGGCCTGCATCCAGATATGTAACTCCCAGGTCGCGAAGCGCGTTGGCAAGTGTCGGATGCCCGTTGGGGAACGCCTCGGCAGGAAACAGGGCTCGGCGTATCGCCAGCGATCGCTGATGGTACTCCAGCGCCGCGGCAGAACGACCGCCTGCAGCCGCTGTTCGGCCCAGTTCGGCGAGCACCAGTGCGATCTCCAGGCGGTTGCCCGCATCGCCTGAGCCAGCGCGCTCGTGCATCCTCAGCACCTGCTGAAATAACTCATCTGCCGCCGCATAGTCACCACGTGCACGTTTCAATCTGCCGAGCCGGACCCAGGAATCCGCCAGCTCGCCGCTGCACCGTGCGGTGGTCGCTGCGTGACCGCCCGTCCGCTTCACGATCATCTCGTGCGACT
>Ga0123333_10001815_pt1 | contig 22394 bp, 20 predicted proteins | sample BioC12SIPDNA_3_FD_89957 | JGI IMG/M metagenome (GOLD analysis project Ga0123333, IMG submission 89957) | Anaerobic biogas reactor microbial communites from Washington, USA - Biogas_R2_B C12 SIP DNA | ecosystem: Engineered > Bioreactor > Anaerobic > Unclassified | place: Washington, USA... | reverse complement strand
GCCAGGGTGACTTCTTCCTCGGCCGAGAGCAGCGCGGTGCGGCCGATCTCGTGCAGGTACATCCGGACCGGGTCGCTGGTCGCGGCGGGATCGCCCCAATCGTCCAGCACCTCGTCCAACGGCTTGTGCACCTCGCGCTCGACTTCCTGTTCGAGCTTGATATCCCGCGGTATCGCGGGCACCTTGGCATCCTCAGACCCATCCGGCAGCAAATCTACCGGCCGGCCATCCGCATCCAGGGCCACCCGCAAATCGACCAATTCCTCAACGTCGAGCGGTTCTTCCGGCTCGACGACATCCACGATGACCGTTTCTTCGACCGCTGAGTTGTTTTTTACCCCTCGGCGCGGGGGGCGACCCGGCCTTGCCGTTCGACGAGCGGTCGTCGCGAGCACATCCGGTGCAGGCTCTTCGTTGAGTTTGTCTGCAGGAGGACGGGTAGTACTGCGCCGGCGTTCGGCATTCGTTGGCATTACTTCCCCTTTTACCTCAGTTCTCGGCAAGCGGCTTACGCTGAGCCAATACTCCAGCAATGGAGCGCATGTTCAGCAACTTCTGAATGTGGCGCTTCTGCGCAGTATAGGTCGTCATCAGCTCCTGCAACCGCCGTATCTCCTCCCGGTCTTCGGCTGCGGTGGTGTCGCGAATCAAGAATTCAAGCTGCTGCACCTGGCGCTTCAGATTGCGCTCCCGGATGCGCAGCAGCGAGTCTCCCAGGTCCTTGATCAGCTTCTCGTCGGTCAACGACGGCCGCATCCGAACCTCTGTGACAGCCGCCAGGGCTTGCGCATGAAGCGGCTCGGCCAGCCCGCTCAGCCGCTCCTCGAGCGACAGCTCGGGCGGCGCCGGCATCTGCGCGAGCAAGGCCGCCAGCAGTGTCTGGTTCATTGCGCTGGTCAGATCATCCGGCCCGAGCGGCGGCGCTTGCTGGCCGATCATCTCTTCGTCCAGCCCCGCGAGCAGATCGGGCCGCAGGAACAACCACCCCAGAATATACTCCTCAGGGCCGAACACCTGCGGCACGGGGGCTGCTTCCGCCCGCCTCCTTCCGCTGCCCCCAGCGCCCCTGCCCCCAGCGCCGCTGCGCCGCGCGGCCTCCTCTGCGCTCGCCTGGGCGCGGCGCTCTTGCAGCCGCCCCCCTCGCGAAATCTGGTCAGCCACCAGGCGCTCATCGATCTGAATCGCCCGCGCCACTGCCTGGATGTAATGCGTGCGCTCGATCGGGTTGGCAACCTCCAGGATCAGGGGCGCCAGCCGCTCGATGGCTCGCGCCTTGCCAGACCCGGTCGACAGATCCTCCTCGCGCGTGACCAAAGCCAGGTAGTAGTCCACGATCGGCCTGGCGCTGTCGATCACCTGCCGCCAGCGCTCCACGTCACGGTAGGCCAGCTCGTCCGGGTCCAGCCCGTCGGGCAGCGCCGCAATGCGCAGCTGCGCCTTCAGCCGGCTTTCGTGGCGCACCAGTCCGGTCGGACTGAAGACCGGCTCCCAATCGCGCTCCAGCGACGACCGGGCAGCCTCCAGGCCGCGCACGGCGGCATGTTCGCCCGCCACATCCGGGTCCAGGGCCAACGTGACGTTGGCCGTGTACCGTTTCAGCAGCCGCATCTGCGCCTCAGTCAGCGCCGTGCCCATGCCCGCGACGACGTTCGCAACGCCGACCTGGTGCGACATCAGCACATCCATGTATCCCTCGACGATCACCGCGAGGTCTGCATCGCGGATCGCCTTGCGGGCCATGTCCAGGCCGAAGAGCACGCTTCCCTTGTCAAAGAGCGGTGTTTGCGGCGAATTCATGTACTTCGGGCTCGGATACGCCGGATCTTCACGCAGGATCCGCGCCCCGAAGCCGATCGTCCGCCCCTGTCCATCGCGAATCGGAATCATCAGCCGGCTGCGAAACCGGTCGAAGTAACTTCCGGTCTCCTCCTTCCGGATGACCAGGCCGGCTTCTTCAAGCTCCTCGGGCCGGTAGCCCTTGCCCTGCAGCCGATTTTTCAGTGCATCCCAGCTGTCCAGCGAATACCCAAGCTGCCAGTTTTCCCAGGTCTCCCGCGTTAGTCCGCGGCGGTCGAGATACTCTCGGGCGATCGCGCCTTCTTCCGACTTGCTGAGCAGGTGATGAAAGTAGACGGCTGCGTCTGTTTGGATGGCTCGCAGCCTTTCGAGCCGGCTGTCCTCTCCCGAAGCCTGATCCGATTGCGGCTTCAGCTCCACGCCCGCTCTGGCAGCCAGGATTGCCAGGGCTTCGCCGAAATCGACGTTCTCGCACTTCATCACGAAGGAGAAGATGTCGCCGCCGGTCGCGCAGGCGCCGAAACAGTGCCAGTTCTGGCTGTCGGGAAACACCACGAACGAGGGCGTCTTCTCGTTATGGAACGGGCATAGCCCCTTATAGGTGCGGCCCGCCTTCTTAAGCTGCACGTACGTGGACACCACATCGATGATGTCCAGGCGGTCCTTGATCTCGTCGATAACAGTCATCGGTCGGCCTGGCCCTCGCCGGGCGCGATCATCTGGGCGGCCTGGCCGAAGGGTAAAAGAAATTATACCCGCGCCAAGGGGGAGTGTCAAAGGAATTCAGAAGACGCCGCAGAGCAGCGATCCACCCGGGATTACTTTGCCAGGCGCCAGCCGCGATACACGCGGCGCGACTCTTCGACGGTGATGAACGCCTTCTCGTCGATCTTGTCGATCATCTGGAGCACCTTGGGCAGATCGGCGCGGCGCACGACGATCTCGTAGATCTCTACGTTGCCGCGCATCCCCTGGCCGCTCATCTCCGTCACGCCGTAACCGGCCTGCCGCAACGCGTCAGCAATGCGCTTGCTGAGGTCCGTAGAGATGACCCGCACCACGGTCCAGCCCAGGGCCAGGTGTTCCTCGATCGTCATGCCCACCAGGGTGCCGGCTGCGAAGCCACCCGAATACCCCAGGACATTCCAGACGTTGCCGACGTTGCGAACGACCTGGCTGATGGCAACGACGAAGATGGTGACCTCGACAAAACCGATCAGGGCCGCCAATGGCTTGCGTCCGCGCACGGTCATCAGGATGCGCAGCGTGCCCAGCGTCACATCGGTGAGTCGCAGGCAAAATATCAACAGCCCACCCAGAAAAGCTTCCATGTTTGGTCTCCACTGTGTTCGGTGCAATCAACGCGTTTGCATCCAGCCGAAGAACAGGATGAAGAGCAGGCTGGCGACGGTGCACGTCACCAACATCACCGGCAGGCCGGATCGCACCCACACGCGTATCGTGATGGGGGTGCGGGTCTTCTCGCTGAGCGCTACGGTGACGACATTGGCCGTCGAACCGATGGGCGTTCCATTGCCGCCAAAGCCCGCTCCCAGCGCCAGCGCCCACCACAGAGGCGTCGAGTTGATTCCCAGGAATCCCAGCTGCTCGATCACAGGAATCATAGCGATGGTGAACGGGATATTGTCGACGATTGCGGACAGAAGTGCAGCCACCCAAAGCATGACCAGGCTTGCGCCCAGAAGACTGGCACCGGCCAGCTCCGCCATGCCGTCCGCGATCGTCCTCAGCACGCCTGAGGCCTCCAGCCCTCCGGCGGCCACAAACAGGGCGGCAAAGAAGAGCAGGACACCCCACTCGATGCGCCGCAGCGTCTCGTCCACATTGGGGCGCACCCACAGCAGTGCGGCCGTCGCCCCAGCCAGGGCAATGAACCCTGGAGTCACGAGGAGGGCGCCCTGGAGGAAGAACAGGACGATGACTGCGCCCAAGACAATCAGGATCTTGCGCATGGCCGTGCGGTCGGTCAACCCTGCGTTGGCATCCAATTGCGCCAATGCTTCGACATTAGCGGACCGCGCCCCGAGCTCGCGCCGGAACACGAACCGCAGCACAAAAAGCGCCACCAGCCAGGCTACCAGAACGAGCGGCGCCAGGTGGGTGAGGAACGAAATGAAGCTGAAGCCAGCGGCCGAGCCGATGACCACGTTGGGCGGATCGCCCACCAGGGTAGCCACGCCGCCTGTATTTGAAAGCAGCGCCTCTGCCATCAGCATAGGAACAGGACTGATGCCAAGGATCTCCGCGATCAGAATTGTTACCGGCACGATCAGCACCACCGTCGTGACGTTATCCAGGAACATCGACAGCAAGGTGGTGAGGCTGCCGAGAGCTACAAACAAGGCCAAAGAATTGCCCCTGGTGCGTTGGGCAACCTTGATGGCCATGTACTGAAAGAAGCCCGTGTGCTGAAGCATGCGCACCAGGATCATCATGCCGAGCAACAGAATCAGGGTGTTGAAATCGATGGCGGCCAGCGCCTGTTCCTGGCTGTAGAAGCCGAGGGCCATGCCCGCGATCAGCATCACAACAGCGCCAGCCAACGCCACAATCGTGCGGTGCAGGCGCTCCGATAAGATCACGACGAAGGTCGTCACGAAGATACCGGCAGCCACGATTTGCGCCAGGGTCATGTGGGCGGCTCCGTCTGCACCCAAGGTGTGAAGAAGGCTGCGGCGATATCGACGCGCGAGGCAATGCCCACCAATGCCCCGGCCTTGTCGACCACAGGCAGGTCACGGATATCGTGCCGCGACATGGTTGCCAGGGCGCGCAGCAGGCCGCAGGTCTCCTCAACGGCTACCGGTGGCTGCATCAGATCACGCATGATCAGTCGCACGGCTGCGCGCACATCCTGAGGCCGCAAGGTCTCGAGGACGCCGAAATCGTGCACGAAATCGATGTTGTCCATCAGTGCCACAAAATCGGGCATGAACACCTGGAGCAGATCCTCCAGGCGCACCACTCCCACGAGCAGACCGAGGGTATCGACCACCGGCAGCGTACCGATGTGGTGGACAACGACGAGTCGCGCGGCTTCTTGCACCGTAGCCGAAGGTGCAACTGAAATCGCCGGGCGCTTCATGCAGGAACCGATCATGCTACTTCTCCTTGCCGGGCCCCTGACCGGGCTCGTTCTCTGCCATCCGCCTGAGCCTCATGGCCGTGTATAGCACATCGATCAGCCCTACCTGCGCCACGCGCGCTCCCAGGGGGTATCCGTGCCCCACGGCATCCTGCGCGGCAGTGCACAGGCTGATGTCCGCGAGCAGGGCAATCGGCGATGCCGGGTGGTTGGTCAGTGCGATCGTCCGGCCGCCCGCCTTCCTGGCCGTCTCCAACGCGCGCAATACTTCGGGCGCTGCGCCCGAATGGGAGATGCCAACGGCCACGTCGTCCGGGGTCAGGAGTGACGCCGACAGCGTTTGCAGCTGCGCATCGATGTAGGGCTGTGCGCGTACACCCACCCGCATCAGCTTGTACTGCAGATCGAGCGCGGCGACCGCGCTGCCGCCCGAGCCGTAAATATCCACCCGTCGCGCCGCGAAAAGCACAGCGACCGCCTGCGCCAGCGCCCGAAGGTCGAGGACGCGCAAGGTGTCTTCGAGAGACCGCATGTCGTCTGCGATCACCTTGTGCGCGGCCTGGGCCAACGTGTCGCCGGCAGCCACGGCAGCATAGATCGCGGGCGTCGCAAGCGGCAACTCGCGCGCGAGGGTGATCTTGAAGTCCTGGTAGCCGTCCGTGCGGACGCGGCGGCAGAATCGGAAGATGGTCGTATCGCCGACGCCGCAGCGCTCCGCGAGCTCAGCCATCGGCAAGTGAATCACTTCGTAGGGATGGTCGAGCACGTACTGGCCGACCTTCTGCTCCTGTTCGTTCAGCGAAGGGAGCAGGCCACGAATGGTCAATAGCAGATTAGGTGCGGGCAGGTCGCTGCCGGCCATAAGATTCGCCTCCGCGAGTGACGTTTGACAAATTGTCCATCTGATAGTACTATAAAGAAAGAATTATCCTTTGTCAAATGAAGTGCGGATGAAATTTCCTCAGCAATTGACAACACTTACAGGCTCCTGATAGCCCTACAGATATTGGCCTGACGGGTCTCTGCTGACTTATCAGGCATGAGTTGATCTCGGGTGAGGCGAATGATGAAACAAAAAACGGTTGTCGCCGCAGCACTGGGCGAGTGCGTCCATGTTGCAGGCGTCATGAAATTTCTGCGGCTGGCCGAAGAGGCCGGCTGGCGCACGGTGTTCCTGGGTCCCGCGGTCCCGGTAGAACACGTTCTGGAGACCGCACGGGCCGAGGACGCGTCGCTCGTCGGCGTCTCCTACCGGCTGACTCCGGAGACGGGCGAACGACTGTTGGGCGAATTTGCCGAGGCCGCCGACGACCTGCACGCCGCGGGCGTGCGTTTCGCGTTCGGCGGAACCCCGCCCGTGGCCGAGCGTGCGGCCAAATTCGGGTTCTTCGAGCGCGTCTTCGATGGCTCGCAGCCGCCCGAGGAAGTGGCCGCCTACTTGCGCGGCGCCTCGTATACTGCGACCGAAGCCGGCTTCCCACAGCGGACCGTAGATCGCATCGCCTGGAAGGCGCCCTATCCGCTCATCCGCCACCACTTCGGATTGCCAACCTTGGAGGCCACGCGTGCCGGGATCGAGCAGATTGCCGGCGCGCGTGTGCTGGATGTGATCTCGCTCGGCATCGACCAGGACGCACAGGAGAACTTCTTCCACCCGGAACGCCAGGACCCGCGGCGCACCGGCGCAGGGGGCGTGCCCGTTCGCAGCCCGGATGACTACCGGAGCCTCTTTGCGGCGAGCCGCAGCGGCAACTACCCGCTGCTCCGCACCTACTCGGGCACCGATGACTTCGTGCGGCTCGCAGAGATGTATGTCGATACGATCAATATCGCCTGGGCTGCGGTGCCGCTCTTCTGGTTCAACGCGATGGACGGCCGGGGTCCGCACGATCTCGAGACTTCGATCCGCTTCCACCAGGAGCTGCTGGCCTGGTACGGCGCGCGGGACATCCCCGTAGAACTCAACGAGCCGCACCACTGGGGCATGCGCGACGCCCCGGATGTCGTCTTCGTCGTCGCAGCCTACCTGTCGGCGTACAACGCCCGCGCGTTCGGCGTACGCGACTACATTGCCCAGTTCATGTTCAACAGCCCGCCCGGCCTCTCCGATGCCATGGACCTGGCGAAAATGCAGGCCTGCCTGGACCTGATCGAGCCGCTGGCGGACCGGTCAACCTTTCGCGTGTATCGCCAGACCCGCGTGGGGCTGCTCAGCCACCCCCTCGATCCGGAGGCGGCGCGAGGGCACCTGGCTGCGGCCACCTATCTGCAAATGGCGCTCAAGCCGCACATCGTGCACGTGGTCGGCCATACCGAGGCTGACCATGCAGCCACGGCAGAGGATGTGGTTGCGGCCTGCAAGGTCGCGCGGCGGGCCATCGAAAATGCCCTGGCCGGCGCACCGGACATGCTGGGTGATCCGCGCGTGCGAGCGCGCGCAGCCGAGCTCGTGCACGAAGCCCGGCAGACCCTGGATGCGATCCGAGGGATGGCAGGGGATGCACGCCGCGCACGTGCGTCTGATGCGGCGATCCGAGGATCGGCGCTCCAGGGATCGTATGACCCTCTCACGGACCCCGCCGTCCTGACGCGCGCCGTGACTTCCGGCATCCTGGACGCCCCACACCTTCGCAACAACCGCTACGGCAGGGGCGCCGTTGTCACCCGCATCGACCGCCGCGGCGCATGTGTCGCGGTCGACGCCGCGAATGAACCGCTCGCCGAAGCGGACAGGCTGGCGAGCCTCTCCTCACACCCATAGCAAAGGAGTCAGTTCTATGTCCATGACTCAAAACCTGACCGTCATCGGCGCAGGCCATGGCGGCAAATCGATGGCCGCCCACCTGGCGTTGATGGGATTCCGCGTGACGCTGTTCAACCGCACGCCCGAACGCGTGGCAGCCATCAAATCCCGCGGTGGTATCGACATGGAAAGCTACGATGGCGGCCCGCGCGGCTTCGGACGGCTTGCAAACGTAACGTCAGACATGGCCGAGGCGCTGGCAGAAGCCCATGTGGTGCATGTGGTCATCCCTTCCTCGGCCCACGCCGAAGTTGCCAGGATCACCGCGCCGCACTGGCGCGATGGGCAGATTGTCGTGCTGCATCCCGGCCGCACCCTGGGCGCGATCGAGTTCGAAAAGGTGCTCCACGATCAGGGCTGCACGGCCGACGTCACGGTCGCCGAAGCCGGCACATTCATCTATGCCAGCCGCTCCGACGGTCCGGCCCAGGCGCGCATCTTCCGCATCAAGGAGGCGGTGCCCCTGGCTGCGCTGCCGGCCACGCGCACGGCACAGGTCCTGGAGGCGCTGGCGCCGGCCTATCCGCAGTACATCGACGGGATCAATGTCCTGCGCACGGGGCTCGACAACATGGGTGCGATCTTCCACCCCGCCCTCACGCTGCTCAACGCGGGGCGCATCGAGTCGACGCACGGCGATTATGAGTTTTACATCGAGGGGGTGACGCCTTCGGTTGCCCGGGTGCTGGAGGTGCTCGACCGGGAACGGGTGACCGTGGCTGCATCACTGGGCATCCGCGCGCGGACGGCGCAGGAATGGCTGAAGATGGCCTACGACGCTGAAGGCAATGACCTCAACGAGGCGATCCACAACCAGCCGGGTTACTACGGCATCAAGGCCCCGACCACGCTGAACCACCGTTACATCTTCGAGGACATCCCGATGAGCCTGGTTCCCATTGCGGCCCTGGGCCAGCACTACGGCGTCTCCGTGCGCGGGATGGATTCAATCATCCGGCTTGCGTGCATCATCCACCGCACAGACTACTGGCGGCGGGGCCGCACTTTGGACAAGCTCGGAATCGACAAGTTGAGTGTTGGCGAGCTGACTCAGTTCGTTAACGAAGGTAAGAGATGTTGGGAGGAATAAGAAAATTATGTCTGGTATTGCCGGAATTGGGCGAACGGGTGCAACTGCCGAGGTCGAAAAGATGCTCGACCAGATCACCCATCGCGGGCCTGCCGGCCGTGAAATTGTTGAAACCCCCGGGGCGACTCTGGGTCTCGTGTATTCCCTGGCGGACACCACAGCCGTTGACGAACTTAAGGAACGCGGGGTTGCGAGGGATGGTAAGGGGCGCAGCCGCCTGGCCGAGGTGAGGATCGAAGGCGAGCGGCTGGTGCTCACGCGCGATGCATTGGGCGTCGCGCCGCTCTACATGGGTTATGCTGAGGATGGCACGCTGAGTTTCGCCTCCGAAGTGAAGGCGCTGGGCGCATGCATCACCGGTGCTCAGGAGCTTCCGCCGGGATCGTTCTTCGACGGGCAGCGCCTGCAGCCATATTTCGAACTGGCAGCGCAGGATCCCCTTCAAAAGCCACCCGAGCGCATCGCCCAGGAACTGCACCGGCGCCTGAGCGAAGCCGTCGAAGCCAGCATCGGGGGTGGGGAGGTCGGATCCTGGCTGTCAGGCGGCCTGGACTCAAGCGCCCTGGCCGCGCTGGCGCGGCCGCATGTCGACCGGCTGCACACTTTTGCCGCGGGACTGGAGGGCGCGCCGGACCTGGCGTTCGCAGCCGACGTGGCTGCGTTCATCGGATCGGATCACCACGAGGTCAGGGTGACGTTCGAAGATATGCTTGCCGTGCTGCCGGACGTCATCTATCACCTGGAGTCCTTCGACGCGCTGCTCGTGCGCTCGAGCCTCACCAACTACCTGGTAGCCCGGGCAGCCGCCGGCTATGTGCCCGCCGTGTTTTCGGGCGAGGGCGGCGATGAGCTGTTCGCAGGCTACGAGTATCTGAAAGACCTGGATCCCGCGAGCCTGCCGACCGAGTTGATCGATATCATGGGGCGCCTGCACAACACCGCGCTCCAGCGGGTCGACCGCTGCGCTTCAGCACACGGCACCGTCGCTCACGTCGCGTTCCTGGACCCCGAAGTGGTGTCCCTTGCATTGCAGATCCCAGCTGAATTCAAGTTGCAGGATGGCGTAGAAAAGTGGATTCTGCGCCGGGCCATGGACGGCGCACTGCCCGAATCGGTGCTGGACCGGACGAAGGCCAAGTTCTGGGAAGGTGCGGGCGTGGTCGACCTGATGGCGCAATACGCAGAGGAGAAAATCAGCGACGCTGACTTCTCGGCTGAGCGTGTCCTGCCCAACGGCTGGACCTTGAACAGCAAAGAGGAATTGCTCTACTATCGCATCTTTCGCGAGCACTTCGGCGATATGCGCGATCTGTCGTGGATGGGGCGCACGAAGGGCTCGCCCATTGACGAATAGAAGAGGGAGGTGAGGCAGTCATGTACATGGTGATGTTGGTCCTGGACACCCCGGAGCGATTGGACGCTGTCCTGGATGCCTGGCACGCGGCCGGCGTCGGCGGCGTGACGATTGCGGAGACGACCGGCATCCACCGGCGGCAGGCCAAGCGCAGCCGCGTGGTCGCGCCTTACGCGATCGGCGACATGGGCCCTGCGGGTCGGGAACGCGGCAATTACACCCTGTGGGCCATCGTGCCCGACGAGGAGATGATGCAGCGCTGCCTGGCAGAAGCAGAGAAGGTCATCGGCGATCTTGACAACCCTAACACGGGCGTCATCGCGGGATGGCCCCTGGCGCTTGTCAAGGGTGTACGCCCCCAGCATCCGCCCCGCGATCGGGAGGCCGGATGGTCTGGCTGATCTTCGTAGGTAGCTCGGCGCTGCTCGTCTTCGCTGCGATGCAGCTGGCCAAATACGGCGACGCGATCGCTGTCCGCACCAGGCTGGGCGGGATGTTCGTGGGCACGCTGCTCATGGCCGGCGCGACCTCGCTGCCTGAGCTGCTGACGGGCATCAGCTCGCTGAACCAGGGGGTGCCGGACCTGGCTGCCGGCAACCTGTTGGGCAGCAACATGTTCAACATGTTCGTGCTGGCCTTGCTCGACCTGCTGTTCCGGCAGGAGCGCATCCTGCGCCGGGTCGCCACGCGCCATGCGCTCACTGCCAGCCTGGCGACGCTCCTGATCGGGATGACAGCCTTCTTCACCCTGGCAGACATCGACGTGCGCCTCGGCTGGGTAGGCGTGGACAGCCTGCTGCTCCTGGCCACCTACGTGGCCGGCGTGAGCGTGATCCAATCGGGCAATCGCGGGAGCGGCGGCGACGCGGCGCCGGAGGAGGAACTGGAAGGCATTCCAACCCTGGTCCGTGCGCTGATCGGCTTCAGCCTGGCTGCCGGCGTCCTGATCGTGGTCACGCCGTGGCTCGTGAGCAGCGCGAAGGAGATCGCCGAGATCACGGGCTTGAGCGCGGGGTTTGTCGGCACGGCCCTGGTTGCGCTGGTCACCTCCCTGCCAGAGCTGGCAACCACTATCGCAGCGGTGCGCATCGGCGCATTTGACCTGGCGATCGGCAACCTGTTCGGTAGCAACGCATTCAACGTCGTTGCGTTGGGCCTGACCGATTTCTTCTACCTGCCGGGGCGATTCCTGGGAGTGGTCGACCCGAGTTTTGCGTTGGTGGCGCTCCTGGGATTGATCCTCACCTGTCTGGCGCTGATCGGCAACCTGGCACGCGTCGAACGGAGGTTGTTCTTCATCGAAATCGATGCGTTGGTCATCCTCCTGGTGTATCTCGGCGGCATGTGGTTTCTGTATGCGCGCGGAATCGGCGCCTGACAGCCTCAGGTCCGGCGCACCTTGCCTTGCCGCAGCGCCCGGACCACCAGGATCAGCAGTGTAACTGCCGTCAGCGGCGCCACGAACTCGAACATGACCGTGCTGTACGCGGGCAGCGCATCGTGGCCCGCTGCATCCAGGACCAGGTAGAGCGTGTAGGCGACATAGTAGGCGAGGAAGAGCAGGCCTTCCCAGCGAGCGATACGGTAGCCCGTGAAGAAAATGGGCAGGCATGCAACCGAGACGGCGATCATGAAGGGGATATCGAACCGCAGTGCTGCGACAGGGACAGTCACCCCCTCCGGCGCAACGGCCGCCGTGAGGCCGAGCACTGCGAGGATGTTGAAGATGTTGCTGCCGACGACGTTGCCCACCGCAATATCGCGCTCTCCGCGCAGGCTGGCGATGACGGAGGTTGCCACCTCCGGCAGCGAAGTGCCCGCCGCGATAATGGTCAGGCCGATGATCAGCTCGCTCAGTCCCAGCGAGCGCGCCAAGGCTACCGCGCCGTTCACCAGCCAGCGTGCGCCGACCACCAGCAACGCCAGGCCCGCGATCACAAGCGCAATCTGAATCACTGCCTGGCGCGGCCCCATCCCCCCGCCCTGCCCGAACTCGTGATCGTATTCCGCTTCGATCTCTTTGGTCTCTTTGCGGCTCTGACGGATGGCAAAGACGATGTAGGCCACAATACCCGCGAAGAGCAGCAGGCCATCCAAACGCCCGATCTTGCCATCCAGTCCCAACAATAGCGGCAGGATCGCGACGCCGATCATCAGCGGCACATCCAGCCGGATGAGCTGCTGCGCCACAACCAGGGTGCCGATCGAGGCAGACAGGCCCAGGATGAACAGCACATTGAAGATGTTGCTGCCCACCACGTTGCCCAGCGCGATATCGGCCTGGCCTGACAGGGCGGAACCGGTGCTCACCGCCAGCTCAGGCGAGCTGGTGCCAAAAGCCACCACGGTGAGCCCTACGACCAGGGGCGAGATTCCGAAGCCAATCGCCAGCCTCGATGCCCCCCGCACCAACAGCTCGGCGCCGATGATCAGCCCGACCAGCCCGATGATGAAGAGCACCAGTGTCAACGCATCCATAGCAGGCCTTTCTTTAGCCGATCAATAACGTCTCTTCGGGGTAGGTCACCGGCTGAGGTGGCAGCGGCTGTGCCAGGGCCGCGACGATCGTCAGCGCGCCGAGCCGGCCCCAGAACATCACCAGCATGATCACGATCTGGCCGAAGAAGTTGAGTTCGCCGGTGAACGCCAGGGTCAGCCCACACGTGGCAAACGCCGAGATCACCTCAAACAGCGCACGGTCCAACGTCACCGGATGCGTCATCAGAATGAGCCAGGTCGCGCCGCCGACCACCAGCAGCGCCGTGGTGAGGATGGCGCTCGCCCGGCGCACTGCCTCCGTGGCAATAGTCCGCCCTCCCACCTGGGCTGCCGGGCGACCGCGAACGTACGCCCACAGCGACAGCACCAGCACGGCAACCGTGCCAGTTGTAACGCCTCCACCCATGGATGCCGGCGCAGATCCGATGAGCATCAGGCCCATCGTCAGCATCTGGCTGGACGGCGCAAGCTGCTCGAGGTTCGCAAGGCCGGCAAACCCGGCAGTGCGGGCCGAGATCGCGTGGAAGGTCGCCAGCTCGAGTTGGCGGCCCAGTGGCTGCCCGGCCAACAGGGAGCCATCGTGCGACTCGGACAAGAGGAATCCCGTCGACCCTACGACGATCAGCACGGCATAGAGGATCAACGTGATACGGCTGTGGAGCGACAGCCGGTCGTGCCGCTGGCGCAACGTCAACAGGTCGCCTAACACTGGAATGCCCAATCCGCCCAACACGATCAGAGATCCCATGATCGTCAGCGTGCGGCCGTCGGTCGGGAGGCCGCTGTGTCCCGGCAGGCCGTTGAACAGGTCAAACCCGGCATTGCAAAAGGCCGAGACTGCGTGGAACAGTCCGTAGAACGCAGCCCTGGCATCCCCCAGGGTCGCGCGCCAGTTGAGCCAGAGCAGGATCGCGCCGGTCAGTTCAATGGCCAGCGCCGTGAGCACGACCCGGGCGGTAACCTGCAAGATAGCTCGCGGTTCCAGCAGGCCGAACGAATCGCGCAGTGTCAGGCGATCCGTGAGGGAGATCTTCCGTCCCAGCAGGCGCAGCACGATCACCGCGGCGGCCATGAACCCGACGCCGCCCACCTGGACCAACACCATCAGCACGATCTGGCCGAGCAGCGTCAGGTCGCGGGAGGGGACGATGGTAGAGAGACCGGTCACAGCCAGGGCTGATGTAGCGGTGAAAAGTACGTCCCGCGCGGCCAGGTGCCGCATGGTCATGCCCGGCAAAGACAGGGCCAGCGTGCCCAGCATCACCAGGATTGCCAGCCCAGCCACAAGGCGCACCGCGGTGCCGATGCGGTGGGTGCGGTGCCGGGAGCGATGAGTCCGTAGGGGCAGGGCTTGCCCCTGCCCACCCTGCTGCCCCTGCCTGTCTTCTTGGCCCTGCCGCTTCTGCGAGCACATTCAGTCGAGCTCGGAAAGGCGCGTTATCTGCGCGTTGGTTCCGATGGCCACCACCAGGTCGCCGGCCACAAAGCGGTGATCTGCCGGGGGAGAGATGATCACCTCATTGTCTCGCTTGACGGCCACTACCGTAATACCGAAGCGGGCGCGCAGGTCGATCTCGCGCAACGACTGCCCGATGAAGCTGGCCGGCGCCTGCAGCTCGGTGAGCGTGTGGTCGGGCCCTAGGGGAAAGTGCTCGAGCAGATGCGGCCTGGTCAGGCTCTGTGCCAACCGTTGGCCGGCCTCTTCTTCGGGCAGCACCACCTGGTCTGCGCCCACTTTCAGCAGGATGGCCTTTTGGCGTTCGGTGAGGGTCTTGCAGATCACCCGCCGCACGCCCACGGCTTTCAGCGCAACGGTGGCCATCAGGTTACTCTCAAAATCCGCGCCGATGCCGACGATGACAGTGTCAAATGACGTGATGTCGACCGCACGAAGCGCAACTTCGTCGGTGGCATCCAACGATACGGTCTGGGCCAACTCATCGGCCAGCCTCTGGACGATCTTGCGATCACTGTCGATGCCAAGCACCTTGTAGCCGTCGGCAGCAAGGGCCAGCGCCAGGCTGCTGCCGAACCGGCCCAGGCCAATCACTGCAAACTCCGGTTTGTTCCGTCGATTAGGCATCTCGCTCTCTGCTCCTATCCAACGCCGCCCGCACCAGAATCCGTAGGGACATGGCTTGCCCCTGCCCGATCATCCACCCCAGCCGATTCGTCCACCCCTGCCCCTTCTCCTTGATCACCATCCCTGGCCGCCATCACCTCTTTGAGCGTCAGATCATCCCGAATCGCATGCTTCATCGGGATGCCGATGCGATGCGCTGCGGAGCCGATCGCATGCGATGTCACCGGCCCTCCGATGACCAGCAGGACAATCAGGACCAGCCCTTTGCCGAAGCTCAGGGGCGTCAGCGCAACAGTTGCCAACAGCAACAACACAACGCCGAAGACACTGACCTTGCCCGTTGCGTGCAGCCGCGTGTAGACATCGGGCATGCGGATGAAGCCGAGGACGCCCAACAAAGAGAATGCCGTGCCTGCGATCACGGCAAGGATGGCGATGAACTGAAAAAATGTCGTCATGATCCTAGAACATCTGCTGATCTGCGATGTATTTTGCCAGCGCGATCGTGCTCACAAAACCTAAGGCGGCAAGGCCCAACGCCACATCGATGTAGGTGGCGTTCAACAGTATCAAGGCGATCAGCACCAGCACAGCCAACATCAGGGTGGTGACCAGGTCTGCGCCGATCAGCCGGTCGATGACGTTCTCGCCGCGCCAGACCCGCCACACGCAGACCGCGATCAATGCGATGTGAATCGCCAGGGCGATATTCAGGACAAACGCAAGGATGTCGCTCATACGAAAATCTTGCTCAACAGGTCTTGCCGCATGGCCTGGGCCTCAGCCACGTATTCTGCCGAGCGGGTTGCATCCAGGCAGTGCGTGTACATGACACCCTCCTCGTCGATGCCGATCACGAGCTCGCCGGGCGTGATGGAGAGTGCATGTGCACTGAGCGCGGCTCCCAGCTCGCTGTCGCAGCCGGAACCGATGGCAATGATGCCCGGACGGATCGGCAGTGCGGGATCGAGGACGATGCGAGCGACCGTGATGCCGCTCTTCACTACATCCGCGATCAGAATGGCAATATAGCGAACCATGGCCCAAATGGCAGCAGGCAGGCGTCGCGGCTCCATGCGACCGCGCTGGGGTCGCAGCAGCAGTGCTGCCAGGCCCGCGACCAGCACACCTAACACGATGTTGCTGAGCTGCAGGTTGCCGGTCAGGGCCAGGTAGATCACGAGCAGGATGAAGATGGTTCGGACGTAGTGCACCGTTTCACCCTCCCAATACGGCCGCGATATAAGCTGCCGGATCCCCGAGCCACGAGCTGACGCCGGTTGCCAGGCTCAGGAGCGGTTCGGCCCACAGACCAAGCAACAGGCACAAGGCAACCAACAGCGCGGGCGCCAGCAGGCTGTCGCCGCCGGGCTTGGCCTTGACGCCCTCGGCAGGCGGTGTCCAGAAGATGGTCTCGAACGCTCGCACCACGTACACGATCGTGATGATGCTCGCAACGCCCGCGGCGGCCAGGGCGCCATATCCGCCGGCCAGGACCCCACTACGAAAGAGCGCCAGCTTGCCGACGAAGCCGTTGGTGGGCGGAATGCCGGCCAGCGCCAGCCCACCGATGAAAAACAGCGAGCCCATGAAGGGCAGCGACTTGCCCACTCCCGTGATGTTGGCGAACGATGCGGACTTGACGGGCGCGCGGCTCGCAACCGCGCCGGCCAGCATCAACATGGCTGCCTTGATGAGGCTGTGGTTGACCGTCAGCACGATGGCCGCGGCAATCGCGACCGGCGTCCCCCAGCCGACTCCTACGAGGATGAAGCCGATCTGCCCCAGGGTCGAGTAGGCGAGCATGCGCTTGGCGTTGTGCGTGCCCAGTGCGGCCAGTCCGCCAAAGATCACGCCGGTCACCCCCAGGACGATCAGCAGCCCTCGCACTGTCGGCGCCAGCGGCACGAAGAGCAGGGTCGTCATGCGCAAGAAGCCGTAGACCCCCACCTTCACCACCACCGAGGAGAGCATCGCGCTGATCGGGGTCGGCGCGGCCGTGTGGAAATCCGGCTGCCAGAAGTGGAAGGGCACCACCGCGCTCTTCACCATGAAGAAGGCAAACATCAGGACCATCGCGATCGGCAGGAGCGGTTGCGATGGATGGGCCATGATCCGTTGTGCCAGGTCGGCCATGTTCAACGTGCCATAGGAGATGTAGAGGCTGCCGATCGAGCTAAGCAAGAAGACGGCGGCAAAGAGACTGATGAAGAAGTATTTGTATGCTGCCTCGACGCCATACCGGTCGTCGGAGATGGCTGTCAGCACCGCGCCGGATGTCACCAGCAGTTCGGCAAATACAAACAGGTTGAAGATATCGCCCGTCAGGAACGCACCCGTGAGACCCGTGGTGAGCGTCAGGAAAAGCGGAAAGAATCCGGGATAGCTGATGCACTTATCGCGACAGCCCAGCGCGTAGATCATGCCCGTGACCAATACGCCCTGCGCCATGACGACCATGGTTGCTGCCAACAGATCACCTGCGAGCGTGATACCGAACGGCGCCTGCCAGCCGCCCAACTGAAAGATGACCGGGCCGCGGGACCAGGCGGACCACAGGAGCACGAGGCTGGCGGCAAACGAGGTGAGCAGCGTCCCGAACGACCACGCGGCCTGCACGCGGCGGTGGCGCCAAAACACCAGCCCGACGGCCGCGCCGGTCAGCGGAATGATGACAGGAAGCAGGACGGAATGATGGTTCACGTCAGTTCCTCAGCTCCGAAATCTCGTCCGAATCAGCAGTACGGTAACGAATCGAAATCACGTAGAGCAGTGCCAGCACGAGTGAGAAGCCGGCCATGCTGATCACGATCGCGGTGAGCACCAGGGCCTGGGGCAGCGCGTCGCTGCGCTGGCCGGTCACGTTGGCATAAGCCGCCACCACGCCCTGATACGCGCCTGTGGCCAACAGAAACAGGTTCACTGCATTCGAGAGAATGATGAGGCCAATGGCCGAACGGATCACGTTGCGGCGCAGCAACTGAAACACCCCAATGCCGAACATTGCACCGATTACTATTGCCTTAAGCAGGTCCATATTTCTCCCCAGCCAAAGCGCAGCTGCCCCATCGCCGCGCAGCTGCCCCATCGCCGCGCAGCTGCCTCATCGCCGCGCAGCTGCCTCATCCTCCTGGCCGCTGAAGCGCTTCCGCAAGCCTGTTCATGTCTGGCGGTCCACCGGCTGATCTTTCGGATGCCCCAAGGCGCCCAACGTCATGGACGCGCCGCCGAGCACCGTCAGACAGATGGCAACCTCAAAAATGAAGGATGTGGTCAGGCCAAATCCTCTTGGCAGCACCAGGCCCAGCATCTTTCCATAATCCAGATTCGCAAAGAAACTCCCGGTCACCACGGTGGCCAGGACAGCGTCGAGAATGACCAGCAGCAGCCCAGCGCCAATCAGGCTGAACGGACGCAGCCACGGCAACTGGCGCCGCGTCTCCTGATATCCGAATACGACATACCAAAACGCGATCGTCAGACTGATCATGACCCCTGCTGTGAAGCCATCACCTGCCTGGTCGTGGCCATACATCATCTGCACTGCGGACAAAACCAGCATCACCGGGAGCAAAATGCGTGCCAGGGTCCGCACAAACGGCGACGCCTGCAGTCCGCCGATACCCATGACCTTCAGATCGTGTATCTCGTCGCCCATGCCGTATTCTTTGCCGATCTGCTTGGCGACCTCGCCGCCCGCCGCCTGTTCAGGGGCCTTCGCGATCCTCTGCCCCACAGATGCAGCGCTTGCACCTTCCCAATCAGCGCGTGCAGCATAGCGCAACAGGATGTAGACCCCCAGGCCGGCTATGCCAAATACGGCAATCTCTATAAGTGTATCGAAGCCACGGAAATCAATCACGACCGCGCCCACGATGTCGGCTGCTCCGGTGAGCGGCTTGGCATTGGCCTCATAGAACGGCGTAACGACGCTGGCGCGAGGCCGCGAGGCCAGGCCGGCCAGGGTCAACGCGGCCATCGCCAGTCCACTGGCGCCCGCGACGAACCCGTCGCGCAACAGACCACCACGGCTCTGCCGGAAGGTGAACTCCGCGGCACGACGGCGCTGCTCGCGCGGCAGGCTCGTCAGGGCAAGGGTGAGGACAACCACGCTGAGGATGTCCACCACGACTTGCACCAGGGCCACATCCGGCGCGGGCTCCAGCACCATCATGACCGCCACGCTCAGGCCTGAGGCGCCCAACGCCAGGATCGCGTTGAAATCGCGGCGTAAGATGACGCTGAGGCCGGCTGCCGCGGTGGCCAACAGCAGGGTAAAGACGCGCAGGATCGCCAGCTCGTCCAGGCTGAACGGGGGTAGTGCTGCTGGCAGCGGCAATCGCCCGAACAGGAAAGTCAAGGTGATCAGGCCGAGCAGCATGACGGCCAGGTACCGGCGTAGCTGTCCCGACTGGGTCCGGGTGGCCCAGTAGGCTCCTCGGTCCAGCAGCCACAGCGTGCCTGCGTAGACGCCGTTAAAGCTCAGACGCTCGGGCACCCGATTCTGCCACTCACGCACGCGAGCACGGAACGCCCACAGGGTAAACCCCACCGAAACCGCCACGATGCTGAGGATGAGCGGGGGGGTGATACCGGCCCAGAGCGCTAGCGACACCTTGACCTTGTCGCCAAAGGCCGCGCCTGCCGCGCTGGCCAGGAAAGAGGCCAGCGGCTCCGGCTCGGGCAGCAGGCCCAGGGCTGCGGACAAGAGCGCGGGGATGGCCGGCATCGCGATCATCCAGCGGGGCGCCTCGTGCGCGTGCACGGCCCCATCGCGCGGCCGGCCAAAAAAAGTGTCCCAGATCAACATGCCGGCCTGCGCCAGGATCAGCGCGCCCGCGACCACCACCGCTGCCGAGAGCAGCGCGCTGCCCAGGGGCGGCACGCTCGGATGCGTCACCGAGGCGAGCAGTGTCTCCTTGGCCAGGAAGCCGAACATGGGCGGCAGGCCCGCCATCGAGAGCGCAGCCACCATCCCCACGCAACAGGTCAGGGGCATGGCCGCGCGCAATCCACCCAATCTGCGCAGGTCGCGCGTCCCCGCCTCGTGATCCACGATGCCCGCGGTCAGGAAGAGGGCGGACTTATAGAGCGCGTGCGCGACGACGCTGACCACCAGCGCCTTGAAGGCTGCAGAAGTGTCGTCGCCGATGAGCATCACTAACACGCCGAGCTGGCTGACGGTCGAGTAGGCGAGGACGGCTTTGAGGTCGTGCTGCTTCAGCCCCAGGTACGCGCCGGCCAGCATGGTGACGAGGCCGAAGCCGGTGAGCAGCCAGAACCATGTGTCGGTGAGGCCGAGTGCAGGGTTCATACGCGCCAGCAGGTAGATGCCGGCCTTCACCATGGTGGCCGAGTGCAAGTAAGCGCTGGCGGGCGTCGGCGCGGACATAGCGTCGGGCAGCCAGATATGTGCGGGCACCTGCGCGCTCTTGGTGAACGCCGCGAACGCGACCAGGCCCAACATCACGCCATAGAGCGGGCTGGACCTCAGCACATCTCCGCTGGACAGGATCGTCGCGAAATCGGTGCCACCCGCGGTTGCGCTCACAAAGAGCATGCCGGCCAGCAGGGCCACCCCACCGCCGCCCGTAATGAAGAGCGACTTGAACGCGCCGCGGCGGGCCGCCTCATCCTTGTACTTGTAGGCAATCAGCAGGAAGGAGGTGAGGCTGGTGCCTTCCCAAAAAACAAACAGGGTGATGGCGTCACCAGCCAGGAGCACGCCCATCATCATGGTCATGAACAGGAATATATAGGTCAGGAAACGCCACGCGCTGTTGTCACCCTTGAAGTAATACCCGGTGTAGATGACCACCAACGTGCCGATGCCCGTCACGAGCAGCAGAAAGAGGGCGCTGAGGCTGTCGAAGTAAAGGGATGCAGCCATGCCCAGCGACGGCATCCATTCCACGCTGAAGACCAACGGAACGTTATCTGTGACAAATGCCAGGCGGCTCACGAAGAACACAAATGCGGCCAGGGGCAATGAAGCAAGCAGCCATGCAACCTGGGTGATGGTGAACCGGTGGTTAAGGGCGCGATGGCCGTAAGCAGCGGCAAGAGCGGCGCCGGTCAGCGTCAGAATGAGCGGAATGATGAGACCAGTGTTCGGCATGGCAAGCAACGCTTCTTCAGGGCTCAGGACGAGCGCATTCTAGCACGCGACGCATGGACTGACAAGAGGCCTTTCGAAGGATAATGCTCAAGAATTGGATCAAATCAATGATTCTGCAAGAAGGCGAACAGTGCGGACAGCACCAGAATCAGGATACCCACACCGATCGCCAACGCCGTTGAAAGCCGCTGTCGCATAGCATCCCCCCTTCTACACCAGATCGAATCGTTCGGTATGGATATCGCCCACATCGACCCCCAGGCCGAGCAGGGCGCGCTCCACTGCGTCCATCATCGGCTGCGGGCCGCAGATGAAAACCTCAAACGCACTTGGAGGCTCGAAGTTAGAAAGATGACGGCGCAGGATGTCAGCCGTCACGAAACCGCGCTCGCCATCCCAGTCGGCAGGTGGCCGCTCCAGGACGTAAACCACACACAGATCGAGCCGGGACGATGCGCGCAACTGCTCGATCTCCTCGCGGAAGGTGACCCCCTCCCAGTCCCGACTGGCATAGACAAGCAGGAGTGGGCGCCGGTCGCCGCGGTCGGCCAGAGTGCGCAGGATGCTCATGATCGGAGTGATGCCCACGCCCCCTGCGATGAAAACAAACCTGGCTGCATGCTCGTGTCGATCGGTGGTGAAGCCGCCGTGCGGTCCGTCCAGGTAGGCACGTTCACCGGGCCGCACCTGCCCGATTTTCCTTGTGAAGTCGCCCAGTTCCCGGATCGTGAAACCCAGTCGCTGCGGCTGGGCGGCGCTGGAGGAAAACGAGAACGGGTGCTCCCGGTCGGCGAAAGGCGAGCTGCGCAAGGTCAGCCACGCAAACTGGCCGGGGTGGAAGGTCAGGCCGCTGTGCCCATCCGGGCGGAGGACCAGCGTCCAGGCGTTTCCGCGTTCGGGCGTCACGCTCTCAACCACGTACGGGCGGCGCATCTCCAGCCACGGCTTGATCACGCGCACGTAAGCCAACAGACCCACCCAGAAGATGCCATAGCCGATCCAAAGAGCGCGTTTCGCCGGTGTGCCAACGTGGTGCCCTACCAGCACGATGTGCCCCATCGCCAACGCTACTGCGGCGGTTGCCAGGAGGCCGTGTCCGATGCGCCAGGCGTCATAATGGATCTTAAGGGGTTTCCGCCAGAGCGAACTGGCAATCAACACGATCAGCGCCAGCACAGATGTTACGCCGAAGCGGGCGCGCCAGGGTGCGGCGAACACATTCAGCAGCCCCAACCGCGCCGGATCTTCGATGAAAAGGATCAGGGGATGCGCGAGCACGATCACGAACGCTACAAGCGACACCTGCCGGTGGAAAAAATAGACGATGTCGCTGCCATAGGGCGCCTTGAGCCAGCGAAAGCGCGCAGTCAGCACGAACTGCAGGCACATCATCGCCAGCCCGGCAAAGCCGATCGCGACGGAAAACTCGCGCCAAAACCCGCGTCCGGACGGCGCCGGCCCCACCAACAGAAGGAACAGCGGCGCCAGCGTCAGCGCCAGGTAGAGCACGATCCAAAGAATTCCCTGCAAGTAGCGTCTGGGCT
>Ga0123333_10001809_pt1 | contig 22435 bp, 20 predicted proteins | sample BioC12SIPDNA_3_FD_89957 | JGI IMG/M metagenome (GOLD analysis project Ga0123333, IMG submission 89957) | Anaerobic biogas reactor microbial communites from Washington, USA - Biogas_R2_B C12 SIP DNA | ecosystem: Engineered > Bioreactor > Anaerobic > Unclassified | place: Washington, USA... | reverse complement strand
CAAGCGCGTGCTGTACGAGCGGACGCAGGTGATCGCCTGTTACGCGGGCTGGGCGAGCGCGCACATCGCGCCCAACGGTGATATCTGGAGCTGCTGCATCCGCGCGGAGCCGGTGGGCAACCTGCGTGAGACGAACTACGACCTGGCGCCCATCTGGTACAGCGAGCGCATGGCGAAGCTGCGCAAATCGATCTACGATAAGGAATGCGCGTGCCCGATGGCCAACGCGTCCTACGCCAACATGCTGCTGCACCCGCCGACGGTCGCCAAGGTCGGGATCGAGGTCGTCAGGGGCGGGTAACCGCGCATGCAGAGACGTTGCATGCCCGCGCGACCATGTTGTAGCAGAGACGCTGCATGCAACGTCTCTATAGTAGTTCCACGGTGTAGCTGCTGTCGCGGAGGATGGCGATCAGGCGGTCCAGGTGGCGCTCGGGGACGAGGACGGCCTGGGCGGAGATCAGGTCGCCGAGCAGCGGCGCGATCAGGGGATCCGCGCGCAGGGCGGTCAGGGTGCCTGCGTCGGAAACGCGCAGGACCGCGCCGCGCGTCAGGCGCACCTGGCCGCCCAGCCGGTCATAGCGCTGGATCGCGGAAGCCACCCTTCCCGGCACGCGGCCGCCCGCAGCCCGTTTGAGGAATGATGCCGCGTCCTGGCCCTTGAGCCCCGACGCGCGTGCGCGGGCCAGGCTGGACCGGGTGATGCGGTGCCGGGTGGGTGCGGGTGTCAGTGTATCGCGGCGGAGCTCCCAGCCGGGCTCCCCCGCGGGATCGGCGAACCGGGACAGGCGGTAGCGGTCCAGCAGCGGCAGGAGCAGCGGCGCGGTGACGGTGAAGTCATCGGCCACGGACAGGCGCGCGGGTCGAGGCGGCGCCTGGGGCATGCGCGACGCCAGCCAGGCCGCACCTGCGGGCGTCAGGCGGAAGACCCGGACCCCGCGGTCCGCCTCGTCCGCGCCTTCGCCGTCGCGACCCTCGCCATCCAGGGCAACTGCCCCCAGCCAGAACAGCGGTCCCTCGATCAGGAAGTGAAGCAGCCGGCCCTCGACCGCATCCCAGTTCTCAAAGCCCGAGAGATAGCGGCCTGAGCCAGCCTCTTTCAGATACCACCCCGTATAATTACCATCCGGCCGCTGGAAATCCGGGTCGGCACGCTTCATGAGGCCGGCCACGTCGGACAGCGCGTACCAGCTGCGCGCGTCGAGCCGGGCCAGGAGCCGCAGCAGGCGGCGTCGCGCCAGCGGCGCATCGTTGTACCACTCGCCTTCGGCAAGGAGGCCCGGGGTATGGCGCAGGTCGTTCCAGGCCGTGCCGTCGCGCCAGGATGAATAGAGCAGCGACATCTGCTCCCAGTGCGTGAGCCGCAACCATGCGCCGGTCCGCTGGTTGTCGAGGACCAACCGGCCGCGGTCCGCAGCGAGCCAGCCGTTGGCCTGCGCAAGGGTGAGCAGCATATCGAAACGGATGGCGCCGGGCAGCAGCAGCGTGTCACGGAGCTGCGTGGCTCGTTCGGGGTCGGGGCGGCCCCGCTCGCCGAGCGCGAGAGGGTCCTCGCGCAGCGCGGACAGCAGCGTGCACGCATCGACGGCCAGGCTGTTCAGGGCATGCCGGCTGCGGTGCGGGGTCTCGACCGGGTTCAGGGGCGCACCGCGCGGCCGGGCCGCGTGTGCTGGCGTCCCTTCAGTGTGGGGTGGCAGCGGCAGATCCTCCGGGATGTAAAGGTACTCCATCGGACCGTCGCCGAAATCCGCAAACGTGCGGAAGACCAGCCCGCGATACCACAGCTCCTCGGCCGCGTTCTCGGGCTGCCGCCAGGTTGCCTCCCGTTCGAGCCGGCCCGGCCCCACCGCGCGGATTTCGCCGTGCTCGCGGCCAAACGCAGCCGTCTTCATCCGGCCGCCTGCTTGCCGTAGTGCGATCCATGCGGCCTGCGCCTTGGGGGAGACGGCTTGGATTGCCGTAGCGGTTGCCGCTTCTTCTCCCAGGGCCGCAGCTAATTGGGCCGCAGCCTCATCGCGCGCGTTCGACGCCAGCTCGACGCCGCGCAGTTCTGCGATGCCCCGGAGCATGGCCAGGGGATGTTCGCTCAGGCTGACCAGTAGGGTGCGCATTTCAGGGTGAATTATACTCCATCTGCGTCCCGTTCCCGCCATATCGCTGCCATCTTCCTGCCACATTCCCGTGCTATAATGCGCCACAGGGAGAGGACGGCGGGTGAGCAGGATCCTCGTGGTGGACGACGAACAGGCGATCGTGGACGTGTTGGCCTATAACCTGGTGAAGGCCGGACACGAGCCAATCGTCGCGCGCGATGGCGAGCAGGCGCTGCACCTTGCGCGCACAGAACGTCCCGACCTGGTGATCCTCGACCTCATGCTGCCGCGCATCGACGGGCTCGACGTCTGCCGGGAGCTGCGTCGCGACGGCGACCTGCCCATCATCATCCTCACCGCGCGTGACGAAGAGATCGACCGGGTCGTCGGTCTCGAGGTGGGCGCGGATGACTACGTGGTCAAGCCGTTCAGCGTGCGCGAGCTCATGGCGCGCGTCAAGATCGTTCTCCGCCGCACGGCCCCGCGACCTGCCGAGCCCCAGGCTGCGCTGCGGGCCGGCGAGCTCTGCCTGGATCTCGAACGCCGCGAGGCGTCGTGGCGCGGCCGCCCCTTCGAACTGACGGCCGCCCAGTTTGACCTCCTGCGGGCCCTGATGGCGCGGCCGGGCCGCGTCTTCTCGCGGGAAGAGTTACTCAACCAGGTGTGGGGCTACGATTACTATGGTGACACCCGGGCCGTGGATTCCGCGATCAAGCGGCTGCGCGCCCGGCTGCGCGAGGTCGCGCCCGAGGCTGAGTTGATCCTCACCGCACGCGACCTGGGCTACAAGTTGAGCGAAACGTGTTGAACCGGTTGGCCGGACGGCTTGTCCTCAGCCATCTGCTGGTGATTGCGGTGGCGATGGGGCTGCTGGGCTTCCTGATGCTTTCCATGGTGCAGGGCTATTTCGAACAAGCCGTGCGGGAGAGCCTCCTGGTCCAGGCCCGGCTGGCTGGCCGCGCCATCACCGCCTCACAGCCCCTGACAGTCTCTAACATCAGCCAGGCCATGCTGCCCGCGGCCTCCAACGCGGTGCAGCAGCAGGCAATGAACCGCGCACCGCGCGACGGCGAGGCTGGCGGAGCCACGCCATATGGGTTGGATCCGGTCACGCTGCAGCTCAGCTCGCAGCTCGACACGCGCATCCGGCTGATCGACGCGACAGGCAGGGTGACCGTCGACAGCCTCGGCGCGGAGACCGGCCGGGACCTGGCGGGTGATCCGTTGGTCGTCGGGGCTCTGGCAGGAGGCGAACAGGCGCGCGTCGAGGCCGGCGAGATGAGGGTGGCGGTGCCGCTGGCCGGGGAGGAGGGCATCACGGGGGTGGTGTACCTGAGCCAGCCGCTGCGCGACGTTGCAGCAGTGCTGGCCGACCTGCGCGGCCGGCTTGCGCTCTCGGCCGTGATTGCCCTGGCACTTTCGGGCCTGGTTGGCCTGCTGTTGGCGCGTGCGATCGCTCGCCCCGTCGCTGAACTCACGGCCGCGGCTGACCGCCTGGCGCAGGGCGACTTCGACTATCCCCTGCCTGCCGGCTCGCCTGACGAGCTGGGTCGCCTTGCCGCCTCCTTCGGCTCCATGCGTGATGAGCTGCACCGCACGCTGCAGGCGCGCGCCGATCTGGTCACCAACGTCAGCCACGAGCTGCGCACCCCACTCACCGCGATCAAGGGGCTCACCGAGACGCTGCGCGACGGCGCGGTCGATGATCCGGATGCACGCGACCGGTTTCTCGCGTCGGTTGAACGCCAGGCCGACCGCCTCATCCGCCTGGTCAACGACTTGCTGGTGCTTTCGCGCGCGGACAACCGGGCCCTGGGCCTGCGCTGCGAGCGGTTGGACCTGTCCGAGCTCGCGCGCGCCACTGCGGGCGAGCTTGCTCCGCAGGCTGAGGCTGCAGGTGTGGCGATCGCCGTGCACGGCGCGCACGCGTTCGCAACCGGGGATCCCGACCGCCTGCGCCAGGTGTTGGTCAACCTGCTGGACAATGCACTGCAGTATTCGCCCCCGGGCGCGGAGGTGACGGTTCACACCGGGATCTCGCCCGAGGGTGCAGCCGTCTCGGTGCAGGATTGCGGCCCGGGCATTGCGCCGGAGGATCTGCCGCGCGTGTTCGAGCGCTTCTACCGGGGCGACCGGTCCCGCCAGCGGGAGCGCGGGAGGGCCAGCGGCTCGGGCCTGGGCCTGGCCATTGCCAAAGCGCTGATCGAAGCACACGGCGGCTCCATCACCCTCGAAAGCCGGCGCGGGGAGGGCACGAAAGTCATCTTCTCGCTGCCTGCCCTCTGATCGATCCCTGTTTCGTACCTGCCATCGTTCTGACACATCCCTCTGTTACGCTGTCTCCGGAAGTGCGATCCAGAAGAAGCATTCAGGAGGATAGCATGAAGCAGGCACTCTCAGTCATCGGTTGTATTGCAACGCTGCTCGTCGTTGCGATCGCGCGGCCGGCGAGCTCTGCGGCCGTTGCGGCCGCGCCGCTCCCGCAGGCCGCGCTGACCGGATCTATGCACACCAGCGGCAGCGCCGTTATTCGCGTCCAGCCCGACCGGGCAACCATCCGTTTCGGCGTGCAGACCTTTGCCCATACCCCGCGGGCGTCGCAGGCGGAGAACGTCGCGATCGTCAAGCGGGTATTGGATGCGCTGGCGGACGAGGGGATTGCCGGCCAGGACATCGGCACCGACCATTTCGCCGTGCGGCCTGAGTACAACTATAGAGAGAAAGGTGATCGGGCACTGGTCGGCTACTGGAGCGAAAACGGCATCGTGGTCAATCTGCGCGATGTGAGCCGCTTGAGCGATGTGTTGGTGGCGGCGCTGGAGGCCGGCGCCACCTCGGTCGACGACCTGGCATTCAGCACGACCCGGCTGCGCGAGCTGCGCGACCAGGCGCGCGAGATGGCGGTCAAGGCTGCGCTGGAGAAGGCGGAGGCGCTGGCCGGCGCCGCGGGGGTCACGGCAGGTCGCGTCACCAACATCCAGGAAAACTCGTGGTCATACTACTATGGCTCGGGGAGCCGGAGCATGGCATCCGGCATGGCGCAGAACGTGATGCAGGAGATTGCGCCTCAGTCCGCGCCGGCTATCGAAGACAGCGAGTTCAGCCTCGGCCAGATCATCGTCCAGGCGCAGGTGGATGTGAGCGTCGAGCTGCGCTAGGAGCGTAGCCGGGCTCCCATGAAACAAAATGGACTGCTGAAACGTAATTCTAATGGTAAGTTGATATAAGTATATTGGTTAAGCGAGTATCGTGGTTTTGGAGGTTAAGGAGTCAGATCATGGGAAATCCGGTTGGTTCCGCAGGTGCGAAGGCAGGGCTGTTGACAGAAGTGGTGCGCAACGCACGGTTGGCGTGGCGCCTGTTCCGTGATCCGCGTGTCTCGGGTGCGACCAAGTTGATCATTCCAGGGCTTGCCGCGGCTTACCTGCTGTTCCCGATGGACCTGCTGCCCGACGTGCTGCCTGGCCTGGGCCAGCTGGACGACCTGGCATTGATTGCGCTGGGGATCAAGCTGTTCGTGGATACGTGTCCGAAGTGGTTGGTGCAGGCGCACCGTGATGGGCTGGCGGGCGTGCCCGTTTCATCGCAGGCGCCGAAGGCCCCACACACGGGCCAGACGGTGGACGGCGAGTATCGCGTCGTCGAGTAAGAATAGAAGATGGTTGCTACGTGCGGGGCACTTGCCAAGTGCCCCGCACGTTAACGAATGGGCCGGGTGCTTGCGATCTTTCGGATCGTCAGGCGCCCGGCCCTTGTTTTGCGGCCCGGTATGGGCTGTCAGGCGGAGATAGCCTCCCCCACCAGATCGTATTCGACTGCCCCGGTGATCCGTACGGTGGCGAACTGTGCCAGGGGGAGGGCGCCCGGGACGATGACGAGGCCGTCGACTTCGGGTGCATCGCGGTAGCTGCGCGCGAGGGAAACGGGCTGGCGGCGCAATCTGCCGCGATGCTTGCGCGCCGCGCCGGCAGGCACCATTCCTTCCATCTCTCCGTGCGCCTCAACCAGCACATCCAACGTCCGGCCCACCTGGGCCTGGTTGCGCGCGAGCGAGATGCGCTGTTGGAGTGCCATCAGCCGGTCATGTCGTTCGATCTTCACTTCCTCGGCCACCTGGTCCGGCATATCGAAGGCGGGTGTTCCCCGTTCGGGGCTGAAGGTGAAGACGCCGACCTTGTCGAACTGGATGGCACGCACGAAGTCGAGCAGCCCCGCAAACTCTTCTTCGGTTTCACCGGGCAGGCCGGTGATAAAGGTGCTGCGGAAGGCCATGTCGGGCATGGCGCTGCGCATCCTGGCGAAGGTCTCCAGCAGCTTGTCCGTGTTGCTCGGCCGGTACATGCGGCGCAGGACCGCAGGATGGCCGTGTTGCAGGGGGATGTCCAGATAGTGGCACACGCGCGGGTCCGAGGCCATGACCTCGATGAGGCGATCGGAGATATGGCCCGGGTACGCGTACATCAGCCGCAGCCAGCGCAGCGCGGGCGTGGCGCTGAGGATGGCAGAGATCAGGCCGGGAAGTGCGTCGGGTTGGCCCAGGTCCCGGCCGTAGTCAGTCGTGTCCTGCGCGATCAGGATCAGCTCGTGCGCGCCGGAAGCGACGAGAGAACGAGCCTCCGCTATGATGGCCTCGGCCGGGCGGCTGGACAGCCTGCCCTTGAAGGAGGGGATGGTGCAGAAGGCGCAGGGCGCGTTGCAACCATCGCTGATCTTGAGATACGCGCTGCCGTTCAGCACGGCCGGCCGAGACATCGCGCCGGTCAGCGGAGCCTCCGCATCACCGAGCAGAGCGTAGCGGCCGAACGCGCGGCCGGCCGCGGCCGGGCCATCATGCAGGCCCTGGCGGAGCGCCTTGATGAACGGCACAACTTCCATCCAGCGCCGCGTGCCCAGCAGCCCATCGACGCCCGGCACTTCCTGAACGATCCGGCTGCCGTTGCGCTGGGCCATGCAGCCGGCCGCAATCAGCACCTGGCCGCGGCGTTTGGACTCTGCGAGCTCGCGCAGATTGGCCAGCGAATCTTCCTCAGCAGCCTCCAGGAAACCGCAGGTGTTGACGATGAGCACGTCGGCGTCTTCTGGCGCTGCGGTGCCGTGGTAGCCCGCATTGCCCAGCAGCATCGCGATGCCCTCACTGTCGACCGTATTCTTGGGACACCCCAGGGTTAGCAGATAGTACTTCATTTGTCCTTACTGACACACCATGTCATTTAACAAAGAGTGGGCAGCGGATCGCGCCCGCTGCCCACTGAGTCGGATATGGCAGGCTTTCAGCCGGCAGGCGTCGGGGTTGGAGTGGCCGGTTCCGGCGTGGCGCTGCTGACTTCAAGCACCTCACCTGTGTCGGTGAGGGTCCAGCCGCGCTCCACGACCTCACCTACAGCGCCCATCAGCCCGAGATCCTGGCCGTTGAGCACGATCGTCACACCGCCCGCGTTGCCCGTGCGCAGGGTGATCGACTGGTTGGCTTCCCACAAACGCGTTACGCCGGCATCGAGGAAACCTTCTTCAGCCACTTCGCCATCCACCGCGACCCGGATCCAGGAGCGCTGGACCGCCTGCAGGTCGAGGGTCACGCCGGCGGTAAACTCCGGGGTCGCGGAGGGCCGGGGCGTGAGGGTGGGTGACGCAGGCACGGTCGGCGTGGGCAGCGGCAGGATGTCGGACGTTGCCAGCGGCTCAGCCACGGGCAGGGTGATCGTTGCTTTCGGGGTGGCTGTGACGATCCACGGCGTCGATGTGGGCGTGCTGGTAGCGGTGGGAGCCGGAGGAGGGGCCGCAGCGAACGGGTTCCACCCCGGATTGCGGCTCAGGAACCACCAGGCGCCGCCGGCCACCGCGGCGACAAGCACCAGTGCGATGAGCCAGCGCACCCAGCCGTTGTCCACTCGTTGGTCGATCAGCTCGACTTCGAGCGGACGGTAATCGACCACGCGCGGCTTACCCGGCTCGGCAATCGCGACGTCATCGCCCGCATCACCGCTCTCGCTGGTGTAGAGATCCAACGCCGCCTGGGTGTCCAGGCCGAGGTAAGCGGCATAAGTGCGGAGAAAACCGCGGGCTACGGCGCCGCGCGGCAGTTTGTTGTATTCGCCGTTCTCCAGCGCCTCCAGCCACTTCTGACGAATGCGCGTTACAGACTCGACATCGGCCGGGCTGAGGCCCTTGGCCGTGCGCGCCTCCGTCAACAGGCGCCCAAGCTCACTCATAGGAGGTAGATCCTCGATCGGTTGATAAGCCGAACCAATATACCCGCGCGGGGGCTAAAAGTCAAAAGCGGACCCCTGCCGCCGGATGCGCTGCTGCCGAAGAGTTCGACGGGATCGGGAACGCAGTTGCGCAAATGGGAGCTTATGGCTATCATCCTTTCGTATGCCTAACCGCAAGAAAAAGCCGCAAACTTCTCGCACGGCTCCTCTGCTGGTGCTCGCGATCGTCATTCTGTCGGGCATCTGGGTGGCCGAGCAGATGTCTGCTCAGGGTCTCGGCCCGTCTTGGCTGCAGACCCTGTTCGAGGCTGTCGAGCCGGACCAGGGACTGCAGGTTGGATTGATCGCGGGACACTCGGGCAGCGATTCGGGGGCCGTGTGCCCCGACGGGTTGACAGAGGCCGAGATCAACCTGGGCGTGGCTGAGCTGGTGGCGGAAGGCCTGGGCCGGCGAGGCATACAGGCGGAGATCCTGGAGGAGTTCGACCACCGGCTGTCCGGTTACCGGGCGGACGTCTTGGTCTCGATCCACTCCGATTCATGCCAGGTCGACTTCAGCGGCTTCAAAGTGGCCAATCAGGAAGGCGGCAGTGAGGCATCGGGGCGCCTGACGACGTGCCTGTGGGACGAGTATGAGGCTGCCACCGGACTTAGCCGCCATCCTTCGACAATCACGCTGGACATGACCCGCTACCACGCTTTCCGCGAGATCTCCTCCACTACACCGGCCTCTATCATCGAGCTGGGTTTTATGAACGCCGACCGAGGGTTGCTCACCGGGCAGCCTGACCGCGCGGCGAGAGGCATCGTCAATGGCATCCTGTGCTTCCTGGCTCCGCCCGCAACCCCGTCGCCCTGAATCGATTCCTCAATCGCCGAGCATGTACTTGAGAACGAGAGTGTGGACGACCTGCTCGACCGGCGCGCGGTCGTCGGTGAATATGGGCGCGTCAGCGGGCGGGACGGCGGTGCGTGCGGCGGGCGCGACCTGGATCGCGACCTGGCCCAGCAGGCCCGATTCGAACGCGGGCAGGTTCGCCTGCAGATCGGCGAGCGTGGTCGGCTGGTTGGTGGCCACGACGAGGCTGTTGCCGAGGGTGCTGCCTTCGTCGGGCGCATCGACAATGTAGACGGATGGGAAGACGGCTTGCATCGTTGCGGCGATGGCATCGACAAGACTGTAGTCGGTGTGTGTGCGGCCGACGTTGACCGCAACCACCCCCTGCTCCGTGAGGCGGGCCCTGGTCAGGGAGAAGAATTCGACCGTGGTCAGGTGGAACGGTATGTAGGGCGGCCGGTACGCGTCGACGGTGATCAGATCGAAGGGAGCACCTGCCGTGGCGCCCCTGGGCGGATTGGCAAGAAAGCGCCGGCCGTCCATCGGATAGGCAGCGAGGTTCGGCATGTTCATATCGAACCAGGTGCGGCCGGCCTCGATGATTTCGGGGTCCAGCTCTGCGCCTTCCAGGGCCACGGGACCGTAGGCTTCGGTGAAGAGGTGCGCCATCGTCCCTGCGGCGAGGCCCACCACTGCGACGCGGCGAACGTCTGCGGGGGCGTACGGTGCAGGATTGAACGCCGGCGCGAGAAGAAAGTAGTCCCAGATGCCGTCCGCCAGCCCCCCGGCAGGGCGATAGACCGAGTGAATGCCTTCGCCCTCGTTCAGGCGCAACTGGCGCTCGATGCCGAGGTCAAGCACCTGGATGTAGTTGAAGGTGGATTCGGTCTCGTAGACCAGGCCTTCTGTGGCCTTCACGGGGCCGGCCGGCCGAAAGCCGAGCCAGGTCACGAGTGCCGCGGCGGCCAGGAGCAGCACGACGTCACCGGTCCGGCGACTGCGGAGCAGGCCAACCAGGGCAACGAGCAGGAGCGCAAGGGACAACAGCGCGAACGTGCGGCGGGTGCCCACGGTGGGGATCAACAGCAGGACCGGAAGGAAGCTGCCCGCGATGCTGCCTGCGGTCGACAGGGCCGAGATGCGGCCCGCGACTCCGCCGCTGCCTTGCACATCGCGGATGGCCAGGCGCACGGCAAACGGGCTGATGCAGCCGAGCAGGATGACCGGGACGGCGAAAAGGACCAGGATGCCGGCCATGCTCCCGCCCAACAGCCCGGCATCGAAGCGGTCGAGGCCCAGGCTTGCCAGGCGCAGCACGGGCCGCGAGATCGTGGGAATCAGCCCAACCGCGAACGCGGCCACGCCCGCAAGCCGGAGCAGGACCAGGGATTGGGGCCAGTGGTCCGCAATCCGCCCGCCCAGCCAGGAGCCGACGGTCAGATAGAGCAGGATCAGGCCGATGAGGCTGGCCCAGACCAGCAGCGAGTTGCCGAACCAGGGATCCAGCAGCCGGGAGGCAGTGAGCTCGACGCCGAGCGTCGTGAATCCTCCGGTGAAGACGAGCAGATACAGGTAAGAACGGCTGATATCATGTGGAATGCGCACAGTCATGCGCCGCATTATAGTAGGTAGGGGAACCGAGGGAGAAATGTCGGAGGGCAGAGAGAATGCGCCGTGGCCGCTTTGGCTTCGGATCGCGCTCATCGCCGGTGTTTTGGCCGCGCTGGCCGCGCCGCTGGTGCTGTGGCGGGAGGAAATCGGCCTGGCGTTCGCCAATCGGGAGCGGGTCGTCGAGGAAATCCGGGGTGCGGGCGCGTGGGGCCCGCTCGTGCTGATCGGCTTGTCGATCGGGCAGACGCTCGTAGCGCCGATTCCCGGCCAGGTGATCAACTTTGTGGCAGGGTACCTGTACGGTCCATGGGCGGGAACCGCCTACAGCTGGCTCGGCCTGGTGTTGGGCGCCGGGCTGGCCATGCTGATCGCACGATTCGCGGGAAGGCCCCTTGTCGAGAGACTGGTCAGTGCGAAATCGCTCGACCAGGTCGATCGCCTGGTGGCGGGCAAGGGGTTGGGGTTTTTCTTCCTGTTTTTCCTGGTCCCCGGCCTGCCCGACGACGTGCTCTGTTTTGTGGCCGGATTGACCACCCTGCCGCTGCGGGTGCTCTGGCCCATGGCAGCCATCGCGCGCGTCCCCGGGCTGGTGGCCGCGGTCTGGTTGGGCGCCAGTGCAGATCAGATACCGTGGCCCGTGTGGGCAGTGCTCACCGTGCTGGGGTTCGTGGCCCTGGTTCTCTTCTGGCGCTACGGCGAAGCATGGCAGGCGGCGTTGATGGCACGCATTGGCAGCCGCGGCGGGCAGGAATCGTGAGGGACACAGATTGCTGCCCCCGCTCGCCAAAGTGGACCGCGCCAACTGCAGCAAAATGTGCTATCATGAGGGCAAAACAAGGAGGCGCCAATGGAATTCACCGAGCTGATCCGAGCGCGTCATTCCGTGCGCGCATTCGAAGCCACACCGGTTGAAGCAGAGAAGCTGAATCGGATTTTGGAGCTGGCGAATCAGGCACCTTCTGCCGGCAATCTGCAGGCCTACGAGATTTACCATGTTACGGCGGCACGAACCCGTGCGGCCCTGGCGCGTGCTGCAGACCAATCCTTCATTGCCGAGGCGCCCGCGATCCTGGTGTTCTTTGCGAATCCCGGCCGTTCAGCGCGCAAGTATGGCGCGCGCGGCAAGGAGTTGTATGCGATTCAGGATGCCACGATCGCGGTCACGTATGCCATGTTGGCCGCAACCGATCTCGGCCTCGGCACCGTGTGGGTGGGCGCGTTTGACCCCGTGAAGGTCACCATTGCAACCGGCGCGCCGCCGGACTGGATCCCGGTGGCAGTGCTGCCGATCGGGTATGCCGCGGAGATTCCCGGGCCAACGTCGCGGCGTTCTTTGACTGACCTGGTGCGTACGATCTAGGAACGGGGTCGAAGCAAGAGGACAATTAAACACGAAGGCCGGGGTTGACTGGTGGCCCCGGCCTTCGTGCGCAAAGGAGGAGGAAGAATCTATCCCTATGGTAGCCCTCCTCCGGGTTCTATCCAGTGATATGGCTTACGATTATTATCGGATTCATCATAAAAATTCCCTTATCTACCGCACCGTCACCAGGTCCCTGATCTTCGCCAGTGTCGCGGGGCCGATGCCCTTGACATCCAGCAGGTCCTCCGGCCGGGCGTATGGCCGGCCGTCGACGATCAGTTGGGCGATCTTCGGGCCGATGCCGGGCAGGCCTTCCAGCTCCGCAAGTGTCGCGGTATTTAGGTCGATCGGGCCGGAGAGAGCGACTGGAGGTGCAGAGCGCTCGGCAAAGGAGGTTGCGGTGCCGGATGGGGAAACCGCGGGTGCAGGAGGTGTTTCCGCGATGCGAGGGACGTATACCTGCACACCATCCTGCAATTCGATGGCCTTGTTGATGCGGTCCAGATCCGCGTCCTCCGCCGGACCGCCCGCGGCTGTAATGGCGTCGGCGACGATGCTGCCCGGGGGCAGGGTGTAGACGCGCGGATCCCGCACCGCGCCGGCGATGTCCACCCGCAGCGGTCGGGGCGTCGATGTCGGGAGTGATGTTGCTGTGGGCGCAGCAGTGGGCGGCGGCAGGATCTCAATGGGCTGGTCCGCGGGCCGGCGTGTGAACAGCAGCACGCCGGCCAGTACGGCCAGCCAGACCAGGCTGATCCCAACGTAGCCCCGCCACGATGCGCGGCCAGGGCTGCTCATATGTTACCTTGTGTTCAGCGTTCAGCCGGCCGGCTTATCATCCGTCTTGCCGGGCACCAGCTTGAAAGCCTGCATGAACTCGATGGGCACCGGGAACAAGATCGTGGAGTTCTTCTCCACCGCGATTTCGGTGAGCGTCTGCAGATAGCGCAGCTGGATGGCTGCGGGTTCCTGAGCGATGACGCGCGCTGCATTCGTGAGCTGCTCGGAGGCTACGAACTCGCCTTCCGCATGGATGATCTTGGCGCGCTTCTCGCGTTCGGCCTCGGCCTGACGCGCCATCGCACGCTTCATGGTGTCGGGGAGCTCGACATCCTTCACCTCAACGATGCTGACCTTGATGCCCCATGGCTCGGTCTGTTCGTCGATGATCTGCTGCAGGCGGCTGTTGATCTCATCCCGGTGTGCCAGCAGATCGTCCAGGTCGGACTGGCCCAGCACAGAACGCAGGCTGGTCTGCGCGATCTGGTAGGTTGCCTTGCGGAAATCCTCCACCTTGACGATGGCATCCTTGGGATCGACGACCCGGAAGTAGGCGACCGCATTGACGCGGACCGTGACGTTGTCTCTCGTGATCGCCTCTTGTGCGGGAATGTCAAGGGTGACGACGCGCAGATCGACCTTCACCATCCGGTCAACAATCGGGATGATGAAAAAGAGGCCGGGACCCTTGGCCCCAACCAGCCTTCCCAGGCGAAAGATGACGCCGCGCTCGTATTCCTGCACCACCTTGATGGCTGAGCTGGCCACCACTGCGATGGCGAAGATGATCGCACCTGCGGATAACAGAAAATTGAGAATTTCTGCCATGGTAACCCTCCTGTTGAGAAGATTATAACATAGTGGCTCAAGAAGGGATAACGATTTTATTTGACGGCCCTGAACGCTCCGTGATATCATGACACCGGACGTGGGTCAGTGAAGCCCTCCGTCTCGGACAGCCGGGGCGGAGGGTTAATTTTTTACAGGAGATGCGCCGGAGGCCGCCCCGCATGCATGTAGGAATCGACGCAAGGCTGGTCTATTATACCCGTGCCGGCATCGGGGAGTATACGCTCCGGCTGACGCAGGCGTTGGCCGATGCTTACCCGCAGGAACACTTTACTCTGCTCCAGGATCGCCGCCAGCCCCACCATCTCGTCAGTGCTGCCAATGTCGATGTGGCCTATTCGCGCGTCCCGAGTCATCACCGGCTGGAACAGCTCCTGATGCCGTGGGTTTTGGGCCGGCTCAATACAGACGTATTTCACAGTCCCGATTTCATTCCTCCCTTGCGACATAGCGGCCGCAGCGTCATCACGATCCACGACCTGGCTTTCCTGATCTACCCGCACTTTGTGACCAAGGATGGCGCCCGGTACTACGGCCAGATCGACCGTGCGGTGAGGAAGGCGGATCACATCATCGCCGTCTCGCACAGCACCAAGAATGACCTGGTGCGCATGTTGGGCACGCCCGAAGACTGCATCACCGTGATCTACGAGGCCGCGGATCCGCGCATGCGCCCCATGCCCCAGGATGAGGCGTTGACACGGGTGCAGGCCCTGTACGGCGTGCCGGACGAGTATATCCTGTTCGTCTCCACGATCGAGCCGCGCAAGAATGTCGGCGGACTCCTGAAGGCCTACCGGCGGCTGCGTGACGACTACAAGCTGACTCCCGCGCTCGTGTTGGCCGGTGCGCCGGGCTGGCTGAGCGACGACGTCTATGAGCTGGTTGACAAGCTCGACCTGAAGGAGCACGCCCATTTCCTGGGCCGTGTCGAAGCACACGATCTGCCGTACCTTTACAATGCAGCCCGCTGCCTCGTCCATCCCGCCTTCTACGAGGGCTTCGGCCTGACGCCGCTCGAGGCCATGGCGTGCGGGACTCCCGTCATCGTCTCCAACGTGTCCAGCCTGCCCGAGGTGGTCGGGGATGCGGCCCTGCTGATCGATCCGGAGCACGACGAGGAGATCACGGTTGCTTTGTGGCGCATTCTGACCGATGATGCGCTGCGCGAGAGCCTGCGCCAGAAGGGACTGCAGCGTGCAGCAAGCTTCTCCTGGCGCCGCGCGGCCGAACAGACGATGGCCGTCTATCGCCAGGTGGCGCCTTAGTGTCGAGGGTCCTTCGACCGCATTCGGCGTCCAATCAAAACCAGAGATGACCCAATGGCGCGCATCCTGATCCTAGCTCCCCAGACACCCATCCCGCCGGCAGCACTGACCGGCGCCGTCCAGGGCACGACCATACGTAACTTTAACCTGCTGGCGGGCCTGGCCAGGCGCCACACGGTGGATCTCGTCACTTTCCTCGCGCCCGGCACGGGAGAGGATTCGGTCGATCTGCTGAGACCGCTCTGTCGCGAGATCGTCGCGCTGCCCCAGCCGGTGCGCACGCTGGCAGACCGGGCACGCGATACGGTGCTCAGCAGCCTGCCCGACATGGCGCTGCGGCTCTACACGCCCCAGATGCTCGACCGGTTAGGGGACCTGGTTCGCCGCGTCCAGCCTCCCCACGATGTGATCCAGGTCGAGGGCATCGAGATGGCGCCCTACATGCTGGCGCTGCGAAGCCAGGTGGGGACGGGCCGCGGCGCGCCCCGGTTTATTTATGACGACCACAACGCCGAATATGTGCTCCAGCAGCGCGCGTTCCTGACGGATGTGCGCCGGCCGCGGCGTTGGGTGGCGGCGGCCTATTCGCTCATCCAGTGGCGAAAGCTGGCAGGCTACGAGCGCCGCGTCTGCCGCCAGGCCGATCGCGTGGTGGCCGTTTCGGAAACCGACCGCGATGCGCTCCACAGGCTGGACCCGGCGCTGGACGTGACGGTCGTGCCGAACGGCGTTGATCTCGACTTCTACAGGCCGGGAATCACGCCGCCCCTCGCAGACATGCCGCCAGGTGCCCTGGTCTTCACCGGTAAGATGGATTACCGGCCCAATGTGGATGCGGTGACGTGGTTTGCCGATGCGGTCTTTCCGTTGATTCGCGAGCTGGCGCCGGAGGTCCGCTTCTACATCGTGGGCCAGCAGCCCCATCCCCGCGTTGCAGAGCTGAGTACTCGCCAGGGCATCGTCGTCACCGGCCGCGTGCCAGACACCCGGCCCTACATTGCCGGGGCGGGCGTCTATGTCGTTCCGCTGCGGATCGGCGGAGGCACGCGTCTCAAGGTGCTGGAAGCCATGGCCATGGGACAGGCGATCGTGTCGACGCGCCTGGGTTGCGACGGGTTTCCGTTTGTCGATGGCCGCGAGGTGGCTTACGCCGACGAACCGAAGGCCTTTGCCGGACGCGTCGCGGGACTTTTGCGCGACCGCGGCCAGGCGGCCGCGTTGGGACAGACCGCGCGCGCGTTTGTGGAGGCGCACTACGGGTGGGACGCGATCGTTCCACGGCTGGAGGCGCTGTACTCGTGAGAAGCCCCCAAGCGCCGGCCGAGGGCGTCGCCAGGCGACGCACGAGATTAGAACACGTTCGCCTCATGGGACTGCGCCTGGCAGGAATGTTCTATGGCCGGCCGCACAGCCACCCTGACTCGCAAGCCATACTGCTGATCCGCCCCGACCACCTGGGAGATGTACTCTTCCTGACCCCCGCGCTGCACGCCCTGCGCCAGGCGTTGCCCGGGGCTCGGCTCGTACTGCTGGCCGGGCCGTGGAGCGCTGGGGTCGTGGCCGGAAACGGAGACCTCGACGAAGTGGTCTTGTGCGCGTTTCCCGGTTTCGAGCGTAAGGGCAAGGGAAATGCGCTGGCGCCCTACCGGCTGCTCATGAAAACGGCCGGCGAGCTGCGCGGCCGGTTCGACACCGCGGTCGTCCTCCGGTTCGATCATTGGTGGGGTGCGTGGTTAGCTGCGGCTGCAGGCATCCCGCGGCGCATCGGCTATGCCTGGCCCGAGACGCGCCCGTTTCTCTCGGAGGCGCTGCCGTATCGCGCGGGCCGGCACGAGGTACAACAGAACGCCACCCTGCTGGAGGCGCTGGCTCCCGGGGTGGAAGCAGGGCTGGGATCGACGCAGGTTGCGATCCGGCCCGAGGACCGGGCATGGGCCGCAGAGCGCCTGGGCCAGGCCAGCCGGCCGCGGGCTGCCATCCATCCGGGTGCGGGTGCAGCGGTCAAGCAGTGGCCCGTAGAATACTGGGCTGCAGTGGGCCAGGGCCTCGTCCGGGCCGGGGCATCGATTGTCCTGACGGGCGGGCCCGGCGAGCGCAGCCTGGCAGCGGGAGTCGCAGGGCAGATGCAGGCACCTGCGCTCGATCTGGCCGGGCAGACAACGCTGGGACGGCTGGCCGCCGTCTACCAACAGTGTGATCTCGTCCTGGGGTCAGATTCCGGCCCCCTGCACCTGGCCGTGGCGGTGGATGCCCCGACGGTGCACCTGTATGGACCGGTCCCCGTCGCGAAGTTCGGGCCCTGGGGATCTCCGGAGCGCCATATCGTGCTCCGTTCGCCGTTCACCTGTGCGCCATGCGACCGGCTTGACTGGCCGGTCGAAGCGCTGCCGTTGCACGGGTGCATGGCTGCCATTCCGCCGGAACACGTGCTTGCGGCCGCGTTGAAGCTGCTCTCTGCATGAGGGCCGCATGATAAGGAGCAATCTATGACGTCTACTCCGATGCTGACCGTGCTCGAAGAAGACAAGCATTGGTGGTTTGCCTCGCGCACGCGCGCGATCCTGGCGTATCTCGACCGGTATGTGGGTGCGGGGCGCTCGCTGCGCGTCCTCGATGTCGGGTGTGGTGCGGGAAACATGATGCACCATCTGAGCCATTACGGCCACGTGACCGGCCTTGACAACAATCCGAAGCCCCTCCAGGTTGCGGTGGAGCGCGGGCTGGACGTCCGCTTCGGGTCGGCAGACGCGCTGCCGTTCGGCGATGGGGAGTTCGACCTGCTCACGGTGCTGGACACGGTCGAGCATGTGCCGGCCGAAGCGCAGGTGTTCGAGGAATGCAGGCGGGTGCTGCGCGGCCCGCAGGGGGGTGAGGGCGGCGGCCGGCTTCTCGTGACGGTGCCCGCGTTCATGTTCCTCTGGAGCCGGAACGATGTCATCAACATGCACCAGCGACGATACACCGTCGCCGAGCTGAGCAAGAAACTCGAGGCGCACGGGTTTCGGGTCTTGCGGATTTCCTACAACAACTTCTTCGTGTTCCCTCTGGCTGCACTGCTGATCCTGCTCCGCCGTGGCCGGGCAGAGCCGGAGCTTGCCTCACCGCACTTCGATGATGACGCATACCAGGTGGAGATGGAGCCGGCCTCGCCCGGCCTGAACGCGTTCCTGACCTTCGTCGGAAAGGTAGAGGTGGCCCTCCTGCGCCGCGTGAGCCTGCCGTTCGGCACGTCCATCCTCGCAATCGCGGAGAAGCGGTAGGCGCGGCTCACCAATCGAGCGCGAGCAGCGTGGCAAGGTCGTCCGCGGTGTGCGTGCCGCGGATGCGGACGCGGTGCAGCTCGAAGATCTCGTCCAGCGTGTGGGTCGCGCCCTGTTGGGTCGTCAGGCCGCCCCAGTATCCCGCCGAGTGATACACGGCAATCGTCCGGCTGTCATATTTCCCCGAAGGGTAAGTGATCCACCGCGGGTGATAGCCCAGGTGCTCTTCGATGATCTCTTTGCTCCCCAGGGCCTGCCAGACCAGGTAATCCACCGGCTGATTGCTCAGGTTGGGATGGTCGCGGCTGTGCGAGCCGAAGTGCTGCCCTGCCGCAGCCATCTCCTCGATCTGTTGCCACGACAGATAGCCCTCGCGCCCCTGGTCGACGAAATCCGTGATGATGAAAAAGTGAGCGGCGAAGCCAAACTCACGCAGCAGGGGGAACGCATTCTCGTACGTATCGGCATAGCCATCGTCGAACGTCAGGATGACAGGCTTTTCGGGAAGGGACCTGCCCTCGGCCAGCGCATACAGCAGGTCATCGAGCGTGATGGGCGTGTAACCGGCGTCCCGCAGGTAGCGGAGATGCTCGGCAAAGCGTTCGGGCGTGACGGACAGGTCGCGGCGGTAGATGTCTGCGTTCGCAGGCGGCCGGGACACGTAGTGGTACATGAGAATCGGGACCCTGAGCGTCCGGACAACGCCGTCAGGAGTGGGTCCGCGCGTTGGAGTGACGGTTGCAGTGGGTGGGGCCGGTAGCGCCTCAGTCGCCGCAGGTGTTGGGGTCGACGTCCCCGTTGCCGTTGCGGATGGCGCTGCCGTTGCTGGCAGTGCTGCGGTTGTGGATGGCGCGGTCGTTTCGGACGGCGTAGAGGGCGCGGTGCCGGTGGGAGTGTCCGCCGTTGCCGCCGGTGTTGCGGTCATCGCCGGCTCGGGTGACGGCGTCTGGGCGAGTGCGGCGGCTGCCACCTGTGCTGTCGCCCCCGCCGGCGCCGCAGGCGCGTTCAGCGGGCCGCTGCAGCCTGCCGCGAGCAGCCCGGCGAGCAAGACCGTCAGCAGAATGCCGCCCGTTCCTGGACCTGATGAATTCATGCGCCTTTGAGTCACCCGAACGAGAATAGCCGAGAGTTGCGGTCATGTCAAAAGAGCGAGCGAAATCGTCCTGCCACCGGATGTGCATTAGTGACGAAAGCTGCACAAAACTATCGTGGTAGGCAGAAGTCCTTGTCCGTGGAATGCTCTCCTATTATCCTCATAAATATCATTTGACAATCTGCAAAGGATGGTGTATTATCCTGTTGAAATATCATAGTGGACTATCCACTTTCTAGTGGATATTTCGCTGAAATTTTCCACCTGGACGCTGTCCGGCAACCGGTAGTCAGGATCGCAGGCGTCTACCAATTCATCGAGGTGAGTGATGTTTCGAGAGCAGATCCGCAAACACTACGACCATCTGTCTCGCAGCTATCGCCGTGTCGCTGACTTCATCCTCAACGACTATCGCACTGCAGCCTTCATGACTGCAGCAGCTCTGGCGGATGCCGTAGATGTGGACACCACGACCGTGGTTCGGTTCGCCCAGCGTTTGGGCTATCCTGGCTTTCCAGAGCTGATCGAGGACATTCAATCGCAGGTCAAGCTCGAGCTTAACCAGGCCTACGCCACTCCGGGCGACGAGGATGGCATCTCTGGCAAGATCCTTGGGTACGTCGCCAAGGATCGCGCCAATCTGGAAAAGGCGCTCGCGCATAACACGCCGGATGCTTTGGAAAGCATCATCGACATGCTGCGCGCAGCACCTCGCATCGTGGTGACCGGCGAAGCCTTCGCGGCGCCGCTGGCCGAATCGTTTGCAGGCACCCTGCAAGAAGCAGGCCTGCCCGTTGTGTACGCCTCTGGCGACGCCTACGAACGCGCGGCCGCGCTGGGTCACGTCGTTCGCAAAGAGGTCGTCATCGGCATGACGCCAGTTGAAGGGCCATCCGGCGTGGCCCGGATGCTGCGTTATGCACGCAGTGAAGGCGCAGTGACGCTGGCCTGCACGCCGAGCCTGAGCAGTCAGGCTGCAAGATCGGCAGAGCACCTGCTCTATGCGCCCGGTGAATCTGAAGAAGGTCTTCCGAGCCTGACCAGTCTCTACGCCCTATGCAACGCAATCGCACAAACACTGGTTGAGCTACAACCGGAGGCGGCCGCCAAGCGATCTGCCGAGATCGCGCGCGCCCTTTCAGAGTTGTCCTGAATCCATCCCCCAATGGAGTATTGCAGTGTTTAGAGAAGGTATTCGCGCCCTATATGGCCAGTTTTCCCCCGGATATCGGCGTATTGCCGATTATTTGCTGAACCACTACCAGGATGCGGCTTTCATGACTGCCGCGGAAATTGCCCGTATCGTTGATGTCGACACGGCCCTGGTCGTGCGTTTTGCACAACGGCTCGGTTACCCAGGCTTCCCTGAGCTGATCAGCGAGGTTCAGGACGAGGTCAAGCGTGACCTGCAGGCGGTGTACGAGCCGCCGGAGGGCGAAAACACGCCCACCCAGGTCTTTCGCCGCAACCTGATGCAGGATCGCAACAACCTCGACTTTTCCTTGTTGCATTTCGACGAGGAAACCGTCGAGAATATCGTCGCTCTGCTTCAGAAAGCGGATCGTATCTTCGTTGCCGGCGAAGGCAATCTTTCCTTCCTGGCTGAGGCGTTTGTGGGTCGCTTGGTCGGCCTGGGCTATGCGGCACACCCCGTGCCCGCGGAGCTGTCAGGGCAAGCGGCCATGTCCACGTCGCTTACTGCTAAGGACGTTGTGCTCTGCATCGGCATGACGATGATGACCCCGGGAATTGCGGTGATCCTGAAGGTGGCGCGCGATGTAGGTGCGAAGACCATCGCGATCGCCGGCTCGGCCACGAACGCAATTGCCTCCATCGCGCAGCATGTCCTGTACGCGCCGGTCGAGACGATCGGGATTCTGCCTTCGTGGACCGCGGCCGCGGCCACGCTCCACGCGTTGTCTCAGGCGCTGGTCCTGGGCGATTCCGATCGCGGCGCTGTATGGGCGGCGCATACGGATCGTTTCTTGCGGATCTACTCAGATACGCTGCGCGACCAGTTGTCTGACGTGCAGACCACGTTGAAACAGCTGTCGCCGCGCAATCGAAACAGGTAGGGCGAGAGGCTCGGTTCGCTCAACAGTGTCGTAAGGGCTGGCGCAGCAGAGATGCGTGTCAGCCCTCTTCTGCTGTCCGGTTTCCGGCATCTTCCTGGACCAGCGCGCCCAGGGCCAGGAACGCGAGGATATAACTGAGGTAGTTCTCGTTCAGAAACCGCGAGACGAAGAAGAAGGCAAAGAGAAAGACCCCGTAGCCCCACAAGACCCGGCCCAGACGGTTCTCGCGCCACTGGCGCCACAGCAGGGCCGCCATGAGCGGGATCCCCACGAGAAGCTCCGCGATCAGGAAGGGCCAGGAGTCGAACCGGCTCTTCACCCAGCCAAATGCCAGGACCAGGTTCGAAGCGCCCCAGCCCCAGATCTGGTACGCGGTCTCTGATGTGCCTGCGGACCACTTCCACACATCGTCGAACATGGCGCCGGGACTCCAGATGAAGTACGGCCCGGTGACCAGCAGCATGGCTGCCACGGCCGGCCAGCCCAGGTGCACGGCCTTGCGGATCCAGGCGCCGGCGCCCGCGGTCTCGCTCCCTACGATCCACATCAGGTAAAACGGCGCGAGAAACCACGCAGTCGGCTTGCTGGCGCAGGCCAGGCCGAACGCGATGGCCGCCGCAACGCGCCAGAAGCTGCCACCCGAGGGTCCGGCCGCGCGACCCCGCGCCCAGAGCCAGAGGCTGAGCACGATCCAGGCCAGGACGAAGCTGTCGTTCTGGCCATAGATCAGGTCGGTGCCCATGAGCGGGTTCAGGCCGACCACCATGACCAGCAGCAGGCTGCGCGTTCGCGTGCCGGCCAGCCGCGGCAGCAGCAGCAGCGTCAATGCGAACAAGAGGAGATAGACGAAGCGTTGATCATACCAGCCGAGAACCGCTTCGGATGCCAGCTTGAACGGCGCGGAGAAGAGGAAGGTCCACGGCAGGTACGGATAGTGATACAGCGCGGTGCGGAACTCGTTGATGCCCCACTCGGCCATGGGCGTGTTCACATAGT
>Ga0123333_10001808_pt1 | contig 22439 bp, 20 predicted proteins | sample BioC12SIPDNA_3_FD_89957 | JGI IMG/M metagenome (GOLD analysis project Ga0123333, IMG submission 89957) | Anaerobic biogas reactor microbial communites from Washington, USA - Biogas_R2_B C12 SIP DNA | ecosystem: Engineered > Bioreactor > Anaerobic > Unclassified | place: Washington, USA... | reverse complement strand
GTGAACTCGCCGTCGTAGACGAGGTGCTCGTAGAGGTCGTCGGCGAAGACCCAGACGTCGCGGGCGGCGGCGAGCTCGGCGATGCCGCGCACCAGCTCGGGCGGGTAGACGGCGCCGGTCGGGTTCGAGGGCGAGTTGACGACGACCGCCTTCGTGCGCGACGTGAACGCCGCCTCGATCGCCGCCAGGTCGGGCACGAAACCGTCCTCGGGCCGCGTGCGCACGACGACGGGCACCCCGCCGGCCAGGCGCACCTGCGCCGGGTATGACACCCAGTACGGCGCGATGATCACGACCTCGTCCCCGGGGTCCAGCACCGCGAGGAAGCCGTTGTAGAGGACCTGCTTGCCGCCGTTGGAGACCATCACCTGGTCGGCGTCGTAGGCGAGGCCGTTCTCGCGCTGGAACTTCGCTGCCACGGCCTCGCGCAGCTCGACGGTGCCCTGCGACGGCGTGTACTTCGTCTTCCCCAGGCGGACGGCCTCGTGGGCCGCCGCGAGCACGTGCTCGGGCGGCTGGAAGTCGGGCTCGCCCGCGGTCATCGCGACGACGTCGACGCCCTGGCGGATCAGCTCCTTCGCGCGGGCGTCGAAGGCCAGCGTCGAGGAGCCCTTGAGGCCGCGGACCGTCCGGGAGAGACCTGGCAAGACGCCTCCTAGACCAGCTCGCCGGGGTCGAAGAAGATGCCGATCTCGCGCTCGGCTGTGGCCGGCGCGTCGGAGCCGTGCACGACGTTCTCGTCGATCGTGGTGGCGAGGTCGCCCCGGATCGTGCCGGGCGCGGCGTCCTTCGGGTTCGTGGCGCCCATCATCTTGCGCCACTCCAGGATCGCGTTCTCGCCCTCGACGACCATGGCGACCACCGGGCCCGAGGTGATGAACGACACGAGGCCCTCGAAGAACGGCTTGCCCTGGTGCTCGCCGTAGTGGCGCTCGGCCAGCTCGCGGCTGATCCGCATCAGCTTCATGGCCTTGATCGTGAAGCCCTTGGCCTCGAGGCGGGCGATGATCGTGCCGGTCAGGCCGCGGCGAACGCCGTCGGGCTTGACCATGGCGAAGGTCTGTTCCACTGCCATGGCTGCGGACTCTACCACGGTGTCGGGCGGCGCCTCAGAGCCCGAGGCGGGTGAGGTGGTTGATGTCGTGGCCCGCCATCATGCGGACCATCAGGTCCACGCTCTCGAAGCCGCGCTCGGGGTGGTAGGCCTCGGCCAGCCAGTCCTCGAGCGAGAAGCCGGCGATCAGCGCGAGGTTCCAGGCGCGCAGCGCCGCGAACGCCTCGACGGCCAGCGAGGGGTCGAGCCGGCGGTAGCGGCGGGCCCAGGCGTCCTGGTCGAAGGGCTGCAGCTCGATGCCCGGCGCGGCCGCCGTCTGGCGCAGGCGGAAGCCCATCACCATCTCGACGTCGGCGAGGTGGGCCAGCACCTCGGCCGGCGACCACTTGCCCGGCGCGTACGGGGCCTCGAGCTCCCCGGGGTCGGCTCCCTCGACGTAGTCCTTGAGCCGTGCGGGCGTGGCCTGGAGCACGTCGACCGGGTCGAGCTCCCCGAGGAGCGCCAGGTAGTTCGCGACGGGGTCGGCCACGCCAGAACTGTAAGGGAGGTCAGGGGCGCGGGTCTACCGCGCGCGGCCCCTGCCGCTCAGCCGGGGACCTGGGGGTAGACGACCTCGCCGGCGTCGACGGCGCGCATGAACGCCTCGACGACCATCGGGTCGAACTGTGTGCCGGCGTTGCGCGCGATCTCGGCGATCGCGTCGGGCAGCGACAAGCCGCGCCGGTGCACGCGGTTGCGGCTGATGGCGTCGAACGCGTCGGCGACCGCGACGATGCGGGCCTCGAGCGGGATCGCCTCGCCGGAGAGGCCGTTCGGGTAGCCCTTGCCGTCCCAGCGCTCGTGGTGGTTCAGGGCGATGACCTCGGCCAGGCGGATCGTGGGCGAGCGCGAGCCGGAGAGCAGCTCGGCGCCGGCCTTGGCGTGGCCGCGCACGACCCGGAACTCCTCCTCGGTCAGGTCACCGGGCTTGAGGAGGATCGCGTCGGGGATCGTGATCTTGCCGACGTCGTGCAGCCGGGCGGCCCGCATGAGCATCTCGACCCTGACGGGGCCGAGGCCCAGGCGCCTGGCGACCGCGCCGGCCGTCTGGGCGACGCGCCAGGTGTGCTCGCCGGTGTCGTCGTCGCGGTACTCGGCGGCCCGCGCGAGCCTGACGAGCATCTCGAGCTGCGAGTGCTCGAGGTCGAGGGTCCGACGCCGCACGGCCTCCTCGAGCCTGTCGTTCTGCTCCTCGAGCTGCTTCTGGTAGTAGCGCGCCTCGAGCAGGTTGCGGATCCTGAGGCGCGTCTCGACCGGGTTGACCGGCTTGTTGAGGAAGTCCTTCGCGCCGTTGGCGAGGGCGGCCTCGCGCAGCTCGGGGCGGCCGTCCCCCGTCACCATGATCACCGGGAACGCCTCGGGCAGCACGGGCCGCAGGTCGCCGAGGACCTGCAGCCCGTCCCGCCGCGGCATGTGCATGTCGAGGACCACGAGGTCGGGCCTCAGCTCCATGAAGCGCTCGACGACCCTCAGGGGCTCGTCGCACGTGTGCACGTTCTCGTAGCCAGCGCGCTCGAGGATCCCCCTGACCAGCACCAGCGACGCCTCGTCGTCGTCGACGAGGAGCACCTTCATCCGGCTCAGGTCCACGGCCTGCGAATCATAGGCGACCAGCGTTCGCACCACAGCCAACTACTTCCCATCGTCCCCGTGATTCGGGCGCCGTCGGACGCGGCGCCCTCGGGGCCCCCGACGTAAGGTAGCCCCGCCCTTCTGACCGTCCTCTTACGCGCGGCGCGGCGCCAGGCTGCTCGCGGCGGAGCGTGCCGCCATGTGGTACCGGCGGCCGGTCCGAGCGGCCGCGAGGGCGCGTGCGGAGACCTGGCGTCGACGGCCTGCCCGCCGCCTGGGCGCGCGCCCGCAAGGGTACCGGCGCCCCTCGCGGGGCGCCGGCGCGATCGAGCGAGGGCGGGGCCCAGGCCCCGGGTCAGAAGCCCATCACGGTCTGGGCGCCGCGGATCGCGTCGTGCCACCAGCCCGGCAGCACGCCGAGCAGGACCGTGCCGGCCAGCGCGGCGGCGATCGCGACGTCGGTGGCCGTGGAGCGGAACGCGGGCGCCTCGTACTCGGGCCGCCTGAAGTACATCGCGGCCACGACCCTGAAGTAGTAGACGAGCGCCACGACGCTGGTGAGGATGCCGAGGAGCGCGAGCCAGAGGTAGCCGGCCTCGATCGCCGCCTGGAACACCATCACCTTGCCGGCGAACCCGGCCAGCGGCGGGATCCCGCCGAGGCTCAGCAGGAACACGGTCAGCGCCAGCGCCAGGCCGGGGCGCGTCTGGCCCAGGCCCGCGAAGCGCTCGACGTCGTCGCCGCGGTCGTTGCGGTCGACGATCAGCGAGAGGACGGCGAACGCCCCGGCGTTCATCAGCGTGTAGGCGGTCAGGTACCACACGGCGGCCTCGAGGCCGCCGTGCCCGGGCGCCAGCACCGCCAGGCCGACGTAGCCGGCGTGGGCCACGGCCGAGTAGGCGAGCATCCGCTTCACGCCGCGCTGCACGAGGGCGGCGAGGTTGCCGACGAGGAGCGTCGCGGCTACCGAGACGGCGAGCGCCGTCTGCAGCCAGGGCGCGACCTCGGGCGCGACGGTGGCGGCGATCCGCACCAGCGCCGCGAACGCCGCGGCCTTCACGACCACGCTCATGTACGTGACGACGGGCGTGGGCGCGCCGGTGTAGACGTCGGGAGCCCACTGGTGGAACGGCACGAGCGCGGCCTTGAACCCCAGGCCGGCGAGGACGAGCGCGGCGCCCAGCGTCGCGAGCGTGAGCGGGCCACCGCCCGCCAGGGCGGCGACGACGTCGGCGTACACGAAGCTGCCGGAGGCTCCGTAGAGCAGGGCGGCGCCGTAGACGAGGATCGCCGAGCCGAAGGCGCCGAGCAGGAAGTACTTCATGCCCGCCTCCTCCGACTGGCGGGCGCCCGTGCGCCAGGCCGAGAGCACGTAGACGGGCAGCGAGAGGACCTCGAGCCCCAGGAGGAGCGTGACGAGGTCGCCGGCGGCCGCCATGACCATCGCCCCGAGCGCCGAGAGCAGCACCAGGGGGTAGTACTCGGGGTGGTCCATCTCCATGCGGCCGACCTGGTCGTAGCTGACCAGCACCGCCAGGGCCGTGCCGACGATGACGACGAAGTTGAACGCCAGGGCCGGCACGTCGGCCAGGTAGCGCAGCCCGAACGAGGCGCCGCTGCCCGCGTCGCCGAGGAACAGCGAGAGGTTGAACGCGAACGACGTGGCGAGGCCGAGCAGGGAGACCGCGGCCGTGAGCCGCGAGTCGCGCTGGAACAGCGCCAGCAGCAGGCCGATCGTGGCGGTCCCCAACAGGGCCAGCGCCGGGGCCAGGTGGGCCCAGTCGATGTCGAGTGCGGGCGGGAAGCTCACCGTGCGCCTCCGATGGCCAGCTCAGGTTCAGGTCCCGGTACCAGGTCTCCCCCGTCGGCGCGCGGGTCGTCGCCCGCGTCGGCCAGCTGCAGCACCGCCACCTGCGACTGCGCCTCGATGCGCTCGAGCTGCGGCGCCGGCACGACGCCGAGCCAGAGCACGCCGGCCACGAACGGCACGAGCACGTAGAGCTCGACCGGTCCGAGGTCGCGGGCCTCGGCCACCGCGGGGCCCTGGAACAGGCGCTGGTAGACGTTCACCCCGTAGACGCCGGCGCCGATCACGGCCAGCGTAGCGACCACGGCCGCGAACGGCGAGGTCTGGAAGGCGCCGAGGAGCGCCAGGAACTCGCCGGGGAAGTTCGAGAGGCCGGGCACGCCGATGAACGCGAAGACCAGGAACAGCGACAGCGCCGCCAGCGCCGGCGCGCTCTTGGCGATGCCGCCGTAGGCGTCGACGTCGAACGAGCGGCGGCGGGCGTGGAGCATGCCCGTGACGACGAACAGGCCGCCGGTCGAGAGCATCTGCGCGGCGAGGAAGTAGATCGCGCCGTTCAGCCCCGCGACGTGGAGGCCGAACACGCCGACGGCGACGATGCCCATGTGCGACAGCGACGCGTAGGCCAGCAGGCGCTTGAGGTGCGTCTGGCTGGTCGCGACCACCGCGCCGTACACGGCCGTGAACGCGCCGAGGGCGATGAACAGCGGGGCGAGGCGCTCGGCGCCGAGGGGCAGGACCGGGATCGCCCAGGCGAAGAAGCCGTAGGCGCCGACCTTGTAGAGGGTGCCGAGGACGTCGGCGGCGCCCGAGGGGTGGTTCTGCTCGTTGAGGTCGACGAGCCAGGAGTGGAGGGGCCAGAGCGGCACCTTCACGACCATGCCCAGCGCCAGGCCGGCGAACAGCCACGCCTGCGTGCCTGCCGGCAGGCCGCGCGCGGCCATCACCAGGTCCTCGACGTGGAACGTCGCGGCGCCGGAGAGGGCCTTCACGGCGAGGATCGAGACGAGCATGACGAACGAGCCGCCGACCGCGTAGGTGAGGTACTTCAGCGTCGCGGCGCGCCGCTTCTCGAGGCCGTAGGCGCCCAGGAGCAGCAGGCTGGGGATCAGCGTGCCCTCCCAGAAGACGTAGAAGAGCACCATGTCGCGGGCCATGAAGATCCCGGCCAGGCCGGCCTGGGCCAGCAGCAGCCAGGCCACGAACCGGCCCGGGCGCTCCTCGACGCTCAGCGCGGCGAATAGGGCGGTCGGGACCATCACGAGCGCGACCACGACGACCAGCACCGACGCCGCGCCGCCGGGGTCCAGGGCGAAGCTCACGCCCACGCCGGGCAGCCAGGGGGCGTCGATGGCCGCGGCGCCGGGGAGCAGCAGGGCCGCGACGAACGCGACGAGCGTGCTCAGCAGCGCGACCAGGGTGACCGCGCCGCGCCTCGCGCCGGCCAACGCGGCGAGGGCGGCCCCGACGACGGGCACGATCAGGGGCAGCAGCGTGATCACCTGGACACCCCCGCCAGCAGGGCGACGGCGGTGACGGCCGCCGCGCCGATGAGCATGGCCAGCGCGTAGAGGCGCACGTAGCCGCTCTGCCACAGCGCCGCCAGGCGCGCCAGCCGCGGCACCGCGGTGACGGGCGCGGCCAGGCCGCGGTCGAGGACGTCGCGGTCGAGGAGGGCGAGGCCCTCAGCCACGTTCTCGCCGGGCCTGACGAACACGGCCTGGGCGGCGGCGTCGAAGCCCATCCCGCTGCGCGCCAGCGCCGCGACGGGAGCCTGTTCGAGCCGCTTGACGGTGCGTCCCTTGTCCACGGCGTAGAGCCAGTAGCCGACCCCGAGGCCGACGGCCGCGGCGAGGGCGGACCCGACGATCAGCGCCCACTCGGCGCCGACCGAGAGGTGGTCGAACGGCACCGACGCCAGCACCGGGGACAGCCACTCGGCGATGAGGTTGCGCCCGAGGAACTCCTGGACCCCGAGGTAGCCGGCGAGCACGCTGCCGACGGCGAGGACGACGAGCGGCACCGTCATCACGGCCGGCGACTCGTGGACCTTGGCCGCGGCCTCGGCGGTCAGGCGCTCCTCGCCGGCGAAGACGAGGTAGTACCAGCGGAACATGTAGGCGGCCGTCAGCACCGCCGTCAGCAGCAGCAGCGCGAACAGGAACGGCCCGCCGGCGTCGGCGACGAGCTGGCTGGTGAGCGTGCCGTGCAGGATCGCGTCCTTCGAGAAGAAGCCCGAGAGCAGGGGCACGCCGGCGATCGCCAGCGTGGCGACCAGCGACGTCGTGCCGGTCACGCGCATGCGCCGGCCGAGGCCGCCCATGCGCCTGACGTCCTGCTCGCCGCCGAGCGCGTGGATCACCGAGCCGGCGCCGAGGAACAGCAGCGCCTTGAAGAACGCGTGGGTCACGACGTGGAAGATGCCGGCCCAGTAGGCGCCGGCGCCCACGGCAGCGACCATGAACCCGACCTGCGAGATCGTCGAGTACGCCAGGATGCGCTTGATGTCGGTCTGGGCGAACGCGGCCACGGCGGCGACCAGCGCGGTCAGGACGCCCACCCACGCCACGGTCGCGGCGGCGGCGGGCGCCTGCGCGAACACGTCGCCGGTCCGGGCGATCAGGTAGACGCCGGCCGTGACCATCGTCGCGGCGTGGATCAGCGCCGAGACCGGCGTGGGGCCGGCCATCGCGTCGGGGAGCCACAGCTGCAGCGGGAGCTGCGCCGACTTGCCGGCCGCGGCCAGCAGGAGCAGGAGCCCGATCGCCGTGAGCGCCGGGGCGCCGTAGGCGATGCCGGGCGCGGCCGACGTCACGGTCGCGAGGTCGAGCGACCCGAAGACCTTGAAGGTCAGGAACATCGCGATCAGGAAGCCGACGTCGCCGATCCGGTTGACGATGAAGGCCTTCCTGGCGGCGTCGGCGTTCTGCCGGTGCTGGTACCAGAAGCCGATGAGGAGGAACGAGCAGACGCCGACGCCCTCCCAGCCCACGAACATCAGCGGGAGGCTGTCGGCGAGCACGAGCACGAGCATCGCGGCCACGAAGAGGTTGAGCTGGGCGAAGTAGCGGGCGTGGCCCGGGTCGCCCCGCATGTAGCCGACCGAGTAGACGTGGATCAGGAAGCCGACGCCGGTGATGACGAGCGCCATCACGAGGCTGAGCTGGTCGATCAGGAACCCGAGGTCGACGGCGAGGCTCCCCGCGCGCAGGAACTCGGCGAACACGAAGCGGAAGCCGTCCGCCTCGCCCGGGTAGGCGACGAACGCGACCAGCGACAGCACGAAGCCCACCGCCACGGCGGCTGACGCGATCACGCCGCTCGCGGGCTCGCGGATGCCGCGCCCGAACAGGCCGTTGACGAGCGCGCCGACCAGGGCGACGAGGGGCGCCAGCGCGACGAGCTGGGCGGCGCCGGAGGCGGTCTCGGTCATGCGCGCACCTCCGCCAGCTGGTCGACGTCGGTGGTGACGCGGTGGCGGAAGATCGCCACGAGGATGCCGAGGCCGACGGCGACCTCGGCGGCCGCGACGGCGAGGACGATGAACACTGCTCCCTGCCCCTCCAGCGCGTGGCCGCCGCCGGTGACGGTCCACTGGCGCGCGTACGCGACGATGGCGAGGTTGGCGGCGTTGAGCATCAGCTCGATCGAGAGGAAGACGAGGATCGCGCTGCGGCGGGTGACGACGCCCACGGCCCCGAGGCCGAACAGCACGGCGCTGAGGGCGACGAAGTACTCGCTGGGCACGCTCACGCCGGCTCACCCTCCCTCGGGCCCGGCTCGGCTAGGGCGGCGACGGGGAGGGCCTCGGCGCCGCGCCCCTCGCCCGGGCGCTGCACGAGGCTGACGGCCGCGATCACGCCGGTGAGCAGGAGCACGGCCACGAGGTGGAACGCCAGCAGGTACACGCTGAAGAGGACGGTCCCGATGCGCTCCGGGCTGCCCCCCTGCAGCACGGCGTCGACGGTCGCCTGGTCCGGCGCCGGCCGACGCTCCATGAGGGCAGTGCCGGCCACGGCCACGACGCCGAGGAGGCCCACACCGTAGGCGGTCGGGCGCAGCCAGCCCCAGCGCGCCGCGGGCGGCTGCCTCTCGACGTTCAGCAGCATGATCACGAACAGGAACAGGACCATGATCGCGCCGGCGTAGACGATCACCTGGATCGCGGCCAGGAAGTGGGCGTCGAGCATCACGTACGCGACCGCGACCGCGATCAGTGTGCCGACGAGGGCCAGGGCCGCGTGCACGGGCTGGCGCGCCGCCACGACGAGCACGCCGCCGGCGATCGCGAGGGCCGCGACGATCAGGAAGCCGATCACTCCGCGGCCCCCGAGGTCTGGGTGGCGGCGTCCATCAGTAGTCGACGCCTTCCAGCTCGGGCCGCGGGTCGGCGACGAAGCCGAGCCTCACGTCGGCCCCCTTCGCGGCCGCCTCGCGGCGCTGCCACTTGCTGCCCTTCGTGCCCACGAGCATGTCTTCCTTGCCGTAGACGAAGTCCTGGTAGCGGTAGTCGGCGAGCTCGAACTCGTGGCCGAGGACGATCGCGCCCGTGGGGCACGCCTCCTCGCACATGCCACAGAAGATGCACCTGAGCATGTTGATCTCGTAGATCCGCGCGTAGCGCTCGCCCGCCGAGACGGGGCTCGCCGGGTCGTTCTCGGCGGCCTCGACGTAGATCGCGTACGAGGGGCACGCCGCCGCGCACAGCGAGCAGCCGATGCACTTCTCGAGGCCCGTGTCGGGGTGCCTGAGCAGGTGATGGCGGCCCCTGAAGCGCGCCTGTATCCGCGCGGGCTGCTCGGGGTACTGGACCGTGACCGGGCGCTTGAACAGGTGGCCCAGCGTCACGCCCATGCCCTTGGCGATGTCCAAGACGCTCATGCCGGCGTCCCTCCTAACCGTCGGTCACAGAACAAAGGCGATCACCGTCCCGGTGAGCAGCGCGCTCACCAAGGCCAGCTCGAAGAGGTAGAGCCAGCCGAAGCGCATGAGCTGGTCGTAGCGCAGGCGCGGGAGCGTCGCCTTGAGCCAGATGAACAGGAAGACGAACAGGCCCATCTTCAGCAGCAGCCAGACGAAGGGCCACTCGGACATGCCGGGCACGATCCGGTCGACGAAGGCCGGCCCGCGCCAGCCGCCGAGGAACAGCGTGCTGATGAACGCCGCGGAGGTGAACATGTTCACGTACTCCGCCATCTGGTAGAGGGCCCACTTGATCGAGGAGTACTCGGTCAGGTAGCCGGCGACGAGCTCCTGCTCGGCCTCGGGCAGGTCGAACGGGGTGCGGTTCACCTCGGCCGTGCCCGAGATGAGGAACGTCAGCATCGCCAGGGCCAGTCCCGGCCACAGCCAGGGGCTCACCGACCAGATCCCGGTGTCGACGATCTGCCGCAGGTTCACGGTGCCGGCGACCATGATCACGGCCAGCACCGAGAGGCCCAGGCCCAGCTCGTAGCTGATGATCTGCGCCGAGGACCGCAGGCTGCCTAGCAGCGCGTACTTGCTGTTCGAGGCCCAGCCGCCCAGGAAGAGCCCGTACACGCCCAGGCTCGTCACGGCCAGGATGTAGAGGAGCCCGACGTCGAGGTCCATCACCCACGGGTTGAACCCGAACAGGCTGCCGGGCGGGCCGGCGGGGATCGCTCCGAACGCCGAGAGCGCGCAGACGATGCTGATGGCCGGCGCCAGGACGTAGACGGTGCGGTCGGCGGCGGTCATGACGAGGTCTTCCTTGAAGATCGTCTTGATCGCGTCGGCGATCGGCTGGAGCAGGCCGAAGAGGCCCACGCGGTTCGGGCCGTAGCGGTGCTGGAAGCGCCCCAGCAGCTTGCGCTCGATGACCGTCATGTAGGCGAACCCGCCGAGCAGCAGCAGGCACAGCACCAGCGCCTTGACGAACGTGACCAGGAGCGGGTCGCGCACGTAGTCGGTCACGACGCCACCGCCTCCCTGTCGCGCAGGACGGCGAGGCTCGAGAGGTCGGCGTGGGCGAGGCCCTGCGGCTGGTCGGGAGTGGCCGGGATCGTCATCATCCCCACCGGAACGGCGTCGGTCACGCGGACGCTGGCGCGGCGCCACAGGCCGTCGACCCGCAGGCGGACGTCGTCGCCGTCGGAGAGCCCGTGGGCGGCGGCGTCCTCCGGGTGCACGCGCAGCGCGGGCCCACCGCGCTCGGCGAGCAGGTGCGGGTTCAGGTAGGCGTACTCGGGCCTGACCAGCGACGGCGCCACCACGACGTTGCCGCCGCGGCGCTTCGCCGGCTGCTCGGGAGCGGCGCCAAGCGCCCGCGCGGGCGCCCGCAGGTCGAGGAAGGCGCCCCACTCCGGCAGCTCCCCGAGTTCGAGCTCGAAGCGCTGCCTGAGCACGCGGTGCGCGCTCCTGACGCTGCGGCCCTCGAGGCGCTGGCCCAGCGCCTCGCCGAGGACCTTGACGACGCCGGTGAGGTCCTCGCTGGCGCCGCCCTCGACGGGCGCGGCGTTCACGCGCAGGAAGCGGCCCTCGAGGCTCACGACCGTGCCGTCGCGCTCGTAGACGGTCTTGGCCGGCAGCACGACGTCGGCGATCGCCGCCGTCTCGGTCATGAAGCTGTCGTGGACGACGAGCAGCTCCTTCTGCTTGAGCCGCTCGGCGACGTCGGGGTCCTGCGCCGGGTCGAGGTGGGAGATCACGAGGGCGCGGGCCGTCTCGAGCATCGCCGGGTAGGCGTAGTTGGCGTGGCTGGGGAGGACGCCGAGGAGCTCGAGGCCGCGGCTGTTCGCCATCGGCCCGACGAGCAGGACCTTGGCGCCGGCTGCCCGCGCGAAGGCGAGCGCGGCGTCGGTGGCCTCGCGCGAGGCCAGCACCGTGCCGCCCAGCACGACCACCGCGCGCTCGGCGCCCTTGAGGCCGTCGGCGACGGCCCCTAGCGCCTCGGGCTGGAGGCCGGTCGGCGCCTCAGTGCCGCCCGCCAACGCCTCGAACAGGGCCGCCTCCTGCCCCGCGACGTAGCGCAGGGCCACGCGGGCGTGCCGCATGAGGTCGACGGCGTAGGGGGCCGCCACGGCGAGGAACGCCTTGTCGCGCGGCATGCGCTCCTTGAGCCGCAGGTCGGCGATCGGGACGCCGTGGGGCAGCAGCGCCGGCGGCGTGACGCCCTTCAGCGCGTCCTTGACCCGGAGGTCGAGGATGCCGGCCTCCTCGCTGACGTCGCCGACCACGAGGATCGCGTCGGCGGTCGCGAGGTCGGCGATCGTGGCGCCGAGGCCCTTGGGCGGCACGACGGACGCCGCGGGCCGCGGCGCGTGGTCGACCTGGCCCGTGCCGAGGTGCTCGGCCAGCGCGAGGGCGCCAACGCCCTCCTCGAGCGTGGAGTCGGCGCGGATCGCGATGCCGACGTCCTTGCCGCTGAGGCCGGCGAGCCGCTCGGCGACGAGCGCGGCGGCCTCCTCCCAGGTGGCGGGGACGAGCTCGCCGCCGCGGCGCACCAGCGGCGTCAGCAGCCGCGAGGGGTGATCGACGTACTCGTGGCCGAAGCGCGTGCCGTCGTCGATCCAGGTCTTGTTGACCTCGGGGTTCAGGCGGCCCTTGACGCGCTCGATGCGGCCGGTGCGCGAGTCGACCCACACGGCGGCGCCGGTGGCGTCGTCCATCGTGACGCTGGGCGTGTGGTGGTACTCCCAGTTGCGTCCGCGGAAGCGGCTGGTCGTGTCGAGGAGCGCCCCCACGGGGCAGATGTCGGTGATGTTGCCCGTGAAGTTGCTGGGCAGGCCGGCCTCGGCCGTGCCGATGTAGGTGTGCGAGCCGCGCTCGATGAAGTCGAGCACCTCGTCGCCGGGGACCTCCTCGAAGTACCGCACGCAGCGCTTGCAGTGGATGCAGCGCTCGCGGTCGAGGGTGATCAGCTCGGAGAGCGCGTGGTGCTTCTCGTTGTGGCGCTTGTCGAACTCGAAGCGCGAGACGCCGGAGCCGTACTCGTAGGCGCGGTCCTGGAGCTCGCAGGCGCCGCCCTTGTCGCAGACCGGGCAGTCGAGCGGGTGGTTGATCAGGTGGTACTCGACCATCGAGTTCTGGGCCCGCTTCACGGGCTCTGAGCGCGTGTCGATGACCATGCCCTCCATGACCTGCGTGGTGCACGTGGCCATGAGGTTCGGGAACCAGAAGATCTTCGGCTCGCCGGTCTCCTCGTCGAGGATCCACTGGCCGTCCTTGTCCTTGCGCGGCGCGCCGACGCGCGCGAGGCACATGCGGCAGGCCCCGATCGGCGACATGTACTCCTGGCTGCAGAAGAACGGCACGTCGTCGCCCGCCGCGAACACCGCGTCGATCGCGCTCGTGCCGGGCGCCAGCTCCAGCTCGACGTCGTTGACCTTGACCTTCATGCCTGCCACCAGTCGCTCTTCGTGTACTTGGGCACCTTGTGCTCCGCCAGGTACTCGTACTCGTCGCGGAACCACTTCAGGCTCGCCTGCACGGGCATGACGCAGGCGTCGGCCAGCGGGCAGAACGCCGTCCCGCGGATGTTGTTCGCCAGGTTCTCGATCAGGTCGACGTCCTCCGGCGTCCCGATGCCGTCGACGAGCTTCTTGTAGAGGCGGGGCAGCCAGTAGGCGACGCCCTCGCGGCACGGCGTGCACTTGCCGCACGACTCGTGGGCGTAGAAGCGCACGACGTTGTACATGGCGTTCACCATGCACTTCTCGCGGGGGATCACGATCACGCCGCCGGTGCCGAGCATCGAGCCGTTCTTCGCCAGCGTCCCGTAGTCCATGGGCATGTCGAGGAAGCGGTCCTCCCAGGGGAACATCGGTGTGGAGGAGCCGCCGGGGATGAACGCCTTGGGCTCGTGCGTGGGCCCGCCGGCGAGGTCGTAGATCAGCTCGCGGAACGTCGCGCCCATGGGCATCTCGTAGACGCCGGGGCGCTCGACCGGCCCCGAGACCTGGTAGAGCTTCGTGCCCTTGCTGTCCTCGGTGCCCATCGCCGAGAACCAGGCGGCGCCCTTGGCGATGATGTGCACGGCGCTGGCGAGGCTCTCGACGTTGTTGATCGTCGTGGGGCGGCCGTAGAGGCCCGACGCCGCCGGGAACGGCGGCTTCAGGCGCGGGTTCGCGCGCAGGCCCTCGAGCGAGTTCATCAGGGCGGTCTCCTCGCCGCAGATGTAGGCGCCGGCGCCCCTGTGGACGGTGATGTCGAACGAGAGACCGCTGCCGAGCACGTCCCGCCCGAGCAGGCCGGCGGCGCGGGCCTCCCTCACCGCCTCCCACAGGCGCTCGTAGGCGAGGTAGTACTCGCCCCTGACGTAGATGAAGCCGAAGGTCGCGCGCATCGCGAAGGCGGCGATGAGCATGCCCTCGATGAGCTGGTGCGGGTCGTCCTCGAGGATGTAGCGGTCCTTGAACGAGCCCGGCTCGGACTCGTCGGCGTTGCACAGCAGGTAGCGCGGCCCGCCGTCGGGGGGCGGCATGAACGACCACTTCACGCCGCTGGGGAACCCGGCCCCGCCGCGACCGCGCAGGCCCGAGGCCTTGACCTCGTCGATGACCTGCTCGGGCGTCATCGTCGTCAGCGCCTTCCGCGCCGCCTCGTAGCCGCCGTGTGAGCGGTAGTAGTCGAGGGTGTGCGAGCCGGGCACGCCGACGTGCTGGTAGAGGGTGACCTCGTAGCGCGGGTCGTGGCGGCTGGTGATCGGGCCCTCCCCTCCGGGCGGGACGGGCGTGGCGTCCGCCATCAGGCCTCGCCTCCCTCCCCGGCCGCGTCCCCGGGCGCGCCGTCGGCGAAGGCCCTGGCCTTCTCGGCGCCCTCGTTGTCGCCGCCGCGCTCGCGCCACGGCTCGGGCATCTCGTCGCGCCTGAGCGCCTCGATCAAGTGCCGGCAGCGGCTCCGGGTCACGCGCTCGTAGTAGGTGTCGTTGACCTGCAGGACGGGCGCGCTGCCGCACGACCCGAGGCACTCGACCTTCTGCAGGCTGAAGCGGCCCTCGGCGTCGACCTCGCCGTTGACGATGCCGAGCTCGTCGACGAGGTGGTCGTAGAGCTCGTCGGCGCCCATCAGCGCGCACGAGAGCGTGGCGCACACGCCCAGGTGGTACCTGCCCACCGGGTACTCGTGGTAGGTCGAGTAGAAGCTCATGACGCCCTTGACCTCGGTGACCGTGATGCCGAGGATCTCGGCGATCTCGTGCTGCCGGGCCTCGGAGACGTGCCGCTCGGCGCTCTGGACCTCCCACAGGAGCGGCATCAGCGCGCTGCGCCTGCCCTCCTCCGGGTAGCGGCCGAGGATCTCCTGCAGGCGCTCCTGCTTGTCGGCGAAGAAGGGCGTGACGGTCTTGAGCTCGATCACTTGTCGACGTCTCCTAGCACCGGGTCGAAGCTCGCGATGTTGATGACCATGTCGGCGAAGAGCCCGCCCCGGCTCGACACCTCGAGCGACTGCAGGTTCGCCAGGCTCGGCGCCCTGACCTTGACGCGGTACGGCATCGAGCCGCCGTCGCTGGCGATGTAGTAGCCGAGCTCCCCGCGGGCGCTCTCGGTCGGCACGTAGACCTCGCCCTTGGGCGGGTGGAAGCCCTCGGTCACGAGCTTGAAGTGGAAGATCACGGCCTCCATCGAGTTCTCGAGCTCGTGCCGCGGCGGGAGGCTGATGCGCCTGTCGGGGTCGATCGTGGGCCCGGGCTCGAGCATGTCGATCGCCTGGGCGACGATGCGCAGGCTCTCGTGCATCTCGTCCATGCGCACCTGCATCCGCGCCCAGATGTCGCCGTCGTCGTAGCAGGGGACGTCGAAGTCGTAGTCCTGGTACCCGGAGTACGGCGCGGCCTTCCTGAAGTCGAGGGGCACGCCGCTTGCCCGCAGCGACGGCCCGGTGAGGCACCAGTCGAGCGCCTGCTGGCGCGTGAGCACGGCCACGCCGCGCGTCCTCGCCTCCAGGATGTCGTTCCCCATGAACAGGTCCTTGTACTGGTCGAGGTAGTCGGGGAACTCCTTGACGAACTGTCGCACCATCGGCTCGAAGTTCTCGGGCACGTCGCGGTAGAGGCCGCCGACGCGGAAGTAGCCGTAGTTCATGCGCACGCCCGAGACGGCCTCGAAGATGTCGAGGATCTTCTCGCGCTCGCGCATGCAGTAGAAGAACGGCGTCAGCGCGCCCATGTCGAGCAGCGTGGTGCCGAAGAAGACGAGGTGGCTCGCGATGCGGTTGAGCTCGACCAGGATCACGCGGACCCTCTGGGCGCGCACCGGCACGCGGGCGTCGAGGAGCTTCTCGGCGGCGAGCACGTACGCCAGGTCGTGAGCGAAGCCGTTGACGTAGTCCATCCGGTTCGCGTAGGTCACGCACTGCTGGTACGTGCGGTTCTCCATCGTCTTCTCGAAGCCCGTGTGCAGGTACCCGATGTAGGGCTTCAGCGAGACGATGCGCTCGCCCTCGAGGTCGACGACGAGCCGGAGCACGCCGTGCGTGCTCGGGTGCTGCGGCCCGACGTTGATGCGCATCCGCTTCGTCTCGAACGCGCCGAGGTTCTCGTCCCTGGTCGCGCGGGCCTCGGGCAGCTTCGTCGCCATCAGCTCTCACCCGCCTCCTCGGCGTCGAGGTTGCTCGTCAGGCGCGAGCGCGGCTGGGGCTCCTGGACGGAGCGCACGCCGGCGCGGGCGCCGCCCTTCCAGCCGGTCAGCCCCGGGTCCCTGCCCGTGAGGCCGGCGCGGAACGAGGGCGGGTCGAGGAACCGGCCGTCGTTGAAGAGCGTGGGCGTCTCGCCCAGCGGGAAGTCCTTGCGGTGCGGGTGCCCGTCGAGGTCCTCGGGCGTGAGGAGCTTGCGCAGGTCGGGGTGGCCGTCGAAGACGACGCCCATCATGTCGAAGCACTCGCGCTCGAGGAAGTTCGCGCCCGGCCACAGGTGCGTGCAGGTCGGCAGCGACTCGCCGTCGTCGAGGTCCACGCGCAGGAACAGGCGCGCCGCCCCGCTGAGGTCGTGCACGTTGTAGACGACCGAGAACCGCTTGCCCTGGTGGCCGGGGTAGGTCAGGTAGTCCATGCCGTGCACGTCGGTGAGCATCTCGAAGCCGAGCTCCTTGACGCGCCTCAGGCCGTCGATGATCGCGGACCTGTCGAGGGTGACGCTGATCATGCCCTTGAACTCGCTCACCCTGCCGCCGAGCTCCACGAGCGCCTCCAGCGCCGCCCGCGTCAGGGCCGCGGCGTCGGCGGGACGATGCGGCGTGTAGTAGACGCGGCTCACGACCGTGACCAGCCCTCGACCATCGGCAGGGACACGCCGCGCTCGTCGAACGCCTCGCCCCTGACCTTCTTCTGCAGCTGCTGCACGGCGTAGATCAGGGCCTCGGGGCGCGGCGGGCAGCCGGGCACGTAGATGTCGACGGGCACGACCGAGTCGACGTTCTGGACGATCGCGTAGTTGTTGAACATGCCGCCGGAGGAGGCGCAGGCGCCCATGCTGATGACCCACTTGGGGTCGGGCATCTGCTCGTAGACGCGCCGCATGACGGGCGCCATCTTCTTGCTCAGGCGACCGGCGACGATCATGACGTCCGCCTGCCGCGGGCTGGCCCGGAAGACCTCGGATCCGAAGCGCGCCATGTCGTTGCGGGAGTTCGTCGCGGCCATCATCTCGATGGCGCAGCAGGCCAGGCCGAACGTCACCGGCCACATGCTGTTGCTGCGCCCCCACTTGACGAGGTTCTGCAGCGTCGTGAACAGGATGCCCTCGGCCTCCAGCTCCTGGACGTCCTTCTCGAACAGGTCCCTGAGTCCCATCGTCACTTCCAGTCGAAGACGCCCTTGCGCAGCAGGTAAACGAAGCCGACCGCCAGCAGCAGGACGAAGAGAACCGCGTTGGCCAGCAGGAACTGCGGCGCGGCGTTGAACTTGACGGCGAGAGGGTAGAAGAACGCCGTCTCGACGTCGAAGATGATGAACATCATCGCCACCAGGTAGAAGTGCACCGGGAAGCGCTCCCGCGCTGTGCCCACGGCCGGGATCCCCGACTCGTAGGGCGAGAGGGTCGTCTCCGTGGCGCGCTTCGGGCCGACGGCGGCGCTGACCACGAGGGCCAGGGCCGCGATCAGGCCGGCGGCGAGGAACATCATCAGCAGCTCGGCGTACACGTGCGCTCCTTCCTGATAAGCGCCGCGGTGCCCCACTGGGGTGGCGCCGCCCTGCCTGGTGAGCCGTGGCTCGCGCTCAGGCTTCTCACGCCTTCTCGTGCGCGATTTCACGAACTCGGCTGTCGTAAGTCTAGCAACGCGCACCTGGCGTCACAAGGCGGCCGGTCCCCATTGGGGAACCGGCCGTCGGCCCCGCCGGAGGCGCCCGGCGACGCCGTCCAGGCCGGCCTCGCGCGGCCGCGGGCGAGCGGCGGGCGCGCGGTAAGATGGGCGCGGCCCGGGCGTCCGGGCCGCGTCCGGCCGCGCCGCGAGACCGGGGTCGTTAGCTCAATCGGTAGAGCAGCTGGCTTTTAACCAGCGGGTTCCGGGTTCGAGTCCCGGGCGACCCACCACCCGCGCCGCCCGCTCGCGGCGGCGCTCGGCCGCGGCTCCATGTCCCGCTCGCCGTCCGCCCCGGTTGACCGCTGGCGGCGTCGGTGCTGTACAATCGCTGACGCGCTCGCGAGACGTGCTCGGGGCGCAACCGCGCAGGCGAGGCCCCTTCGACTAGCGGTCAGGTCACCACCCTTTCAAGGTGGCGGCACGGGTTCGAATCCCGTAGGGGTCACCAAGGAGAGGCGCCCGTTCGCGGGCGCCTCTTCGCTTGCCGCGCTCGCGGCACGCCGGCGCCGCTCGGGTCCCGGCTCCAGGGACCAGAGGCCCCTCGTCGCCCGCGCCGCTCGCGCCGCCTCTTCCTGGAGGGCGGCCTCACGCGGCCGCGGGCTCGGGCGGGGCGGGCGGCGCGAAGCTCGAGGCGACGTCCACGAGCCTGCCCTCGGCCAGCGCGGTCGCGACCGCGTGCAGCACGTCGACGACGTGGGCCGCGTGCTCGCCGGTCACGCGGTGCGGGCGGCCCTCCAGCAGCGCGAGCGCCAGCTCGCGGACGCCGTCGCCCCAGCGCATGCGCTCGCCGGAGAAGTCGCCGAGGGGCTCGTACGCGCCCCCGAACTCCGCGACCTCGACGGCGCTGTTCGGCTCCTGCCAGCTGGCGAGGTAGAGAGAGCCGAGGTCGCCGTGGAGCTCGACGCCGCGCTGCTTGCCGTGGTGGCCCACGTAGAAGTTCGTGGTCAGCCTCACCAGCACGCCGCCCTCGAGCTCGACGGCGGCGGTGACGAAGTCGGGCGTCGCGACGGTGAACGCCGCGCCGTCCCTCGTCCGGCGCTCGGGCTTCAGGACGCGCCCGTACGCGCTCACGCGCCTGGCGGGTCCGAACATCGCCGTCAGCAGCGCGAGCGGGTAGACGCCGACGTCCCACAGCGCGCCGACGGCGTAGAACGCCTCGGGGTCAGGGTGCCACGACTCGATCCGGCCCCAGTTGACCTCGGCGTAGGCGAGGCGCACGGTGCCGAGGCGCCCCGACAGCACCGCGCCCCACGCCGCCTGCTGCGCCGCCCCGAGGAACGTGAAGGGCGAGCAGGCGAGGCGCAGGCCGCGCGCGGATGCCAGCGCCACCAGCTCCCGCGCCTCGCCGGGCGTGAGCGCCAGGGGCTTCTCGCTGTAGACGTGCTTGCCGGCTCCCAGCGCCGCCTTCGTGACCGCGAAGTGCGCGGTGTGGACGGTGAGGTTGACGACGACGTCGACCTCTGGGTCGGCGAGGAGGGCCTCGAGGCTCTCGTAGGCGCGGCAGTCGTGCGCGTCCGCGAGCGCCCGGGCGCGTGCCGGGTCGAGGTCGGCGACGCCGACGAGCCGTGTCTCGGGGTACGCGACGAGGGTCGCGGCGTAGGGGCCGGCGATGTTCCCGCAGCCGGCGATCGCTACGCGCACGCGCCCGTCCGCCGGTGACGCCCTCACGCGGCCACGCCCATCTCGCGCTCCAGCCAGGCCTTGCTCGCGGCGACGTCCTCGGTGGGGTCGAACGTCTCGGGCTCGTGCTCCAGGGAGATCGCGCCCGCGTAGTCGACCTCGCGCAGCGCGGCCAGGACCCCCGACAGCGGCACGACGCCCGCGCCGTAGCGGCAGGTGTCGTGCGCCCCCGCGGCCAGCACGTCCTTGAGGTGCACGTGCACCAGCACGTCGGCGAGCTCGCGCACCGCCCGCGCGGCGTCGTAGCCGTGCGTCGCGAACCAGCCGGTGTCGAGCGTCACCCCCAGGGCGTCGTCGGGCTCGCCGAGCTTGGCGCGCAGCTCGTCCGGGGTCCTCTCGGGGTGGTTCTCGAGACCCAGCCTGAGGCCGCCCGCCCGGAGGCTCGCCAGCACGTGCTCGCGGTCGCTGGACAGCAGGGGCGTGGAGCCGCCGAGGACCGGCGCGCCCAGCGCCTCGGCGACGCGGCAGGCCGCGTCGAACTCGGCGCGGTCGGCCCCGAACGACCCGGCGATGCTGGGGACGCTGAGCCCGTGGTGGTCGAGCACGTCCCTGGCGGCGACGAGGTGCTCCGGCGTCGCCCACCGCGGCGAGAGGTGCGCCGTCCACACGTCCATCGCGCGGAAGCCGAGGGCGGCGACGTCGCGCACGACCGCCTCGAAGCGCTCGCGGAACGTCGCCGGCGGCCGGAAGTGCCGGCTCGTGGCCTCGTCTCCCTGGCTCCACCCCTCGGTCATGCGGTAGCCGAGCTGCCGGGCGACGAAGTTCGCGCTCATGAACGACACGAGGTTGCCCATGCGCGCCCGGCTCACGGCAGCCACGCGGGCTCGGCGCCGCGGGACGCGGGCGCCTGGGTCAGGTAGGCCATGGGTCGCTCACCCTCCTCCGGGACTCGCAAGTGGCCCAAGCTTACGCTCGGTGCGCGTGGCCGGGTCGCGCGGTGCGCGGGGGCAGGTCGCGTGGTGTGGGTGGGAAGGTCGCGCTGACGGGCCGGCGGGAGCCCCGCCCGCCTTCCACTGGAGAGCGGCCCGGCACGCTAGAATGGCCCGGCCGCCCGGGCGGTTAGCTCAGCGGGAGAGCGTTCGCCTTACACGCGAAGGGTCGGGGGTTCGAGTCCCTCACCGCCCACCATCCCTCACGAACGACGGTCCGCGCCACATCCGGGTCATCTGGCGGCGGGGAGCATGGCTCATGAGAGCCGATCGCACCTCGACGCAGGACGTCGCCGGGTACGCCGTGGCCCGCGCGGCCGACGGGGCCGGGACCGCCCAAGGCCACGCGCGCCTCACGGCACGCGCCGCGCGCCGCGACGACGACACGACCCCGGGTCCCTGGCCCCTGCTGGGGGTCGTCGCCTACCTGGTCATGGTGGGCATGAACGGTCTCGCCAACGCGCTGCCGCTGTTCGGGAACTCGACTGCCGAGGTCTCCCGACGCTACCCGACGCTGTTCACGCCCGCCCCCTTCACCTTCGCCGTGTGGGGCGTCATCTACCTGCTCCTGGGCGCGTTCGCCGTCTACCAGGCGCTGCCCGCCCAGCGCGGCGACCCCCGCCTGGCGCGCGTCCGGCCCCTGTTCGTCCTGAGCTGCCTGCTCAACGTGGGGTGGCTGGTGGCGTGGCACGCCGACCGCATCGCCGTGAGCGAGGTCGTGATGCTCGCCCTGCTCGGCACGCTGGTGGCCGTCGGCGTCCGCCTCGACGCCCGGCGCGCCCCCGCGTCCCGCACGCAGAGGTGGCTCGTCGACGCCCCGTTCAGCGTCTACCTCGGCTGGATCTCGGTCGCGACGATCGCGAACACCGCGATCTTCCTGGTGAGCCAGGGTGTCGACGGCGGCCGCTACGCCGTGGCCGTCACCGTCGCCGTCGTGGCGGCAGCGGGCGCGCTGGGCCTCGCGGCCACCCTCACGCGGCGGGACGCTGCGTACGCGCTGGTCGTGGGCTGGGGGCTGGTAGGCGTGGCGGCCGCGCGGGCCGGCGAGTCCGGGACCGTGTCGGTGACCGCCGCGGTGTCGGCGGGCCTGCTGGCCGTCGCGGCCGCGTGGGCGCTGGGGAACCGGCTCCGGCGGAGCCCCGACGTGCGCGCCTGAGCGCTCGGGCGACCGGTCGGCTCAGTCGCCCTCGGCGTCCCCGCGGCCCTTGGTGCCGGAGCGCCGCTCCCGCGCTGTGCGTCGCGGGACGTCGCGGCCGGGGCTCGTGGAGCGCACGGCCTCCCGCTCCTCGAGCATCTCGAGGAAGACGTCGACGATCCGGGGGTCGAAGTGGGAGCCGGCGCTGTCCCTGATGTACTCGAGGGCCCGCGCCCGCGGCCACGCGGCCCGGTAGGGCCTGTCGGAGGTGAGCGCGTCGTACACGTCGACCACGGCGAACAGGCGCGCGGCCAGGGGGATCTCCTCGCCCCGGAGCCCGCGCGGGTAGCCGGTGCCGTCCCAACGCTCGTGGTGGGCGTACGGGATGTCGAGCGCCGAGCGCAGGAAGGGGATGCCGTGGAGCATGTCGCGGGCCAGGGTCGTGTGGCTCTTCATGACCTCCCACTCGTCGGGGTCGAGCTTGCCCGGCTTCAGGAGGATGCGGTCGGGCACGCCCATCTTGCCGATGTCGTGGAGCAGCGCCCCGCGCCTGACGAGCACGAGCTCCTCGCCCTTGAGCCCGAGCCGCGCCGCGAGCTGCACCGCCAGCTCGGTGACGCGGCGGCTGTGGCCCTCGGTCTCCTCGTCCCTGAGGTCGAGCGCGCGCGCCCAGCCCTCGATCGTCGTGTCGTAGGCCAGGCGCAGCTCGACGTTCGAGCGCTCGAGCTCCTCGAAGAGGCGCGCGTTCGAGACGCCGATGGCGGCCTGCATGGCCAGCGCGTCGAGGAAGTCGTGCCAGTCGTCGGCGTCGGGGACGGGCGCGTCGTGGAAGACCTCGAGGACGCCCTGGAGCCTGCCCTTGGCGACGAGCGGCACCCCGACGTAGGCGGAGTAGGTCGCCGCGCCGCCGCCGGTGGCGGCCAGGTGGGCCGCGATGACGTCGCGGTCGGTGACGACGGCGCGC
>Ga0123333_10001805_pt1 | contig 22452 bp, 18 predicted proteins | sample BioC12SIPDNA_3_FD_89957 | JGI IMG/M metagenome (GOLD analysis project Ga0123333, IMG submission 89957) | Anaerobic biogas reactor microbial communites from Washington, USA - Biogas_R2_B C12 SIP DNA | ecosystem: Engineered > Bioreactor > Anaerobic > Unclassified | place: Washington, USA... | reverse complement strand
TCGAGATGCCCGTCGAGGGCGGGATCACCCGCCTCCTGGCGTTCTTCGACGCCCAGGACCCGCAGCGCGTTGGCCCGGTGCGCAGCGCCAGGCCCTACTTCGTCGAGCTGGCGCAGCGGAGCGAGGCCGTGCTCGTCCACGACGGCGGCTCGCCCGACGCGATGGTCGCGATCGCCGGCGCCTCCGTGCCGACCCTGAACGCGTACACCTCGGGCGACCTGTTCGCCCGCTCCGAGGAGCGCTCGGCGCCGTACAACCTCTACTCGGTGGGCGCGAGCCTCCGGGAGGCGGTGAACCGCATCGCGCCGGAGCGGGTGCGGCTGGTGGCGAACGCCGTCTACAGCCCCGCGACCGACGCGCGCGAGGTGGCCGAGGTCACGGTGAGCTACGGCGCCTACACCAGCGGCTTCCGCTTCAACGAGGTCACCGGCCGCTACCGCTGGGTCCGCGCCGGCGAGCCCGCCGTGCAGCCGGACGGCCAGGTCCTCGAGACGCAGGCCGTGCTCGTCGGGCGGATCCAGGCCGTGCCGATCCCCGACGACGACGCCGGCAGGCTGTACGTGCCGCTGCGCTCTGGCCCCGCGACGCTCTACCTGGCCGGCCGGGCGGTGGACGGCACGTGGGACGTCGTCGACGGCGTCGGCATCACGTTCGTCAGCGAGTCCGGCCAGCTCGTCGACCTGGCGAAGCTCAGGACCTGGACGGTGCTCAGCCCCAACTACGACACGCGCGTCGAGCGCTGAGCCTCCGCCGCGGCGCGGGGGCCGCACCGTCCGCCCTCGGCTGGCGGCGCGGGGGTGGTAAGCGTCCGCCGGGACCGGCGGCGCGGGAGCCTCGGCCGCGCCCCGGACCCCCCGCGCCGCCGGCGCCTCCCCGGACGTCACGCGGCCGGGGTTGACACGGCCCACGTGAGGCGCTAGGTTAACTCAGCAGTTAATTAACGTGGAGGTTAGATAGATGCCCGCCACCGACCAGCTCAGCCTGACGTTCGCGGCGCTCGCGGACCCGACCCGGCGCGTGATCCTGGCGCGCCTCGCGCGGGGCGAGGCCACGGTGAACGAGCTGGCGGCACCCCTGGACATAAGCCTGCCCGCGGTCTCGCGGCACCTCAAGGTGCTCGAGCGCGCCGGGCTCATCTCCCGCGGACGCGTCGCCCAGACCAGGCCGTGCCGCCTCGAGCCCGCCGCGCTCGAGCTGGCCGGGAACTGGCTCAGGGGCCGGCGCGAGGAGTGGGAGGCGAGCATGGACAGGCTTGACGACCTACTCAGGACCGCCGGCGACCTGGCCGTCACAGGCCGGGCGAGCGCGGGCGGTCCGTCACCGGAAGGTGCGCCATGACCGACACAGCAGCCCAGCGAGCCGCGCGGCACGAGCTCGTGCTCGAACGCGTCTTCGACGCCACGCCCGACCGCGTGTACCGCGCGTGGACGGACCCCGAGGTCCTCAAGAAGTGGTTCGCCCCCAATCCGTTCACGACGCCGACGGCCGTGCTCGACGTGCGCCCTGGCGGCGCCAGCACGATCGTCATGCGCGACCCCGACGGGAACGACTACCCGAACCACGGCGTCTACCTCCAGGTCGAGCCGAACCGCCGCCTGGTCTCCACCGACGCGTACGTGGCCGCCTGGGTGCCGTCCGAGCGGCCGTTCATGACCATGGACCTGCGCTTCGAGGACCTGGGGGACGGCCGCACGAGGGCCACGTACCGCGTGAGCCACTGGACCCAGGAGGCCGTCGACCAGCACGCGGCTATGGGCTTCCACGAGGGCTGGGGGCAGTGCGCCGACCAGCTCGCGGCCCTGCTCGCGTCAGGCGAGGCCTGAGCTCGGGTCGGGCGGGGCCGGCCTCACGCGGCCACTGGCAGCGCCGACCGTCCCGCACTAGATTGTCGTCGGCACCAGCCCGCCGGTCCACCTCTCACCGGCGGCGGAGGAGGCGGAGTGGTCCGCGACGACGAGCAGGCGTGGCCGGCGGGGGACGACAGGACGGACGCGGTGGACGCCCGCATGGCGGCCCTGCGGGAGGCGCTCGCCGCGGAGCGGGGGCGCCTCTCCGAGGGTAGTGGGGGCTTCGCGCCGCCGGTGGGCCAAGGGCCGCTCGGCGGGGAGCCGCCGGTGGGCGGCGGCGAGGGCCGGTGGGCCCCCGGCGAAGCGGCCGAGGGCGGCTCCGGCCAGGACCCGCGCGGCCCGCTGGTCGCCCTCGGGGTCCTCGCCGCCGTGGTGCCCGCCGCCGCCAAGGCGTTCCTCGACCCCCTCGACGAGGCCTGCCGCGCCTTCGACATCACCACCGCGCTGCGGATCGCCCACTTCCTCGCCCAGACGGCCCACGAGTCGGCCCTGTACACGGCGCTGGTCGAGAACCTCAACTACGGCGCTGCCGGCCTGATGGCCACCTGGCCGAGCCGCTTCGACGCGGAGCGCGCCCAGGCCTACGCGCGCCAGCCGGAGAGGATCGCGAACTACGTCTACGCGAACCGGATGGGGAACGGGCCGGAGGAGTCCGGCGACGGCTGGCGCTTCCGCGGGCGCGGCATCCTCCAGGTCACGGGCAGGGCGACGTACCGCGACCTCGGGGAGTTCCTGGGGCTGGACCTCGAGGCGGAGCCCGACCGGCTCGCCGAGCCGCGCACGGCCGCGCTGGCGGCCGGCTGGTACTGGCACGCCCACGGCATCAACGAGCTGTGCGACCGCGACGACGCCGTCGCCGTCACCGAGGCCGTGAACGGCGGCAGGCACGGGCTGGAGGAGCGCCTGCGCCTGCTGGGCCTGGCGAAGGCCGCGCTGGGCGGCCCGGACGTGCACGCCTGAGAGGCGCTCAGGGCTCCCGCGGGATCAGCTCGTCGAAGAACAGGCCCTTGAGCCTGAGACGGTAGCCCTCGGGGCCCACGTCGGCGTCGAGGTACACGTACTCGTCCTTGTGCCCGTTCGTGTCGAGGAGCAGCGCCCGCCCCTGGGACGCGACGTTCACCCCGCCCCTTACCGGCGTGTGACCGTAGACGCCCAGCCGGTGGCCGGTGCCCTCGAGGAAGTCCTGGTCCTCCTGGATCCAGCGGCGGCGGTTCTCGAGGTAGAAGCCCTGGTCGAAGGTGTTGTGCTCCGGCAGCGGACCGACGTGCGCCAGGTGGAGGCCGTCGACGACGAGCTCGTAGGGCCAGGAGAGGATCCACTCCTTGAGCTCGGGGTCCATGGGGTTGCCGTGCCCGGGCTTCCACTCCAGGTGGGCGACGTCGTCGGTGCGCAGCGGCCCCTGGTCCTCGGTCACGGCGTTGAAGTCGTGGTTGCCCATGAGGATCACCATGCGGCCCTCGGGCACGCGGTCCTGGAAGCCCTTCACCTCGCGCAGGAAGCTCTCCTGCGCCTGCTCGGCGCGGGCGAGGTGGCGGGGGTTGTACTCGTCGTAGCGCCTGACGTTGATGAGCTCGGCGTAGCGCTCGCGGCTCTTGGCGTGCACGAGGTCGCCGAGGAGCACGAGCTTGACGTCGCCCTCCCTGAGCTCGTCGGTGGGCTTGTTGCGCTCGTCGGCCAGCCCGGCGTCGCGGAGCATGTGCCAGAGCTTCGCGGGTTGTACGTGTATGTCGCCTACGACGACAAGGCGCACGGTTCTTCCTCGGTTCCGGGCTCGTGTGGTCTACCCGCCGGCAGCCGGAGCACCCTCAGCGTTCGGCCGAGGCCTCCAGGAGCGGCAGCGGGTCTACCGCCTCGCCGTCGACGCGTACCTCGAAGTGGAGGTGCGAGCCCGTCGAGTTGCCCGTGCTCCCCACCAGCGCGATCGTGTCGCCCGCGGCGACGACGTCGCCCTCGTTCACCAGCAGCTCGGAGGCGTGGGCGTAGTAGTACTCGGTGTCGCCGTCCTCGATGACCACGAGGAAGCCGTAGCCGCCCTGCCAGCCGGAGAACTTCACCCTGCCGCCGGCGGCCGCGACGATGGGGTCGCCGGTGTGGCCGTCGATGTCGAGGCCGGCGTGCCAGTTCGAGCCGCTGATGCGCAGCGAGCGGTAGCCGTAGCGCGAGGTGATCGTGCCGACGAGCGGCCAGCGCAGGCCCGAGACGGTGGGCGCGGGCGACACGCTGCCCGTGACGGCGCGGCCGGCCGCGACCTCGTTGCCCGGGACGATGCGCAGGCGCTGGCCGGCGAGGATCCGCTCGCTGGAGAGCCCGTTCGCGCTCATGATCGCGGCCACCGTCGTGTTGTGGGCCGCGGCCAGGGTCCACAGCGTCTGGCCGGGCTGCACGGTGATCGTCTGCGTGACCGCGCCACCGACGTCCCGGCTGCCCGCGGCGTACTGGCCCGGCACCACCAGGCGATGCCCGGGGTTGAGGACCGTGGCGAGGGTGATGCCGTTGGCGTCGGCGATGGCCTGGGCCGTGGTGCCGTAGGCGCGGGCGATGGACCACAGGCTGTCGCCGCGGACGATCTCGACGGTGAGGGGCTCGAGCTCCTTGTCGCCGGCGTCGAGCTGGAGCACCTGACCGGGGTGGATCAGGGTGCCGTCGAGGTCGTTGAACGCGATCAGGTCGGAGACGCTGATCCCGTGCGCGAGGGCGATGTCGTAGAGGGTGTCGCCGACCTGCACCGTGACCGAGCGGGCGGGCGCGGCGGGCTCCGCGGCGGCGCCGGGCAGCTCGATGACCTGGCCGGGCCTGATGCTGTCGGTCGTCAGCCCGTTGAGCTCGCGCAGCGTCGCGACGTCGGTGCCCGCGCGCTTCGCGATGCTCCAGAGGGTGTCACCTGGTTGGACGTTGACCGATCGGGCGGAGGCAACCGAGGTCGCCAAGGCACAGAGCAAGACGAGGGGGAGTAGGCGCCCGGCTGACATTGTCAGCGAAGATACCAGAAACCCCGGTCCAACTTACAAGAGGTTCTTCATCCGCGCCGTGACGGCTGTACCCTCCGCGCGGAGCAACGCCGTGACCGACGCGTATCCGGGCGCCGCCCGGTTCTCAGGACCCGGCGTCGCGGGGGTCGAGCACGGTGTTGAACATCTCGCGGGAGCCGAGCTCCATCATGATCAGGCAGTAGTTCTCGATCTCGAGGTCGTCGGCGACCCCGTGGATGAGCCGGAACTGCAGGCGCGCAGCCTCCCTCTCGAGCTCGGCCGTGGGGACCTGGGCGAAGCTGGACATGGCCCATTGGTACCAGCGGGGGTCTTACGGGACACTTAACGGTCCCTGACGCGTTGCTTACACGCGCAGGGCCCGACGCCTAGCCCACGTGGAGCCGCGTGCCGCCGCCCGCCAGCGCCCGCGCGACGCCGTCGGGGTGCCGGCCGTCGGCGACGACGGCGAAGGCGGCGCCCTGCGCCAGCGCCGCCAGAGCGGCCTCGACCTTCGGGACCATGCCGCCAGCGATGCGCCCGTCGGCGATGCGGGCCCGCGCCTCGTCGGCGGTGAGCCCAGGCAGCAGGCTGGCCGGGTCGGCGGGGTCGTCGAGGACGCCCGGCACGTTCGTGAGGAAGCAGACGCCCTCGCGCAGCGCGCCGGCCACCGCGCCGGCGACCTCGTCGGCGTTGACGTTCAGCGCCGGTCCCGACTCCCGCGGCGCGGCGCCCGCGCCAGCGTCGCCCTGGTAGCCGGCGCGCTCGACGCCTCCCGACGGGACGCCGACCGAGCCGCCGCCAGGGACCTCGCCGCCCGCGGGAGCCTCCCTGGCGACGCTGGCGACCACCGGCACGAGCCCGGCTGCGCGCAGCGCGACGAGGACGGCAGGGTCGACGGCGCTGACGTGTCCCACGCGCCCGAGCTCCGGGTCCGCCACGGTCGCGGCGAGTAGCCCGGCGTCGCGGCCGGTGAGGCCGACGGCGGGGCCTATCTCCTCGGCCAGGCGCTTGCCGAGGACCGTCAGCACGTCCTCGACCACCAGCATCGCCGCGGGCGTGGTCACGCGCAGCCCGCGCACGAAGCGGTGCTCGAGGCCGCGCTCGTCGAGGGCCGAGGCGATGAACGGACCGCCGCCGTGCACGACGACGGGCGGCGTGCCCGCCGCGGCGAGGCGGCGGATCCCGGCGGCGACGGCGGCCCGCGTGGACGCGTCGGTCATCGCGTTCCCGCCGTACTTGATGACGAGGCTCACGGCCTAGGAGTCTACGACGCTCGTGATAGATTCGCCCGAGCCCCTGGGGCGGCTACTCGAGCGGTGAGGATGGACATCGTCTTCGGTACGGACGGCTGGCGCGACGTCATCGCCGACGGCTTCACGTTCGCGAACGTCAGGCGCGCCGCTGCCGCGTACGCCGACCACCTGGCGGACCGCGGCGGCGGGCTCGTGCTCGTCGGGTACGACACGCGGTTCCTAGGCCGCGAGTTCGCGACGCAGGCGGCGGCGGTCCTGGCCGAGCGGGGCCTCGAGGCCCGTGTCAGCGACGACTACCTCCCCACGCCGGCGCTCTCCTTCGCGGTCAGGCGCTACGGCGCGGCCGGCGGCGTGATGATCACGGCCTCCCACAACCCGCCCCGCTACGGCGGCTTCAAGCTCAAGGGCCCCTACGGCGGGACCGCCACGCAGGCGATCTACGCCGACGTCGCCGCCCGCGTGCCGGAGGGCGACGTGCCGCCGGGGGGCGGGGACGTCGGCGGGTTCGACGTGCGCGAGGAATACCACGACGCGCTCGCCGCCCTCGTCGACGTGGACGCTCTCGCCGCTGCCGCGCCGCGGATCGTTCACGACGCGATCGGCGGCGCCGGCGCGGGCTGGCTGGCGGGCTTCGCGGCCCGGACCGGCGCGCTCGAGGTAATCGAGGTCAGGGGCCGGCCCGACCCGCTGTTCCACGGCGTGAACCCCGAGCCGATCCCGGCCAACGTGAGGGCCACGATCGAGCTGATGTCAGAGGCGCCGGAGCGCTTCGACGCGCCCGCGTTCGCCGTCGTCACCGACGGCGACGCCGACCGGCTGGGCGTGGTGCTGCCGGGAGGGGCCTACTTCGGCTCGCACCAGGTGTTCGCCGTCATGCTCGATCACCTGGAGCGCCGCGGCGGACGCGGACGCGTCGTCAAGACGTTCACGGTGAGCCGCGTGATCGAGAGGCTGGCGGCCGCGCGGGGGCTGCCGGTCGTCGAGACGCCCGTCGGGTTCAAGCACATCGTCGACGCCATGCTCGGCCCCGGCGAGCCGGTGCTCGTCGGCGGCGAGGAGTCGGGCGGCATCGGGCTCGCGGCGCACCTGCCGGAGCGCGACGGGCTCGCGAACGCCCTCGTCCTGCTCGAGGCCGTGGTCACGTCGGGCGAGTCCCTGGCGGAGGCGTTCGCGCGCATCGAGCGCGAGACCGGCTGGCGCCACGCCTACGACAGGCTCGACCTGCACCTGGGCGGCGCGGCCGCGATGGCGGCGGTCAGGGAGCGACTGGCGGACCCGCCCCGCGCCTTCGGGGACTGGCGGGTGGCGAGCGCCGAGGACCTCGACGGGCTGAAGCTGAACCTGGAGCGTGACGGCGATGTCGCGGCCTGGGTGCTGTTCAGGGCCAGCGGCACCGAGCCGCTGCTGCGGGTCTACTGCGAGGCGCCCACGCCCGCCGACGTGGCCGCCGTGCTGGCCGCGGCGCGCGAGCTCGTGGCGGGCTGACGGCGCGCCGCGCGCTGCCGGGGCGCCGCCCGACCTCTTGCCGCTCCGGCCTACGCCGCGCCCGTCGGCGAACGCCCGGCGCCGGGGCGACCCTCAGAGCGTGATCAGGTGCTTGGGGCTCCGCGAGAGCACCTCGTGGCCGTCCTCGGTGACGAGCACCAGGTCCTCGATGCGCAGGCCCGTGAACCCGGGCACGTAGACGCCCGGCTCGACGGTCACGACCATGCCGGGCCGCAGCACGTCCTCCGAGCGCTGCGACAGGCGCGGCGACTCGTGTATCTCGAGGCCGGTGCCGTGGCCGAGGCTGTGGGCGAAGGCGTCGGCGAGGCCGTGCCGGGCCAGCGCGTCGCGCGCCACCGCGTCGAGCTCGCGGCCGCTCCTGCCCGGCGCGATCGCCGCGACGGCCAGCTCCTGGGCCTCGAGCACGGCGTCGTACATGCGCCGCTCCTCGTCGCCCACCCGGCCGACGGCGAGCGTGCGGGTCATGTCGGCGTGGTAGCCGCGGTAGGCCGCGCCGAAGTCGAGCGTGACGAGCTCGCCGGCGGCGATGCGCTTCGTGGAGGCCGTGCCGTGCGGCATCGCGCCGCGGACGCCCGAGGCGACGATCGTGTCGAAGCCGGGGCCGTCGGCGCCGGCGAGCCGCATGCTGCGCTCGAGCTCGATGGCCACCTCGACCTCGGTGACGCCCGCTCGCACGAAACCGAGGACCGAGGCGAAGGCCGCGTCGGTGATGCGGGCCGCCTCGCGCAGCAGCTCGACCTCGGCCGGGCGCTTCACGACCCGCTGCGCCGCGACGACCCCCTCGAGCGGCACGGGGGCCTCGCGCAGGCGGCGCGTCAGGCGGGCGTGGCGCTGCAGGGTGACGTGCTCGGCCTCGACGCCGAGGCGCATGCCCTCGGTCAGCGCGGCCACGCGGTCGTCGACCTCCTGCGTGATCTCGTAGGGGACGAGCGCCTCCTCGGCCGCCTGCGCCGTGTAGCGCCCGTCGGTGAACATCACGGCCCTGTCGGGCAGCACGAGCACCGAGGCGTCCTTGGGCGTCGAGAAGCCGGTGAGGTACCTGACGTTCGCCGGGTACGTGACGAGCATGGCGTCGACGCCGCGCTCGGCGAGGGCGGCCCGCAGCACGCCCAGGGCCTCGTCCACGGCCGCGGTGGCCGCGTCGCTGGTGGTGGTCATCTTCACTCCCGTCGTGTCGCTGCGACTATCGCGAGCAGGTCCGGGGCCGAGAGGCTGGCGCCGCCGACGAGGCCGCCGTCGACGTCGGGCTGCGCCAGCAGCTCGGCGGCGTTCGACGGCTTCATGCTGCCGCCGTAGAGCACGCGCACGGCCTCGCCGCCGGGCACGAGGTCGGCGAGCTCCGCCCTCACGCCCGCGCACATCTCCTGCGCGTCGGCCGCCGTGGCCGTGAGGCCCGTACCGATCGCCCACACGGGCTCGTACGCCACCACGAGCCGCTCGGGGGAGACCCCGTCGAGCCCCGCGAGCGCGCCCCGGAGCTGCGCGAGCACGACCTCGCGCGCCCGGCCGGCGTCGCGCTGCTCGCGGGTCTCGCCCACGCACAGCACGGGCACGAGCCCCGCCTCCAGGGCGCGCGCGACCTTCTCCCGCACGACGGCGTCGCCCTCGCGGTGGTACTGCCGCCGCTCCGAGTGGCCGACGACGGCGTAGGCGGCGCCGGTGTCGGCGACCATCGCGGCCGATACCTCGCCCGTGTACGCGCCCTCGGCGTGGGCGGAGACGTCCTGCGACCCCAGCGCGACGGGCGTGCCGAACGTCAGGCGGGCCATGCCCGCCAGGTGCGTGAACGGCACCATCAGCGCGACGTCGCACGCCAGCGGCTCGAGCCCGGCCAGGCCGGCGAGGAACTCGCGCGTCCACGCCGGCGCCTCGCTGGGCAGCTTGTGCATCTTCCAGTTGCCAGCCACAAGGGGCCTGCGGTCCATCCTGCCAACATAACGCGTCACCGCGGTCGCCTACGCCCTCGCCCGCCGGCTCTGCTGGCCGCCCCCGGCACGTCGACACGCCCGCCGGCCCCGCTCGCGGCACCCGGCACGTCGACGCGCTCGCCGAGCGCGTCGCGCAGGTAGAGGAGCTTGACGAGGACGAGCAGCACGGCCAGCAGCGGCGTCGCTATCAGCAGCCCCACGGGCCCGAAGACCGCGCCAGACACGAACACGGCCGTGATCGTCAGGGCGGGCGGCAGGTCGACGGCGCGCTGCTGGATCAGGGGCGCCACGACGTTGCCCTGCAGGAGCTGGACGGTCAGGAACAGCGCCGTCACCCACAGCAGGTGCGTGGCGCCGAGGGAGAGCGCGAGCAGCGCGGCGGGCACGAAGCCGACGAGCGGCCCGAACACCGGGACGAGCTCGGCCAGGCCGGCGATGATGCCGAGCACGAGGGCGAGCGGCACCCCGATCAGCGACAGGCCGAGCCACGTCACCAGGCCGACGAGCGTGATCGAGACGAGCTGGCCCAGCACCCAGCCGCGCAGCGCGAGGTACGCGCTCCGGGTCGCCTCCCTGGCGGCCGCGCGGCGACCCCGGGGCAGGAGCCTGACGAGCCCCTCGCGGTAGCGGCGCGGCGCCGTGGCGAGGAAGAGGCCGAGGAAGCCCACGAAGACCGCCTTGGTGACCACGTTCGCCAGGGCCGCGGCGGTGCCGGTGACCGTCGAGATCACGCCGGCGCCCGGCGCCACGGCCTCGGCCTCGCCCGCCAGCCTGTCGAGCAGCCACGCCCCGACCGGCACCGACCCGACGGCCTCGAGGAGGGCCTCGACGGCGCCGGGCAGCCGCTCGGCGAGCTGCACGACCTGCTCGCCGACGCTCGGCCCCAGGAGCCACAGGCCGCCGGTCGCGAGCACGACGAGGAGCAGGGCCCACGCCGCCAGCGCCCCGCCGTAGGGCAGGCGCGTGCGGCGCGAGGCGAAGCTGGCCGGCGCGTGCAGGAAGACGGCGACGAGCAGGCCGGCGAAGGCAAGGAGGAAGACCTCCCGCGCGCTCCACAGCACGACGGCTGCGGCCGTCGCGAGCGCGACGAGCCCGACGACGACGAGGGCGCGCCGCGCGAACGGGTCCGGCTCGTGCCCGGGCGAGGTCAAGCGGCGCGCCCTCCGCGCGGATGCATGCCAGCACGATAGACGCGCGCCGCGGCGGGCCGCGTGCGCCTACACGCGAGCGGCGCGGCTCCCGATCGGGAGCCGCGCCGCAGGCGTGAGCCTCTCGTGCCTCCGGCGTCGTCAGGCGACGACGCCGGCCTCGTCCTTGCGCCGCTGGCGCGGACGCGCCCGGCTGCCGCCCGAGGAGTCGAGGGCGCGGCCGCGCCGCTCGAGCGCGCTCAGGCCGCCGACGAGCGCGACGTCAAGCGCCTCGTCGATGTCCTCGACCGGGTGCAGCTCCAGCGAGCGCACCAGGTGCGGCGCGATGTCCTTCATGTCGGCCTCGTTCTTCTTGGGGAAGACGATGTGCTTGATGCCCGCCCGCTTGGCGCCGAGGATCTTCTCCTTCAGGCCGCCGATCGGCAGCACCCGGCCGCGGAGGGTGATCTCGCCGGTCATGCTGACGTCCTTGCGCACCGGGGTCCCGGTCAGCGCGCTGATCAGCGAGGTCGCCAGGGCCAGGCCGGCGCTCGGGCCCTCCTTGGGCGTGGCGCCCGCCGGCACGTGGATGTGGATCTCGCGCTCCTCGAGGTCCTTCGTGGAGATGCCGAAGCGGTCGGCGTTCGACTTCGCGTAGGTGAGCGCGGCGCGCGCCGACTCCTTCATCACGTCGCCGAGCTGGCCGGTGAGGACCAGCCCGCCCTTGCCGGGCGTGATCGAGGTCTCGACGAAGAGGATGTCGCCGCCCACCGGCGTGTAGTACATGCCGGTCGCGACGCCCACGAGGTCGTCGTCGGCCTCGGACTCCGGCGTGAAGCGCTGGGCGCCGAGGTACTGCTCGAGGCTGCGCTCGGTGATCCGCACGCGCTTGGCCTCGCCCTGGGCGATGCGCCGCGCGGCCTTGCGCGCCAGCGTGCCGATGAGGCGCTCGAGGTTGCGGACGCCCGCCTCGCGCGTGTACGAGGTGATCACCCTGGCGATCGCGCCGTCGGTGATCGTGACCTGGTTCGGCTTGAGGCCGTTCTCCACGAGCTGCCTGGGCAGCAGGTAGCGCTTCGCGATCTCGAGCTTCTCCTGCTCGATGTAGCTGGAGAACTCGATCGCCTCCATGCGGTCGAAGAGGGCCTCGGGGATCTGCTGCTCGTAGTTCGCCGTGGCGATGAACAGGACCTCGGAGAGGTCGAAGGGCACGCCGAGGTAGTGGTCGACGAAGTTCGCGTTCTGCGCCGGGTCGAGGACCTCGAGCAGCGCCGAGGACGGGTCGCCCTGGAACGAGCTGCCGAGCTTGTCGACCTCGTCGAGCAGGAACACGGGGTTCTTCGCGCCCGCCTGCCTGATGCCCTGGATGATGCGCCCTGGCATCGAGCCGATGTAGGTGCGCCGGTGGCCCCTGATGTCAGACTCGTCGCGCGCCCCGCCGAGGCTGATGCGCACGTACTCGCGGCCGAGGGCCTTGGCGATCGACTGCGCGATGCTGGTCTTGCCGACGCCGGGCGGGCCGACGAAGAGCAGGATCGGGCCCTTGTTCACCTCGTAGGCGTCGAGCTCGCCCTTCTGCGCGCGCTCGGCCTTGAGCTTGCGCACGGCGAGGTACTCGAGCACGCGGTCCTTGACCTTCTCGAGGCCGTAGTGGTCCTCGTCGAGGATGCGCGCGGCCTCGGCGAGGTCGAGGCGGTCCTCGGTGCGCTTGTTCCACGGCAGCTCGACGATCGTCGTGAGGTACGTGCGGATGACCGACGCCTCGGCGGAGTCGGGGTGCATCCGGGCCAGGCGGTTCAGCTCCCGCTGAGCCTCCTTCATGACGACCTCGGGCAGGTCGAGGGCCTCGAGCTTCTCCCGGAACGCCTCGACCTCGTCCTCCTCGTCGTCGGACCCCGACAGCTCCTTCTGGAGCGCCTTGATCTGCTCGCGGAGGAAGTACTCGCGCTGGTTGCGGTCGATCTCGTCCTTGACCTCGCGCTGGAGGCGGCGCTGCGTCTCCTGCAGCTCGATCTCGGTGTCGATCAGGATCAGGACCTTGCGCAGGCGCTCGGTGACCGTGGGGGCCTCGAGCACGGCCTGCTTGTCGGCCAGCTTGAAGTCGAGGTGGTACGCCACGTAGTCGGCGAACTGCCCCGGGTCCTCGAGGTTCATCACGAACTGCGCGACCTCGCTCTGGACCGAGCGGCTGCCCGACTCGACCAGGTCCTTGAACTTCTCGCGCAGCTCGCGGAACGTGGCGACGAGCTCCACCTCGTTGCCGTCGGGCACCTCGATGGTGGAGACCTCGGCCTCGATGAGGCCGTCCTCGTGCTTGTAGCTGTGGACGCGGACGCGGGCGAAGGCCCTGACGAGCATCTGGATCGTGCCGTCGGGGTTCTTCTTCATCCGCATGATGTTGCAGGCGGTGCCCACCTCGAAGAGGTCGTCGGGCGTCGGCTCCTCGACGTCCCGGTCCTTCTGGCTGACGATGACGATGGTCCGGTCGCGGTCGAGAGCGGCGTTGATCGCCCTGATGCTCACCGGCCGCCCGGCGTCGATCGGCATGACCATGGTGGGGTAGAGCACCGAGCCGCGCACCGGGCAGACCGGTACCGGCTGCTGGAACTCGAAGGTCGTGCCTGGCTCGGCCATGCTGGTCACCTTATACGAACGGGCTGGTGGATACGGTGTCGCTCCGGCCGGTTCCACGCCGCCCTGAGGCGCGAAGGCCGGAGTTGCTTGAGCGCAACTCGCTCAAGTTTACTAGGTTTTCGGGACGCAAGTCGCGCGGCGTCCTACCCTGGTCCGCGCGGCGCTCGCCCCCGCGGGCGAGTGCCGAAGACCATAACACCCCGTGGTAACTTGGCGCGTCATGAACGACGTCCTGGGGGCGTTGTCCCTCGCGCTACGCGCCGCCATCGCACGCCTGGAGCCCGGCTTCGCTGGCGACGTCCCGCTGCAGGAGGTCCCGGCGGACAAGCCGGGCGACTACGGCAGCCCGGTGGCGTTCGCGTTGGCCCGCACCCTGAGGCGGGCCCCGCAGCAGATCGCGCAGGAGATCGTCGCCGGCCTCGAGCTGCCGCCCGGCGTGGCGTCGGCGGAGGCGGTCGGCGCCTACATCAACTTCGTCCTCGACCCCGCCGCGTTCGTGTCGGCGGTGGCGCTCGAGCCGGCGCGGCCCCGCGCCCCCGAGCGCCGCAAGGTCGTCGTCGAGCACACCAGCGTGAACCCGAACAAGGAGGCCCACGTCGGTCACCTGCGGAACATCGTGCTGGGCGACGCGACGGCGCGGATCCTGCGCGCGGTAGGTCACGACGTCGAGGTCCAGAACTACATCGACGACACCGGCAGGCAGGCGGCCGAGAGCATCTTCGCCGTCACCTACTTCAACGCCCGCTACGACTCGCCGGGCAACGGCCCGCAGCGCAAGTACGACCATTGGCTGGGCGAGCTGTACGTGCGCCTCGGCCAGGCGAAGGAGCACGACGCCGAGGCGATCGAGCGCGGCGTCGTCGAGGTCATGCACCGCCTGGAGCGGGGCGAGCTCAGGCACGAGGTCGAGCGCGTCGTCAGGGCGCAGCTCGAGACCTTCAACGCGCTGGGCGCCGAGTACGACCTGCTGGTGTGGGAGTCGGACGTCGTGCACGCCGGCTTCCTGCAGCGCGGCCTCGAGGTGCTGGAGAACAGCCGCTACACCCACAGGCCGACCGAGGGCAAGTACGCCGGCGCTCTGGTGATGGACGTCTCCTCGTTCCTGCCCGGCCTCGAGGAGCCGAACGTCGTGCTGGTGCGCTCCGACGGCAACGCGATGTACGTCGCGAAGGACATCGGCTACCAGTTCTGGAAGGCCGGTCTGTTCGAGGGCCTGGCGTTCGAGCGCTTCGCGGTCCAGCCCTCCGGCGCGCTCCTCTACACCTCGAGCCCCGACGGCGAGCCCCACCCCGACGGGCGGACGTTCGCCGGCGCCGACGAGATCATCAACGTCATCGACGTGCGCCAGAGCCACCCGCAGACGATCGTCCGCACCGCGCTGGCCCTGGCCGACGACCCGCGCGCCGAGAGGGCGTACCGGAACTCCCACCACCTGGCGTACGAGGTCGTCACGCTCGAGGGCCGGCCGATGAGCGGCCGCAAGGGCATCACGCTCTCGATCGACGAGGTCACCGTCGAGGCGACGCGCCGAGCGCGCGCCGTCGTCGCGGAGAAGAACCCCGACCTCGCCGGCAGCGACGACGTCGCCGCGGCCGTGGGCATCGGCGCCCTGCGCTTCGCGATGCTGCGGAGCGAGGCGAAGAAGGTCATCGACTTCCGCTGGGAGCAGGCGCTCTCCCTGCAGGGCGACTCGGCGCCGTACGTCCAGTACGCGCACGCCCGCGCCTGCAGCATCCTCAGGGCCGCGGCGACGGCCGGCCTCACGCCCGAGACCGCGCGGGCAGGGGCCGACTTCGGCGCCCTGGGGCGCCTGGAGGTAGGCCTGGCGCAGGTGCTGGCGCGCTACCCGCGCGTAGTGATGGCCGCCGCCGACGAGCTCGCGCCGCACCAGGTCGCCCAGTACGCCCTCGACCTCGCCACGGCCTGGAACGGCTACTACAACCACAAGGACGCGTCGGGCCGCCCCGACACGCAGGTCCTCAGGGCCGAGCCTGGGCTGCGCGAGGCCCGCCTCCTGCTCGTCGACGCGGTGCGCCGCACGCTGGCGGCCACCCTGGACCTGCTGGGCGTGCGCGCGCCCGAGGAGATGTGACCGCGGCGGGGCGACCCCCCGACAGGGTCGTAGCCCGATCCCGGGCGAGCGCCTATGATGGCGGGCATGGAGCCTGAACCCCGGCCGCGCCTATCGGACGGTCGCTTCCTCGTTCCCGTCCTGCTCGGCGTCCTCGGCGGCATGTTCGCGCTCAGCTCCCTGCCCTTCGAGCCGTCGCCATCCAAGGTGGCGCTCACCCTCGTCGCCGTGATCCTGATCGCCGCCGCGGGCGCGAGCCTCGCGATGGCGCTGGAGCGCCGCCGCGGCGACGACGCCTCGGACCCGGCGACCCGCGAGGCCTGAGCCCCCGCCGGTACCGCGACGCGCGCGCCGTCCCCGTGGTCGGCGCGCTGTCCGCGTGCCGCCCGGGTAGCGCCGTCTAGCCCCCGGCCCTCAGCCGCGCCGCCAGCACCTCCACGGGGTGCAGGGCGCGCGCGCCGGTGCCGTCGGCGATCTGGTGGCGGCAGGAGAAGCCCGGGGCCGCCGTGGTGCCGTCGAAGGCGCGCACGGCTGGGAAGAGGCGCTGCTCGCCGATCGCCAGCGACACGTCGTGGTGGGCGTACCCGAACGAGCCGGCCATGCCGCAGCAGCCGGCGTCGAGGACCTCGACCTCGTCGGCGACCCAGCCCAGCACCGCGGAGGCGTAGCTGGTGCCGAGCACGGCCTTCTGCTGGCAGTGGCCGTGGAAGAGGAGGGGCTCGGGGCTCCGCTCGAACGCGGCCTCGGGCTTCAGGCGTCCCGACGTCCACTCCTTGGCGAGGAACTCCTCGACCATGCGCACGTTCCTGACCACGGCGTCCGTCTCGGCGCCGGGCACGAGGTCGGGGTAGTCGTCGCGGAACGCGGCCACGCACGAGGGCTCGAGCCCGAGCACGGGCACGCCGTCCGCCACGTAGCGCCCGAGCCTGGCGACGTTGTCGCGCGCCATGCGCTGCGCCTGCCGCAGCAGGCCCTTGGAGACCTGGGGGCGTCCGCAGCAGCCGTAGGGCGCGAGCTCGACGTCGTAGCCCAGCGCCTCGAGGACCCTGACGGCGGCCTTGCCGGGTCCCTGGTCGTTGAAGCGGGTCCAGGTGTCGACGAACAGCGCGACGCGGCGGCGGTTCGCCCCGGTGGCGGCGGCGCTGTCCGGGTCGGGCCGCCCGTCCGCCGCGGCGGCGGCGGGCCCCGTCGCGGCCGCGGCGCGTGAGCCGCGCGCGCGGAACCAGCGCTCGAAGCGGCCCGCCTCGTAGCGCGGCATCACCCGCCTGGCGTCCACGCCGACGGTCTTCTCCAGCAGCCACCGCACGGGTCTCAGGGGCAGGAGGGCGTTCGCGACGGGCGCCAGGGCCTGGCCGAGCGGCGCCACCTTGCCGACGTTCGCGAAGGCCAGGGTCGGCAGGCTCACGCCGTGCTCGTCGTGGTAGTGCTGCAGCCACTCGTACTTGAGCTTGGCCATGTCGACCTGGCTGGGGCACTCGGCCTTGCACGCCTTGCACTCGAGGCAGAGGTCGAGGACCTCGTAGACGGCGCGGCTGGTGAGGCCGCCGGGCAGCCCGCCCGTGATCGCCTCCCTGAGTACGTTCGCGCGGCCGCGGGTGGAGTGGTCCTCGTCGCGCGTGGCCATGTAGCTGGGGCACATGGTGCCGACGCCGGCCTTGCGGCAGGCGCCGACGCCGGTGCACGCCTCGATCGCGCCGAGGAAGCCCTCCTGGCGCGAGAAGTCGAGGACCGTGCGCACCTCCGGCTCGGGGTAGTCGGTGCCGTAGCGCAGGTCCGCCGTCATGGGCGGCGCCTCGACGACCTTGCCCGGGTTCATCAGCCAGTCGGGGTCGAAGGCGCGCTTGACCGCCTTGAACGCCTCGTAGAGGCGGTCGCCGAACATGCGGCGGTTCTGGTAGGAGCGGATCAGGCCGTCGCCGTGCTCGCCGCTCCACGACCCGCCGTACTTCACGACCAGCTCGAAGACCTCCTCGCTGATGCGGCGGTAGGCCTCGACGCCGTCCGCGGCCTTGAGGTCGATGAGCGGCCTGACGTGGATCACGCCCACCGAGGCGTGGGCGTACATCACCGTGCGCGCGCCGTGGCGGCGGCACACCGCGATCACCTCGGGGATGTAGAGGGGCAGCTTGTCGACGGGGATCGCGGCGTCCTCGATGAACGGCGTGGGCTTCTGGCGGCCCTTCATCGTGGCGTAGATGCCCAGGCCGGCGCGCCTGAGCTCCACGATGTCGCGCTGCTCGGCGGGGTGCCTGGCGACGTAAGAGGCGTAGGAGAGCGCGCTCACCTGGGGGTCGGCGGCGAGGGCGGCGAGCTGCGCCTCGAGCTCCGCGTCGGTCTCGCCGTCGAACTCGACGAGCAGCACGGCGGCGGGGTCGCCCTGCACCCAGGTCGTGAGGGGCGCCATGTGGGGGTTGTCCTTGCCGAGGACGAAGAGGTCGCGGTCGAGGAGCTCGACGGCGGCGGGCCCGTGACGGTTGACGTACTGCACGGCCGTGAGGCACTTCTCGAGCGTGTCGAAGTGGCGCATGTCGAGCACGCGCTTGGGCGGCAGGCGGTGCAGCGCGAGCTTGACCTCGAGGATCAGCGCCAGCGTCCCCTCGCTGCCGCAGACGAGCTTCGCGAGGTTGAAGGGGCCGTCGGCGGCGAGCTCGTCGAGGTTGTAGCCGCCGACGCGCCGCATGACCTTCGGGTAGCGCGCGGCGATCTCGTCCTCGTTCTCGCGGACGATGCGGGTGACCTCGCGGTAGAGCTCGCCCTCGCGGTCGTCCTGCGACAGCTTCGCCGCCAGCTCCTCGCGCGACAGGGGCCCGAGCTCGAGCTCGGTGCCGTCGGCGAGGAGCACGCGCATGGCGATGACCTGGTCGACCGTCTTGCCGTACTTGATCGAGTGCGTGCCCGACGAGTTGTTCGCGACCATGCCGCCGACGTTGGCGCGGTCGGTCGTGGCGACGTCCGGCGTGAACTGCAGGCCGTGGGGGGCGAGGAAGCGGTTGAGCTGGTCGCGCACCACGCCGGGCTGCACCCGCACCCAGCGCTCCTCCAGGTTCAGCTCGAGGACGCCCGTCAGGTGCTTGGAGACGTCGATGACCAGCGCCTGTCCCACGGTCTGGCCGGCCAGCGACGTGCCGCCGCCGCGGGGGAGGATCGGCGCGCCGTGCCTCGCGGCGGCGCGCACGGCGGCGCGGACGTCGTCCTCGTCGATGGGCACCACGACGCCGATCGGCGGGATGCGGTAGGGGCTGGCGTCGGTGGCGTAGAGGGCGCGGGCCTTGGGGTCGAAGCGCACCTCGCCCTTGACCGCGGCCCTCAGGTCGCGCTCGAGGGCGCCGGCGTCGACGGCGGCGGTGACGGCCATGGGGGCGCGGAGGGGGCGGGCGGGCGCCGTGAGGGTGGGGGCGGCGTCTGGCGCCTGTGGCATGCGGCAGGCTAACGCCTGGCGCCGCGCCGGTACAGGGTCCGTGCGTCCCGCGCGCCCGCCCTGACGGCGGCACCGCCCCGGCGCCTCGCCGCGGCGGCGGGGCCCGCGTCGCGCCCGCCCCGCCCCGCCGGCCGGGCCCACGTCGCGCCCGCCCCGCGCAGGCGTATAGCCTGGTCCCTGGTGGAACCGGGGATCGACAGGCTGACGGCGGTCCTGCTGAGCCAGGCCGTGCTGATCCCGAACCTCGTCGGGACGTTCGTGTTCGCGCTCTCCGGCGGGGTCGCTGGCGTCAAGGGCCGTGTGGACCTGTTCGGGCTGGCCGTGCTGGCGTTCGCGGCCGGCAACGCCGGCGGCATCACCCGCGACGTGCTCCTCGGCCGCTTCCCGGCCGGCAGCCTCAGCGACTGGCGCTACCTGGCGGTCTCGGTGCTGGCCGCCGTGGTCGTGTTCCTGTGGTACCCGGACATCGACAGGCGCCGGCGCCTGGTGCTCTACTTCGACGCCGCCGGCCTGGCCCTGTTCGCGGTAACGGGCACGCTGGCGGCGCTCTCGGCCGGCCTGAGCCCCGTGATGGCGCCGGTGATGGGCATGACGACCGGCATCGGCGGGGGGATCCTGCGCGACGTCCTCGTCAACGAGACGCCGGCGGTGCTGAGGAGCGAGCTCTACGCGATCGCGGCGCTGGCGGGCGGCCTCGTCGTCGTGGCCGGCCACCTCCTGAGCTGGCCGTGGCTCGCGACCGCCGTGCTGGGGGCGGGGCTGTGCTTCTTCCTGCGCATGATGGCGATCCACCGCGGCTGGGGACTCCCGACGGCGCCGTGGCCCGGCGCCCACGGGGACGGCCGGCACGGGGACGGCTGAGGGCTCAGCGGCGAGACGCGCCGGCGGGGACGACCACGTCCTCGGCGGGCCCGGCCTCTTCCTCGGCGCGCCCGACCGCTTCAGCCGCCGCCTCGGAGGACCCCGCGCCGAACAGCGTCACGACCGCCACGGCGAACGCCTCGTCGTCGAAGTGCCGGTAGGCGTGCACGAGGTTCCGCAGGCGGTACCGCCTCACCAGGCCGTGGAGGAGCGAGTCGGAGGCCATCGGGTTCAGCTTCGCGCCCGGCTCGGTGACGACCGCCCGGCCAACGTCGTCGAGGAGCCCGAGCTCGCGCAGCGCCGCGGTCAGTCGCGACAGCTTGGGCTCGGGGATGCCGCGCTGCAGCCCGCGCCGGAAGGCGACCAGCCCGCGCCTGAGCTCGTGGACTGTGGGGTAGCTAAGGGCCTCGTCCTCGATGCGGGCCAGGTCGGCGTCCGAGAGGTCCAGCACGAACGGCTCGCCGGCCGCGACGAGCCTCTCCAGGTCGGTGACCGGGTCCGCGAGCGGGCCGGCCACCAGGCGCCCCGCCTGGCCGGGCCCGGCCGGCTCCGTCGGCACGCCCGGCCGCGGCGCGCGCGCCACCAGGCGCGCGGCCCGCGCGCTCGCGTCGCCCCTGGCGCCGGGCTCGAGCCGCAGGGGCCCCGACGGCCTGACGGCCTCGGCCATCAGCTCGAGGCTCCGCCGGTCCTGCCACTCGCTCTCGCGGATCGTGGCGGCGACGAAGACGTCGCCGCCAAGGGGGAGACGGCCGGCGAGGTCGCCCATCTGCCAGGCGACGCCCTTCACGCCGCCCACGCGGAGCTGGAGCGTCGAGCCGGTCGCGCCCACCGCGCGGGCCAGCTCGAGCCGGCCGGCGACGGCGAACAGGGGGGACGCGTGCCCCTCCCCGAACGGCTCGAGGTCGCGGATCGCCCAGTAGAGGCCGTCGTCGACCTCGGCGGGCGAGATGAGGGCGTCGGCGACCACGGTGCGGACGTCGGGCTCGAAGCCGCCGACGTACTCCCACACCGCTTCCCGGAACGACCCGAAGCGGCTCATGTCGAGGGCGAACCCCGCCGCCTGCCTGTGCCCGCCGAAGCGCGTGAGGTGCTCCGAGGCGGCCTTGAGGGCCTCGACGGCCGAGACGCTCGGCGTGGACCGCACGCTGCCCTTACCGGCGGCGGCGATGAAGACGGGCTTGTAGTAGCGCTCGAGGAGCTTGCTGGCCACGATGCCCATCACGCCCGGGTGCCACGACGGGTCCTCGAGCACCAGGGCGGGCGCGCCCGGGTCCACCTTCGTGTCGGCGTGGGCGAGCATCTCGTCCTGGATGCGGCGGCGGTCGGCGTTGCGGGCGTCGAGGTAGGCGGCGAGCTCGCTGGCCCTGCGCTCCGAGGCGGTCGTGAGCAGCTCGAGGGCCTTGTCGGACTCGCCGAGCCGACCGGCGGCGTTCAGGCGCGGGGCGAGGACGAAGGCGACGTGGCGGGCCGTGACCTCGCCGCGGAGCTTCGAGAGCCTGACCATCGCCCGCACGCCCGCCCAGCGGGAGTCGGGGATGCGCGCCAGGCCCTCCTTGATCAGCGCGCGGTTCTCGCCCAGGAGCGGAGCGACGTCGGCGACCGTGCCGAGGGTCGCGAGGTCGGCGTAGTCGAGCGGGGGCTCGAGCCCGAGGCGCTCGCGCAGCGCCCACAGCAGGTGGAACGCCACGCCGGCGCCGGTGAGCTCGGGCAGGCCGGCGCGGGCCAGCGGCGAGAGCCGCGGGTGGACGACGAGGCAGTCGGGCAGCTCCTCGCCCGGCGTGTGGTGGTCGGTGACGATGACGTCGACGCCGCGCGCCCGGAGCGCCGCGACCTCGGCCAGGTTCGAGATGCCGCAGTCGACGGTGACCAACAGGTCGGCGCGCGCGGCGAGCTCGTCGACGCGCCCCGGGTGTATCCCGTAGCCGTCGGTGAGGCGGTTCGGGACGTGGGCCTCCACGGTCGCTCCCAGCTCGCGCAGGCCCAGCATCAGGAGCGCCGTGCCGGAGATGCCGTCGGCGTCGTAGTCGCCGTGGATCAGGACGCGCTCGCCGCCGGCGACGGCGGCCGCCAGCCTGGCGGCGGCGGCTTCGAGGCCGGGGTTGGGGCTGCGTACCAGCGGCGGGTTGAGGTGGTCGGCCGCGTCGTCGCGTAGGCCGCGCGCCCACAGGATCGCGGCGATCGCGGGCGGCACGCCGAGGGCGCGGCTCAGCGCGGCCACCTGGCGCGGCGGCGCCGGCGGCCTCACGGTCCAGACGGGCTCACCGCCGGGGAACAGCGGCCCGGCCATCAAGCAGCTTCGTCCGGGTCGTCCAGCTCCGGGTCGTAGGGGCGATCGGGGATGACCGGCATGTCGGGCTGCGTCACGTACGGGTTCACGGGCACGGCCTCGGGGGCGGTCCGGCGGCGCTCCTCGGCCAGCTCGTTCTGCAGCCGCCTCACTTCGCGGGAGCGGCGCCACAGCGCCAGGCGCGTCGGGGCCCACCCGACCAGCCACCCGAGGAGCAGCGCGACGACGACGACGAACCCGACGGGGAGCTGCGGGAGGAAGAGGCGCGTGAACGGCAGCTCGACGTAGTCGGGGTTGGCGGTGTGGAAGAGCCAGAGGTAGACGCCCGCGAGGACGACGAGGATCACTTGTGCGATGCGCGCGGCTTTCACTCAGACCTCCGTCGAGACTCTGACGAGACTCTACCGCAGGCCCGGGTCCCTCACGCGCGGCGTCCGCGAGCGCCTCGTCCACGCCAGGGCTCCGAGCCCCTCCCGCGCGCGGCGTCCGCGTGCGCTCCAGGGTCTCCGGGACCAGGTCGTCCAGTCCCCTCCCGCGCGCGGCGTCCGCGT
>Ga0123333_10001800_pt1 | contig 22482 bp, 19 predicted proteins | sample BioC12SIPDNA_3_FD_89957 | JGI IMG/M metagenome (GOLD analysis project Ga0123333, IMG submission 89957) | Anaerobic biogas reactor microbial communites from Washington, USA - Biogas_R2_B C12 SIP DNA | ecosystem: Engineered > Bioreactor > Anaerobic > Unclassified | place: Washington, USA... | reverse complement strand
TCAGCAGGTGGATGGCGTTGGCGGCTCATTGGCAAGCGTGCGACGGTGGTGGCGGCATGACGACTGGCTTGGCTCCCGAATTCATCTATTTCGATCTGGGCAATGTATTGCTGACGTTCGACACGCAGATTGCGTGTCGGCAACTGGCGGAGCTTACGGGACTGGGTGTGGAGCGCATCCGGGAGATTGTCTTCAGCAGCCGGTTGCAGTGGCGTTACGAGTGTGGGGAGGTGAGCAGTCGCGAGTTTTACGATGCGTTCTGTGCTGCGGCGGGCGTGCGGCCAGACTACGACGCGCTGCACCATGCCCACAGCGCCATGTTTTCGCTCAATGTGCCGGTGGTGCCGATTGCCAGTCATCTCTGGGGGGCGGGCTATCGGTTGGGGATCCTGTCCAACACGTGTGAAGCGCATTGGAACTACGTGGCAGGCGGCCGATATGCAGTGATTGGCGAGCTGTTTTCCGTGCAGGTTTTGAGTTATCGCGAGCGATGCTGCAAGCCGGACAGGGAGATCTACCAGCGGGCGGTGGAGCGTGCTGGAGTGCCGCCCCAGCGGATCTTCTTTGTAGACGATCGGCCGGAGAACGTGGCGGGCGCTGTCGCGGCAGGACTGGACGCGGTGCTGTTTGAGGGGGCGTCAGCGCTTGCCGAGTCCTTGCGCGCCCGGGGGCTGGTTTTCAACTACTGACGGCTCACTGCACCGTCCCATTGCGCAGGTGGCCGACGACGATACAGGCGTTGTGGCCGCCGAAGCCGAAGCTGTTGCTCATCGCCACTTTGATGTCGCGTTCACGGGGCTGCAGCGGGGTGTAGTCGAGATCGCACAGGGGATCTGGAGTCTCGAGGTTGATCGTGGGGGGGACCACACGTTCCTGGAGGGCTTTGATGGTGATAACCAGTTCAATGCCGCCGCTGGCACCGAGTGTATGGCCGAGTTGGCTCTTGGTGCTGGAAATGCTCACCTTCTTCGCATGGTCACCGAACACCTGCTTGATGGCCATGGTCTCCGCCCGGTCGTTCAGTTCGGTGCCGGTTCCGTGGGCATTGATGTAATCGATGTCGGACAATTCGATCTGCGAGTCGAGCACGGCATTGGAGATCGCGCGTGCGGCACCGGCCCCATTCTCATCGGGCTGCGTGATGTGTCCGGCGTCGGTGCTGACACCGGCGCCGAACACTTCGCAGTAGATATTGGCGTCGCGGGCCCGGGCGTGTTCCAGTTCTTCGAAGATCAGCAGGCCGGCACCTTCGCTGAACACGAACCCGTCACGATCGGCGTCGAACGGCCGACTGGCGCCCGCCGGATCGTCGTTGCGCATGGACAGCGCCTTGATGTTCTGAAAGGCGCTGATGCCCATCCTGGTGATGGCGGCTTCGGTGCCGCCGGTGACGATCACGTCCGCCCGGCCATCCTGGATCAACTTCAGGGCGTCAGCCATGGCATTGGTGGCGCTAGCGCAGGCCGTGGCCACGGCGTAATTCGGGCCGCGGATGCCGTGCACGATCGACAGCATGCTGCCGGCCGCGTTGAGCATCATTTTGGGCACGGTGAAGGCGGACACCCGATCGGGGCCTTTGGTCATCAGCCGGCTCATCTGCGACTCGATCTCGCACAGTCCGCCGATGCCCGATCCGAGCACCACGCCGCACCGATAGGTATCTTCCTGAGCGAGGTCGAGGCCCGAATCCCGCAGCGCGTCGGCGCCGGCAACCAGTGCGAACTGTGTGAAGCGATCGATCCGTTTGGCTTCCTTGGCGTCGATGTACGCGCTCGGATTCCAATCGTAGATATCCCCTCCGATCTTGACCTTCAGATCGGATGTGTCACACAGACGCACCAGGTGCACACCGCTCTCGCCCGCCAGGATCCGCTGCCAGAGGTCATTCACCTGGCAGCTGACCGCGGTCACGACACCCAGACCCGTGACGACCACACGTCGTTTCATACCTGTGACCACGTCCCGCTAGGAGGAGGATTGCGCCTTGGCAATGAAGTCAATTGCCTCGCCGACCTTCTGGATCTTCTCCGCGGCGTCGTCCGGAATGTTGATATCGAACTCTTCCTCGAGTTCCATGACGAGTTCCACCGTGTCCAGCGAGTCGGCGCCCAGATCGTTGACGAAGTGGGTGTCTCTGGTGATCTTCTCCTTCTCGACCCCGAGTTGCTCGGCCACGATTTCGATTACGCGTTCTTCAACAGATGCCACGTGCACCAACCTCCTATGATTAGGACCCGACGACCCGACATGGGGCCAGCCACTTTGCCAAGTAATGCGGGTTCTGCGGCCCTCACGCTCACACAAGCAGACCCACGAAGATAGAGGATTTCCATAAGCACGGTCAAGACGCGGTCCGCCTTGCCGGTCTCTTTTTTGCCCAGACTATTCTTTTCCCAGGCTATACTCTACCGCCCCTCCGGTGGTTGACTCAACCCGTCATCCCCCCGTCAACGGTAAGTACGCATCCCGTAATATACGCGGCGGCCGGGCTGGCCAGGAACAGCACGGCCGCGGCCACTTCGGCCGGTTTTCCGAGGCGTCGTGCCGGAATTTGTTTCCGGGCTTCTTCGAGCAGCACGGGGCCGAGCGTCTCGGTCATGTCGCTTTCAATATATCCGGGGGCCACGGCATTGACGGTCACCCGGCGTTTGGCCAGTTCGCGGCTGAGGCTGCGAGTCAGGCCGAACAGGCCGGCCTTGGACGCCGAGTAGTTCGTCTGGCCGGCGTTGCCGATCAGTCCGGCCACGCTGCTGACGTTGATGATCCGCCCGTATTTGGCGCGCATCATGACCCGTGACGCGCCCCGCGCGAACAGGAAAGCACCCCGCAGGTTGGTGTCCAGCACCTCGTCCCAGTCGGTGTCATGCATCCCGGCCAGCAGAGCATCGCGCGTGATCCCGGCATTATTGACCAGGATGTCGAGCCGGTCCCATTTCGCGACGAGAGCATCGACCAGGCGGTCGACCTGGCTCCCGTCTTTCACGTCGCAGCTGAAGGCCTCGGCCTGCCCTCCCGCTGCGGCGGCCGCCGCGACCGTCTCGGCCAGTTTCTCCGCGTTGCGCGCCACGCACGCGACGACGGCCCCGTTCGCCGCCAGTTCCACGGCGATCGCACGCCCCAGGCCGCGTGACGCGCCGGTCACGAGCGCCACCTGTCCGCTCAGCTCCACCTGCAACCGGGCCTCTGGTATTTCCCTCATTTCGTCCATTGCCTGTACCGGGGGTCCTGGTCGCAGCGCATGGCGCCGGACCGGGGTGATCGACCAGCATGCTGCCGCGTTCAGGTCGCCACGTTGTCACACAAGGCCTTGCGATCGATCCGTTTGAGCAGGCCACGCAGGACGCGGCCGGGACCGATCTCGTAAAAATGATTTACCTGTTCGGCCGCGAGCAGATAGCGGATGGAGTCTTCCCAACGCACAGGGGAGATGACCTGCCGGATGAGCAGTTGGCGAATCTCGTCCGGGTCGTCGTGTGCCTGAGCGTCCACGTTCGAAACCACGGGGATGCGTGGGGGCCGCATCGGCACCGTTTCCAGTGCTGCGGCCAGCTTGTCCACGGCGGAAGCCATCAGCCCGGTATGGAACGCACCGGCGACAGCCAGAGGCACCGCCTTCATGGCGCCCGCGGACTCGGCCTGATCGGCCGCCCGTTCGCAGGCCGCCGCGTCGCCGGAAATGACCACGTTTCCCGGGCACAGATGATTGGCGATCTGCAGCGTTTCCCCCTCGCCCCGGACCTGCTCGCACAGTTGCTCGACCGCCGCCAGTTCCAACCCGAGGATGCTCACCATCCCGCTGGGCGTGGCATCGGACGCCGCCTGCATAGCCGCACCGCGAATCTGCACGACCGTCAGGGCTGCCTCGAAGTCGAGCACGCCCGCGAAGACCAGCGCCGTGTATTCTCCCAGACTCAGGCCAGCCGCAGCAACACAGGCGGCCACCACGCCCGGCGACTCATGCTTGAGTGACTCCAGCGCGGCCAGGCTCGTGACAAACAGCGCCGGCTGGCTCACGACGGTCGAGTCGAGTTCCTCTTCCGGACCCTCGAAACAGACGCGGGACAAGTCGAATCCCAGCAAGGCGTTGGCCCGGTCATACAATTCACGGGCCACCGGCAGCGTGTTATACAACTGCTGCCCCATACCGACCGACTGGGCGCCCTGACCCGGAAACAGAAACGCAAACTTCTTCACGCGTAAGAGCCTTCCAGGTATGCGCCGCGACGACTTACGACTCCAACACCTCCACGACCTGACGACCCATGTAGTATCCGCATTTCGGACACACCATGTGGGTCGGTACCCCCGCACTGCATTTCGGGCAGAACGTCAGTTGACGCGGCTTTTTGGCGTGATGCGAACGACGCGCACCGGTCCGCGCGTTGGAATGTTTGCGTTTCGGAACGGCCATCTCACTACCTCGGCACAGGACGCGACGCCTGACGCCAAACTGTTGCGTGCCAAACGATTTCGTATCAACGACAAGCCGCTCATGGTAGAAGGCGCCTGCGGGGCTGTCAAGCGGAGCCCGCGGCTAGAAGAGCCGCTTTTCGGGGGCGGCAAACTGCAGGTGCTGGTAGGCCTTCGACGTGGCCGTCCGGCCTCGCGGCGTGCGCACGACGAACTCGGTCCGCAGCAGGAAGGGCTCGACTTCATCCTCCAGCGTGTCGGCCGACGTGTTCATCGTGTGGGCGATCGCCTCCACGCCGGCCGGCCCCCCGTCAAACACCCGGATCAGCGTTTCCAGGTAGCGGCGGTCCTGCGAATCGAGCCCCGCCGTGTCAATGCCCGCCATCTCCAACGCCTCGTGGGCGATGCGGAGCGTCACGTGCCCGTCCGAACGGCTCGTAGCGTAGTCGCGTACCCACCGCAGCCGGTTATTGGCCACCCGGGGGGTCGAGCGGCTGCGCGTCGCGATCTCCTGCGCTGCGTCTGTGTCGATCGGAACCGACAGCTTGCGGGCGTTGCGCATGACGAGCGCGGTCAGCTCGTCCACCGTGTAAAATCCCAGGTGCTCCCGGAGCTGGAACCGGTCGCGGAGCGGACCCGACAGCATGCCGGCACGCGTGGTTGCGCCGATCATCGTGAACGGTTTGAGCCACAGATTGTGGGTGCGGGCATTGACCCCTTCGCCGAGCACAATGTCGATCCGGAAATCCTCCATCGCCGTGTACAGATATTCCTCGACCGCGCGCGGCAACCGGTGGATCTCGTCGATGAACAGGACCGACCGTTCCTCCGCATTGGTCAGATAAGGCACCAGATCTTTGGGCGCTTTCAGCACGGCGCCGCTGGCCAGCTGCACCGAGACCCCCAACTCGTTGGGAATGCAGGTGGCGAAGGTGGTCTTCCCCAGTCCTGGGGGGCCATCGAACAGGACGTGCCCCAGTGCCTCGCCCCGCTTGAGCGCCGCATCCATGGCGATCCGCAGCCGTGCACACACGTCCTGCTGGCCAATCATGTCGTGCATCCGCTGCGGACGCAGATTCTGATCGAAGTCATCGTCCGAGAGTGCAGCGCCGACGATTTTCTCGCGCACCATGAACCGGGCTCGCCACTGAACACCTGTTGACTACCAGCAGCAGGTGAGTGTAACAAATCCGGACGGCGGCAGGAAGGTTAGGCCGGCGTTCGGCAGGCCGGCAGGCTGGCCTGCCACCCGGCAGGCATCCGACTACCTCGCCCCGCCGCTGTGTTCGTACACGGCATGCAGCAGTTCATCCACGCTCTTGAACCGTTTTTCGGTGGCCAGGGTTTCATCGAGGATACGGCGGGCTTCAGGCTCGCTGTGTCCGAGCTGGGTGAGCAGCAGGAAGGTATCCTGCACGACGTCGTGTTCGACCAGGTCGGAACGGACTTCGTCGCGGGCGGCGATGAGGGCGAACTTGCACATCTTGCGGCGGAGTTTAGCGATGATGCGTTCAGCGATGGCCGGGCCAATGCCGGGTAGCGTCGCGAGTCCCTTGGCGTCCTGGTCGGCGATCAGAGCGGCCACTTCACGCACCGGGCGCACCATGGCGCGCAGCGCTTTGCGGACGCCCACTCCGTCGACGCTGCAGAACATCTCGAAGAACTCCCGTTCGATTTCTGTCAGGAAGCCGACCAGACGCGGTGTCATCCGGCCGTGAGCCGGGTTCCCTTCCAAGTAGTGCACCGTGTGGAGGCTCACTTCGTTCTGCAGTTGATGTTGCAGCTGCCGGCGCACGAACTCCGGGATGAGCACCTGGTAGTCGAACGCGCCGGCGACGATGGTGGCCGCGTCGTCCTGGACGCGGGTCAGAAGCCCTTGAATGCGTGTGATCACGAGAGCAGGACACTCCGTTTGGCGAGGTAGTGGTGGCAGAGGGCGATGGCCAGCGCGTCAGCCACGTCGGGTGGTTCCGGCGAGGCGGACAGCGACAGTTCGCGGCAGATGGCCTGCTGCATCTGCTGTTTGGTGGCCCGCCCGCTGCCGGTCAACAGGCGTTTGACCTGGGTGGCGGCGTAGTGGTACACGGGGATCCGGGCCTCGGCGGCCGCCAGGCAGATTACGCCCCGCGCATGCCCCATCAGAATGGCTGTTCGTGGCCGCTCATAATGGCTGTACAGTTCCTCCACCGCCATGGCCTGGGGTGTGAACGCGAGGAGCACCTCGCGCATCCCCTGGTAGATCTCGTTCAGGCGTGTTTCGAGCGTGGCGGCCGAGCGGCTGCGCACGACACCCGCTTCACACAGCGCCGGTCCTGCCGGACCTTGCTCCAACACGCCGTAGCCGGTGATGTTGAGTCCCGGGTCGACGCCGAGCACGCGTGGCAGATGGTTCGTCGGTAACGATGCTTCGTCAGGCATGATGTTTCCTCAGGCATGGTGTCCGAGGTTACAGCTGCCGCCAGATGGTGCCGCCCTTGCGGTCCTCCAGGGTAATCCCCAGGTCGCCCAGCGCGTCGCGGATGCGGTCGGCGGTGGCGAAGTCCTTGCGCTGGCGGGCCGCGGCGCGCAGCTCGATCAGCAGTTCCATCAGCCGGGCGACCAGCGGACGCTCGGCATCCGCCGTGGCGGGGGCTGCCGGCCGGGGGTGGAGGAAGAGTCCCAGCAGCGCTGCCAGCTCGCGCAGCGCACGGGCGCCGGTCCCCAGCGCCGCGACATGCGTCGGGTCGGGCTGCGCTGCATCTTCCAACTGGTGCTTGTCGACATGCTTGTTGAGCAGCCGGACCAGCTCGAAGAGATCGCCGATGGCGGCTCCGCTGTTGAAGTCGTCATCCATCTTCTCGAGGAACCCGGTGCGGTAGCGCTGGACCTCCAGCAGCAACGGGTCGGTCCCCGGGGCGAGTTCTCCTGCGGTGCGGGTGCGGGGGATCGGCAGGTCGTAGAAGCTTTGGCCGGTAACCCGCTGGTACCGTTCGAAGAACCGGTAGAATGTTTCCAGCGCCGCGCTGGATTCGGTCAGCGCCTCGTCACTGAACACCACGGTGCTGCGATAGTGCGTGCGGAGCAGGAAGAACCGGATCTGTTCGCCGCCAAACCGCTCGATCATCGCGGCCAGGCCGCCGGCGCCGGCCGAGCGGCTTTCCTTTTCGGCGGTGGCCTGCTGGATCTGTTCGAGCGTCAGCGACTCACCGTCGGCAGTCTTCTTCTCCCGCTCCGCCCGGCCCCCCACTTTGCCCGCCGCGGCGCGTTTGAGCAGTCCGTTGTGGAGCCAGTAGCGGGCCATCGGCCGACCGTGGCAGCACTCGCTCTGGGCGATCTCGTTCTCGTGATGCGGGAACACCAGATCCAGGCCGCCGCCGTGGATATCAAACGTCTCCCCCAGGATGTGGTGGCTCATCGCCGAACACTCGATGTGCCAGCCCGGTCGACCGGGCCCCCAGGGGCTGTCCCAGGACGGTTCGCCCGGCTTGGCGCTCTTCCACAGGGCGAAGTCGGCCGACGAATGTTTTTTGGAGGCCGCCTCACCCCCTTCGCCCTGCAGTGCGTCGACGGTGCGGTTGGTCAGTTTGCCGTATTCCGGGGCCTTGCTCACGTCGAAGAAGACATCCCCCTCGACGGCGTACGCATAGCCCCGGTCGACCAGCGCCTGGGTGAAGCGGATGATCTCCCCCATCGACTCCGTGGCCCTGGGCATCTGATCGATCTGATCGACTCCCAGCCCTTTCAGGTTCGTCAGGTAGTCCTGCGTGTTCTCCCGCGCGATCTCCTCCATCGAGACGTTCCGCTCCCGCGCTCTCTTGATCAGCTTGTCGTCCACGTCGGTGATGTTGACGACCCAGGTGACGTCGTATCCGGCGTGTACCAGGAACCGCTTGATGGTGTCGAAGATCACCGGGCCGACCATGTGCCCGATGTGGGCGCGATCGTAGACGGTCGGGCCGCAGAGGTAGATGCCCACTTTGCCCGGATGCACCGGCTCGAAGACTTCCTTCGTGCGCGACAGCGTGTTGTAAACGCGAAGAGTCATGGCTGGATTACCACCGTGTTGTGCAACGAGTCAATGTCTTGGTTTTTGGTTGCGAGGGGGTGTTGGTTATGGAGTGTTGGTTGCGAGGTGTTGGTTGTGGGGCCCTCAGCGCCCGGTTGCTTTGCGGCTGAGCAGCACGATGCACTCCGCGGCAATCGCCTCCTCGCGCCCGACAGGTCCCATGCCTTCCCCGGTTTTTGCCTGCAGTCCGACCTGTTCCGGCAGCAGGTGCAGGATCTCAGCCAGCCGCTGGCGGATGCGTTGCTTGTAGGTGCCGAGTCGCGGGCGCTGGGCAAACACGACACAGTCGAGATTCTCGATACAGTACCCGGCCTGCTGTACCCGCTGGTAGGCCAGCGTCAGCATGTCGGCGGAGTTCCGGCCGCGGTTCTCGGCCGCCGTATCGGGGAACATGTCGCCGATATCTCCGGCGGCGATGGCCCCGAGCAATGCGTCAGTGACGGCATGCAGCAGGACGTCCGCGTCGCTGTGCCCGTGCAGGTGTGCTTCGTGCGGGATCTCCACGCCGCCCAGACGCAGGGGCCCTCCGGGAATCAGCCGATGCGTGTCGTGCCCGATGCCAATCCGATTGGTATTGGTGATCGTAGTTGCTTCCTTCCCCAGCGTATCGGCGGCCGCGTGCACTGTTTCCGCCGTGACCCGGCACCAGCCGCCGACAAATCGGCCCGATTATAGCGGAAGGTCGGAGGAGCGACAACGCGACCGGCCGCCGCGTCTGTCCGCTGTGGCCCGGGCTCTTTATAATCCAACCATCATGGCCACGATCGAAATCGAGAAGCTGTCCAAGTCGTACTGGGTCTACCAGAAACAGGAGGGACTGCGGGCTTCCCTGCGGGGGTTGTTTCGCCGGGAGTACCGGGAGGTGCGCGCGGTGCGGGAGGTGGATCTGACGGTGGAGCAGGGGGAGTTCGTGGCCTTTCTGGGGCCCAACGGCGCCGGGAAGACGACCACGCTCAAGCTGCTTTCCGGCGTCATCAGTCCGTCGTCCGGGACGGCACGCGTCATGGGGCACGTCCCCTGGCAGCGCGAAAACGCCTATCGCCGCCGCTTCGCGCTGGTGATGGGGCAGAAGAACCAGCTGTGGTGGGACCTGCCGGCCCAGGAGTCGTTCCGGCTGCACCAGCAGATCTACCGGGTGGACGGCCAGCGGTTCCAGCAGACGCTCGATGAATTGACCCGGTTGCTGGGGGTCACGAATCTGCTGCACCAGCCGGTGCGCGAACTGTCGCTCGGCGAACGCATGAAAATGGAACTCATTGCCGCGCTGCTGCATTCGCCCGATGTGCTGTTCCTCGACGAACCGACCATCGGCCTGGACGTCGTGGCGCAGCACGCGATTCAGCAGTTCCTGAAGTACTATCAGCAGAAGCGGCGGATCACCATACTGCTGACCAGCCACTACATGAAGGACGTCAGCGCGCTGTGCAAACGCGTCGTGATCATCGCGGACGGGCGGCTGCACTACGACGGTTCGCTCAGCGGCATTGTGGACCGGTTCAGCGGCCACAAGGTGGTGACGCTGCACCTGGCCGAGGGGCAGGCGTTCGAGCAATTGGCACGCTTCGGCACGCTGCTGGAAATCGAGCCGCCGAAGGCGAAGCTGCGTGTGGCCCGCCGGCAGGTGCCGTCGGTGATGGCGGCGCTGCTGAGCGCCTATACGGTCGATGACGTCGCGGTGGAAGATCCGCCGCTGGAGGACGTCATCGCCGAGGTGTTCTCGCGCGTCGACGATGTGGCCGTGGATCACGACGTTCGGCAGGCGGTGTTCCCGTGAATGCTGCTCTCGCCCGTGCTGCCGGCTGGTGGACGATCCTCTGCATCGCGCTCGAGGAGCGGCTGGTGTACCGAGGGGACTTCGCACTGGGGACGCTCATGCGGTTCCTGCCGATCGTCACCCAGATCTTCCTGTGGTGGGCCATCTTCGACACCATTGGCCATGGCACGCGCGACAGCGCGAACATCGTCGGCTACTCGTTCTCCAATATGGTGGCCTACTATCTGCTGACGATGGTCAGCCGAGCGTTCTCGAGCATGCCCGGCCTGGCCTCCGGCATCGCGCTGCAGATCCGCAGCGGGGAGATCAAGAAGTACCTGATCCAGCCGATCGGCATGCTGGAGTTCCTGCTGCTGAGCCGGCTGGCGCACAAACTGGCGTATTACTCGGTGGCCGTCCTCCCGTTCCTGCTGGTCTTCTCCATCTGCCGGGGGTATTTCGTCGACGGGTGGCCGGCATGGGACCTGCTGGCCGGCTACGTGGCGGCGCTCCTGATGAGCTTCCTGCTGGGCTTCTTCCTGGAGGCTTCGATCGGCCTGATCGGGTTCTGGTTCCTGGAGGTCAGTTCGCTGCTGTTCATCTACATGCTGTTCAACTTCTTCCTCTCGGGGCACATGTTCCCGCTGGACATGCTGCCGGCGCCGTGGGACCGGCTCGTGAGCATGCTGCCGCTGAAGTATCTGGCGTACTATCCGGCGGCGATCTTCCTGGGCAAGGTGCCGCGCGAGGAGCTGATCGGCGAGCTGTGGATCGAAGCGGGGTGGGTGGTGTTCTTCATCGTGACCGCGCGGGTCGCGTACCGGCTGGGGGTACGCCGCTACAGCGGGTATGGAGGGTGAGCCATGGCGCAGCGGCGCCCCTCGTATCTCCGCGTGTTTCTCACCTTTGCCCGCAACAGCCTGGTGCGGGACACCATGTTCCGCACGAACTTCCTCCTGCAGTGCATCTCCTCGGCCGGGTGGACGCTGATGAATGTGGGCTTTTACCTGATCGTGTTTCAGCACACGCCGCTGATCGGCCCTGAGAGCGGCTGGGGGAAGTACGAGTTCTTTGTGTTTCTCGCCACCACCTGGCTGATCAACAGCCTGGTCCAGACGTTCTTCATGACCAACGCGGACGATTACAGCGAGTTGATCCGGACGGGCAATCTCGATTTCGTACTGCTCAAGCCAATCGACACACAGTTCCTCGTGTCGTTCCAGAAGATGGACTGGTCGTCGTTGTCCACGTTCACGGCGGGGGTGATCCTGCTGGTCGTGGCGCTGTGGCAGTTGACCACGCGTCCCGTGCACCCGCTGTCCATCTCGCCCTGGATGGTCGGGCTGTATCTGTTCTACCTGTGCTGCGGCGTCGCGATCTTCTACAGCCTGATGATTTCGCTGGCGTCGACCAGCATCTGGTTGGGACGCAACCAGACGCTCTACGACTTCTGGTTCTACATCACGAACTTCGCCCGCTACCCGATGGAGATCTATAACCGCGGCTGGGGGGTGCCGCTGTGGGGCTTCTTCACGTTTGTCGTGCCGGTGCTGGTGGTCGTCAACGTGCCGGCGCGCCTGCTGGCTCAGCCACTTCATCCGCAGCGGAGTCTGAGCTGGCAGCTGGCCTGCTTCGCGTTGCTGGCCACGATCGTCAGCCTGCTGGCCTCGCGATGGGTGTTCCAACGGGCGTTGTTGAGCTATCGCAGCGCCAGCAGTTGACGTGCACCGCGGCGGGCGAGAGACTGGATGGCGTGAATACCCGATCTGCCCAGCTGTGGGACTATCTTCGTCTGACCCGCCTGCCGAACGTGTTCACGGCGTGGGCGGATGTGGCCATGGGGTTTGTGGTGGTGCAGCAGACGCTGCGCCCCTGGGGCACGTTTGCGTCGCTGGCCGCAGCCAGCGCGTTGCTCTATAGCGCCGGCATGGTGTTGAACGACGTCTGGGATCTGGAGCAGGATCGGCAGGAGCGGCCCGAGCGGCCGCTGCCGTCGGGGCGGCTGCCGGTGGCGGCAGCGCGGCGGCTGGGCTGGGCGTTGCTCGTGAGCGGCGTGTTGTGCGGCGCTCTGGCCGGCCTGCTGGGGCAGATCGAGGGCAGCTGGCCGTGGCGCAGCGGGGCGGTGGCCGCGCTGCTGGCGCTGTGCATCGTGGCGTACGACGGAGGACTCAAGCGGACGGTGCTGGGACCGCCGGCCATGGGTGCCTGCCGGTTGCTCAACGTCCTGTTGGGGATGAGTGCCGGGGTGCCCAGCGTGGGGCCCGCCGCGGTGGCCGGGTACGCGCCCCACCAGCTGCTGGCCGCCGGCGGCATCGGGCTGTATATCGCGGGGGTCACCTGGTTCGCCCGCTCGGAGGCCGGGCGCAGTGGACGCGGGTCGTTAAGCGCGGCGAGCCTGGTCATGGTCGGCGGCATCGGACTGCTGGCCGCCATCTACCGGCAGCTGCCGCCGGAGTTGCCCGCGTCGTTGGCCAGCGAGAACCTGTGGCTGGCGCTGCTGGGATTGCTGGCCTTCGTGATCGTGCGCCGCTCGGCGGTGGCGATCGTGGACCCCACGCCGCGGCGCGTGCAGGCCGCGGTCAGGAACTGCCTCTGGTCGCTGATTGTGTTGGATGCGGCGGTGGCCCTGCTGGTGGGACCGCTGGCCTGGTCGCTCGTCATCCTCGCCTGCCTGGTGCCGACGGTTGTGCTCGGACAATGGATCGCGTCGACGTGACAGCTGCCCCCTGACCTGCTGCGGAAGCACTTTCGAGGAGACAGGACATGCAAATGGATCCCAGCGTCGTGCTGTTGTCCATCCCCGGCCTGCGGCCGCAGGATCTGCCGCGGCTGCCACAGCTGACCCGGACCCTGCCGCACACCGTGCCGCTGACCCCCAGCTTTCCGTGTGTCACCTGGCCGGTCCAGGCCAACATGCTGACCGGCCGGCTGCCGCGGGAACACGGAGTGATCGCCAACGGGTTCTATTGGCGCGCCAGCCGGCAGGTGGAAATGTGGACGGGAGGCAACCAGCGGATTGCCGCGCGTCAGATCTGGGACCGTCTGCACGCGCACGATCCGCGCTGTACGTCCGCCGCCTGGTTCCCGATGCTCAGCAAGGGCTGCGGCGCAGACTACGTCTGCATGCCGGCACCGGTTCACAATCCGGACGGGTCCGAGTCGCTGTGGTGTTACACCCAGCCCGCCGCGTTCTACGGCGAATTGCGCGATGCGCTCGGGCATTTTCCACTGCAGCATTTCTGGGGTCCGCTGGCGAACATCCAATCGACCGCCTGGATCGTGGACTCCGCCGTCTTCACGGCGCACCGGTTCCAGCCGCGGTTCTTCTACCTGTATGTGCCGCACCTTGAGTACGCGGCGCAGAAACTGGGTCCGGACAGCCCGGCTGCGATCGCCGCGCTGGCCGAACTGGACGAGGTGCTCGGGCGGCTGATCGACGGGCTGACCGCGGCGTACGCCGGGCGGCAGCTGGTGTGGCTGGCGGCCAGCGAATACGTCATCACGCCGGTGAATCACGTCAGCTATCCCAATCGGGTGCTGCGCGAGCAGGGGCATCTGCAGGTGCGCCCGGAGGGAGGGGGCGAGATGCTGGATCTGGAACGCAGCACCGCCTGGGCGCTGGTCGACCACCAGTTCTCTCATGTGTTTGTGCAGCGCCAGGATCCGCAAGTGATCGACGCGATCGCCCAGCGGTTTGCCGGCGAAAGCGGGATCAGCGAAGTGCTGGTGGGTGACCAACGGGGCAAGTACGCGGTGAATCATCCGCGTAGCGGGGACATTGTGCTGATCTCCACGCCGTCGAGCTGGCAGGCTTACTACTGGTGGTTCGACGACGCGCGGGCGCCCGACTTCGCGCGGACTGTCGATATTCACCGCAAGCCGGGCTACGATCCCGTGGAGTTGCACTGGGACCCGCAGACGCGGACGATTCCGCTGGATGCCACCCTCGTACGCGGCTCGCACGGGGCGCCCGTTACCGACACCTCGCAGCGCGGCGTGCTGCTGAGTTCCCAGGCCGACGCGGTTCCCGCGCCGGCCGTGCGTGATGTCGATATCGGGCCCCTCGTACTGCGGCAATTCGGGCTGTCGTAGCCCCGCCCTGGAGCCTTCGCGCCTGGCGGCGCGCGACGACTAGGCGTGCATCGCCAGGTAGACCTTGCGGATGGCCTTGACGATGTCGTTGCAGTCGTCCTCCGAGAAGTTGGGGTCCATGATGACGCCGCCCGTCCGGTCGATGATATCGATGGTGCGGGGGCAGCACTCGGCCCCGTACTGGATCGCCTTGCCCTGCGGCGTATTGAAGGTCGGCCAGTCGGGGTGCACGGTCATCTTCTTCTCGATCCGCTCGTCGACCGGCAGGATCACCGAGCCGCCGGGGCCGGATGCTGCGATGCCTTCGGCCCGCAAGGCCCGCAGGAACTTGTCGCGGTGCTCCCGATCGCCGTGGTCCAGGAACACGGTCACGCCCAGGTCCCCTTCGGGGTCTGACATCTTGCGCATCTTGAGCCCCGGGAGGTCGGCGATACCGTCGCGGACCCGTTTCGCGTTGGCGCGCAGCCGCTGGCAGATCATGTCCAGCTTCTGGACCTGCCCCTTGAGCACGGCCCCGGTGAATTCGTTCATGCGGAAGTTGCAGGCGGCGAACGACGCCAGCACGCCCCCGTTGAACTGCTCGGTGTACGGCGACCGGATGGCGCCGACATCGTGGAAACGCAGCGCCCGCTCAAAGAGCTCCGGATCGTTCGTGACCACGGCACCCCCTTCACCTGCGGTGATGGTCTTGCCGAGCTGGAAGCTGTTGATGGCGATGTGGCCGATCGAGCCGAGGAACTGGCCGTGGTAACGCCCTCCGACGCACTGGGAGAGGTCTTCCAGGACGCGCACCTTGTGCTTGCGGGCGATCTCCATGATCGGGTCCATGTCGGCCACGCCCCCCTGCAGGCTGCAGGGGACAATCGCCTTGGTGCGCGGGGTAATACGGTGCTCGATGTCTTCCGGATCGATCGAGAGCGACCCGTCGATCTCCGCGAACACCGGCAAGCCGCCACACAGGACGACCGCGTCGTAGTCGGCGTACCAGGTCCAGGCGGGCAGGATGACTTCGTCGCCCGGCCCGATTTCCAACGCGGCCATGGCCGTGTACAGGGCCGTCGTGCCGGAAGTCACGCCGAGGGCATGTTTGACCCCCAACTGCTGGGCGTAAAGCTGTTCGAACTGGAGCACCTTGGAGTCATCTTTCCACCAGCGGAACGGATTGCGCGACTCGAGCACGTCGAGCACACCCTGTCTCTCGACGTCGTCGTAAAACTGCGGCCCGTACGGTTGGGAGTAGAGTGTGTCCTGTCGCACTGGGGTGCCGCCGTCGATGGCCAGCTTCTCTTTGGCTGCAGAGGCCGACGCGGCAGAGGCACCCGGGGAGGACATCAGAATCGACGCCCCGCCCAGGGCGCCTACGGTGGCCAGGAATTTACGACGATTGGGCATCGGCTCGCTCATGACATTAGATCCTTTCAAAATAGAACAGCTGACCAATTAAAGATTGTAGACCCGGAGCATGGCGGGCCGCAATCGTCTGGCTTCCCGCGTCCGGGCCGCGTCGTCGTCGTCCGCCGACGCGGCCGGATCGGACGCACCGGATGCGCGCTGCCCGTCTGCCGGCTGCGTACGAAAGGGCCTGTTGGGAGGGATATGCCGACGGGACACGCTGTCGGAGGCAGAAAACAGGGGGGAGACGCTTGCTTTTCACTCGCCGGGCGCACGCAGCGGCAATCGGCGGGATCTAGACTTACGACGGAGGAGACTAGCACGTGGTGACGAACGGTCTGGAACGCACCTTCCGATTGCTGTTGGAGACGGCCAACGAGGCGGCCGTGCCGGTGCTGCTCCCTGCGCTGGACGCGCCCGATCCGGCCATCCAGGAGGAGGCGTTCCAGACGATGCTGGAGCGGCACCAGGGTGCGAGCCAGCAGGTGCTGATCGAGCGTTGGCACCGGCTGACCGAGCGGTGGCGGCTGCAGGTGGCCCAGCATCCGGGCTGGGTGGCACGTGCGGTGCGGTCGGCCATCTTCCATCCAGATCCGGCCGTCTGTGCCAACGGCTGCGATGCGTTGCTGTATATCCGCGAGTTCGAGCTGATTCCGACGCTGGTCGCCGGGATTGAGGAAGTGAACAATCCGCACGCGCCGCTGCTGGCCCAGACCTTGCTGAGTCTGAGCGAGTTGCTGCAGGAGGAGATTGCCGGGCCGCGCGACAAGCCGCGGCTGCAGGACCCGGTGCGGATCTGTGACCAGGTGCTGCCGAGCATCGAGCGGGCGGTGGAGCGGTACGCGCGCCACCGCTGCCGCGAAGCGGTGGAAGCGTTTCTGGTGCTGGCCGGCAGCGAGAATCCGGTCCTGAAACAGGTGCTGGCCGAGCCGCGGCATCCGGCGTATCTGGTGCTGGTGGACATCCTGCGCACGAGCCCGCGGATGGCGATCATACGCCTGGTCCTCAATCTGCTGGAAAGCCGCTTGGCGCCGCCGGTGGCCATGCACGTCGTGGCGCACCGCACCGATATGCCGTTTGTACGCAAACTGTTGAGCCGCATCGGGGACGCCATGCCGGATGCGCTCCGGGCGAATCTGCGGCGCGTGGACGCGGTCGACTGGCTGCAGGATTCGCTGCACCTGCTCGATACGCTGACTGAGAAGGAGCAGGCGGCGGCCGTCGCGCTGGCCGTCTCCAGCAACATGAACCGGCTGTGCGCCTTCGAGGTGTTGAAGCATGTGCTGACCAGCGGCCGGACCGCCGCGCGGCGCGTGGCCGCCGCTGCGCTGGCGGACTTCGGCGGTGCCGAGGCGAACCAGTTGGCCGTCCAGGGGGTCCAGGACCCTGACCCGCAGGTGCAGGCCAGCATGGTGGTGCAGCTGCGCGACCGCGGGATCCCGGGGGCGATTTCGCAGCTGATCCACCTGCTCGACAGCCGCCACGCGGTCGTGCGGGAGGCGGCGCAGAGCTGTCTGACGGAATTCAACTTCGGCCGGTACATCACAGCCTTCGACCTGATGGACGAGAAGATCCGGTCCAGCACGGGCATGCTGGTGATGCGGATCGACCCGCACGCGACCGGTGCGCTGGCGGACGAACTGAAGTCCCGCACGCGGACCCGCCGCCTGCGTGGCCTGGAGGCGGCGGTGGCGATGGACGCCGTGCCGCTCGTCGAGCCGCTGATCATTGCGCTCCTGGGCGACCCCGATCACTTCGTGCGGTCCGAGGCCGCCCGCGCGCTGGCGTACTGCAATACCCCGCTGGCCCTGCAGTCGCTGCAGGAGGCGCGGCACGACCGCAGCGCGGCGGTCCGCGACGCGGCCGAGCAATCGTTGCGCAAGCTTTCGGCCGACGGGACCATGACCACCGCCGGCTCGTGGATCACGGCGCTGCAGGAACTGGAGGACAGCCCGCTGATCGATCCGCTGGCGACCGACGCTGGCCCGGGAAAGGAAGGTGTGTGGTGAGTGCCGCCCTGTTGGTGCCGGTCGCCAGCCAGCTGCTGCTGGCGCAGGCCGCCGCAGTCGATGACACCCCCTGGAAGCCGCTGACGCAGTGGTCCGATATTCCGCTGGGGCTGCTGACCAAGATCGCCGCTGCCCTACTGATCGCCGCCGTCGTAGCCTGGATCGTGACACGCATTCGAAGGCATCGCGAGCGGGTCAACTACAACAGTCCCCGGGGGCTGTTCAACGACCTGTGCGCGCTGCACGATCTGGACTGGCCCACCCGCAAGCTCCTGCGGCAGCTTGCGCGGCTGCAGCACCACGATCATCCGGCGCGGATCTTCCTGGACCCCGCTGCGTTCGAGCCGGCGAACATCCCGCCGCCGCTGCAGCCGTTTCAGGCCGAGCTGCGGCGGCTCAAAACGCGGCTCTTCTGACCGCCCGCCGGCGGCTCAGAACGCCCCGTCTTCACCCCGCGCCGGCGGCGTCCGCTTGCGGAACTCCGCCCCCGCACTCGCGGCGTCGGTGGTCGGCGCCTGCCCCGGTTGTTCGGCCGTCGCGTCCGCCACCGTGCCGCTGCCGAGCACCACCGACTTGACGTCCGCCTTCCAGCCCATCAATGACAACAGCTTGTCGGTGCTCATCCGATCGACGCCGATCTCGGTGGCCGCCGTGATCATGGCGTTGAAGGCGCTCCGCTCAGCGTCCGAGAAGGTGCCGTCCGGCCCGGAGCCCTTGTCGGTGCCCTGGATCAGGTACCGCGTCTGCACCGTCACCTCATCGTCCACCACCCCGCCATTGACCTTGATCAGGTTCTTGAGCAGCTCGAGATCGTTCTTGCCGTCGTTGGTCAGATCGATGAACCCGGCAATGGCGAAATGGATCTGCTGGCCCGGCGACCAGGCCGGCGTGAACGCCAGATCGCCCGGCACAATAATGTTGGCCACCTGATCCTCCAGGATCCGGCAGACCGATACGTGGTCGCTGACCACCTGCGCCACTTCAATGCGCGCCTTGGGGGTCGCCTGCATCACGGCCGTCGTCCCCTTGTTGAAGATGCTGAACGTCTGCTGTGGCTTCAGATTGTCGGCCGACCCGACGTTCAGATAGACCACGCCCGCCTTCTGATTGACACTCGTCACGATCGCGTCCGGCATCTCGAACGAAGGCTTCTCCTCCTGCTGACGCTGAACCTTGATGTCCAGAATCACTTTCTCCATGTCGGCGATTTTCTTGCTCGCGGCCTCCTGCTGCTGCGTCATCTGCTCGGTCAGCTCCACAATCCGGTTGTCCTTCTCGGCCACCTGCGCAGCGATGCCCTCCATCTGCTTCCGCACCTCCCCCAGGTCCGACTGGAACTTCTGCCGTTCGGCGTCCAGGTCGGCCCGCGCCTGGTTGGCCGCGTCCTCGAACTTCTGCGACCGTTCGGCCGCCGTCTGCTCGAGCTGCGCCTTCTGAGTGTTGAGCGCGTTCTCGTTACGCCGCAGGTCGGCCAGCTGCTGGTTCAGATCCCGTACCCGCGCGAGCAGGAACGAGGGGAGTGACTCGTAGTTCCGCGCCACTTCGCTCTCCTGGTCCGGTGCGCCATAGAGCAGCATGTTGTCCTTGAAGTTCTTGACGATCTGCAGCGTCACCGGATCGTCCGCACTGCCGCCGGCACTGGTGATGTTCGCCAGGTCCGCTTCAATCTGCGCCATCGTCTTGCTGCCGCCGTTGACCATGTACGTCAACGTCTGCACCTTGAAGTTGGCGGTCGCCAGGTCCTTCTGCGCCTGCGTCAACTGATTCCGCGCGTCCTCAGCCTCGCCCCGCCGACGCTCCGACGCGCTGTAGAAGACGTACGATATCACGCACAACACCACGGTGAGCATGATGAGCAGTATGAGTGCGATGTGGAGACCCTGGTTCTCTCGCGACGCCATTGTGATCACTCCTGGTAGCGCATAAGTCCGCGTGCTGCGGTCGACAGCTTCAGTGGTTCTCGGCGGCCCAAATCACGATCAACTGCCCCGAATGCTCGACGTGCCGGACGCCCCGGCCTCGTACGCGTCCATCCAACCCACATACGGGACCCCGTAGGGGCATGCAACCAGACTCTGCTAAACTGCTACGGGGCTAAACTGATATGGGGCAAGAACCTAGGTCGAGTGTAAACACGACCCCCAGGACTGTCAATAAATTCCGCAATCCGCGGGAACTGGAAAAGCTGGGAAAACCGTGCGCCAGGTGCGATCGTGTCGGTCAAGACGGAATCGACCACCAGTGGCGGGGTCCGTCATGGCCGCCGACACGCCGGGCGGTTATCAAATCAGGAGGTCCGGGCTTGCGGCGCGGACCGGACGGCGGCACGTGTTTTTCCGGTTGTTTTTGTGTCGGGGTTTCCGGCGGCGACGTTTGAGCGGGCGGTAAGGGAAGCGGGCGAGGCGAACCATGCAGGGAAAACGGAGGCAACAGCGGCTGGCCGGTTTCGAAGACGACACGCAGGTTCCGTCCACGGAAGGGGGGCAAGCGGCGGCCGGCGGGCCAAACGCCGGGTCGCCGTTGCGGTCTGCCACGTCGCTCGAGGGGGCACTTGAAGGGGCGCTCGAGGGCAAGAGTGTCTACGCGCTCGATGCCCACTCGTTGATCTACCAAGTGTTCCATGCGTTGCCGGAGATGAGTGGCCCGGCGGGGCAGCCGGTGGGAGCGATTTACGGCTTCCTGCGCGACGTGCTGGAGATTCTCGAACGGAGGAAGCCTGACTACCTGCTGTGTGCTTTCGACGCCCCGGGGCCCACGTTTCGGCACGCGTTGTATGAGCCGTACAAGGCGCAGCGGTCGGAGATGCCGCAGGACCTGCAGTTGCAGATTCCCAACATCATGCGGTTTCTGGCGGCCATGGCCATTCCGGTGCTGTCGGTCGCCGGGTACGAAGCGGATGACGTGTTGGCGACGGTGGCCCGGCGGACCGAGCGGTTGGGGGGCGACTGTTACCTGGTCACGAACGACAAGGACTGCCGGCAGCTGATCAACGACCGCATCAAGCTCTACAACATCCGCAAGGGGCAGGTGATCGACGCGGCGGCGGTTGAGACGCAGTGGGGGATTCGCCCGGACCAGGTCGTCGATTTCCAGGCGATGTGGGGGGACGCCACCGACAACGTGCCGGGCATACCTGGGATTGGCCAGAAGACCGCCGCTCAGTTGCTGGCCCAGTATGACACGCTCGAAGGGATCCTGGCCCACGTGCGGGAGCTTCCGCGCCCGAAGCAGCGCGAGAGCATCGAGGGGGCGCGGGAGCTGGTGTTGGTCAGCCGGCAGCTGGTGCGTCTGGACGACGATGTGCCGCTGGACATCGACTGGTCGGCGGCGCATGTGGGGGGGATGGACGTGCAGGCGGTGTGGGACCTTTGCGCGGAATTCGGGTTCCAGACGTTGCCCCAGCGGTTGACGGGGCTGACGGTGTCCGGGGCACCGGCGCGTTGGACCACGCAGTACGAGACGGTTGCCACGCCGGAGCAGTTGGCCGCGCTGGTGTCGACGCTCAGCCAGCAGACGCGGATCGCCATCGACACGGAGACGACGTCGACCCATGCGCGCGCGGCGCGGCTGGTGGGTTGTTCTTTTGCGTGGCAGCCGGGTCGTGCGGTGTACGTGCCGATGCGCGCGCCGGCGGGCGAGCCCCGGTTGGACGCGGCGCAGGCGCTCACGGCGCTGCGCCCGATCCTGGAGGATCCGCAGATTGCCAAGGTCGGCCAGAACCTGAAATACGACCTGATCGTGCTGCGCAACGCGGGCCTCCAGCTGCGGGGCGTGGCGTTCGATACAATGGTCGCCGACTACCTGCTGGCGCCGGGCGAGCGCAGCCACACCATGGACGACCTGGCGAAACGCTACTTGAATCACGACACGATCAAGATCCGGGACCTGATCGGGACGGGGAAGAGTCAGCGGCAGATGGACGAAGTGCCGGTGGCGCTGGTGACCGACTATGCCGCGCAGGACGCGGATGTGCCCTGGCGGCTGGCACAGATTCTGGAGGAGCGTCTGAGTCAGGAAGGGCTCGACCAGCTGTTTTACACGTTGGAGATGCCCCTGGTCGAGGTGCTGGCGGAAATGGAGTACCACGGCATCCGGATCGACGTGCCACTGCTCGCGCGCTTGAGCCAGCAGGCGGCCCAGCGGCTGGCGATGCTGGAGGAAGAGATCCATGCGGCGGCCGGCACGCGTTTCAACATCGATTCCCCCAGGCAGCTGGCACGGATCCTGTTCGACGATCTGGGACTGCGGGTGGTCAAACGCACCCGGACCGGTCCGAGCACGGACGCGGATGTGCTGAGTCAGCTGGCGTCCGAGCACCCGTTGCCGGCCAAGATCATTGAGTACCGGCAGCAGGCGAAGCTCAAGAGCACCTACATCGACGCGCTGCCCCAGCTGGTGCATCCGGAGACGGGGCGCGTGCACACGTCGTTCAAGCAGGATGTGGCGGCCACCGGGCGTCTGAGTTCCACGGACCCCAACCTGCAGAACATCCCCGTGCGGACGCGCGAAGGACGCGAGATTCGCGCGGCGTTCGTGCCTGGGGAACCGGGCTGGAAGCTGCTCTGCGCCGACTACTCGCAGATTGAACTGCGCGTCCTGGCCCACTTCTCCCAGGACGCCGCGCTGCTGCGCGCTTTCGCCGAAGATCGTGACATCCACGCCCAGGTCGCCAGCCAGGTGAACAATGTGCCCCTGTCCCAGGTCACACCGGACCAGCGGCGGGCGGCCAAGGCCATCAACTTCGGCATCATCTACGGCCAGAGCGCGTTCGGATTGGCCGC
>Ga0123333_10001798_pt1 | contig 22484 bp, 21 predicted proteins | sample BioC12SIPDNA_3_FD_89957 | JGI IMG/M metagenome (GOLD analysis project Ga0123333, IMG submission 89957) | Anaerobic biogas reactor microbial communites from Washington, USA - Biogas_R2_B C12 SIP DNA | ecosystem: Engineered > Bioreactor > Anaerobic > Unclassified | place: Washington, USA... | reverse complement strand
GGCCTCGACGTTGCCGTGGCCGATGAACTTGAGGATGCTCTCGCCGACCACGATGTGGTCGCCGTCGGCCAGCACCGCCTCGGACACCGGCTGGTCGTTGACCCGGGTCGGGTTGGTGGCGCCGAGGTCGCGGATCCGGTACTCGTCGCCCTGAAGCCACACCCGGCAATGCGAGCGCGAGACGCTGCGGTGGGAGATGACCAGGTCGGCCTCGTCCGAGCGGCCGATCAGCACCGGCTGCCCGCCAAGGTCGACGCGCCGTCCCAGACCCTCGCCGTGGATGACGACCAGGCAGGCACCACGCCGGCCGCCGTGGCGGGGTCCATCGCTGTAGACGGTGCGCTGGGTGGTGGGGAGCTGGTCGGATCCGGCCATGTCGCAGGAGGCTTCCTTGAGGGGCGAGTGTACCCGGTCGACGGCCGTCGCCACGCCTTCGGTTAACATGCAAGGAACGTGGCTTGGGGGGGCGCCATGACCAATCCGGGCGACGAACGCGATCCCGACAGGACCGAACTGCTGGCCACGCGTTCGCCGGCGGTATCCGCCGGGGGCGAGGCGACGCTGCCGCCGGGCATGCGGGTCGGACGCTATCGCATCGAGGCCCTGCTGGGCAGGGGCGGGATGGGCGAGGTCTACCGCGCCCAGCAGCTCGAGCCGGTGCGGCGCACCGTGGCCCTGAAGCTGTTGCGCGCACGCGCCATGGACGTGCGGCGCAAGGCGCACTTCGAGGTCGAGCGCCAGGTGCTGGCGCAGATGCGGCACCCGGCGATCGCCCGGATCCACGACGCCGACACCACGCCCGACGGCCACCCGTTCTTCGCGATGGAGTACATCGACGGCGCGCCGATCACGCACTACTGCGAGGAGCACGCGCTGTCGCTGGCGCAGCGCCTGGCGCTGTTCATCGAGGTCTGCGAGGGCGTGCAGCACGCCCACCAGAAGGGCGTGATCCATCGCGACCTCAAGCCGGGCAACCTGCTGGTGGACGAGGTCGACGGCCGTCCACACCCGAAGATCATCGACTTCGGCATCGCGACCGCGACCGGAGCCGGGGCCGGCCGCGAGATCGCGGGTACGCCCGAGTACATGAGCCCGGAGCAGGCCGCCGGCGACCAGTCGCTGCTCGACACCCGCAGCGACGTGTATTCGCTGGGCGTGGTCCTGAGCGAACTGCTCACAGGTCGACGGCCGCTGGCGCAGGGCGAGACCCACACCGCCGACAGCCATACCCTGCGACTGCCGTCGGAGCAGCTGCGGAGCCTGGCTCCCGACGAAGCCGAACGCATCGCCCGGGCACGCGGCCAGCCGCTGCCGAGGCTGCGGCGCGTGTTGCGCGGCGAGCTGGACTGGGTGGTGGCCAAGGCCATGGAGCACGACCGCGGCCGCCGCTATCCGACCGCGGCCGCGCTCGCCGACGACCTGCGGCGCTTCCTCGACGGCCGCCCGCTGCTCGCGGTGCCGCCGGCGCGCGGCTACGTGCTGCGCAAGTTCGCGCGCCGCCACCGCGCGGGGCTCGCGGCCGCGTCGGTGGCCCTGTTCGCGCTGCTCGGCGGCCTGGCGCTGTCGCTGCACGGCCTGATGCAGGCGCGCGCGCAGCGGGCGATCGCCGAGCAGCGCAGCGAACAGCTCGAGCGCGTGGCCGCGTTCCAGCAGTCGATGCTGGAGGAGATCGACATCGAAGCGATGGGCCTGCGCCTGGGCGAGGACCTGCGCCAGCAGGTCGCGCGCAGCGCGCCGGGGATGGCCGGCCAGCTCGAGCAGGTGCTCGGCAAGGTGAGCACCGCCGAGGCGGCACGCTCGCTGATGGAGGCGAGCGTGCTCGCCCGCGCCGAGGAGGCGATCGCACGCGACTTCGCCGACCAGCCTGAACTCGCCGCCGACCTGCGCGAAGCCTCCGGCCGGGTGCACGAGGCGCTCGGCCTGTACGCCAGCGCCGAGCGGACCCTCGCCCGGGTGGTGGAATGGCGACAGGCCGCGCTCGGTCCGGGCGACCCGGCGACGCTGCGCGCGCGCCGCGCGCATGCCGCGGCCTTGCGCCAGCTCTCGCACTACGACGAGGCGCGGACGCTGCTGGAAGCGGCCCTGGCCGATGCGTCGGGCCTGCCGCCGGACGACGAGACGCGGGCGATGATCGAACTGGAACTGGGCGAGGTGCAGGGCCTGCAGGGCGACCTGGCGGGGGCGCGCGCGGCCAGGCAGGCGCTGCTGGCGCGCCTGGAGCCGATGCGCGGCGCCGAGGACCGGCTGGTGCTGCGGGTGAAGTCCGACCTGGCGATGAACATGGCGCGCATGGGCGACCTGCCCGAGGCGCGGGCGATGCTCGAGGAGGTGCTCGCGATCCGGCGGCGGCGGCTGGGCGACGACCATGCCGACACTGTCGCCAGCATGAGCGCGCTGGCCATCGCCCTGGCGATGCACGGCCAGTCCCACGATGCGGTGGAACTGCAGCGGCAGGTGGTCGCGGTCCAGGAGCGGCGCCTGGGCAGCGAGCATCCCGACACGCTCGCCGCGCGCGGCAACCTGGCCGGCATGCTCAGCGACAGTGGCGACACCGAAAGCGCGATCGGCGAGGCCGAGGCAGTGGTGGAGGCGCGGCGCCGGGTGCTGGGCGAGGAGCATCCGATGACCCTGCGCGGGATGCTCAACCTCGCCAGCCTGCGCGCGCGGTTGGACGATCTCGAGGGTGCGCTGCCGCTGGAGGAACAGGTGCTGGAAGCGCGCATGCGGCTGCTCGGGCCGGAGCACCCGGACACCCTGTTCGTCGCCCTCAACCACGCCATGAGCCTGAGCCGGGCCGGCCGTCTGCGGCAGGCGCAGGCGCTGTTCGCCGACACCATGCCGCGCGCGCTCGAGGTGCTGGGGGGCAAGCATCCGCAGTACCAGCTGGCGATGACCGTCTGGGGCGTCACCCTGGAGGACGCCGGCGACCTGGCCGGGGCCGCCGCGCGGCTGGGCGAGGCGCTGGCGCTGCGCGAGCAGGCCCTGCCGCCGGATGCGCACCAGGTGGTCGATACCGCCTGGTCGCTGGCGCGGGTGCTGCGCGCCGCCGGCCGGGCGGCCGAGGCGGACGCGTTGCACGCGCGGCTGGTGGCGCCGCTGCTGGCGGCCGATCCGGCGACGCTGGATCCGCGCCAACGCGTCCTGCGCGAGCATATCGAGGAGGCGATCGCCGAGGGCGAGGGGCCGCGGGCGGCGGCCGTCGCCGGCCGGCACTGACGCGCGCTCACTCGCCGGGCTTGGCCGCCTCCACCGGCGAGCCCGTGGCCGCGCGCCGCTGGAGCATGGTTTCGCGGTGGGCGATGTAGCCGTTGGCGCCGAGCACGATCGCCGCGCCAGCCAGGGTCCAGATGTCGACGGTCTCGCCGAACAGCCACCAGCCAAAGCCGACCAGCACCGGCAACTGCACGAAGCTGATCGGCTGCAGGGCCGAGACTTCGCCCAGCGCCAGTGCACGCGTCCATAGCAGCTGGCCGAAGGTGCCCATCACCCCGGTCGCGGCCAGCCACAGCCAGGCCGTCGGCGACGGCCAGACCCACTGCAGCAGTGCCGGGACCAGCGACATCGGCACCCAGAACACGTAGGTGTAGAACACCACGGTGTCGGCCGGGTCGAAGCGCGAGAGCTGCTTGATCTGGATCGCTACCAGTGCCGCGAACAGCGCGCCCAGCAGCGCCACGACCATGCCCGGGGTGAACCCGGTGCCCGGGCGCAGGATCACCAGCACGCCCACGAAGCCGGCCGCGACCGCGGCCCAGCGGCGGATGCGCACCCGCTCGCCCAGCCACAGCGCCGCCCCGATGGTGACGAACAGCGGCGTGGCGTAGGACAGTGAGATCGCCTGCGCCAGCGGCAGGTGGCCCACCGCCCAGAACCCGCACAGCATCGCCGCCAGGCCGATCGCGGTGCGCGCCAGGTACAGGCCGACGTGGCGGGTGCGCGGCAGGCCGGTGCCCCGGCGCAGGATGAAGGGCATCAGGACGATGAGCCCGAACAGGTTGCGGAAGAACGCGATCTCGGTGGTGGGCACCGTGGCGGTCGCGTAGCGGATGGCCAGCGCCATCATCGCGAATGACAGGGTGCTGCCGAGCATCAGCAGCGCGGCGCGGCCGTAGCTGGTGGCCGGTCGGCGGGGCAGGGACAGGTTCACCAGCGCGCACCGACGATGCGTGGCTCGGGCTCGAGCGCCACCCCGAAGCGCTCCTCCACCGAGCCGGCGATCCGCCGCGCCAGCGCCAGCAGCTGCGCGCCGCTGGCGCTGCCGTGGTTGACCAGCACCAGCGCATGCCGCTCCGAGACCCCGGCATCGCCGTCGCGGTGGCCCTTCCAGCCGCAGGCGTCGATCAGCCACGCCGCCGACAGTTTGCGGCTGCCGGCATCGGCACCGGGGAACAGCGGCAGCCCGGGGTGGCGCCCGGCCAGTGCCTGGGCCTGGGCCAGCGGCAGCACCGGGTTCTTGAAGAAGCTGCCGGCGTTGCCGATCGTCGCCGGGTCGGGCAGCTTGCTCCGCCGCAGCGCGCAGACCGCGTCGAACACCTGCATGGGGCTCGGATCGGAGATGCCGGCGGCCGCCAGCGCCTCGCGCACGCCGGCATAGCCGGTGCGCGGCGCGGCGTCGCGCGGCAGCGAGAACTCGACCGCGGTGACGATCCAGCCCTGGCCGTCGCGCTTGAACACGCTGTCGCGATAGCCGAAGCCGCATTCGGCCGGGCCGAGCCGGCGCATGCCCGCGCCGGGCACGAACGCCTCGACCGCATGCACGAACTCGCCGACCTCCACCCCGTAGGCGCCGATGTTCTGGATCGGCGCCGCGCCCACGGTCCCGGGGATCAGGGCCAGGTTCTCCAGGCCGCACAGCCCGTGTTCGAGGGTCCAGCGCACCAGTGCATGCCACTGCGCGCCGCCCTCGGCGCGCACCACCGCGCGGTCGCCCGCGTCGCCCACGATGGCGATGCCGCGCGCCTGCAGCGACAGCACCGGGCCGGGCGCGTCGCCCGCGAACAGCAGGTTGCTGCCGCCGCCCAGCACCAGCGGTGCTGCGCCGCCGGCGTGCCCGAGCGCAGCGTCCAGCGCGTCCAGGCGCATGACCTCGATCAGCAGCGGCGCCCGCGCCGGCACCCGGAAGGTGTTGCGGGCACCGAGGTCGGCGTCGCGGACCAGGCGCAGGCCTGCACTCATGCCGCGCTCACAGCACCGGCACGTTGCCGCGGCTCGGTGCTTCCTTGCGCCGGCGGATGGCTTCCACGCACTCCCCGATCAGGGCCGGCCCGCGGTAGACCAGGCCGGTGTAGACCTGCACCAGCGACGCGCCCGCGGCCACCTTCTTGACCGCGTCGGCGCCCGACAGGATCCCGCCCACGCCCACCAGCGGGATCGACTCGGGCATCCGCGTGCGCAGCATGCGCAGCACCGCGGTGGACTTGTTCATCAGCGGCTCGCCGGACAGGCCGCCGGTCTCGCGCGAGAGCGGGTCGTCCTGGACCGCGATGCGCGAGACCGTGGTATTGGTGGCGATGACCCCGTCCACCTGCAGGTCCGACAACACCCGCGCGGCGGCGTGCACGTCGTCGTCCGACAGGTCGGGCGCGATCTTGACCAGCATCGGCACCCGCTTGCCGTGCCTGGCGGCGAGCCGCTCCTGGGCGTCGCGCAGGGCGCCGACAAGGCGGCGCAGCGCCTGCTCCTCCTGCAGTTCGCGCAGCCCGGCGGTGTTGGGCGAGGAGATGTTGACCGTGACGTAGTCGGCCAGTGGATACACCCGCTCCAGGCAGAGCAGGTAATCGTCGATCGCCGATTCGTTGGGGGTGTCCTTGTTGCGGCCGATGTTGATGCCGAGCGGACCGGTGCGGTGGCGGGCCCGTTCGACGTTGCCCACCAGCGCGTCGATGCCCTCGTTATTGAACCCCAGGCGGTTGATCAGCGCGCGGTAGCGCGGCAGGCGGAACAGGCGCGGGGCCGGGTTGCCTGGCTGCGGCCGCGGCGTGACCGTGCCGATCTCGACGAAGCCGAAGCCCAGCCCGAACAGCGCGTCGACGTGGGCGCCGTTCTTGTCCAGGCCCGCGGCCAGGCCCACCGGGTTGGGGAAGTCGAGACCGAGCGCGCGGGTGGGGAAGGGCCGCGGCGGGGCGCCGAGCAGCCGGCCCAGGCCCAGGCCATGCACGCAATCGAGCGCGCGCAGGCCGGTCCGGTGGGCGCGCTCGGCTTCCAGGCCGAACAGCAGCGGGCGCAGCAGGCCGTACATCTCAGCCGTTGATCCCCAGCCAGACCAGCCCGCCGAGCACGAAGAACACGAAGGCCAGGCCGAGCACGGTCAGGATCAGCATCGAATAGCCCAGGATCAGTCCGGCCAGGGCCAGGCCGCCCCCCTCGAGGCGCTCCGGGCTGCGCCCGATTTCGCCCCGCGCGAGATGGCCGGTGACGATGGCCACGATGCTTCCCAGCCAGGGCAACACGCTCCAGCCGAGGATGCCGGAGACCAGGCTCACGATGGCCAGGGGACTGGTCTGGCGGGGGGGCGTGCTCATCGATGCAACTCCGTACGTTGGAAGCGCGGGGACGGCGACCGGGTCATGCCGGCGCGAGGGGCAGGCGGCCGTCGCGCAGGGCGTCGGCCCAGGCGTCGAAACCGCGGCCGCGCGCCCGTTCGACGGCCGCGGCGTGGTTGTATTCGACCGCGATCAGTTCCGCCCCCCAGGTGCCGCTGTCGCGGTGCAGCATCGCATATCGCGCCGCGGGAGTCCCGCTCTGCATGACGTGCGGGTAGGGATGGCTGCCGCGGAAGGCCGGCAGGCCGACGCTCCCCGGATTCACGCACAGCCGGCCATCGTCCAGGCGCAGGGCGCGCGGCACGTGGGTATGCCCGCACAGCACCAGCCTGGCGTCGATTCCGGCGAGCACCGGCGCGACTTCGGCGGTCAGGGACGGGCGCGGGCCATCGGGCTCCACCCGCTCGAGCAGGTAGTCGATGTCGCTCCGCGGCGAGCCGTGCACCAGCAGCACCTCGCCCTCGAAACGGGCCTGCGCGGGCAGCGCCGCGATCCAGTCCAGCTGCCCGGGCGACAGCGCATCCCGGGCCACCCGGTCGGACTCGCGCATCCGGCCGGGGTCGTCCAGCAGCTGCCGCTCGTGGTTGCCGCGGATGGTCAGCGCCGGGACCGTCATCAGCAGTTCGACGGTCTCGGCCGGCCACAGCGGGCCGGAGGCCACGTCGCCCAGGTTGAGCAGGGCGTCGCAGCCGCGGGCACGGATGTCCGCCAGCACCGCCTCCAGCGCCGGGAGGTTGCCGTGGACGTCCGAGATCGCGGCGATGCGCACGGCCCGCCCGCGGCCTCAGAGTTCGAACACGATGCCCTGTGCGAGCGGCAGGGCGTCGGAGTAGTTGATGGTGTTGGTCTGGCGCCGCATGTACGCCTTCCACGCGTCCGAGCCCGATTCGCGGCCGCCGCCGGTCTCCTTCTCGCCCCCGAACGCACCGCCGATCTCGGCCCCCGAGGTGCCGATGTTGACGTTGGCGATGCCGCAGTCCGAACCGGCCGCCGACAGGAACGCCTCCGCGGCCTTGAGGTTGGTGGTGAAGATCGCCGACGACAGCCCCTGCGGCACGTCGTTCTGCATCGCGATCGCGTCCTCGAGCCGCTCGTACTTCATCACATACAGGATCGGGGCGAAGGTCTCGGTCTGCACCACCTCGGCGTCGTTGGACAGGCCGGTGATGATGGTCGGCAGCACGAAGAAGCCCTTGCGGTCGGTCAGCGCGCGGCCGCCGCTCTCGACCGTGCCACCCAGCGCCTTCGCCTTCTCGATCGCCGCCAGGTAGGCCTCCACCGCCGACCGGCTGTTGAGCGGGCCCATCAGGTTGGCCGGGTCGGTCGGGTCGCCGATCTTCTTCTCCACCTGTGCGTAGGCCGCCTTGAGCCGCGCCAGCACGTCCTCGTAGATCGACTCGTGCACGATCAGCCGTCGGGTGGTGGTGCAGCGCTGGCCGGCGGTGCCCACCGCGCCGAACACGATCGCCGGGATCGCCAGCTTCAGGTCCGCGCTCGGGTCGACGATGATCGCGTTGTTGCCGCCCAGTTCCAGCAGCGAGCGGCCCATGCGCCGGGCCACGCGTTCGCCGACCACCCGGCCGACCTTCGTCGAGCCGGTGAAGCTGATCATCGCCACCCGCCTGTCGTCGACCATCCGCTGCGCCAGTGCGTTGTCGGTGTCGTTGAACATGAAGAAGATGTCCGGGAAGCCGCCCGCGCGCAGCGCCTGGTTGCAGATCTTCATCGAGGCGATCGCCGACAGCGGGGTCTTGCCCGACGGCTTCCAGATCGAGATGTCGCCGCACACCGCGGCCACGAACGAATTCCACGCCCACACCGCGACCGGGAAGTTGAACGCCGAGATGATCCCGACGATGCCCAGCGGGTGCCACTGCTCGTACATGCGGTGGCCCGGGCGCTCGGAATGCATGGTCAGGCCGTAGAGCTGGCGCGAGAGGCCGACGGCGAACTCGCCGATGTCGATCATCTCCTGCACCTCGCCGTCGCCCTCGGGCTTGGACTTGCCCATCTCCAGCGCGACCAGCGAACCCAGCGCGTCCTTGTGCCGCCGCAGCGCCTCGGCGCACAGGCGCACGGCCTCGCCCCGGCGCGGCGCCGGGGTGGTGCGCCAGACCTTGAACGCGGCCTGGGCCCGCTCGACGATCGTCTCGTATTCGGCCTCGGAACTGGCGGCCACGCGGCCGAGCACTTCCTCGGTGGCCGGGTTCACCGGCTCGAGCACGCCGGCGCCGCCGCGGCCCCATTCGCCGTTGCCCAGGTAGGTGCCGGATTCCTCGGCCCCCAGGCCGAGCGCTGAGAGGACGGGGTGGGTCATTCGAAAGGCTCCTGTGCGCCGCGGCCGCGGGGCGGCGGGGGCGCGTGAAAAAAGGTGGCGCCCCCGGCGCGATTCGAACGCACGACCTTCCCCTTAGGAGGGGGACGCTCTATCCAGCTGAGCTACGGGGGCAGCAGTGGCCGGGATTTTCGCACGCGGGCACGGAAACCCCAACTCGATCCGCCGGGTGCGGGGCGCAGCCGCGCCGGGCCCCTCGTGAACCCTCCCTGACCCGGGACGGCCGATACGCGGGCCGCGACGCGCGGCGGCGGTGCGCCTGCACATCGCCGTCTCGCCCCGACCGCTAGCGTGCACGCATGACCAGACCACAACGCAGCATCCCGGCCCCCCGGGCCGACGACACCATCACCGCCCGGTTCCTTGCCTTCATCGACGATCCCGCCTTTCCCTGCGTCGGTTCCAAGGCCGCCCTGGCCCGCGGCGCCATCGAGGCGCACGGGTTCTCTCGCCTGGGCGATCGCGGCAACGATGCCAGGCTGCTGGACATCCTCGGCCGTTTTGGCGCGGCGATCGACGCCGAAGGGGGGCGGGCAGCACGGTGCGCTCGTGCGTGGCGCTGTTCGAGGGACCGTGCGACACCGACGAGCGGCGTTTCGAAGCGATGCTGTGGTCGCAGCTGCAGCGGCTGCACGAGCTGGACGTGCAGCGCGGCCAGCCATGGGCGGACGGCGTGAGCCGCGATCCGGACGACCCGCGCTTCAGCCTGAGCCTGGCCGGGCACCCGTATTTCGTGATCGGCCTGCACCCGGGGGCCTCGCGGATCGCCCGGCGCTTCGAGGCGCCGGCCCTGGTGTTCAACTCGCACCGGCAGTTCGACAGGCTGCGCGCGGACGGGCGCTACGCGAAGATGCAGGCGGCCACGCGGGCGCGCGACATGGCGCTCCAGGGCTCGCTCAACCCCAACCTCGCCGATTTCGGCACCGCGGCGGAGACCCGCCAGTACAGCGGGCGCGCGGTCGGGCCGGACTGGCGCTGCCCGTTCCACCCGAGGAGCCCGAAGTGAGTGCGCCGCCGGCCGATGCCGCGCCCGCGGTGGAGGAGGGGCGCATCGCCCCGTGCTCGGGGCATGCGCTGGAACTGGAGGCCGGCGATGAACTGGTGGTGATCGACCCGCTGGGCGAGCAGGTCAGCGACCTCACCGCGTTCGCGCGCGACGACACCGCCGAGTACCTGTCTTCGGGGCGCTCGATCGACTATGCCTCGAAGCTCTGGCTCAGCACCGGAGACGTGCTGTATTCCAACCGCAGCCGACCGATGCTGGCCATCGTCGAGGACACCTGCGGCCGCCATGACTTCACCCTGACGCCGTGCTCGAAGGAGATGTTCGAGAAGCTCTACGGCGAGCAGCCGGGGCGCCCGGGCTGCGAGGGCAACCTGGCCAGTGCGCTGGCGCCGTGGGGCATCGGCCGCGACCGGATCCCGGTGGCCTTCAACATCTTCATGCGGGTGGAGTTCGACCCGGCCAGCGGCCGGGTCTCGGTGCTGCCGCCGCTCAGCCGGGCCGGCGATTTCGTGCGCCTGCGCGCGGAAATGCCACTGGTGGTCGCGATGACCGCCTGTTCGGCCGGGCAGTCCAACAACTTCAGCTACAAGCCCATCGACTACCGCGTCGAGCGCCGCCGCGGCGCGCGCGGCGATCGCGACGCCGGCCGGGGGCTGAGGGTTCCCGACCGGCGCCGCGCTCGGCGTCACGGGGTGACGACGACCTTGCCGCGCATCAGCGCCGAGTGGCCGGGGAACGAGCAGAAGAAGGTGTAGTCGCCGCCGGCCTTGAGCCGGTTGCCGGGCATGCTCGCCGAGGCCGTTTCGCCACCGCCGATCATCTTGGTCGCGCCGAGCACGCGCGCGTCACCGGCGGGCACGTAGCCCGCGGCCGCACCGGCCTTGACCGCATCGCGCGCGAGCGCGTCGGCCTCGGCGGTCGCGGCGACCACGATGTTGTGGCCCATCGCCGCCACCGGCAACTTGCCGGTGTGCTCCAGTTCCAGGGTGATGGTCTTGCAGGCCGCCGAGACGGTGACTTCCTTCTGGTCGAACTGCATGTTGTCGCCCGCCTTGAGCTTGATCGCGCAGTTGGGAGCGGCCTGCGCCGCGCCGGCAGCGCCGACCAGGGCCAGGGCGAGGAACGTCTTGCGGATGTTCATGGTGGTCTCCGTGGGGCTTGGTTGGTGTCGTTGTGGCCATGATCGCGCATCGCGCGCGGGCGCGCCTTGACCTGGATCAGTCCCTCCGTGCCGCGTAGGGCGCCGGCGTTCACGGCAGCGGCCGGCAGCCCAGCGCCGCGAGCGCGTCGTGCAGCGCCGGCACCCGCATCAGCCACGGCGCCGCGATCGTGAGCAGGCCGGCCGCGAGCACCAGCGCCGCGGCCGCCGTGCGCAGGCCGGGGCGCTGCAGCCACAGGCCCATGCGCTGCCCGGACCAGGTCAGCGGCAGCATCACCGGCAGCGTGCCCAGGCCGAAGGCGAGCATGGTCAGCGCGCTGTTGCGCGGGTGCGCCTGCAGCCAGGCCACCGTCAGCAGGCTGTAGCTCAGGCCGCACGGCAGCCAGCCCCAGAGCGCACCGATGCCCAGGCGCCGAGGCAGGGTGTCGGCCGGCAGCAGGCGCTGCTGCAACGGTCGCAGCCGCAGCCAGGCCCGTTGGCCCGGCTGCGACAGGAGCCGGGGCAGGGCGCGCACTCCCAGCAGCCGCAGCGCCACCACCACCAGCGCCAGGCCGGCCAGCGCGCGCAGCGACAGACCGATCCAGGGGTCGCGCAGCAGGCCGACCAGACCGTGGCCGAACGCGCCGACCACCAGCCCGGCCAGCACGTAGCCGCCGATCCGGCCCAGGTTGAGCTGCAGCGCGCCGCTCCAGCCGCCGCCCGGCGCGGTCGCCGACAGCCCGGTGGCAATGCCGCCGCACATCGCCACGCAATGCAGGCCGCCGAGCAGTCCGGCGGTCAGCGCGCCGAGCAGCACCAGCCAGTCAATCGGCATCGCGCGATCGGTCCTCTTCGGGGGCAGCCGGCGCGGCGTCGCGTGGCGGCGCCGGCCGGTCGTCGTCGGTGAGGATGTCGAGCGCCGGCGTGTCCAGGTCGTCGAACTGGCCGCGGCGCACCGCCCACACGAAGGCCCAGATCGCGAGCGCGAGCAGCACCAGGCTGATCGGCACCAGCAGCAGCAGGATCCTCACGACGTCCTCCGTGCCAGCCGCAGCGCATTGAGGGTGACCGCCAGCGACGAGCCGGCCATGCCGATGGCGGCGATCAGCGGCGTGACCACGCCCGCGGCCGCCAGCGGCACCGCGAGGATGTTGTAGCCCAGCGCCCAGGCGAAGTTCTGGCGGATGATCCGGCGCGAGCGGCGCGCCAGGCGCACCGCGGCCGGGATCCGCAGCAGGGTCGGGCCGGTCATCACCAGGTCGGCCGCGCGCTGGGCCAGGGCGGCGCCGCGGTCCATCGCCAGCGAAACGTCTGCGCCGGCCAGCACGGGCGCGTCGTTGAGGCCGTCGCCGACCATGGCCACGATCCGTCCCTGCGCCTGCAGGCCGCGCACCACCGCGAGCTTGTCCTCGGGCCGCTGGCGCGCGTGGACGTCGGCGATGTCCAGCGCGTCCGCCGCCGCCTGCACGGGGCCGGCCGCGTCGCCGCTGCACAGGTGCAGCCGCAGGCCGAGCGCACGCAGGTCGCGCACCGCGTCCGCGGCATCCGGGCGCAGGGTCTCGCGCAGCACGAAGCGCGCCACCGGCCTGCGCCCGTCGCCGAGCCAGATCGCGCCGTCGTCCACGTCGCCGCCGGCGAACGCGGCCTGGCCCAGGCGCCAATGCCGGCCCTGCACTGTGCCCTCCACGCCATTGCCCGGCACGGTGCGCATGTCGGCGACGGCGAGCCCGGTGTCGGCGTGGGCGAAAGCGGCGGCGAAGGGGTGGCCGGCATCGCGCTCGAGCGCGGCGGCGATTGCCAGCGCGGCGTCCGGGTCGAAACCTTCGACGGCCTCGACCGTCGCCAGCACCGGGCACTCGTCGCTCAGGGTGCCGGTCTTGTCGAAGACCAGGTCGGTGGCCTTGGCCAGGGTGTCGAGCGCGTCCGCGCGCGTGGCCAGCACGCCGAGGCGGGCGAGCGCGCCGTGCGCCGCGGCCAGCGCGGTCGGCACCGCCAGCGACAGGGCGCAGGGGCAGCTGATCACCAGAAGCGCCAGGGTCACCTCGAACGCGCGCGAGGGGTCGTGGACGCGCCAGCCCAGGTAGACCAGCGCGGCCACGCACAGCAGCCCGACGACGAAGCGGCTGCCGATGCGGTCGGCCAGCCGCGCCAGCCGCGGGCGGTGTGCCTGCGCCTCTTCCACCAGCCGCGTGAGCTGCGACAGGCGGGTCTGCGGGCCGGTGCAGGTGACCCGCACCCGCGCCGGCGCCTCGCGGTTCACGGTGCCGGCATAGACCGTGTCGCCGGGGTCGCGGCGCACCGCGCCCGGCTCGCCGGTGAGCAGCGATTCCTCGAGCCAGGCCGGCCCGTCGAGCAGCATCCCGTCCGCCGGCACCGGTTCGCCTGCCGCCACGCAGGCCACGTCGCCCACGCGCAGTTCCGCCAGCGGCACCGACTCGCGCCCGCCGTCGGCCGTCTCGCGGGTGGCGAACGCCGGCCGGGCGCGGGCCAGCGCGTCCACCTGCGCGCTGGCTACGTTGCGCGCGCGCTGCTCGAGCATGCGCGCGGCCAGCAGCAGGAACACGAACATCACCGCGGCGTCGTACCAGACGTGCTGGCCGCCGCGGATGGTCTCGAACACGCTGGCGAAATAGGCCAGCAGGGTGGAGGTGGCGATCAGCGTGTCCATACCCACGTGGCGCGCGCGCAGTTCGCGCCACATGCCCGACAGGAACGGCCAGCCCGAATAGAACACCACCGGCGTGGACAGCAGGAAGGTCAGCCAGCGGAAGAAGTCGCGCGTGGCCGCCGGCATGGTGTTGTTGAAGTCCAGGTACAGCGCCTCGGCCATCATCATGGCCTGGAACATGCCGATGCCGGCGATGCCAAGCCGCAGCAGCCAGCGGTTGCGCTCGGCGGTGCGGGCGCGCTCGCGGGCGTCGCCGGTGGCCAGGTAGGGGCGGTAGCCCAGCGCGGCCAGGCGGTGCAGCACCGCCGAGAGCGGGGTGCGTGCCGGGTCCCAGTCGATGCGCAGGCGCCCGGTGACGGCGTTGGCGGTGACCTCGCGCACCCCCGGCTCGCGCGCCAGCGCCTTCTGGATCAGCCAGGCGCAGGCGGCGCAGCGCATGCCGTCGGTGAGCAGGGTGATGCGGCGGCCGCCGGCGATCGCGTGCGCGTGCTCGCGCAGCAGGTCCTCGCGGTCCCACACCGACAGGTCGGGCAGATCCTCGCCCACCCGACCCGCGGTCGCCGTGCGCAGGCGGTAGTAGTCGCCCAGGTCGGCCTCGCGGATCCACTGGGCCGCGGCCAGGCAACCGTCGCAGCAGTAGGGGGCACCGTCGGCGTCGAGCACCCGTTGGGCCTCGGCGCGGGCGGTGGGTTCGCCGCAGTGGGTGCAGGCGGGCGCCGCGGTGGCCGGCCCGGGCGCCGTGGCGTCGAATCCCATGTCCGCGGTGCGGGTGTTCATCGCCGCGGCCCGGCCCGCGCGTTCACGGCGCCAGCGACGGCGCCAGGCGTACCGCGCGCTGTCCGCGGGGCAGGCGGCCCTGCAGCCGCCACGCGCCGTCGCTGGCGGCCAGCTGCACCACCCAGTCGTGGTCGTGGTCGACTTCGCGGCCGGCGCTCCAGCCGGTGGCGTCGGGCGCCAGCTCGACGTCCACGTCCTCGGCCTGGCGGCTGGGATGCTGCAGCACCAGGCGCACGGAGGCGTTGCGGTCGAAGTCGCCGGTGGCGGCGATCACCTGCAGCACGCCTTCGTCGGCGCGCAGCACTGCGCTCAGGCCGAGCTTGCGGGCCTGGGCGTCGGGGCCGAGGTCGGCGGTCTGGATCTGCGAGACCCGGCGCACGTCGTCGCGCACCACGTCGGCGCCGCCGCTGCGGGTGGCGACCACCACCAGGCCGACGCCCGCCACCACCGAGGCCAGCGGCAGGCCGATCACCAGCCACATGACCGGCATCTTCCACCAGGGCTTGCGTTCGCGATCGTCCATCACATGGGTCCGAAGAAGCTGCTCTCGACCACCTCGCGGCTGGCGCCGTCCTCGCTCTCGACCACGAAGCGGATGTCGTTGCGGCCGCTGGCGCCGTCCCTCGCCACCACCACCACCGGGACCGACACCACCGCGCCGGCGGCGACGGTCACCAGGTCGTCATTGTCGCGCAGTTCCAGCCCCGGCGCGCCCTCGATGGCGAGCCTGAACCGGCGCGGGTCGTCGGCCTTGTTCACCAGCTTCAGGGTGTAGGCGTTCTCGACCAGGCCGTCGGCGGTCTCGCGGTACAGCGCGTTGCGGTCGCGCAGCGCCTCCACGATCAGGTCCGAGCGGGTACCCACGCCCACTGCCCAGGCCACCATGAAGCCGGCCAGCAGCAGCCCGTACACCAGGATCCGCGGCCGCAGCACGCGGGTGGGCTTGCCGTCGATCGCGTTCTGGGTCGAGTAACGGATGAGCCCCTTCGGGTAGCCCATCTTGTCCATGACCTCGTTGCAGGCGTCGATGCACGCGCCGCAGGCGATGCACTCGTACTGCAGGCCGTTGCGGATGTCGATGCCGGTCGGGCAGACCTGCACGCAGATGGTGCAGTCGATGCAGTCGCCCAGCTCCTCGTAGCCGAACTTGGGCAGCGGCTGGACCTCGCCGCCCAGGTCGCCGTCCCAGGTGATCGTGCCCTTGGCGTGCGCGGCCTGGGTGGCCGCGGAAGGGTGCTTGCTCGCCCGGAACACGTAGTCGTAGGCGGTGCGCGGGTCGAGCAGGCCGCGGGCGCGCTCGAGCACGCTGGCCAGGCCGCGCTTGCGCGGGCCGCGCGGCTCGCCGCGCATCGGGTCGTAGGCGATGATCAGGGTGTTGCGGTCGAACATCGCGCTCTGGAAGCGCGCGTACGGGCACATGTACTTGCACACCTGCTCGCGCAGGAAGCCGGCGTTGCCCCAGGTGGCGAAGGCGTAGAACAGCACCCAGAATGTCTCCCAGCCGCCCCAGGACAGGGTGGACAGGCGCGCGCCCAGGTCGGTGATCGGGGTGAAGAAGCCCACGAACGTGAACCCGGTCCACAGCGCGAACGCGGCCCAGAGCAGGTGCTTGGCGCCCTTGCGCAGGATCTTTTCACCGGTCCACGGGCCGGCGTCGAGCTTCATCCGGTGCGGGCGGTCGCCCTCGGTCAGGCGCTCCATCCACAGGAACACCTCGGTCCAGACGGTCTGCGGGCAGGCGTAGCCGCAGAACAGGCGCCCGGCCAGCGCGGTGAAGAAGAACAGCGCCAGCGCGGCGATGATCAGCAGCAGGGCCAGGAACAGGAAATCCTGCGGCCAGAAGGTCAGGCCGAACACGTGGAACTTGCGCGCCGGCAGGTCGAACAGCACCGCCTGGCGGCCGTCCCAGCGCAGCCAGGGGAACAGGTAGAACATGCCCAGCAGCCACACCACCGCCGCCACGCGCAGGCGGCTGAGCGGGCCGGAGACGTCGCGCGGGTAGACCTTGCGCTCCTTGACGTACATCGAACCGCCGCCGTCGTCGACGACGTCGATGGGGATGTTGCGGCTCATCGCGCGGTTCCGGGACGGCGGCCGCGGCGCGCGGGCGGGCGCGGCCAGGGGGAAAACGGGATCATCGGCAGGTGGCTCCACCGGTTGGCAGTCACGGCGTGGCTGTGGCGGCGCGGACCCGGCCGCCCACCACAAGTATCGCGGCCGGAGGCGCGCAGCCAAAGCGACAGAATGTCCCAGGGGCGGCCCGGGACCGTCGCTGGCGCCGCGCCGCGGCGGGTTTCAGCCGGGGGGCAGGGGCCGGTTGAAGCGGCTCGCCGGGCGCAGGAGGATCCAGGTGAACAGGCTGGAGGCGGCGGTGGCCGCCCAGAACATGAAGAAACCGAACGTGTAGCCCAGCTCCCGGGTCAGCGGCAGCGACGGGAAGGTCATGTCGCGCAGCTCGATCGGGTCGATGAAGGCGAAGAAGACCATGGTGCACACGCCCGCGGAGAAGAAACTCGGCCACGCGATCGCACCGACCCGCTGCGCCATGGGGCGCGGCGGGTGGTCGAAGCGCGGCTGGGTGTAGTCGGTCATTGCCGTCCTGGTGGAGAGTCCGCCTGGCCGGAGTTTGACAAAGACCACACGTAGGCCGCCACCAGTCGCGAGCGGGTTTCGCCCAGAAGCTCCCGGTGGGCGGGCATCACGCCATGCCGTCCCTCGATGATCGTGGTGCGGATGCTGTCGAGGGTGTTAGGGTAGAGGGTTTCGCGGACCGTCAGGTCCGGCGCGCCGAGCTCCTGGTTGCCCTTGCCGTCGACGCCGTGGCAGGCCACGCACAGCCCGTCGAAGTACTTCTTGCCGCGGGCGGCCATGTAGTCGTTGCGCAGGGTGGCCTCGATGTCGTCCGAGCGCAGGGCGCGCACGTAGGCCGCGGTCTGGGTGATGGCGACGTCGCCGCCCATGCCCTCGAGCACGTTGCCCAGCGGCGGCATGATGCCCTCGCGCCCGTCGAGCACGGTCTCCAGGATGCGCTCGGGCGCGCCACCCCAGTTCCAGACGTCGTCGGTCAGGTTCGGGTAGCCGGGCGCGCCGGTCGCGGCCGAGCCGTGGCAGGCGGCGCAAGTGTTGGCGAAGATCGAACGGCCCAGCTCCATCGCCTGCGGGTCCTGCGCCAGCTGCTCCAGCGGCCGGCCGGCGTAGACGGCGAAAGTCTCCTCCAGCTGGCGGTCGCGCCGGGCCTTCTCGGCGTCGTGCTCGGCGGCCGAGGTCCAGCCGCTTAGGCCGGGGAAGTTGCCGAATCCCGGGTACCAGGCCAGGTAGCCGATGCTGAACGCGATGGTCAGGTAGAACATGTTGATCCACCAGCGCGGCAGCGGCTTGTTGTACTCGGTGATGTCGCCGTCCCAGACGTGGCTGGTCTCTTCCGGCGCCGGGTCGCCCGGGCGCCGGCGCGCGGTCCACCACAGCAGCCAGGCGCAGCCACCGATGTTGAGCACCACGAGGACGATGACGTACAGCGACCACGCATTGCTCATCGGGAGGACTCCTGGTCATCTTCCAGCGGCAGCCGGGCCGCCTGGTCGAAGTCGTGCTTGTGTTTCGGGCTCCAGGCCCAGATCCAGCCGCCGACGAAGGCCAGCAGCAGGACCGCGGTGACGATTCCGGAAATCATTGCGTTTCCCCCGCCCGCGGCGCGTTCCGCCCCAGGCCCTGCAGGTAGGCGACGATGGCGTCGAGTTCGCTCTTGCCCGCCACCGCCTCGGCGGCGCCGGCGATGTCCTCGTCGGAGTAGGGGTCGCCCAGGCGCTGCAGCGCGCGCATGCGGCGCTGGACGTCGGCCGCGTCGACCCGGTTCCTGGCCAGCCACGGGTAGGCCGGCATGTTCGACTCGGGCACCACGTCGCGCGGGTTGATCAGGTGGACCCGGTGCCAGTCGTCGGAGTAGCGGCCGCCGACGCGCGCCAGGTCGGGCCCGGTGCGCTTGGAGCCCCACTGGAACGGGCGGTCGTACACGGACTCCCCGGCCAGCGAGTAGTGGCCGTAGCGCTCGGTCTCGAAGCGCAGGGTGCGCACCATCTGCGAATGGCAGTTGTAGCAGCCCTCGCGCACGTACACGTCGCGCCCGGCCAGCTCCAGCGGCGGGTAGGGTTCGACCCCGGGCAGCGGCTCGATCGCCTCGGCCTGGTACATCAGCGGCACGATCTCGGCCAGGCCGCCGAAGGACACCACCACCGCGATCAGCACCGCCATCAGGCCGATGTTCTTCTCGACCTTCTCGTGGGCGTTGGAGTTGCCGCTCATGCCTGGGCTCCTGCGCGCGCCGCCGCCGGCGCCGTGCTGTGGGAAGGATCCGGCGGCAGCACCGGCTGGTCGGCCGCCACCGCGTTGGCGCTGCGGTAGGTCTTCCACACGTTGAGCGCCATCAGGAACATGCCCGCGAGCACCACCACGCCGCCCAGCAGCCGCACCAGGTAGTACGGATAGGTCGCGTTGAGCGCTTCGACGAAGCTGTAGGTCAGGGTGCCGTCGTCATTGGTGGCGCGCCACATCAGGCCCTGCATCACGCCGGCGATCCACATCGAGGCGATGTACAGCACCACGCCGATGGTGTGCATCCAGAAGTGCAGGTCCACCCACTTGGTCGAGTACATCTCGCGGATGCCGAGCATCCGCGGCATCAGCGAGTAGATCGCGCCGATCGAGATCATCGCCACCCAGCCCAGGGCGCCGGCGTGCACGTGGCCGATGGTCCAGTCGGTGTAGTGGGAGAGCGAATTGACCGTCTTGATCGACATCATCGGCCCCTCGAAGGTCGCGATCATGTAGAAGCTGATCGCCACGATGAGGAACTTCAGGATCGGGTCGGTGCGGAGTTTGTGCCACACGCCCGAGAGGGTCATGATGCCGTTGATCGCGCCGCCCCAGCTGGGCGCCAGCAGGATCAGCGAGAACACCATGCCCAGCGACTGCACCCAGTCGGGCAGGGCGGTGTACTGCAGGTGATGCGGGCCGGCCCACATGTAGACCGCGATCAGCGCCCAGAAGTGCACGATCGACAGCCGGTAGGAGTACACCGGGCGCCCGGCCTGCTTGGGCACGTAGTAGTACATCATCCCCAGGAAGCCGGCGGTGAGCAGGAAGCCGACCGCGTTGTGGCCGTACCACCACTGCACCATGGCATCGACCGCGCCGCTGTAGGCCGAGTAGGACTTGCCCAGGCTGGCCGGCATCGAGATGTTGTTGACGATGTGCAGCAGGGCGATGGCGATGATGTACGCGCCGTAGAACCAGTTGGCCACGTAGATGTGCTTGACCCTGCGCTTGGCGATCGTGCCGAAGAACAGCACCGCGTACGCCACCCACACCACGGCGATCAACAGGTCGATCGGCCACTCGAGCTCGGCGTATTCCTTGCTCTGGGTGATGCCCAGCGGCAGGGTGAACACCGCGGCGACGATCACCGCCTGCCAGCCCCAGAACACGAACGCAGCGAGCTTGTCGCTGAGCAGGCGCACGTGGCAGGTGCGCTGGACCACGTGCAGGCTGGTGGCGAACAGGGCGCAGCCGCCGAACGCGAAGATCACCGCGTTGGTGTGCAGCGGCCGCAGCCTGCCGTAGCTGAGCCACGGGATGCCCTGGGTGAGGTCGGGCCAGTACAGCTGGGCGGCGATCAGCACGCCCACTGCCATCCCGACGATCCCCCAGACCACGGTCATGACCGCGAACTGGCGGACCACCTTGTCGTTGTAAGTTTGTGCAGCGGCCTGTTGCATGGCGCGTCCTGGGAATGAACGGTCGAAGGGTAGGCTGGACGCGGCGGCCGGGCCTTGATCGCGATCAATGCGGTCCGGGGCGGGCCACCGGGGCCGGCCGCGTCCGGGCGCGCCAGCGGCCCGCGCCGGGGCGGCGGCGGGTCTCGGCGTGGTCGGGCCCACGCCTATTATCGCCGCCGCGGCTCCCGGCGGGCGCTGGACAAATTGCCCCACTGCCCGCGCCCGGGCTTGATCAGGGTCAAGGCGGGCCGGCGCGGCGCGGCCGACACTGCGGCGCATGCACACCACCCCCCCTACCGTCCAGCCCGAACCCACCTGGCGCTTCGATGCGGAGCTGCTGCGGCGCTACGACCGGCCGGGGCCGCGCTACACCTCGTACCCGACCGCCCCGCACTTCGCGGAAGGCTTCGGCGAGGAGGATTTCCGCGACATCGCCCGGCGCAGCAACGACGACCCGATCCCGCGCCAGCTCTCGCTGTACGTGCATGTCCCGTTCTGCCGCAGCCCCTGCTTCTACTGCGGCTGCAACCGGGTCATCACCCGCGACGAGTCGCGCGGCCGCACCTACCTGGACCGGCTGCTGCGCGAGATCGGGATGGTGGCACCGCTGTTCGACTGCGACCGCGAAGTGGTCCAGCTGCACCTGGGCGGGGGCACCCCGAATTTCCTGGCGCCGCGGTTGCTGGGCGAACTGGTGGCCGCGCTGGGTCGCCAGTTCAGCTTCAGCCACGCCCTGGACCGGGACTTCTCGGTCGAGCTCGATCCGCGCTTCGTCGCCCCGGACGACATCGAGGTCCTGTCGGCGATCGGCTTCAACCGCACCAGCCTGGGGGTGCAGGACTTCGACCCGCGGGTGCAGCAGGCGATCAACCGCGTCCAGGGGGTCGATGAGACGCTGACGATCATCGACGCCTGCCGCCGGTTCGGCATGCGCTCGGTCAACATCGACCTGATCTATGGGCTGCCGCTACAGACCCTCGAGGGCTTCGGGCGCACGCTCGACACCGTCATCGACGCCCGCCCGGACCGGCTGGCGATCTACGGCTATGCGCACATGCCGCGGCTGTTCAAGGCCCAGCGCCAGATCCGCGACGAGGACCTGCCCGATCCCGAAACCAGGCTGGCCCTGCTCGAACTGGCCGTGGAGCGGCTGGGGGACGCCGGCTACGAGTACATCGGCATGGACCACTTCGCCCTGCCGGGCGACGAACTGGCCCGGGCCCGCCGCGAGGGCGGCCTGCACCGCAACTTCATGGGCTACACCACCCACGCCCAGACCGACCTGGTGGGCCTGGGGGTGAGCGCGATCAGCCACGTGGGCGACAGCTACGTCCAGAACCACCGCGACCTGCCGGCCTGGGAAGCCGCGGTCGACCAGGGCCGGCTGCCGCTCTGGCGCGGCCTGGTGATGGGCACCGACGACGTGTTGCGGGCCGAGCTGATCCAGCGGCTGATGTGCCAGGGCGAGATCGACACCCGCCAGGTCGAGCGCGCCTGGGGGATCGATTTCGGCCGGTACTTCGCCGATGCCCTGGCCGCCCTGCGGCCGCTGCAGGAGGACGGGCTGGTGCAGTGCCCCCCCGGCAGGATCCGGGTGACCCCGCGCGGGCGCGCGCTGTTGCGTATCATTGCCATGTGCTTCGACCGGTACCTGGACCAACGGGGCGAGGGGGTGCGGTATTCCCGGACCATCTGACCTGCCATCGGCGATGGCGGCGGAGCGGCCTGCGTGGCTGATCACGATCTCCTGAAGGCGCCCCACGGCACCCCGATCGCCGACGACGGCGACGAGTTCACCTTCTGCAGCACCTGCGCCTTCTCGGCGGCCTGCCTCTCGGAGGGCTACGACAAGCGCCAGCTGCGCGACCTGCACGTGCTGGTCGAGCACGTGGGGCCGTTCCGCGAGGGCGACCACATCTTCCGCGAGGGCGACCCGTTCAACGCGATCGCCGCGGTGCGCGGCGGTACGGTCAAGACCTACGTGAACGACGCCAGCGGCCGCGAGCAGGTGCTGGGCTTCTTCCTGCCGGGCGAGGTGATCGGGCTCAACGCGATCGCCAGCGCCCGCTATCCGTGCAACGCGGTGGCGCTGGACACGGTGGTGCTGTGCCGGTTCTCGTTCCCGATGATGGCCACGCTCGCCAGCCGCATGCCCGGCCTGCAGCGGCACCTGTTCAACCTGCTCAGCCAGGACATCGGCAAGGCCTCGCTGCTGGCCGGCAACTACACCGCCGACGAGCGCCTGGC
>Ga0123333_10001796_pt1 | contig 22506 bp, 17 predicted proteins | sample BioC12SIPDNA_3_FD_89957 | JGI IMG/M metagenome (GOLD analysis project Ga0123333, IMG submission 89957) | Anaerobic biogas reactor microbial communites from Washington, USA - Biogas_R2_B C12 SIP DNA | ecosystem: Engineered > Bioreactor > Anaerobic > Unclassified | place: Washington, USA... | reverse complement strand
GACCATCGCCCAGCTCACCGACCGGCGCCCCGACCTGGACCGTCTCCCCTTCGACGACCCGGCGGTGTACCGGATGATCGCCCGGGCCGACACCATCGGCGTCTTTCAGGTGGAATCCCGCGCGCAGGCGCAGGTGCTGCCGCAGTTGAAACCCGTTTGCTTCAACGACCTGGTGGTCTCCATCTCGCTGATCCGGCCCGGGCCGCTGCAGGGGCAGATGGTGCACCCCTACCTCAGGCGTCGCCGGGGCGAGGAGCCGGTGAGCTGTTTCCATCCCCTGCTGGAGCCCGCCCTCGCGGAGACCCTGGGGGTGATCCTCTTTCAGGAGCAGGTGCTCAAGGTGGCGCGGGACCTGGCCGGTTTCACCGCCGGGCAGGGGGAGCAGTTGCGCCGCGCCCTGGGGGGCAAGGACGCCGCCGCCAAGATCGCGCGCTTTCGCGACGCCTTCCTCGCCGGGGCCGTGATCAAAGGCGTGCCCTCGGCCATCGCCGAGGAGGTCTTCACCAAGCTGGCGGCCTTTGGCGGCTACTCCTTCCCCAAGAGCCACGCCGCCGCCTTTGCCGTGCTGGTCTACCGCTCCGCCTGGCTCAAGCTCTATCACCCCGCCCCCTTCACTGCCGCCCTGCTCAACCACCAGCCCATGGGCTACTGGAGCCCGGCGGTGCTGGTCAATGATGCCAAGCGCCACGGCCTGGGCGTCTGGCCGCTGGACATCCGGCGCAGCGCGGGCAAATGCAGCGTGGAGAAGAACGGGATACGGCTGGGCCTGGAGTACGTCAGCGGCCTGGGCGAGGAGGGGAGCGCGCGCATCACCGAGGCGCGAGGGGAGCGCCCCTTCGCCGACCTGGCCGATTTCTGCCGCCGCACGCGCCTCCCCCGCCGCCTGGTGGAGGAGCTGATCCTGGCCGGGGGGATGGATAGATGGGGACGGGAGCGAAGACAGCTCCTCTGGGAGCTAGGCAAGCTGCGCTACCGCGAGGAGGAGCTGGACCTGCCGCTCCCCGACGAGGGGGTGGATCTGCCGCCCCTCTCGCGGGCCGAGGCGCTGGGCGCGGAATATGGCATCCTGGGGCTCTCCACCGGCGAGCATGTCATGGCCCTCTACCGCCCCTGGCTGCGGGAGCGGGGCCTCTTGAGCAGCACCGAGTTGGCGGAGTGCCCGGTGGGGCGGCGGGTCAGGGTCGCTGGGCTGGTGGTGGTGCATCAGGCGCCGCCCACGGCCAAGGGCCACCAGTTCCTCACCCTAGAGGACGAGTGGGGGCTGATCAACGTGATCGTGCGGCCGGACGTGGCCGAGCGGTACGGGCGGGAGTTGCGCGGCGGCCCGATCCTGTGGGCGGAGGGGACCGTGCAGCGGCGGGATGGGGTGACGAACCTGGTGGCGGAGGGGGCGGGGGCGGTGAAGAGCTTGAACGAGGAAAAAGAGAGATAGCACACAATCGAGTGTGCTATCTCCTCTCCCCCAACCAAGCCTGGGGCAAATGCCGCGTTTGTACCAGCTGGTGCTTTGTCAGATGGGACGCACCTGGCCTGTCTCATTTGCGAACGGGTTAGGCCCTGAGAGGGACGGGCCCCGGACCCGCTTGGCAGCTGGACGTTCCTGACTAGACTCCTAGCTGATAGTGCGATCTGCCCCCCGGGCTGAGCTCCGGTATCCGGCGCGGCTTGGGCCGGCTGACCTGCACACGCGACGCGGAGGTCGCCATGCCGATCACCATCGATCAGTGCCTATCCTTGGCCAACCTGACCGCCGCCTGGGAAGAGGTCGCGCAGGGCAAAGGCGCGGCAGGGATCGACCACGTCACCATCGCCCGCTGGCGGCGCCACTGGGAGGAGCGCCTGGTCAACCTCGCCCGGGATGTCCGCGCCAACACCTACCGCCCCGCCAGGCTCCGTCGCTTCAGCGTGCCCAAGCGCTCCGGCGGCTACCGCCACCTGACCATCCCCACCGTCACCGACCGCGTCTTGCAGCGCGCCGTGCTGCGCGTCGTGGACGACCTCTTTGACCAGCGCTTCCTGGCATGCAGTTGCGGCTACCGCCAGGGGCGTGGCCTGCGCGACGCGGCGCGCCTGATCCTCGACTATCGCGACCGCGGGTACCGCTGGGTGCTGGACGCCGACGTGGACGAGTGCTTTGACAGCCTGGACCACGCGCTGCTGATGGATTTCGTCCGCGAGGACCTGTCCGACCCCATCATCCTGCGGCTCGTCGAGCAGTGGCTTTTGGCGGGTCGGCTGAACCCCGACCTGCCGCGGGGCATACCCCTGGGCTGCGTCATCTCGCCTCTGTTGTGCAACATCTATCTCCACCGCCTCGACGAGGAGCTGATCTGGCTCGGCCACCTGCCTGTGCGCTATGCCGACGATTTCTGCGTCTTTTGCCGCACGCGGGAGGGAGCCGAGCGCGCCTGGCGCGACACCGCGGCGACGTTAGCGGCGCTGCACCTGCAGCTGGAGCCCAGCAAGACCCACATCACCCACTTTGATGAGGGCTTTGACTACCTGGGCATCCACTTTGAGGGCGACGCCTACAGCTTTATCGCCAACCGCAAGCACATCGAGATCGAGGGCGACTTTGACGACCGCGTCTTTTACGATTACGTGCCGGATGGGTACAGCTAACCCCGGAGGTGGCGCATGGCGACGATGTACGTCACGGAGCAGGGGGCGCGGGTGGAGAAGGAGTATCAGCGCCTGCTGGTGACCAAAGACGATGAGGTGCTGCTGCGCGCGCCCCTGAGCCGCGTATCGCACGTGGTGCTGGTGGGCAACGTCGGCGTGACGACGCCGGCGCTCTTGGCCCTGCTGGAAGCGGATGTGGGCTTGAGCCTGATCAGCCGCAGCGGGCAGCTGCGCGGCCGGCTGATGCCCCCCACGGGCAAGAACATTCCCCTGCGACAGCAGCAATACCAGCGCGCGCAAGACCCGGCCTTTTGCCTGGAGGTGGCGCGGGCCATCGTCATCGGCAAGGTCAGGAACCAGCGGACGCTGGCGCGGCGGATCGTCCTGGCGCATCCCAGCATCGGCACGTCAGGGATCGAGGCCATGGCCGCCGCGATCAGGAGTGCCGAGAGGTGCCAGGGGCTGGGTGGCCTGCGCGGCGCCGAGGGCCAGGCCGCCCGTGCCTATTTCGACATCCTGCGCCAGGCGCTGCCGGAGCCGTGGCGCGCGCCCAGGCGCCAGCGCCGGCCACCGCCGGACCCCATGAACGCGCTGCAGAGCCTGGGCTACACCCTGCTAACCCAGAACTTGATGGCGGCCTGCGAGGTGGTTGGGCTGGACCCGTATGATGGCTTTTTCCACGCCGACAAGTACGGCCGTCCTGCCCTGGCGCTGGACCTGGTGGAGGAGTTTCGCTCGGTCATCGTGGACTCGGTGCTGCTGACGGTGGCCAACAAGGGCATCCTGGGGGTGGACGACTTTGACCAGGCGGAGGGCCGGGCAAGCCTGACCCCTCGCGGGCTGAGGGTATTCCTGCAGCAATACAGCCACCGCCTCAATACGCGCGTCCAGCATCCCGCCGCGGGCCGGGCGCTCACCTATCAGCAGTGTTTCGAGGTGCAAGCCCGCGCGCTGGCCAAGGCGATCGGGGGGGAGAGCCCCTACTTGCCGCTCCGAACGAGGTAGCGTAGAATGGCCCATAAGCAATTCGTGGTGGTCACCTACGACATCAGCAACGACCGGCGCAGAACCCGCCTGCACAACCTCCTGCTCAGCTATGGCACGCCGGTGCAATACAGCGTCTTTGAGTGCCTGCTGGATGCGGAGGAGCTGGCCCGGATGAAGCGGGCTGTGACCAAGGCCATCCGCCCGCGGCTGGATCGGGTGCGCTATTACTATCTCTGCGAGAGCTGTCTGGCCAAGACCGAGGTGACCAGCGGACCAGAGGCGCTGCACGACCAAGAAACCATCGTCATATGAGCAATCGTTCGCCAAAACCTGCTTTTCGAGCATCTCTCAAACGCTTCGCACCCCCCGAGATGCTCGAAAAAAAGCGGGCCGTTTGAGCCTCGAAGCGTGGTGTCCCTCATGCTTGGTCGCTGCTCTGGCCCATTGCTGAGCGATAATGAGCAAGATAGCTCAATAGCGGAGCGACTAGCTGGCAAGCTGACCGTTAGGTCAGCGGACGGAGGAGAAAGAGAGGGCGGATGTCAGGAACCATGACCGCTGTCGAGCCGTTTTCGAGCATCCCCCGGGTTTTTCGCCGTGGCGAGATGCTCGAAAAGGGCCGAGAGGCCGAAAAACGGGCGTGGATGGGCGATTTTGCCCCACCAGAGGCCCGAAATGTCAGCTTGGAGGCCTTGTTGACAGATTTGTCAGGTTGTGATACAGTGACAATGTAGGTAGAGCCCTTCGGGGCGTTGAAACCGTAGTACCCTCCCATAGTGTGCTATTGGGCCTAACTGGGTGACAATGTAGGTAGAGCCCTTCGGGGCGTTGAAACCGAGCGCGCCGCCCCACAACTCTGGGTGGACGGTCCAGGTGACAATGTAGGTAGAGCCCTTCGGGGCGTTGAAACGTGATAGCGGCGGCGATCAAGGGAGCTGCTTCTTCAGGTGACAATGTAGGTAGAGCCCTTCGGGGCGTTGAAACACGGGCCTCCCGAAAATGGACGCGCCCTTGTCGTACACCCAGATGTGACAATGTAGGTAGAGCCCTTCGGGGCGTTGAAACTCCCCAAGCATCTCGTCAGACGTGGGCAGTTGCCCCGTCCCGCCGTGACAATGTAGGTAGAGCCCTTCGGGGCGTTGAAACGTGACGCAGCAAGCGCCATTGCCGGGACCGTTTCGCCCGCTCGGCCCTCTCGTGACAATGTAGGTAGAGCCCTTCGGGGCGTTGAAACTTCTTGACCTCTTCGGTGGGGGCGGGCGCGGCGGGCTCAGGTGACAATGTAGGTAGAGCCCTTCGGGGCGTTGAAACGTTGGCGCGGGCGTGGCCGTGATGACCTTCTCCTTCGTGACAATGTAGGTAGAGCCCTTCGGGGCGTTGAAACTCATCGCTGACTTGCCGATAGATCGTTAGGTCATCCGTGACAATGTAGGTAGAGCCCTTCGGGGCGTTGAAACGAAACAGCCCTCAGGTCTTCCAGGATCAGCATGTCTGGGTGACAATGTAGGTAGAGCCCTTCGGGGCGTTGAAACCAGCTCCCAGCCATCCCGAGCCGTGAAGCTCAAGATGGGTGACAATGTAGGTAGAGCCCTTCGGGGCGTTGAAACAAAAGTCCGGGCATCCACCAAGTAGACTTTCCCGGGTGACAATGTAGGTAGAGCCCTTCGGGGCGTTGAAACCCTTACGGGGTCGGAGTGAGAGGGGCCAATTGGCCCCAGTGTGACAATGTAGGTAGAGCCCTTCGGGGCGTTGAAACTCTACTGTCGGTCATCACAAAGGTGTCCATAGCGTCAAGGTGACAATGTAGGTAGAGCCCTTCGGGGCGTTGAAACTTTTTCAGCTACTGTATACTAGTATCGCACACCTCCTGTGACAATGTAGGTAGAGCCCTTCGGGGCGTTGAAACCTGTTTTGCACATTGACACACACATCACCAGCGTCATTCAGTGACAATGTAGGTAGAGCCCTTCGGGGCGTTGAAACCGCCCACACTGGGGGCAATAGTGCTTGAGGTTGGTATCCTGGTGACAATGTAGGTAGAGCCCTTCGGGGCGTTGAAACAGAATACATTCCTGTACAGATACGCATTATTGTCAAGTGACAATGTAGGTAGAGCCCTTCGGGGCGTTGAAACCTTTGTCACCGCGGGGGTAGATTCCTGCACCAGCTGGACAACGTCCGGGTGACAATGTAGGTAGAGCCCTTCGGGGCGTTGAAACGTAATCCTCCCCTTTGGCCGAGGCGATCCCCTTCCTGAGTGACAATGTAGGTAGAGCCCTTCGGGGCGTTGAAACAAGTCAACGGTGACGCCGACGGGCAGCTTGGCGGTGTAGTGACAATGTAGGTAGAGCCCTTCGGGGCGTTGAAACGTCCCTTCCTTTCTCTTTCTGAGACTTCTCGCTCATTTGTGACAATGTAGGTAGAGCCCTTCGGGGCGTTGAAACGTTGTTGAGCCTCTCGATCAGAGTTCCTCCTCCATCAGTGACAATGTAGGTAGAGCCCTTCGGGGCGTTGAAACCTGGCTTGAACGCAGCGAGATGCCTGACGTTCTTTAAAGTGACAATGTAGGTAGAGCCCTTCGGGGCGTTGAAACCGGTGGCACCCCAAGGGGGCGACGATCCACGCGTCTTGTGACAATGTAGGTAGAGCCCTTCGGGGCGTTGAAACGTTGATTCGCCGTTAAACGACGCGCCCTTCATGGCGGCCTTGAGTGACAATGTAGGTAGAGCCCTTCGGGGCGTTGAAACTATGCGCCGGTATGATGACCGTATTGACCCGGTCGAATGGTGACAATGTAGGTAGAGCCCTTCGGGGCGTTGAAACGAACATTAACATTGTGCACCTCCTAGGTGCGGTTGTTGTGACAATGTAGGTAGAGCCCTTCGGGGCGTTGAAACGAAACTTGGGCCACTTCTCTGGCGCCGGATTCTGGAACTTGTGACAATGTAGGTAGAGCCCTTCGGGGCGTTGAAACGCACCTTCGCCCGTGTCGTACAGGGGATACCATCCTCCGTGACAATGTAGGTAGAGCCCTTCGGGGCGTTGAAACGGGTGGGAGGATCCTCCGGAAGGTAGTCAGACTCCGGGTGACAATGTAGGTAGAGCCCTTCGGGGCGTTGAAACACACGACGCTCAGCCATACAGGCATGGATTGTGCACAAGTGACAATGTAGGTAGAGCCCTTCGGGGCGTTGAAACGCTGTCCGTCAAAGACAACGCTCGTGAACCCCTCGGGTGACAATGTAGGTAGAGCCCTTCGGGGCGTTGAAACCATCCACGATGACGATGCTGTCACCGTGGCTCCGCATGGTGACAATGTAGGTAGAGCCCTTCGGGGTGTTGAGGCGAGTAGCTTTTGACTACCCCGTCGCCGAAATCGACCGTGGTAGCAGGGTGGGTAGAGCCCTTCGGGGCGTCCGGGCGCAGACGCTAAAGTCCCAGCAAGGCCTTTAGCGTCTCGCTTTGCCCGGGGTTTGACATCCTCTCCGCTCGCGGCTATAGTGGGGCCATCCGATCGCCGCGCGGAGGGGAGCCATGCCGGAGCACGCCTTGATCGCCACGCTGGGGGCGCAGCCGCAGGTGGTGACGCTGACCCTCGATCTGCTGCGCGCCGCGGGTTATACGGTGTCCCGCGTGGTGGCCATCCACACGCAAGAGGAGGAGGTCCTCGCCTCCCGTGGCCTGCTGGAGGCCCAACTGGCCGAGATGGGCGAGCGCTTCGAGTTCCGCCTGGTGCGCGACGAGGGGCAGCCGGTGGCGCGGGTGCTCCGCGAATCCGAGGTGGCGGCGCTGGCCAGCGCCCTCTCCCGCGCGATCCTCGACGTCAAGGCGCTGGGGCTGGGGGTGCACCTCAGCGTCTCCGGCGGGAGCAAGATCATGGCCGCCGAGGCGGTGGTGGCGGCGCAGTGGCTCTTTGGCGAGGGCGACCGCGTCTGGCACATGCACTCGCCCGGCTGGCGGCGCGGCGGTCGGCGCCGCTGGCGCGTGACCCCCACCTCGCACGATGTGCTCATCCCCGTGCCCCTGCTGCGCTGGGGCAATATCGCCCCCATGCTCCCTCAGGCCGGCCCCTCCGGCGCCGGGCTGACCTCGGCGCAGGCCGGCGACCTGCAGCGCAAGGCCGAGTTCGTGCAGCGCAACCTGACGGCCAAGGAGCGCGAGGTGCTCGAGCTCGCCGCCCAGGGGCTGGACGCCGCCGCCATCGGCCGCCTGCTGAACAAGAGCCCCAAGACGGTGACCAACCAACTCGACAAGATCTATGACAAGTGCAACGCTTGGGAGGGTCTGCCGGAGCACGCCCGCCCCATGCGGCATGTGACCCTGGTGGCCGTCTTTGGCCCCCTCTATCGCCCCTGACCCTCCTCGCATCGCCGCCCCGTGGCGTTTGGGCGCGATTTCCCACGCGCTTGGGCCTCCTCGCCCATGACAGCGCCCCTGCCTCTCGCTACACTGGACAGTGACCGGCCAGGGCCAGGGAGCGGATCCCTGGACGCGGCCGGCCAGCGAGAAGCAGAGGAGGCTACCAATGAACGGTCAAGCGAAACGCAGGTTTGTCTCGTTGGTCTTGTTGATGGTGGTGCTATTGGCCACGCTGCCGGCGGGCCCGGCGGGGGCGGATGCGGAGATCGAGTACGCCGCCTGCCAATGCACCGGCTACGCCTGGTCGCGGCGCCCGGACCTGCCCAGCAGCGGGCTGGGCGATGCCTACCGGTGGAACGATAGCGCTGTGCTGAACCAGGATGGGCGCCGCTATAGCGTGGGCGACCTGCCCAGCCGCAACGCTGTCGTCGTCTTTGAGCCGGGGGAGCAGAGTGCGCACGCCACCCTGGGCCATGTGGCCTATGTGGAGTACGCCGAGTCCGAGAGCAGTTACTATCTTAGCGAGAAGAACTGGTACCCGGGCGACCCGTGCCGCATCCACTACCGCAGCGCCAGCGTCAACTCGGGCCAGGTCTCCTTCATCTATCAGCGCATCGGGATCGGCGAGACGCGCGAGGGCGCCATCGACCGGCCGTCTACCCGCGACCGCTACGGCTTTTGGGGCAACGTCGGGGACGTGGTCACCATCCGGCTGAGCAAGCGGGGCGAGTTCGATCCCTACCTGCATCTCCGCGCGCCCGGTGGCAACGTGGTAGCCTACAACGACGATGGCGGCGGCGACCTGAACAGCCTGATCCTCAACTATCGGCTGACCCAGACCGGCGGCTACACCGTCGAGGCGGGCGGCTATTCCACCAGGACCGGCGGCTATCGCCTGGCGCTGGAGCGCGGCGGGCAGGCTCAGAGCCGCAATGGCAACCTGTCGCTGGGCAGCACGGTCTACGCCTCGTCCATGGAGCGGGCGGCGCTGATGCCGTTCTGGGCCATCGATGGGCGCATGACCAGCCGCTGGTCGTCCCGGCACGGCGGGAGCGGCGAGTGGATCTATGTGGATCTGGGCCAGGCCATGGAAGTGAACCGCGTCCGCGTCCGTTGGGAGACAGCCTACGCCAACCGCTACTGGATCGCCTACTGGAACCCATCGGCCAGCGGCTGGTACGGCTGGCAGATCAGCAGCGATGGCGGGATGGACGACCTCTGGCTGTCCACGCGCCGGTACCAGCACTGGCTGGTCCAGGAGATCAGTCGGCCAGGCTGGTGGGGCAATATCTCGATCTGGGAGTACGAGATCTATAGCCCCGGAGCGCAGCCCACGTCGGCTGGCCGCCAGCTGCTGCCCGGCCTGGGGAACCATCGGGCGGAGAGCGCGGCGGGCGCCGTCGAGCTTGGCGAATCGACGCCCCTGCCGGAGAGCGTGGTAAGGTCCTTTGCCACGCAGGCGGCCGCGCGGTACCCCGAGCTGCGGGCCGAGATGCTCAAGATGCTGGAGAAATAGCCAGCGTCCGCGGGGGAGGGGGGCGGCTTGCTCCCCTCCTCCGCCCAAGGCAGGCCAGGCTCGCCCAGCGAGGTCCCATGAGTGGCCTGGCCTGCCATTTGACACGCCGGGTATTCATGTTATAGTTGTTCCCAAGTTACATCCTCTACCAACCCAGCACCCGATGAGGCGACGCGCACATGAACACCGGCCCAGACCGCATCAATCGGCGCTTCGAGCGGTTCTTCGATCCACGGATTCCCCTTCTATTCCTCTTGGGTCTCGTGCTAACGGCGGTGCTGGGCAACGCGGTCTATGACTGGCTGCTGGACCTGGTCTCGACCCCCTGGCTGTTGGCGGTCCTTGCCCTGGTGGCGCTCGTCTTGCTGGTGCTTGCCTACGCGGCCATCGGGTGGCTGCGGGAGCGGCTGGGCGTGGGCGTCGTCATGTCCGACCGGCAGGTGGATCCCCGGCCCGGGCTGATCGTGCTGGTGAGCCAAGGCGCGCCGGAGACCACCTCGGCGGCGGCGGCCATCCGCTACCACTGCCGTGGCGAGCGCGACGAGCGCGCGGAGCCCACGCTGCGCTACCTCTGGCTGTTGGCCGGCGCGGCCACGGGCCTGGCGGAGGCAGAGACGCCGGAGAGCGCTGCTACCTCCATGGCCAACGCCGAGCGGCTGGCCGCGCAGCATCGCCCCCTATTGCGTCACGCCGAGCTTGTGAGCATCGGCGACATAGATGACCCGCAGCAGACCTTTGAGGCCGTCGAGGGGATCTATCGCGAGGCCAAAGTGCGCTTTGGCCTGCGGGAGCAGGAGATCATCGCCGATTTCACCGGCGGCACCAAGTCCATGACAGCGGGCATGGTATTGGCCTGCACGCCGCGCGAGCGCGACCTGCAATTCATGAAACCGCGGCGATACCTGCCCGATGGCCGGGCCGACCTGGAGGCGGGCTCGGAGCCGCGCTTCGTGGACGTGAGTTTTTCTCTTCGCGGCGGGGAGGATTAGGGCAAGGAGGCCAGGATGGGGCAATGGAGCGCCTATCAAACACAGCATCTGATACTTCTGGTCGGCTCGAATCCGCTGCCCAACTATGTGGCTGGCTTGCTGTTGGCCCAGCAAGGGGCGCGGGTGGCCCTGCTGCACTCTGAGGCGACCGCACAGGTCGCTGACCGGCTACGCGCGGGGCTTCTCCGGCGCCGCGACGATCTGCGCATCTCCCTGTATCAGAGCGATGAGACCGAAGGCTCGCGCATCGCGCGGGAGGTCGACGGCATCCTGCGCGGTGTCCCCCCTGACGCCTTCGTAGGGCTCAACTACACCGGCGGCACCAAGGCCATGGCGGTGCACGCCTATGGCGCTGTCCAGCGGGCCTTTCCCTCGGCGGTGTTCAGCTATCTGCGGGCCAGCGACGTCTCCATGCTGGTACACGCCCACGGCAGCGCGATCCAGGTTCTCCCCGTGGGCGACGATTGTCAGGTGCCCCTGAAGGAGCTGCTGAATCTACACAACTGGCCTATCGCCGAGATCCGCCGGGAGCCGATCCTGCCGGGGGTGCGGGCCAAGCTGATGGCCCTGAGCGAGGATGCCGTGGCGGAATGGCGCGCTTGGTGTAACCAGGCTCGCCGGGACGCGCAGGGCAAGGAGAAGCGCAAGGCCGACGAGTTAAAAGACACCCTCTTGCCCCAATCCGCGCGCCTGCGCGACGTCTTTTCGTCCCTGCCCCCGATCGAGAATCTGGGGGCATTCGCGGCTCTCCAGGGTGGCAGTGTGCACGAGGCGGCCAAGTGGCTGGAGGGGCCCTGGCTGGAGCATGAGGTGTTGCAGCGCATCCTCGACCTCGCGGGGGAATGCCACATCCACGATTGCGGCATGGGCATCAAGTCCACGCGGGGCCGTACCAACTTTGAGTTCGATGTGGCAGCCATGCGCGGCTACCAGTTGTTCGCCCTCTCCTGCACCACCTCCGCGGACAAGGGCCTTAGCAAGTCCAAGCTCCTGGAGATCTATGTGCGGGCGCGGCAGGTGGGCGGCGACGAGGCGCGCGTGGGGCTGATCTGCTGCTACGACAAGCCTGAGGAGCTGCAACAAGAGATCGCGGAGAGCTGGTTCACCGAGGGGCGGGTGTCGGTCTTTGGCCGCCGGCATCTGCCCGACCTGACCGCCTATCTTCGGGAGTGGTTCATGATGACGGATGGCCACTGAGTCAAGGAGGGATGAGATGAGGGAAATGGTCCTGACGGTCCTGGACACGACCGGTATCCAGGACTATGTCTTTGGCACCAACCAGCTGCGCCAGAACGTGGGCGCCTCCTATCTGGTGGACTGTGCCACGCGCCTGTGGGTGGCGGACGCCCTTAAAGGGCGGCACAACGTCACGGATTTGGACTGGCCGCACAAGATGTCGGGCGAGCGGATCGAGGATGGACGGCTGCAGGCCGAGGTGATCTATGCCGGGGGCGGCAACGCGGTGATCCTGTTCGCGGGCCTGCCCGCTGCCCTGGACTTTGCCCAGCGGCTTACCACGAGGACCCTGCTCGATGCCCCTGGCCTGCAACTGGTCCTCTGCCACGTCCCCTTCGACTGGGACGGCGAGGCGCTCGGCGGCCCCCACGGTGTGATGACGCGGGCCTTTGGCGAGCTGGCCGCGCGCAAGGCGGATCGCACCAGGTCGGCGCCGCTCTTGGGCCTGGGCGTCACCGCCGCTTGCCCCTACACCGGGTTGCCGGCCGGCTGGGTGGATCAGCTGGAAGGGCGCGGCGTCTCGACAGAGGTGGCGGCCAAGCTCGCGGCGGTGGACGACGCCAATGACAGGCTCGGGAAGCTCTTCACCTTTGGCCCTTACCAGGTGCCGTACCAGATGGACGACCTGGGCGTCGGCGAGGACAAGGCCGGCTATATCGCCGTGATCCACACCGACGGCAACGGGATGGGCCGCCGCGTGGAGAAGATCAGGGACGCCTTTCCCCAGGCGGCGCAGAACAGGGCCTACGTGGGAGAGATCCGAGCCTTCTCCGACTCGATCCGACAGGCCACCTTGATGGCCCTGCAGGAGACCATCAATGCCCTCGTCGGGTCCATCGACACGGCCGCCCACAGCATCGGCGAGGTCAAGCTATCCGGGGGTTTCCTGCCCTTTCGCCCCCTCGTCTTTGGCGGCGACGATGTCACCTTTATCTGCGACGGGCGCCTGGGCCTGACCCTCGCCGCGACCTATCTGCAGCGGATGGCCAGCAAAAAGCTGTCCGATGGCGGATACCTGCACGGGCGGGCCGGCGTGGCGGTGGTCAAGAAGCACTACCCCTTCGCGCGGGCCTACGATCTGGCCGAAGAACTGTGCAAATCGGCCAAGGAATATATCAAGGAGCAGCGGGACCCGGAAGGGGTCACGGCCATGGACTGGCACTTTGCCGTCAGTGGCCTGGTCGAGTCCCTGAAGGCGGTGCGCGAACGGGAGTACCAAGTGCCCGCCGGGACGCTGATCATGCGGCCGGTCCGGCTGACGGCGCAGGACAGGGATTGGCGCTCCTGGGCGACCTTCGAGCGCATCAGCCGCGAGTTCCGCGACGGGGATGAGTGGAAGGACCGCAGGAACAAGGTCATGGCGCTGCGCGAGACCCTGCGCGAGGGCGTCGAGGCGGTGGGCAACTTTCGCACCCTTTACCGCATGCCCAACCTGCCGGAGGTGCCCCCATACGAGACCCTCAAGACACAGGGCTGGCATGGCGGCAGGTGCGCCTACTTTGATAGCATCGAGGCGTTGGACTTTTACGTGCCGCTGAAAGGGGGCGGGGCCTGATGAGCACATACTATCTCAAGCTCGTGCTGGGGAGCGACGCCGCCTTTGGCCGCGGCGATGGCGTGGCCAGCCTGGTGGATGCCGAGGTGCAGCACGACGAGCTGGGCTGCCCCTACCTGCGCGGGCGCGCGCTCAAGGGCATCCTGGTCAACGAGTGCGCCGAGATCCTGGCCGCGCTGTCGGGGCCAGCCCAGGAGCGTTGGGCTGACTCTGCTCAACGGCTATTCGGCTGTCCTGGAAGCGATGCCCAGGCGGAGGCCAGGTTGGCGGTGGGCGATGCGCGCCTGCCGGAGGATCTGCGGCAAGCCATCGCCCAGGACATCAGGGACGAGCGGCTGACGCGCGCGCAGGTCCTGGAGACGCTAACCACGGTGCGGCACCAGACGGCCATGGAGGCCAGTGGTGTCCCCAGGCCGCACACCCTGAGGGCCATCCGGGTGGTCATCCGCGGGACGTCCTTCTGGGCCAGGCTCGACCTGGCGGACGGAGACCCCAAAAAACGAGCCGACGATCTGGCCCTGCTGGCCGCCTGCGTCAAGGCCTTCCGGCGGGCGGGCACGGGGCGCAACCGCGGCCTGGGCAAGCTATCGGCCGAGCTGCTGGACGAGACGGGGACGGCTCTCCAGCCTGACCCCTTCCAGCTCTTCAGGACGGAGGTGCTGCCATGTACGCCCTGACCTTTGGCCTCTACCTGGAACAGCCGGTGCTCGTCAGCACCCCTCGCCCCGGCGACGAGAACAGCTCGACTGCGTACGGTTACATCCCCGGGAGCGCCATCCGCGGCGCGGTGATCGAGCGCTACCTGGCGCAGCATGTCGCCCCGACGAACGGACTGGCGGCCGATGGCCTGACCCGCCGGCTCTTCTTCGCAGGGAGTGTCTGCTACCTAAACGCCTACCCTGCCGTGGATGGGGCCAAGCGCGCCCTGCCGGCGCCGCTCTCCTGGCGGGTCGCCAAGGATGACAAGGAGGCCTCCGTGGCCGATGCTTGTGATTTCGCCATCGAGATGGACGACGAGCTCGAGAACCCGACGGCGCCCAACTGCCGCTTCGCCTGGCTGGAGGGCGACAGCGCCGCGAAGGTTCGGCCGAAGAGGGACAGCAATGTCCACAACGCCAGCGACGAGCGCGGCGTGAAAAAGAGCGGGAGCGCCAACGTCTATCGCTACGAGGCCCTGGCGGCGGGGCAAGAGTTCGGGGGGGCCATCCTCGCGGAAGAGGAAGGGGACCTGGCGGCCATCCAGCCTCTGCTGGAGGGCGCCACGCTGCGGCTGGGCGGCTCGCGTAACGCGACGTACGGCCGCGTGCGCATCTGCAAGCTGGCCGGCCCGCAGCCGTTCCGCGAGTACCCGGCGAACTGTGGCGCGGGCGCTCGGACCACCGTCACCCTGCTCAGCAACGCCATCTTGCGCGGCGCGCATGGACAGCCGTCGCTGACCCTGGATGACCTGCTCGGCGCCAAGGCGGTGGCTTGCTTCAGGGCCGCCGAGGTGGTAGGCGGGTTCAATCGCACGTGGGGGCTGCCGCTGCCCCAATCGCTGGCGCTGGCGGCGGGCAGCGTCTTTGTCTACGAAGGCCTCAACGCCGAGCAGCGCGCCAAGCTGGACCAGTGGGTCGCCTCCGGCATCGGGGAGCGGCGGGCCGAGGGGTTAGGCCGGATCGCCGTGGGCTGGCAAGCTTCGCCCAAGATCACCCTGACGGACTGGAAGAAACCCAAGGATCCGCCCAAGGCGATCGCGCTATCCGACGCCAGCCACGCGCTGGCCGGGCAGATGGCCAACCGACTGCTCCGCGCCGAGCTGGACAAAAAGCTGACGGAGGCCGTCGCCACGCTCGAGATCACCAACCAGCCGCCCAACACCCAGCTGCAGCGCCTGCGCTCCGCGGTGCTCCGCGCCCAGAAGGCCGGCGACCTGGGGCGCGTGGTCACGCACATGAATGATCTCAAGGGAGCCAAGGCCAAGTTCGAGCAGGCCTGGATCGGTGGAGAGCGTCTGTACAAGTGGGTGGTCGAGGGCATACAGGGCGACGCGCTCTGGAATAAGCACCTCGCCCCCAAGAAGGACGTGGCGCTGGCCGGCGTCTCGGCGGATGTGTCCAAACTCAAGACCGAGTATGTCGCCCGGCTCCTGGACGCCGTGTTGCGACGGGCGGCCAAAGGATCCGAGGACGATCAGCAGAAGGCGCAGGAGGTGCGGCTATGAACGGCGCCCAATATCTCAATGCGCGGGGCATCGTCGAGCGAATCGTGGTGACGGGCGAGCTGGTGCTGGACACGCCGACGCACCTCGGCTCGGGCGACGCTGATGGCCCGCTGGACCTGGCGCTGCTGGTGGACCCGCTGGAGGGGCGGGCCCTGCTGACCGGCGCCTCCTTGGCCGGGGGACTGCGCCATTACGTCGAGCTACACTCCCTCGCGCTGGCCGACGCGCTCTTTGGCCGCGTGTCCAACGCCGCGGGCGAGGAGACGAGCGTGGAGAGCGCGATGATCGTGGACGACGCCCTGGGCGAGGTTCCGGACGTCGAACTGCGCGATGGCGTGGCCATCGATGCCAAGAAGCGCAGCGCTGAGGAGAAAAAAAAGTTCGACATGGAGCTGCTGGCCGAGGGGACCCGCTTCCCGCTCAGCCTGGAACTGCTGGTCCTGAAAGGCCACGAGGAGGAGCTGCGCACGGCCCTGGCGCTGGCCCTGGAGGGTCTGCAGCGGGGCAAAATCCGCCTGGGCAAGCGGAAGCGGCGCGGCCTGGGCCAGTGCCATGTCGCCGAATGGGCCATGACGCGCTACGACGTGACCCAGCCGCAGGGCCTGGTCGCCTGGCTGGAACAGGATCGCTCCGGCGCACAGCCCGTGGCGGACGTGGCCCAGGCCCTGGGGGTGCAACTCCCACAGGCGGCGCGGAGCGCCTGCATCCTGGAGGGCGACTTTGCCATCGTGGACTCGATGCTGATCCGGTCGGGGGCGGGCGAGCCCGACGCGCCCGACATGGTGCATCTGCGCTCCCGGCGCAAAGGCCAGGACGAGCGGATCGTCAGTGGGACGGCTGTGGCCGGCGCGCTGCGGGCCCGGACCGTCAGGATTGGCAACACGCTGGGGCTGAACGGATACGACCTGGCGGACCAGCTCTTTGGCCTGCGGCCGCGCAAGGAGACCAAGGGCCAAGAGCTCACCGCCAGCAAGATCTGGGTGGAGGAGGCGGTGATCGATAACCCCCTGGACCTCGTGCACACGCGCCTCAAGGTCGATCGTTTCACCGGCGGCGCCTATGCCGCTGCGCTCTTTTCGCAAGAGCCCGCCTATGCCCGCGGGGAGACGTCCACCGTGAGGCTGCGGCTGGAGCTCGACGATCCCCAACCCGCCGAGGTCGGGCTGCTCCTGTTATTGCTCAAGGACCTCTGGACCGAGGACCTGCGCATCGGCGGCGAGAGCAACGTGGGGCGAGGCCGTCTCGCCGGGCAGCGGGCGACCCTGGACTACGGCGGGAAGCGTTGGCATTTCATGCGCGTGGGCAAGAAGGGGCTGACCGTGGATGGCGACGGAGCCGCGCTCCAGACCTACGTGGACGCCCTGACGGGAGGTGCATCATGACCTGGCACACCAAACCGGTTCGCGCGGCCCTGCTGGCCGATCCCGAGCTGGACATGGCCGGCTTTGCCGAGGACCCGCGGGGCTGGTTCGCGCGCCAACCGCGCGTCGGCGCGGAGGCGTGGCTGCTGGCCCACGATGACGATGGCGTGGTCTGGGGCAGGGTGCTCCAGATGCCCGATGGGCAAGCCGCACTGGCCCTTTCCAGCGATTTGTTCCGCGAGTTCTCGCCGCCCTTGCGCGCGGAGACCTTGCAGCAGGCGCGGCTCTTTGGCGCGGAGGCGGAGGTCCATGTCTGGCGGGATGGCGATGGCTTCCGAGCCTGCCGCCTGCAGGACGGCGGCGGCGCGGCCTTGGAGTCCTTCGACGAGCGCCAGATCCTCTGGGGGACGCGGGCGGAGGGGCGCGACGGCGGGTTCACCCTGCTGGCCGATGGCCGCCAGGGGCTGCGCCACGCCGTTCCGCTGGACGTCCCCGCGAGCGCCTTTGGCGGCGACGCCTGGCGGCCCATGCGCCTGGTGGTGCGCAACTATGTCCGGCCTGACAGCCAGGGGCAGGCGTATATCGCCTATAGCCGTCTGGCTGGCCTGGAGTATGTGGAGGTGCCGAGATGAACCCCACGCACAAGAACCCCCAGCGCGAGGACCGCAAGTCTACTGCGCCCTACAACTTTGTGCCGCTGCCCGAGCAGGTGGTGCCCGCCGAGGCGCTGCCCGACCAGGACGCGTACCAGGAGGGGCGCTACACGGGCCACATCGACTGCACGCTGGTGACCAAGACGCCGCTTTATACGCGCACGGCGCTGGACCCCGCGTTCTACAGCCGGTGGGGCGACAAGATCCGCGAGATGATGCAGGACGACGCGGCTCGCGCAGACTACGCCCAGTTCTTCCACCGGGAGAACGCCGAGGTGCCCGTGATCCCCGGCAGCAGCCTGCGCGGCATGGTGCGGAACCTGGTCGAGATCATCGCCTTTGCCAAGGTCAAATGGGTGACGGATGAGCAGCTCATCTTTCGCGCCGTCGGCGATGCTTCGTCCTTGGGTGACCACTACCGCGGCAAGCTTCTTGGGCCGAACAAGACCACGTATCCGGACAACCACTACGACTATCCGTCCCCGAACGTGCTAGGCGGATACTTGACGCCCTACCGAGATGGCTGGGCCATCCAGCCTGCCCAGCAGCACCTGGGCGAGACCTTCGTTCACGTAGAGTATGTCGATACAGACGCAATAACGCATCATCGCAACCCATCTCAGGCGGTCTATAGCGTGTTCGTCACGCCGGCGAGCCGCGTCACGTCGAACAGGGGCTACCGAGGGCACGGCAACAACGAGGGCCTGCTTGAGCTTGATCTGGCGCTGACCTCTAGCGTTGCGGCGGCTACGCCAGGTAATCCTCCGCCAGGGATGGTTCGGGCAAAACTTGTGGCCTCTGGGCATATGGGGGGACACGATCACCCAAAACACTGGCACTGCGCCATCTTTGAGCCGGACCAGGGCGCCAAACCGATCCCCATTCCCGAGGAGATGTGGCGCCAATACGAAGAGGACAGAGAGCTGACGCGCAGCACACGCACCCCCACCCGCAAGCTCACGGCCAGCGGCGACCCGCTCTTCTACCTGTTGGACGGCGCGGGCAAGCTGGTCTTCTTCGGGCCAACCATGATGTTCCGGCTGCCTTACGAGCGGGTGCCGCGGGATTTCGTGCCGGAGGCGCTGCGGGGCGACGAGGTGACCGACCTGGCCGAGGCCATCTTTGGCTACGTGCCGGAAAGCAAGGCAGACAAGCGCGCGGCCTACGCCTCGCGGGTGTTCTTCAACGACGCTGTGCTGGTGCCCCAAGAGGGCCACAGGCCTCTGGCGGATGCGCCCATCACGCCCAAGATCCTTTCCGGCCCCAAGCCAACGAGCTTTCAGCACTATCTCACCCAGAGGAATCCGGACAACAGGCATCGCCTGGATCACTACGCCGAGTCGCCGCAGAATACGGCGATCCGCGGCCACAAGCTCTACTGGCACCGCGGCCCGACCTCGCTCGACGATGTGAAGGAGACTGCCCAGGTCAGCTGGCAGGCTGATCCTGACAACCCAAACAGCAGGCCTGACAGCCAGCACACCCAGATTCGCCCGGTGACGGAGGGGACCCAGTTCACCTTCCGCGTGGATTTCGAGAACCTGAGCGAGGTGGAGCTGGGCGCGCTCCTCTGGGCGCTGGAGCCGGCGGGCGCCGAGGGGCAGGAGTTCTGCCACAAGCTGGGCATGGGCAAGCCGCTGGGGATGGGCGCGGTCAAGCTGGAGCCCACGCTCCACCTCTCGACGCGCCAGGACCGCTACCGAACGCTCCTGGATGACGGGGGCTGGAACTTGGCGGAGAAGCCCGAGCCAGACCGCGCCCGCTTTAAGAAGGCCTTCGAGGCCTACATCCTGGCCCGCATCCCCGCCGACCGCAAGGGGGCGCAGGCGCTCAAGGATGTACCGCGCTTGAAGCACCTGCTGGCCATGCTGGCCTGGCCGGGGCCGGACCCGGCCCTGACGCCGTACGCGGGCTATCAGGACCGCACTAGGAAAGTGTTGCCGACCCCGCTGGGGGTGCTCGGGCAGCCGGACGGCGCGCCTGCGCCAGGCGAGGGAGGGCACTCGCCGCAACCCAGCCCGGTCCAGGGGCGGCGCGTTGGCAAGGTCAAACGCTTCGATGCGCAGAAGGGCTACGGCTTTATCACCCAGCCATCCGGCGCGGACATCTTTGTCCATATCTCGGAGGTCGAGGGCGGCGCCCCGTTGGCGGTGGACCAGCGCGTCAGTTACGAGATAGGCTCCTCCCCGAAAGGGCCCAGGGCGGTCCGCGTTTGCCCGGAATAGCAGGTTATCATGCGACAGAGGGAGAGAACATGCCAGAAGCAGCGGCCACCGACCTGGTGGTGCTCAACTATTCCCACCCGCTCACCCAGGCGCAGGTAGCCCAGCTCGCCACCGCGACACATCGGAGCGTTGCGCAGGTGCGGGTGCGCGACATCCCCGCCAACCTCGACCCGCTGCGCCCCTTCGACCAGCAGGCCGTCGAGCTGGCCAACCTGGCCGGGCTGACCGCGCAGGAGTGGCAGGGGCTGCCCATCGTGCTGGTGCCGCCCAGCCTCAACTTTGGCACCGCGGTGCTGCTGGCCGAGCTGGAGGGGCGCATGGGCCACCTACCCGCGATCGTCCGGCGGCGGCCCGTGGCCCGCGGGCCGGTCACCGAGTACGAGATCGCCGAGATCATCAACCTGCAAGAGGCCCGCCTCCGGGCCCGCGCCAGGCGGAACGGCGCATGAGCGACGACCTGCTGGCGCTGGTAGTCGAGCTGGAGCCGGTGCGCCTGCCCCGGGAGCCCCGGCCCCTGGGCGATGCCATCCGCGGCTTTTGGATGGGCGAGCTGGAGCAGGCGGCGGATGCCGCACTGTGGAAGCGGCTCAAGGAGGGGAGCCAGCGGCGCGAATACACCGTCTCCGACCTTTACCAGGTGGAGGGGGAGGCGCGCCACTGGCTCCGCCTGACCAGCCTGACCGCCGAGCTGACCGGCGCGCTGTTGGGCGGCGAGCTGGAGCGGCTGCCGGCCGGGCGGACCGTCCATTTGCACGAGAGCGCCTTTCGCGTGCTGGGCTGCGCCACCCGGCGGGAGGAGCATCCCTGGGCGGGACGGGATAGCTATGCGGGGCTGCTGGGGCGCTATGGCCCGGGCGGGACGCCGCCCCCGCGCCGTCTGCGCGTCGGCTTTGCCTCGGCCACCACCTTTAGCCGCACCAAGCGACGGGAGGGGCCCTTCGAGGTGCCGGCCCAGGACGTGCGCTTCCCACTGCCGGACAAGTTGGCGGAGAGCTGGCGGGCGGCCTGGGACCGCTTTGCGCCGGCGCCTATGGACCCCGACGTGGACCGCTACGCCGCGGCGCTGGCGCTGAAAGAATACCGGCTGGAGACCACCGGCCTGCAGGAATATGGCGGCGTGCCTCGCAACGGTTTTCTAGGAGAGTGCATTTGGGAGGACGAGCTGCGGCGGCCCGAATGGGCGGCGCGGCTCTGGACGCTGGCCGATTACGCCTTTTACTGCGGCACGGGACGGCTCACCACGCGGGGCCTGGGCCTGACCTGGGCCGGGCCGGGGTAGGGAAGGGGCAATGCGGCCGATATATGAGCGGCTATTGGGAAAAACCTGATTTTCGAGCATCTCTGGGTGGCGCCATACCCCCCCAGATGCTCGAAAAAACGAGCGTCATATGCGAGATTTGGTGGGACCATGCTCACAGATGCGCGTGAGGAATGCCCTTCGAAGGAAGCGACAGGGCCAAAGAATCGTTCCTTGGCGGAGCAGAGGCCCAAGCTGACGGAAACGTCCGCCGCTGGCGGCGCAAAGGAGGCGATTTGTCAGCAAGCGACAGCCCCCGAGGCGGACTTTCGAGCATCCCCCCCATTGGCGAGGGATAGGAGATGCTCGAAAGTCACAGAGGAATGTTGAAAAGGGGGCAAAAGGCCGGATGGAGGGTCGGTTTGGGAGTCCATGTCAGCTTGAGAGCGCAAGCTGACAGAAATGTCAGAAAAAAGTGGAGTGGAAAAGGGAGTAGAGCCCTTCGGGGTGTTGAAACGCTGAAAATCCATCGGTTTGCACCGATCCGGCTGTAGGTGGAAAAGGGAGTAGAGCCCTTCGGGGTGTTGAAACTCGTCGGCGTTTCCGTAGGCGCATCGAGCGTGGCCTCCGTGGAAAAGGGAGTAGAGCCCTTCGGGGTGTTGAAACTTGATCCACATGGCCTTCAGCTGCGACTTGCGGCTGATTCGTGGAAAAGGGAGTAGAGCCCTTCGGGGTGTTGAAACCGCCAATTGACCGACAAGCCAGTGACCTGGACCTGGGTGGAAAAGGGAGTAGAGCCCTTCGGGGTGTTGAAACTGATACGGGCGAGGCGGCCTTTGGGCTCCTCGTCCTTGGGTGGAAAAGGGAGTAGAGCCCTTCGGGGTGTTGAAACGATAGAACAGATGATCCCAAAGGGTTTCGGCTGCATCGGGTGGAAAAGGGAGTAGAGCCCTTCGGGGTGTTGAAACTATAGCGTCCAGAAAGCCGCGCAATATGCCGCGGTTCCAGTGGAAAAGGGAGTAGAGCCCTTCGGGGTGTTGAAACCTCCGTTGTTTCCGCTGGGCCACCAAGCCAAGCCGGTGTTCTGAGTGGAAAAGGGAGTAGAGCCCTTCGGGGTGTTGAAACTTTTGAGGCGCAAGATGCGCTTGGTGCCGGAATTGACCGGTGGAAAAGGGAGTAGAGCCCTTCGGGGTGTTGAAACCCAAGATCGCGACCACGAAAAGAATCGTGGCCAGAAGTGGAAAAGGGAGTAGAGCCCTTCGGGGTGTTGAAACCCGTCAGCAACATCCCGCTGGCGTAGGCGGTGAGATAGCTGGTGGAAAAGGGAGTAGAGCCCTTCGGGGTGTTGAAACGGGAGCGACCTCGATTAGGTTTTCCCCATCCTGGAAAGTGGAAAAGGGAGTAGAGCCCTTCGGGGTGTTGAAACCTTTTCGGCGGTTTTGGCCGCTTCCCAGGCGGCCTTCAGGTTGGTGGAAAAGGGAGTAGAGCCCTTCGGGGTGTTGAAACGATCAGCGCTTGCAGATCTGCGCCATGCCGTCCGTGTGGAAAAGGGAGTAGAGCCCT
>Ga0123333_10001793_pt1 | contig 22510 bp, 22 predicted proteins | sample BioC12SIPDNA_3_FD_89957 | JGI IMG/M metagenome (GOLD analysis project Ga0123333, IMG submission 89957) | Anaerobic biogas reactor microbial communites from Washington, USA - Biogas_R2_B C12 SIP DNA | ecosystem: Engineered > Bioreactor > Anaerobic > Unclassified | place: Washington, USA... | reverse complement strand
ATGCCTGCCGTCTGGGGTTGCCGGCGTATTCAGCCCCATGTTGATGTACCCCAGCGTGCCGGGGAAGATCAGCTTGAGCTTGGAACCGTCCTCCATCATGGGTTCCAGCGTCTTGCATGCCTCGTCGGCAACGCCAACCATCCACACTGCCAGGTCGTCCACGGCGTCATCGTCGTTCCCGTACTTCGGCGCACGGTTCAGCATTGCCTGTCGTAGACTCTCATCGGGGTAGTTCTGCGCCATCTGAGAGACGAGTTCCTTCAGACTGAGCTTCCCGTCGCAGAACACAAGTTGCTCGATGGCAGCCAGCGAATCGGCAACGTTGGGGATACCCATGGGCATCGACTCGTGGTAATCGTAGGTTGCGCCCCGATCGTTGATGTCCCGCCCGTTTGCCAGGCATCCCTCCGTCAACAGAGACTTGTAGGGCAACGGGTCGATCAGCCGCTGGGCCATGGCAAGCCGCACCGTCTCGCGGCACATCTCGTGGACGAAATACGTGACTTGCTTCTCGTAGGCCGCAATGATCGCGGCGAGGTCGACCATGTCGGCGGGACCGCCCGTCTCCGGACCCAGCTGCTCGCCGGTAGTCATACTGCGACCGTCATTCAAAGCCAGCTCCAGGCACTTGAGCAGGTTGATGCGGTTACTGACGGCGTGAGGATTGGCCTTCCCCGGAATCGTGATCTCCACACAACCAATGGCCGCATAGTCGCGAGCATCGGCGATAGGGATGCCATTGTCGACCAGGGCGGGGATCAGCACGTCATCGTTGAAGAAAAACGGGATTCCATTGCCGCAGCCCACAAGCTTCAAAGCCCGGCGGACCAATGCCGTGGGGCTGTTGTTGTGCAGCCGCACCGACAGGCAGCGTACGAAGCCCAACGCCTCCGTCACATCCAACATCATGGAGGTTAGCTCGTTGGTGGCATCGCGTCCCTCCGTGTCGACGCCTCCCACCACGACCTGCTGGACATCGTAGTCGCGGTAGAGCTTGATCCACAGACAACATAGAAGCTCGTAGGCCTCTTCGCGCGTGAGGCGCCCGGCATCGATATCCCTCTGGTAGTAAGGGTACAGAATCTGGTCCAGCCGCCCCAGGGAGTTGGCGTTGATGCCGTCCTCCCAGGTATTGATGATGTGCGCGAACCATAGGCTCTGCACAGCTTCACGGAACGTTCTAGCCGGTCGCGCCGGCACCTGACGTGCCACGGCCTCCAGCTCCGCCAACTCCGCTTCCCGCACAGGATCATCGCACGATGCGCGTAGCGCACGCACCTTATCTGCATAGCGCTTTCCGATTTCCGCCGCCGCCTCCGCAACAACCAACGTGCTCTCCATCACCATTCGCGCCTGCCAGTCCTGTGCGGTGACAGAAGTTGTCGCGGCAACCTTCGAGCGTATCTCCTCAGATAGGCCGTCGAAGCCCTTTTCAAGCACGCGCGCGTAGCCAATCACCGAGTGGTTGTACTGCGTTGAGTGGACCCAGAACAGTCCTTCGCGAGCTGCTCTACCCACAAGCTCCGAGCCTTCGGGCACAAAGCTAACGGTCGGCACCGCACCGGCTACTCCCTCCAGCAACGCCAACGCTTCCTCGATCTGGCCCACCGTCAGCAGACCCCCCTCCAGATAGCGCTTGAGCCGCTCGCTGCCGGCTTCGTCCGGTCGCCACATCGTCATCTCTAGCCACTGGAGATCGTCGCCTCCGGTGAAGTTGTAACCCACCAGCAGCTCGTCCTCGTCGACCAAGGGCTCTGACTGCAACACGACGCTCGCCAACATGTGAGCTTTACGCTGCATCCAGGGCATAGTGCGAGGGCAGGCTGCCAATCCGCGCAATGCAGGCACCAGCCGTTGCCCAATCCTCGCCTTCTGCGTTTCGTGCCAATTGAGCGCGCGCTCTCTCAACCGCACAACTCGGTCCGTCAGCTCACCCATTCCGCCCTCCGACACAAAGATCCCGGGAAAACGCGGCACTGCCATCCGGACTACCTTGGCCCTGCAGGCCAATGGACCCATGATACTTGTGGCCTGGCAACGTCAACCGCGTGCCGTACGGCTTCTTGGTCGATCGTCACCCGACGGCCGCACATGGCGCATTGACACAACTCCCAGTCAGCGTAGAATCGCTGTGCATTATCAGCATTGCGGCTGAGCCATTCGGTCGCTTTCCATCCAGAAGTGATGGTGACCATGAACGAGTCTCCCGATCCCGTGACGTTACTCCAGACCTTGATCCGCTTTGACACCACGAACCCGCCGGGTAACGAAGGCCCGTGCATCGGCTACATCCGCGATCTGCTCGTGCACGCAGGCATCGCGACGACGCTCCTCGGCATTGACCCGAACCGTCCCAACCTCATCGCCCGCCTGCCGGGTCGCGGTGAGGCTCCGCCGATCCTGATGTATGGCCACGTCGACGTAGTCACAGCCGCGGCGCAACGCTGGACCCATCCGCCTTTTGAGGGCCTCGTGAAGGATGGCTTCATTTGGGGTCGCGGCGCCCTCGACATGAAGAGCGGCATCGCGATGATGCTGACGGCAATGCTGCGCGCCACAGCGGAGGGGTTCCGTCCGCCAGGCGACGTGATCCTGGCAGTCGTCAGCGACGAAGAAGCCGGCAGCGATACCGGAGCGCGCTATCTCGTCGAGAACCACGCCTCGCAGTTTGACGGCGTGCGCTACGCCATTGGCGAGTTCGGTGGCTTTACCTTTCACATCGGCAACCGCGTGTTCTATCCGATCATGGTGGCCGAGAAGCAGGGATGTTGGATGAAGGCGACGCTGCGCGGTCCGGGCGGCCACGGCTCACTGCCCGTTCGCGGCGGGGCCATGGCAAAACTCGGGCAAGTTCTCACGCGCCTCGACCGAAAGCAACTGCCGGTTCACGTAACAGAGGCCGGTAGCATGATGGTTACCGCGCTGGCCGAAGGTCTGGGCGGCGCACAGGGCGCGCTGCTGAAACTCGTGTTACAGCCTGCCGCGACCGATCTTGTACTCCGTCTCCTGGGCGAGCGCGCCAGGCTGTTCTATCCCCTGCTCCACAACACGGTGAGCCCGACGATGGTCAGCGGGAGCGACAAGATTAACGTCATACCGGATCAGGTTGAGATAGGGCTGGACGGCCGGCTTCTGCCAGGCCAGCATCCCGAGGATCTCCTGCGGGAGTTGCGCGCCGTTCTGGGCGACGAAATGACGTTCGAGATTCTCCAGTACGACCCGGTAGAGGCTGAGCCAGACCTGGGTCTGTTCGACACGCTGGCCGACATCCTACGCGAAGCAGATCCCGGCGGCATTCCAATACCGTACCTTCTGAGCGGCATCACGGATGGCCGCTTCTTCAGCCGGATTGGCATCCAGACATACGGTTTCACTCCGATGCAGCTACCGCGCGATTTCAAGTTCACCGACACCGTGCATGCTGCTGATGAGCGCATCCCCCTGGAGGCGGTCGATTTTGGGGCGCGCGCCATCTATGAGCTGCTGCGACGGCTACCGTCACATCCATGATCTGCAGCGGGCTGGGTGATCGCTTGGCGTCTGCCCCACCCTCGATATACTGGAAGGTGGACGAAGGCTACCCATAGGAGGGCGCATGGAGAAGCAACGGTCGAAGCTGTACGCCATCGTGGCACAGAGCGTGATAGCTGGCATGGTCACTGGTTTCGCCGCTCTGGTCGCAGCGGTGTTCGCGTTCATCGAGGGTGATTGGGTAGGCACAGGCGCCTGTTTTGCTGCAGCCGCTATCGCTTTCGGGCTGGTAGCGAACGCCATGTTACGCAACTGAGGGCCGGCGCCGGCACTGTGCAGCTGTTCACGGCCCAAGTCCGTTTGGCCGCCCTCCAAGTGCGGAGCATTTCACCTGGGCACTGCGCGCTTGTCGCGAGTCATCGTGCCACGCCGATCGCTCCATGCGGCGGCTGTGCGGTGTGGTTGTCCTGTTCGCCAACCTCTGGCTCTCGGCATCTAGCCCTCTACGAGGAGTGGATCGGCACCTACGATTGACCTTGCGTTCTGCTCACCTAGAATGAGGGTGCAGTACGCCTTGTGGCCCGACTAGCTGCAGGGTGTCCGAAGCAAAGGAGCGCTGTCCATGCCCACAGCCAAGAACAAACCCCGGCCCGGCTATGTCACACTAATGGTGTTCACTGTGTTGATGACCCTGGGCGCCATCCTCACCGTCATTCCCGCACCTTACGCCTACACTGAGTCGCCTGCCGACTACAAATCACACTGCACCTTCGCCCCTCTGAGCACCGTGCTCAGCCTCGTAGCTGCGGGTGGCGGGTGCATCGTCCGCAACCGGCTGTTCATCACCCGCCCCCGACCGCGCCGCAGGCGGCGGACAGAGCGCTACGCGGCGCGGCGTGCTGCCCAAGCCAAACGCCAGGAGTCGAGACGCGCCCGTCGCGAGCGGCCCGACCGAGGAGCACAGGTATGATCGTCTTCTTCATGCTGGTGATCCTGATCCTTACGTTCACCGCTGGGGCGGAGGCGGTCGTGGCGAAGCAGCCTTACGGCAAGAGGCGAGCTGCGCTAACCGGACTGGCGATCGGCGCGTTCCTGTGGAATGCCTACCTGTACTGGCCGGCCTTCCCGGCATTCTCTATCTGCCTGATTGTCCTGGCGTTGGGACTGGGAGTCTTTCAGGCCAGGCGCGGGGATCTTGGAAGGCTGAAACGGATGCTGAGCGCCGCTGGTATCACGCTGGTAGCCCTGCTGATTGGATGGCAGGTCGTTCTCGTCGGGATGGTCAATGCCGAGGTCGTTACGGAGACACAGATTGAAAACCCCGATGGAAGTGCCGGTACAGCGTTTGTTCTCTATCATCCCGGGCGCACAGGCTTCCAGGAACTGATCGTGGAATCGCTTGCCGAGAGTCTCACAGAGAACGGCTGGCGCGTCGAGATCACGACGGCAAGTCGTGAAGCCCCGACCAACCTGGCCTCATACGACCTCGTCGTGCTGAGCACGCCGACCTATGACTGGCTGCCCTCCCGGCGCCTTCAGCGGTATCTTGACCAACTGGAGCCGCTGAGGGGCACCCCAACGACCGCAATCATCACAGGCGAGGGCTATACGCGTGTGGCGGAGGCGCGGATGGCGACCATGATCCGCGAGGCTGGTGGTGAGCTGATCGGGATTTACCCCGTGTGGCTGGTAGCGCCGAACGAGATGCGTTACGAATCAGGCGAGCACCCCGAGATCATGCGTGAGGTGACGGCTGACATTCTCGCGCACCTGGCGCCATAGGATATGAGACAGCCAGACCCGGTGCTCGCTGGTGCCGGCGCCCAGTTGGCCCCGCCAGGCTCGGTTGCACTTAGCGGACTGATCCTTCTGCGTGCCGCTCTGGGTGGCGCATCGGCGCTGGCTGTGCTCCACTGTCGTGAGGATCTGGCCCTCATGACACTGATCGCCGCCGTGACCTCCGATGTCCTTGATGGGTGGCTCGCTCGCTCGCTTGCGGGCCGTGGCCGGGTCAGCCCGTATGCCGATCCAGCAGCCGATTTCGTCTACGTCGCAGCCACGTTCGCAGCGTTTGCATTAGCCGGACGGCACCCATGGTGGGTGCTGTGGTTGATCATCGGCATGGCAGCCCAGTTCGTCGCAACCTCAGGCCGGTCGGGACCACGCTACGACCCGATCGGGAAGTACTACGGTGCAGCTCTGTTCGGCGCCGTCGGCGTAAGCTTGACGTGGCCCAGCCTCGGGGCAGATCGCGTGGTTCGCGCCAGCGTCGTCGGCGCGACCGTGCTCACTCTCATCAGTCGCGTGTATATGCTAGCGAATCAGTCTGACGCATAGCGGAGGAGAAGCTCAATGGTCGACATTCTGATACGTAATGGATGGGTCGCCGATGGCACCGGAAATCCGGCGATCCCTGCCGACGTCGCGATCGAACGTGACCGAATCGCCGCAGTGGGTAGACTGGACGGCTGCACAGCCGGTCGGGTCATAGACGCGCGTGGCAAGATCGTGTGTCCCGGTTTCGTCGACTGCCACAGCCACAGCGATACCACCATCCTGCGCAATCCGCTGGCCCACAGCACCATCCGCCAAGGCATTACTACCGAGATCGTAGGCAATTGCGGCGACAGCCCCGCACCTCTCACCAGCATGAACCGACGCGGTTCAGACCTACTGGGTGTGGGTGAGACCGAGTCCCCTGCGTGGTCGACCTTCGGGGAGCTTCTGACGATCGTCGCTGAGACGAGAGTGAGCCCTAATCTTGCGTGGTTTGTCGGCCACAACACGCTGCGTAGTGCCGCTGGCGCCTATGGCAGCCAGATCACGGCCGAGCAGCGAGCAGCTATGCAGCGGATGTTGCTGGAGGCGCTCGACGCAGGCGCGCTGGGGCTGTCGACAGGCCTGGAGTTCGACCCAGGTCGATCCGCAACCACCGAGGAGATCGACGACCTGGCAGCGATAGTGGGCTCGCGCGACAGGTACTACGCCAGCCACATCCGCAATCGAGCCAAGCACTTGCTCCCCGCGATCGATGAGTTCATCGGGATCGTGGCTCGCTCGGGCGCGCGCGGCCAGGTCTCGCACCTGAACGTCCGGTACAATACAGGCGCGCCAGATGGCGCCTGGGAGTGCGCGGTTGCGGCGATCGAAGAAGCACGTGGCCAAGGATTCGACATTCAGACGGACTGCACACCCTACGTCGATGGTGGGGGAAACCCTGCGGCGATTCTGCCCCTCTGGGTTACCGAGGAAGGGCCTCAACGCGCTGCTGACTTGCTGGCGGATCCTGCCGTACGCGCAACACTGCGCACGGACTGCGACCGCTATTGGGCCTTCATCCAACGCGGAGACTGGCACCGCGTGCGCATCGCCGGCAGCAGCCATCACCCCGAGATCGTGGGACTGACGTTCTGTGAGATTGCCGACGTGTGGCGCCGCGATCCGTGGGACTGTCTCTTCGACCTCCTTAGCGAGAGCTTCCGCGGAGAAGGGAGCACCTCTTACATCGGTCAACTATTCACTGAAGAACACGTGGCCGAATACATCCGTCATCCGCTCTTCAGCCTCGCTGTGGACGCGACGACCGTTGCGACCGAAGGCCCCTTGAGGCACCTCTACGCGCATCCACTGCCCTTCGCCGGGATGGTCCACTACCTGACGTACTGGGTTCGCAAGAAGGGGGTTCTCCGGCTGGAGGAGGCAATCCGGAAGATGACGAGCATGCCGGCAGCCCGCTTCGGGCTACAGGCCCGCGGTCTGCTGCGCAGCGGGGCCTTCGCTGATGTGGTTGTCTTTGACTACGCAGGCCTCGAGGACGGCGCGACGCTTGAGAATCCGGTTGTCTACTGCAAAGGGGTCGAGTTCGTGCTGGTCAACGGCGAGGTCGTGGTCGACGGAGGTCAGCACACAGGCGCAAGACCTGGCCAGGTGCTAACGTACGCCTGACCGGGGACCTCGATGCGCAGGTCTCCGCAACACGGGCCCTATCGGCCAGCCTTTCGCGAAAGCCCGTTCGCCCAAGCCCGAAGTGACTCCGGAAGGTCCTCGAAGCGCAGGGGGCGTTTCACCGGCACCGCCTCTAGCTCTGGCAACAGCTCTGCGGCCAATGCATCGGGCGATGCCGGTTCGCCCGCATCGAAGTCGAGGCTCAGGGCAGCCTCAAGCTGAGCTAGCGCCTTTGCGCCGGCCTGGGATTCGCGCCCGGGCGCGCGCGCTGTGCGCAACTCGACCTGTGCCATCAGGAACTCATCGTGCAGGGCCTCATCGTTATCGGTTTCCTCCAGCAGCGCCAACCCCTTGCGGGCACCGCTGAGGCCGAGCCGGGCAAGACCCAGGACAGCGAAGCCTGTGGCCATGAAATGGTAGATCCCCAGGTTGCGTGGATCGTGGCGTATCAGGCGCGCCAGCGCCGCCAGCCCACGGTCGAGATCGCCCAACTGGAGTAGAGCGCTCGTGAAGTCGACTAGCTGGAAGACCACGTCGTCGCCGGCGTAGTAGCGCAGGTTGTGTCTCACTGCTCGGAGTAGCCAGTCCAGTGCTGCCGAATCGCCCTCGAGCAGCGCGCCCTCGGCGAGATCGCGGTAGAGCCGCTCGTACGCAAGCGCGGGACTCGCGGTGGGTGAACGCCCGGCTTCGACGAGCAGCACGGTCGCCCTTTCCTCGGCGTCCGAGGGAGCCACACCTGGCTGCGCACTGAGCAGTATCTCGGCGATCACCGCTCGTTTGTAGTCGGTCATCGACCCCAGTTCAGCATCAGGAGCAGCGACCTGCTGCGCAGACAGCCCCTGCAGACGGTCGGTATCGAGCAACTCGACCACGAGGGCACGCTTCTGGTCGTGCGGCAGCCAGGTCACCAGTCCTTCCAGATCATCGCCGCTCAGGAAACGCCTCCGCAGCTCGTCCGCTGTTGCTTCCTCGATCTGCTGATAGCGTGTCAAGACGTGCCGTCGCGCTCCGCTAGACTGTCCCATGGTTTCCTCCCCAATCGCGGTATCAAGAGTGTACAGCGGAGTCGCTTCTGCGCAATGACGATCCCTGGCCTGACACACACTTGGCTGTAGGGACTGTGGACGGCAAGTTCGCAGCGAGGCTTTGGAAAGGGCGTATAATGATCTTGTGCGCCGAGTTGCGCACGGTGCGGGTGAGAGCACGACCGCGGCGTAGTCCTCGTTCGACTCGCCACCACACCTATTCACACGGACGGGAGATAGCGATGGACAACAGACGAGACTACCGCGCACTGGGGTTCCTCAAGGTCGCGGCAACTATCTTGGCGATCATCGTGCTGCTCCTGGGAACCGCCATGATGGTGAGTCTCCTGGGCGGCGCCGCAAACGTGCCGAACCAGCTCATCGCGCTGCAGGTGCTTGGGCTCGGGCCAATCACGGACCTGTTGATCAGGCCGTTGAAGAGCGCACTCGCGACGGCTGGCATCGTGGTCTTCGTAGTGTCGCTGATCATCAGTCTGCTGTTCTATTCGGTTGGGCGCTTGTTGGGCATCGTAGCCGGCCTGGTTCGGCGCGTGACACAACTCGAGTCCACGCTAGCGACATCCGCGGAGGAGACCGGTAGCGCCTCCCCAGAACAGATCTAGTCCTCCGGTACCGCACCCAATGAACAGGCATTCCCTGCTGCTGTTGACGATCATCATCGCCTCGGTCGCGTTCGGACTGGCCTGCGGCGTGCTCGGCACGCCTGGCACTCCTACCGCTGCTCCGCTCCCGACCACTGATAGGGCCGATGTGTCGCAGTATATTGTCGAGGGCAGCGTCGAGCTCGAGGACGGGCGATGCTGTGCGGGAGGCGTAGCTGGCGACACGATCCAGGTGATCGCGCGGTTCACTGCCACCAGCTCCGCCGCGCCCGTAACGGAGATGCGGGTAAGGCCTGGGAACACCTCCTTCGACGAATCAGCGATGGATGCCGCACCGTGGCAGACCATGCTTCGCGAGCAGACCTTTCCCGTCACAGTTGTGCTGAACTGGACCGGCTTCTATGTCAGCGTCCAGTTCCGCGACGCCGACGGCAACCTGTCTCCGGTAGTCTCGGATGACATTTCGGTTGAGGGTAGCCCCCCTACCCCAACGCCGTCACCGTAGCAACGATCTCAGGCCATTGCCATCGTGCGTCCAGGATACCCACCGCCATGACAACGATGTCCTCGAACGAGCGCGTGCTCAGTGCATTGGCGCACGTCGAGCCCGACCGTATCCCGATCAACTACAGCGCGAACCCCGGCATCGATGGCCGGCTGAAGGCCCACTTCGGTCTGCGCCGCGACGACGACGCCGGCCTACGCCAGATTCTGGGGGTGGATTTCCTCGGCATTCACGCCCCCTACGTAGGGCCGCAGCTGCACGCCGACGTGCCGGGGCGACAGGTAGACATCTGGGGCGTGCGCACACGCTACGTCGAACACCAGAGCGGCGGCTACTGGGACTTCTGCGACTTCCCACTTCAGAGCGCCACCGCGGAACAGATCGCGGGATGGCCTCTGCCAGACCCCGAAGACTTCGACATCGGCAGCATCGCCGAACGTTGCCGCGCGAACCGGAAGTACTGTCTTTACGCCGGTCACGCTGGCTGGGGATGCGTGATCAACAGGATCGGGAAGTTGGTTGGGATGGAGCAGGTACTCATGGACCTGGCGACAGACAACCCCGCGACGCTGCATCTCATCTCCCGCAAACAGACGATAGAACTGGAGTTACTGGCCCGTACGCTGGAGGCAGGCAGAGGGTACTTTGACTTCGTCTGGCTCGGCGAAGACATGAGCACCCAGCTCGGCCCACTGATCAGCCCCCGTCTGTACCGCAAACACATCAAGCCATGGCACGCTCAGTTCGTCTCTCTGGCCAAGGCTTTCGATCTGCCGGTGATGTTTCACTCGTGCGGCGCCTGCAGCTGGGCCTTCGAGGATCTTATCGAGATCGGAGTCGCCGCCGTTGACACACTGCAGCCAGAGGCTGCTGGGATGGATGCTCTGACGCTCAAAGGCGCGTACGGTGACCAACTGGCATTCCACGGTGCGATCACCACCGGGGGCGCGATCGCCTACGGCACTCCGGACGAGGTGGCCGCCGAATGTCGCCGGGTCCTGCAGATCATGATGCCTGGCGGCGGCTATTGCTTTGCGCCATCACACCAGTTACAGGACAACACGCCTACAACCAACGCGATCGCGATGTATGAGACCGCGCAGGCGTTTGGCATATACTGAACGGGGCAAGGGCGCTTGTGCGCTCGAAACTTGCCGGTATCATCTGAGCGGAGCCTGCTATGCAGAGTACCCATCGACGCGTTGCGACTTTGAGCCTGATCGTGCTCGTGACCATTGCGCTGGATCAGGCAACAAAAGCAATCGCCAGCGCGGTTCTCCCGCCCTACACGATCTCGCTCCTGGGCGACACCGTCCGGCTCTATCTCTCGGAGAATGTCGGGGCGTTTCTGGGCCTCGGTTCGACTCTCTCACCAGAGCTGCGCTTCTGGCTGCTGATCGTTGCGAGCGCGGGACTTCTCGTGGGCGTGGCGCTCTGGCTGGTGCTCACACCGGGTCTCCACCGCGACGTCTTTGTCGCACTCTCATGCGTCGCGGGTGGCGGGCTCAGCAATCTGGTAGACCGCGTGCTTCGTGAGGGCAGGGTCGTGGACTTCCTCAACGTGGGCATTGGCCGGGTGCGGACTGGTGTTTTCAACGTAGCCGACATCGCCATCACATTCGGCGCCATCTACGTTGTCTGGGCCGGTCTGCGGCGCGATATCAGCGGCGACACCGGCGCAGATCCTCAGCAATAGGCTCAAAGTATCCAAACAGCGTCGTGGAGGGCCTGTGGGCGAGATTCCTACGTCTGGCGCAGCATTGGATGCCGACCTGGGACCACTCGAGAGCGAGCACGTGCACCCACCAACAAGCAGCACGCTGCTCACCGTCACTGTGCTTGCCAGCGGATTTGTCGTGTTTCTGGCCGGCCTGATCATCAACCGCGAAGGTACGGCCTGGGGTTTCTGTGTATCGAGTATTGGCGGGCTGTTGCTGATTCTAGGAGGCATGAGCCTGCATGCAGCAGTGCGCGACCGCGACCTCTTGGTCCGCGTCCACCGGGGCGGGCTGCTTCAGGTTCGAGGTGGAACCACGCAGGCCATCCACTGGGGGTCCATTGTCAGCGTCAACCATGGGGTGATGCACCGGCAGCGCGTGGGAATCCCCATCCGGACCACGCATCTCTGCACGCTTGTCTTGGCGGACGGTCGTCGAGTGCAGTACAGCGATGCCACGCTCGAGCATGTCGAGCAACTGTGCCAAGCGGTCGAGTCCCACACTCTGCACCCGCTTCTTGGGCGGATCTCGACGCAGCTCAGCCTTGGCCAGACCGTCCCCTTTGGAAGGTTGCACGCGACGCCTCAAGGGATAGGTTCATACTCCAGCGATGAGATTCTGCCGTGGGACGCCATTGACGGCCTTGTCATCACGGGCGACCGGGTTGTCGTCGAAGCTCAGGGCCAGTCACAGACTCTGGCCCTCACGAGCGAAGTCGACAACGTTCACGTTGTGGCGGCTCTCATTGAGCACGCTCACAGCGCTCGCTCTGCCACCGCACAGCACACCGTCGAATCCTCCCCGGCTGATACGCCGGAAGCGTTAGGCCCAGCGGAGTTGGAGTAGGGTCAGTCCCCGGCAACATCGCCAGCCCGGCACACGACGCCGCGCCTGCAGAGGGCTGCCTTGCGTACCGCTCCAGTCCGCGGTCCCCGAATGCACCTCGCGTGCCCCCTCCCCTGCCGGGCAGGGGAGCCTGATAACGGATTGGCAGACCGTGGCGTTTGTGATAGAGTCTTGCCTGAAGCCGCAGAGCAAGTGCCGTCGCAATGCGACGGTGCGTGGCTCAACTGCATTTCAATTCCTGGCAAAGGAGATTCCGATCTATGTTCAACCTACGCGGTGAGACCATCTACACAGGCACCAGCGTTCTGGCCGACGGCTACGTCTCAGTGGACGGGGCCACGATAGCGGGCGTTGGTGACAAAGCCCTTGGCGAGCGGGCTGGCGCCTATCCGGTCATCACACCCGCAATCATCGATCCCCACTGTCACATCGGGTTGATCCGGGGTGGCGAGCCCTCAGCAGAGGCCGAAGCCAACGAGCACATGGACTCCATGCTTGCCCATGCTGACGTACTCGACTCCATACAGATGGACGACGTGGGCTTTCGCGACTCCATTGAGATGGGCGTGCTCTACTCCTGCGTCCTGCCGGGCAGCGGCAACATCGTGGGGGGGAACTCCGCCATCATCCGCAACTTCGGTCAGGACACCAATGCCGCTTTCGTCCGCCGCGCCGGGATCAAGGGCGCTTTTGGCTATAACCCGATGTCTACACGCGAGTGGAAAGGCCAGCGCCCGTACACCCGCATGGGAGCGCTGGCGATTCTGCGCGCCAGGTTGGTTGACGTACAGACCAAGATGGCCAAGGAGGCGGCAAAAGAGGACGCGGATGTAACCTACAGCGCGGAGGAGAGCGTGCTCAAGGCCCTCCTCAAGGGCGAGGAGCGCTACCGCGTGCACGTCCACAAGAGCGACGACATCGCCGCGCTCCTGCGGTTCGTGGACGAGTTTGGCCTGAAGGTCACCGTCGAGCACACGATGGACGTACACGAGCCGGGGATCTACGAACAGCTTGCCAAGCGCAACATCCCTGTCATCTATGGCCCTATGGACTCCCTGGCCTACAAGGTCGAACTCAAGCACGAGGGCTGGCGTAACGCCCGCTACCTCATTGACTCCGGGGTTGAGTTCGGGCTCATGACCGATCATCCGGTGATCATGCAGAAGATGCTGCTCTTCGAGCTCCGCCACTTCTTGCGAATGGGCCTCGACAAACAGGCTGCTCTGGAGATCATCACCCGCAAGAACGCCGAGATCCTTGGCGTTGCGGACATTCTCGGAACACTCGAGACCGACAAGTGGGCGTCCATCGTCTGCTGGAACGGTGATCCCTTCTCGTTGGAAAGTTACCCGGTCGCGATCTATGCCGAAGGCGAACTCATCTACGAGGCAGCGGCGTAGCCACTCAGCGATCGTTGCTGGACCCGCCACCGATACGTGTAGGCGGGGCGCGGTGATCATCGCGCCCCGCCTGTGCGGTGCCGGCAGCGAATCGAGCCGTGGGACAGTCGTTACCCGCCAGCGCCAGGCTTTCCCCCCAAGGTTTCATCTGGGATGCGCCTATGGTGGCCCCCTCCGACACAGGCCAGGGCGGTAGGGCTATGCCAGAGAATCAGAACGTGATCACGAGCACGAGCAACCGCCGTATCGTGGAGGCCCGTAAGCTCTCGCAACGGAAGCATCGCCAACGCCAGGGTCGTTTCATGGTGGAAGGGCTCCAGATCCTGCACATGGCACTCGATGCAGGCCAGGTTCCTGCCGAGGCGTTCTACTGCGAGGCTGCGTTCACGGGCACCGAAGCGCCGTATCTGCTCGAGAGGCTGAGCGATATGCAGTCAGCCGGTGGGGGGCCAGCCCTCCACCCCGTGTCGGAGGCCGTCCTTGACGTGCTCTGCCAACGCCAGATCTGCCAGGGCTTGGTCGCGATTCTGGCCACCTTCGAGACACCTATCTCAGCATTGCGGCTGAACGGTGATCGACTCGTCGTCATCCTCGACCGGCTGCGAGATCCCGGCAACCTCGGCGCACTGATCCGCGTCGCGGATGCAGTCGGTGCTGGCGGCGTCGTAGCCCTCGAACCGTGCGCCGATATCTTCGATCCCCAGGTAGTCCGAAGCAGCATGGGATCGCTGTTCAACATCCCGGTCATCAGGACCGGGGACACACGCGCGCTCTTCGAGCACGTGCGCCGGGCAGGACTTCGAGCCGTAGCTGCCGACCCTTACGTTGGGACGCTCTGGGGTACCGGCTTGTGGGATGGCGGTGTAGCTCTGGTGCTGGGAAACGAGGCCCAAGGCCTCTCACCCGATGTACGCGTCGAGGTCGAGTCGTGGGCTCGCTTACCGATGGTAGGCAAGGCCGAGTCGCTTAACGTGGCTGTTGCCGGTGGGATCCTGATGTACAGCTGGTTGGCTGCGAACTACCACCCCAATGCCGCAGGGAATGACCAGAGCGACTCCTCGTAGCTCTGTCCAGGCCGTCCAGGATGCACCGGGTTTGACTCCGCCACAGACTCCAGAGACCGGAGGTGACATGCAAGATATCTTCGCGTGGATCGACCAGGAGCTGTCGCCGGACGAGGTCACGACAGAAGACCTTATCTACCAGTGTATGGCTTCGCAGTCGGGTCGCTCTCTCCCCATCATCTACCAGCCGTTTGACATCGGCGATCGAGGGCACTGGGCCGACCGGGGAGCAGCCCTGGACTTCGTTGCGGCAACGCGCATAGGCGACGGTTCCGCATGCAACGTGAGTGGTCGCATGCTCGATTTCGGTCCCGGCGATGGCTGGCCCTCACTCATTGTGGCGCCCTGGGTTGACAGGGTTATCGGTGTCGAGGGCTCGCTGCGCCGGGTGGCAGTATGCACTCAGAACGCAGCACGTCTGGGGATCACGAACGCGCAGTTCGTCCATGTCGAACCAGGCAGCCTACTTCCGTTCGACTCAGGTAGTTTCGACGCTGCCGTGGCGGCGTCCTCCGTAGAGCAAAGCCCCGACCCGCGGACAACGCTGGCGGAGCTCTATCGCGTGCTTCGCCCTGGTGGGCGGCTGCGTCTGTCGTATGAGGCTCTGGGCGTCTATCAAGGCGGGCACGGGCGCGACTTTGTTATGTGGGAAGACTGTGACCACACCCACCTGATCCTGTATGACAGGCACATCGCGCTGGAAGAGACACTCCAGGTAAGGATCACGTTCGATATGCCCAGGCAGGCGCTCACCAATAGCTTGGCTGAGCGTGGGCAGAGGCTTGGCTTCAGCGACATCACAGCCCAGAAATTGGCTCAGCTCCGCGACAGAATCGTCGATGCTGGCAGATGCAGGACCCAGCACCCATCGGGAACCACGTTGTGTCGCTGGTTGACAGAGATCGGGTTCCGGCAAGTCTCGCCAACGCACAACGGCGTCCGTTTTGCGGGGGCTCTCTTCGATCAGATCGCTGTCGCAGACCGTCCCGCATCGTTGGAGGAGCTGGACGTCTGCCTCCGGCCGATGATCGCCGTGGTCGTCGATATGCCCGCGCCGATCACGACTGATCCGTGGATCACGGCTGTGAAGTGAGGGCCCTCCCTAGATTCCCGACCGTGGCTCAGGCGCTGCCGTAGTGGTGCACCCTATCGATGGCGAAGGCGTAGGACTCGAACGATACATCGCTGGGCACGGAGTGATCGCTGTGATAGATGTACCCGCCACCTTCCTTGGCCACAGCGATCTTCCCGCGAATCTCGTCTTCGATCTCATCACGGCCCCCTGCGAGCCGCCTAACGTCAATGTTGCCGATCAGAACCAGCTGGTCCCCGTAGAGTGACTTCAGCTCCCGAACATCGAGTCCCGCCTTGGCCTCCAATGGATGTAGGCCAGCGAACCCCGCTTGGAGGAACCCGGGGATAAGTGGGGCAACGTTCCCGTCGGAGTGCAGCAAGGTCCTGAGTCCATCGGCGGCAAACCGGTCGCATAGCCGCTTGTGGTACGGCAGGACGAGCGACGCGTACAGCGAGGGCGAAATCAGCGGCGCAGCTTGGTACCCCAGATCATCGGCGAGAAACGCGGCGTCGAACGTCAAGCCCTGCGCCACCATGCCCTCGTAGATCTCAATAACCAGCCGCGCGTGGTCAGCGTACATGTCGGCGACGAACTCAGGTCTGTCCAGCATCAGCATCAGCATATGCTCCATGCCGAGGCGCATCCAAGTGGGGTGGAAGCAGGCGTGTGCGGCATAGCAGACGAACTTCTCCGCGGCGCGCGCTCGCCGGTACGCTTCGATCGTCCCATCGGGAATCCGAGAGGCGTTGAAGGCCATACGCCCACGATGGCGCCGCCAGTCATCGGGTGTCTTGATGGTGAAGTCGAGCCATTGTGAGGTCCAACCCTCTTCCACGTGCAGGTCACGGCGCAGTGCACCATCGGCATCCCAGTACAGCCGCCGAGTGGCGCTCTCTTCCAGTACGCGTTCAGGCATCTGCAGTGTGTAGTCGCCGGAAATGCGCACGATCTCGTCCGTGCCAAAGTAGGCGTTGGGCGAGACGCCTCGGGGCAGCCCCTCGCGACGCCACCGTTCGACCGTCGTAGTCCAGTAGCTGTCGAACAGCGGCACTCGATCGGGGACTTGGCCGGCCAGCACCGCTGCTACACGTTCATATGAGTTCACTGGTGCGCTCCTTAAGCTACGGTAGAGGTATTTTCGCCAGGGCGGCGACATCGCGCACTGCCGCAAGGATCGAATCTGGGGCATCAAGATGTACCAGAGGACCACTTCGGCCTAGCATCCGCCGCTCGCCTCGGAGCGACAGGTTGGCCAGCTCGCCCTGGGCTCGGGTCGTCTCCGCGTCGGTCACGACAAGATCCGGGGAGTACAGGCCAGCGGATGGTCTGGGCGCGCGGGCCGGCGTAAGGACCACCAAAGGCATCCCCTCGAGAGGCGCATCGCCCCGGAGCGCCTTATCGGCCGCCGCGGCACTCAGCCGCACAGACTGCAACTCGTCCACAGTCGTCTGGTAGTGTCGCGGGTCCAGTAGCAGAGCGCGGTACGCTTGCCGAATGTCGTCGGGCAGCGCTTCCTCACGGCCTGTCGCAGCCGACTCACCCGTCACCGGCCCAATCAGCCGGAGCAATCCCGAGGTAGTCAGAAAACGCATTCGCTCGTAGAACGCGATCGTCGTCTCCATCTCGCGCTCGAAACGCTCTGAGTGGACTTCATCGCCCAACGGCGCCACGAGCACCAGCCCGGCAACATCCTCGGGATAGCGCGCCGCGTAGAGACGGACATGGACACCTCCCACCCCATGGCCTACGAGGAGAAAGGGCGCGGCTTCTTCGGCCTCAGTCAACAGGGCCCGTAAGTTCGCTACCGCTTGTTCAGCATCTCGCGACGCCGGGCCTGCATCGCTCCATCCGTAACCGGCACGATCGTAGGTGCAGACGCGGAAGGTCTTGCTCAGTTCACGCGCAACACCCGACCACTCCAAGGAGGAGCTCCCACTGTGCGTGTCGATGACTACGGTCAAGCCATCAGGAACGGGCTGACCACGACAATCGAGGTGCAGTGCATACCCACCGACATCGACACGCGAGCCTGGCGCAGGATGGCGCTTCAGCGCAGTAACCAACAGGTATTGCTGGGCCGTAGCCAACGTGAGCGGCACGAGCACGCCGAGGAGGATCCCCGTAGCTATGATGATGCCGACGAGCGTGGACGTTCGCATCGGCGGCCGTCCGAGGCGCTGGATCCGGCTTGTCATGGTGAGTCTCCTTCGTGTGACAGCACCTGCGAGTGGTCCTCACCCGAAATCATAGAAAGCCGCGCGATGATGTCAAGTGTCAGCGGCGCCCTCACGGCCAGGCGGCTTTCCATTGGGCCGTCACGATGTATAACACCTACAGACCAGGATGGAGGATGCCCAAAGATGGATCAGCCAGTTGCGACGAGACGGGCGGAGTTGCTGCAGGACATGGTCGGCGTTCCTATTCCCAGGCTTTGGTGCCCACCGGTCACGCACTACGTCGACGATGGGAGCGTCGATATCGCGCGCATGGCGGCACATTGGCGGTCGATGTCCGCCTACGTCGGCGGTTTTCTGGTGCCGGGCTCCACAGGTGAAGGCTGGGACATGGCTGAGGCGGAAGTCGATGCCCTGGTGGATCTTGCCATTGGGCTAGCAGTCGGGCTTGACACACGGCTGCTAATCGGGGTCCTGCAGGTTGACGCGGAGACGATGATCAGGCGCGTCGACGCGATAGTCGCCGATCTTCGTGCGAGAACAGGGCTACATAATCCCTTCCAGGCGCTGAAGGCCTGCCACGTGGTCGGGTTCACTATCTGCCCGCCGCGGGGCGCAGCACTTACACAGGACCAGATTCGCGACGCGCTGGCCCAGGTCCTGGACCTGGGCATTCCCATCGCGCTGTATCAGCTCCCTCAGATCACCCAGAACGAGGTATCCGCAGCGACCTTCGCCGACTTAGCCACCCGATACCCGAACCTGATCATGTTCAAGGACACAAGTGGCCAAGACCGTGTGCCGCTCTCCGACGGAGGCGCGAGTGGCGTCTTCCTCGTACGTGGCGCCGAGCGCGACTACGCGAAGTGGCTGGACGCAACAGGTGGATGTTACCACGGATTCCTGCTCAGCACGGCAAACGGCTTTGCACGCGAGCTGCGAGAGGTCATCGACCTCGCCGTCTCTGGCCAGGTCGAGGCGGCCCAACGCCTATCGCGGCGGCTCACCGCCGCCGTCGACGCCTGCTTTGACGCTGTCAGCGATCTGCCATACGGGAATCCGTTTGCCAGCGCTAACAAAGCCATTGACCATCACATGGCTTATGGAGCACGGGCAGTTGATATGGCTGCGCCACTGCTGCACTCGACGCGGCGCCTACCCGAGGGCGTCGTTCGGACGATCGGCGAGATACTCCGAGAGCACAGCCTCGTGCCCCCCATCGGCTATCTCAGTTAGCAGGAGCTGTCAAAAATGCAGGCAGCGGAAGGCGGGTGCACCGCCTTCCGCTGCCCGGCACACGGCCGTCTGGAGATTAGGCTTCCGTGTTGCTCTGAGTCTCGCTCGTGGCCCGCCCCTTGAGTTCGTCCATCCGTTGCTGGATGAGGTCTAGCTGCTCCTGCAGCCAGTTGGCCTGTGCGCCCAGTTGTGACAGTTCGTCCTCAGGATACGTCACAGGGCCACCGCCGGCTCCGTAGACAGGCCCGCGCCGTCCTCGCCCGAACGGCCAACCCATGGCATAGGGGCCGAATCCGAATCCACGTCGCCGTCCCCAGAATCCGCGACCACCCCACGGTCCACCTCCGCCCCACCGTGCATAGTACCACCCTTCCTGCGGGAACGGGGCACCCTCAACGGGTGGGCAATCACCCAATCCGCGACCTGTTCGCGGTCCTTGGCCCATCGGGCCTGTTCGATCACCTCGTGGCACAGTCTACCTCCTGTTGTGTCTGACTGTTAGGGTCAGTCCCGTCATCGTGAGACGCAGACGCCCTCATTTGATATACGATCACCAACTCCATCGCCCGCGGCCGCGACCGGCGCGTCGTCCTGCACCAAACCAGCGCGGCAAGCCCAGGAACACACGCCGCCCGCTCCGGAGCGGCCGTCCCCCCAGGCCCAGAAAGCCGGTCATCCTGCCACCGGCGGTCCTGCCAACAGCGCAGTAGCCCGCGCCGCGGCCTGTCAGCGGCCCCTCACCTCGTGGGCCGGTTCCATCGAAACCTGGCATATCCTCACCTCCTTTTTCCGTATGCCGTTAGCAGGAGGCCGATCGCCTCTCGACTTTCCTGCAGCACCTCCACCCACTCACCCAGCACGGCTTCGCCTTGGGGTGTGAGTGCGTAGACGCGTCGCGGAGGCCCTTGGGTACGCTCTGCCTCCCACTCCGAACTCACCCACCCCGCATCCTCCATGGTCTGCAGGACACGGTAGATCCGCCGCAACGACACCTGTTCCATGCTGAACGCGGCGACAGCCTCGGCAAGGGCATAGCCATGAGCCGGCCCCTTGAGTAGGGTAACCAGCATTGCTGGCTCCAGCAGATGCGCGGCTCGTCCGCGAGACTGCCCGCGTCCTCGCCTCCCTCTATGTCCCTGTCGTCCGTGCACGTTCCCTCCTTGGTGTCAATTGACTATAGTCTATCACACTATTGTCTTTATGTCAATAGGCAACTTGACTCTATCCGCGAAGTCGAACCGAATTCGCTCGACGCCAAACTGTCTTGACTCGTCTCGGAGAGTGCCTAGAATGAACAAACCTGCCACGTACGGGGCGGGCCGCTGGGGCGCGGGATAGCTAGCCCATATTGGAGCGCGTGTTTGTGGGACGCTGTACACAGAGTCCTATGGGGCAGCCGGAAGGAGGCTGTGTATGAGTATAGTATCGATAGTGAAGGTGCATGAAGGTCGTGTAAGCGATGCCGTACGTCACGCAGTGGATCTAGTCGATGGCATGGCAATCCTCAAACCCGGTGATACCGTACTGATCAAACCGAACCTCGTCAAGCCGGCTCCCTCTGGTTCCGGCATCATCACAGACGCCCGTGTCACCGAGGCCGTCGTTCAACTGGTCCTAGAACACGACCCTGCTCGGGTCATCATCGGTGAGGGCTCCTCTGTTGGCTACGATTTCCCCGGCCAGGTCGATTCCATGACGGCGATGGAGGTCAGCGGCACCGCCGACGTGGCTCGCAAGTACGGGCTACCTATGGTGGATCTCAACCACGACGACGTCGTCGAAGTCCAGGCCCATGATGCGTATGTCATGGATACGTTCGGCGTGGCCCGTACCGCGTGGGAAGCCAACGTCACCATCGATCTGCCGGTGGTGAAGACCCATGCTCGAACCGGTATTACCTGCGGGCTGAAGAACATGAAGGGTGTACTGCCGGGAACAGAGAAAAAGCGCACTCACAGAGTCGGCTTGGATCGGGGGATTGTGGACCTCAACCGAGTCATGCGGCCCCATCTCACAGTGGTGGATGCCTTGGTCGGGCGAGCTGGGACCCACACGCGCGACGAAGACCGTGTAGCACTCGACTGCGTCCTTGCAGGCGCCGATGTGGTCGCCGTGGATGCCGTCTGCGCCACGATTATGGGATTCGATGTCGAGGAGATCCTGCACATCCGCCTGGCTGATGAGGCCGGCTTGGGCGAGGCCGACCTTGATCGGATCGATGTCTACGGTGAGCGCATCGCCAACGTCGCACGACCCTTTCAGCCATACATCGAGGCAGCGAAGGAACGTTTCGGCGATGCCACGATCATCGAGAAGAACACGTGCACCGGTTGCATCGGCGAGATGGAGAGCACCTTCCTCTATCTCAACAGGGCCGGGTACGCAGATCGCCTCAAGGAGCTTGTCCTCGTGCTTGGCACGCCCGACGAGGTCCCCGATCTGGACACGACGCCCGTGATCGTCGGTAAATGCCCCAGCGACTACAAGCATCTGGGCGTGTGGGTCGGGGGCTGCCCACCCCATGGTATCAAGATCACTGAGGCCGTCTGTGAGGCACTGGGATTGGACAAAGACGCCGTCTACAGAGCAATCGAGGAGCTGCACAATACGGGTTCGGTCTTGTGACACGCGCTCACACCAGTACGGAGGATAGCAGGGCTCCAGTCGCTGGATGGGCCGGAGCCCTGTCAACATCAGGCGAAGACGGACGAGCGTATCGGGCTAACCTGGCATGTCGGCAAAGTGCCCAATCAGGCGATCGGTAGCTGCGTGAGGCCGGGGGTCAACGTGAGCAGGCAGGTGATCATAGATCCGATAGACGCGGTCCCAATAGGCTTGACGCAGCGCGCCGAAGTCCGGTGCTGACCCGGAGAGCGCGGCGAATAGCTCTGCGAAGAAGGTTAACTCGCGGCGATAGGCTGACGGTGAAGGATGGAACGGCACTTCGTCGCGCTCACAGCCCTCAAGGTCGCGCAGAATCCGCGCGAGCTCAAGCATCTGCCCGTGATAGACCTCGCGTGGCAGATCGATGATATGGTAGTTCCCCCAATCACGGATCACCTCGAACAGCGGCAGGAACGGCACAATAGCGCGGCCCTGACGCCCGAAGAGTGCTTCATAGAAGTCGCCCGCCAGAACCTCTGGATCGGCATCCGGGTTAAGAAATGACTGCGCGGACTCGTACAGGGATAACTGGTTGAGCAAGGGCGTCATGGTGAAACAGATTCCGCCGCGATAACCCCCACACGCACGTTCTTCGCGCCGGCGCCCGAAAAGGCGCTCGAACCGGTAGTGCGGAACTACGTTGTTCTCTCCCTCCGTCAGGCTGAAGTCCCACGTCTGCACGGGATGGGTTCGGGCCACCTCGGCAACCCAGGGCCGTGCGTCCCGGTCTCCGCCCGGATTGCCATCCGAATCGAAACCCATAT
>Ga0123333_10001792_pt1 | contig 22514 bp, 14 predicted proteins | sample BioC12SIPDNA_3_FD_89957 | JGI IMG/M metagenome (GOLD analysis project Ga0123333, IMG submission 89957) | Anaerobic biogas reactor microbial communites from Washington, USA - Biogas_R2_B C12 SIP DNA | ecosystem: Engineered > Bioreactor > Anaerobic > Unclassified | place: Washington, USA... | reverse complement strand
GCTGACCCCCGACAGCTCGCGTTTCTGGCCGGCGGATCAGTACGAACCGGGGCACGCGCAGCCGTCGTTCGACAAGCAGTTCGTGCGGGACTGGCTGACCGCCTCCCGCTGGGACAAGGACAGCCCGCCGCCCGCCTTGCCGCCGGAGGTGGTGGCCCGCACGCGGGAGAAGTACATCGAGGCCTACGAGCGGCTCACGGGTCAGGCGTTTCAGTGGAAGTAGCGGCGGCCTGCGCTTCGAGCTGGCGTGCCCGCAGCAGGCAGCCATGGCGCTGGGGCGAATCGTCAATCAGGTAGAGCTGCCGCGCTTCCTCGATCTTCCCGAGTGCCTCGTAGCAGCGTGCCAGATTGTAGCGCGCGCCGTTCTTCCACACCCCCTCCGGATCGCTCTCGAGCGTCCGCACCTTGAACCAGTTGACCGCGACGTCGTGGTTCCCCTGTTCCATGTGGATCAGACCGAGCCAGTAGCTGGCGTGCTTCTTCGATTCCACCTGCAGCCGCGTGATCTGGGTGATCTTCTGTTCCCACTCGCGGTCCGTCGTCTCGATCGTGCGTTCGAGCCCGACCGCTTTCTGCATGTTGCGGTCCTTCTCAATGCCCTCGATCTGCGCGTTGGACATGCGCGCGGCCAGGTAGAACGCCGTAGCGCCCGGCTGGTCCGCCTGCTTCTCGAAGTGGCCGAGGAGGTGCTGTCGCCGGCCGCGCACCACCGTGCTCAGACCCTGGAACACACCGTAATCGAGGAACTCCTGCCACTGCAGCTGCGGGTCGCGCGCCATCAGTGCCGCGCGGGCCTGGTGGTACATGAGCGCCTCGAACGGGACGGCCCACAGCCGCACATCGGTGATGCCGGCGCAGGCCGCCAACTGCGACTTGATCTCCGATGGCAGGTAGCTCAACACCATCTGGTCGGCCGCGTCGAGCGTCTGCTCGACCAGACGCATGCGCTGATAGAGGAACTGTGGCGCCACGTCGATCAGGGCCACGACCTTGTCCAGATCCTCGCGCCGCACGCGGTATCGGTACTTGTCCCCGATGTCGAGCGACTCGATCAACTGAGGATTGGCCAGTACGTCGGCCAGCGTCGCAATCCCCTGACCGTCCGGCCCCGGCAGCACCAGCCCTAACTCCGGATCGAACAGAAACAGCTGCTTGTCCAGCAGCACCGCCGGCAGCCACTCCTGCGCACGTCCCGTCTTGCGGTCGATGCTCAACATCACCGTATCGATGCGCAGCTGGCGGGCCAGCAGCATGAAGATCCGCGCCCGCTGATAGGCGTCGCCGCGCCCGTAGAGCAGAACGTTCCACGGATGCTGGTTATACCCCGGACCGGGCAGGCCTCGCATCGGTGGTGGCCAGTCGGCCATGGCCGCGTCCGATTCTGTGCCGACCGCGGGCCCCACCTCTGTCTGCTTCGGGTAGTCCAGCAACTCCTCCAGCTGAATGTTGCGGATCGTCCAGTCGAACAGCGACACGCAGGTGGCCAGATCCCGGGCGCTGCGGCCCGTCAAACCGCTGTGGCCGGTGATCCACTCCGCCAGCGCGGCCGGTGGAGGCTGCTGGCCGGCCCACCGGGCAATGGCCCGCAACCATCGGTTTTCCTCGAGAAAAAGAATGTCACCCAGGAAGAACTCGTAGCCGGCCAGCGCCCGCTCGGACGTGAGTTCCTTCGTCGCCGGCGCACGCTTGGTCGCGTCCGGGAGCGTGCTGAGCATGGAGTCGACCGACCACCGCGGCTCGGCCGCCTGATCGCGGATCCAGCGGTTCAGGTAGTAGTTGGCCTGCCCGGCCGACCGGTCCATGTTGTGCTCGTCACGCTGTTTGAGGAAATCGATCGCCACGGCGAAGTGATCGCGGTCGAGCTTGGGACTGGCCACGGCCGGGACCGGATCGCTGGTGACGGCCGGTGCCTGCTGCCGGCAGCCTGCCAGGCCGGCGCCCAGGCCGAGGACGACCGCGATGGCGACCCACCTGGCTGTGGCGCTGGGTGCGGGAAGAAAAACACGCATGGATGAAGTCTTCATGATCTGGATCTCGGGCTTGCGGCGCGATCGCCGAACGCAGCTCGTCGCATCTCGCGTCTCGCGTCTCGCGTCTCGCGTCTAGTGTCAGTGTAATGTGCGGCCGGGCTATCGCAAACTCTCGACCGTCTCCCGCAGCCGCACGAGTCGCCTGAGCAGCGCGGGAAACTGTGCCAGCGGGATCATGTTCGGACCGTCGCTGGGCGATGAGTCGGGATCGGGGTGTGTCTCAAAGAACAGTCCGTCCACGCCCACGGCCACCGCCGCACGCGCCAGCGGTTCGACCATCTGCCGATTGCCGCCGGTTGCCGCGCCCAGCCCGCCAGGCTCCTGCACGCTGTGGGTCGCATCGAACACGACCGGTACGCCCAGGGCCCGCATCTGCGGCAGGCTGCGCATGTCATTCACCAGGCGGCCGTAGCCGAAGAATGTGCCGCGTTCGCACACCAGTACATGGCGGCAGCCGGCGGCCGACAGCTTGTCGACCACGTGCCGCATGTCCCCCGGCGCCATGAACTGGCCCTTCTTCACATGCACCGCGCGGCGCGTGGCTGCCGCTGCCACCAGCAGGTCGGTCTGGCGCGCCAGGAAGGCCGGGATCTGGATCAGCTCGCACACGTCGGCCACCGCCGCCGCCTGGTGCGCTTCATGAATGTCCGTGGTCACCGGCAGCCCTGTCCGGCGCGCCACCTCCCGCAGCATGTCCAGGCCGCGGTCCAGTCCGGGGCCGCGGCCCGACGCGATGCTCGTGCGGTTCGCCTTGTCGAACGACGCCTTGAAGACCAGGTTCACCGGCAGCTCGGCCACCGCCGCCTGTAGCTGGCTCGCGATCTCGAGTGCTAACGACTCGCTCTCCAGCACACAGGGGCCGGCAATCAGCAGCAGCGGGCAGCCCGCGCCACAACGATAGGGACCGATCGAAATCGGGTTCTCCGTTACAGACATTTCCCGGCAGCCTCCTCCGCTGCATGCTGGAATCCGTGTCGTACCGCCCAGGTTTCCGTGACCAGCGCGCACATACGCCCGGGCATCGCCGCAATCTCCACCGGCAGCACTCCACCCGGATCGCCGTCGAGCTGGTAGGGTACCTCGCCGTCGGACTCGATCCGCACGCGTTCCGCCCGGACACACCGACAATCTTCCCACTCAGGATGCCGGCCTCGCAAGATCCCGGACAGGTATCGCAGGCCATGTGCCAGGGAACCACGCTCAAACAGGCACACATCGACCAGGCCGTCGGTGCCCACCGCATCCGGGACGATCCGTAGCCCCCCGGCATACATCGGGAGATTCACGACAAACACCCATCGGGCTGCACCCGATGCCGGGGACCCGCTCGGCTGCCCAGCGGCCCCCCGCGGTGCACACTCAATCCGTATCTCCGGATACGCGTATCGACAAATCGATTCCAGAATCGGTTTGATGTACGTCGTGTGCCGGATATGGCCACGGCGATGCCGGTGGAGTCCACGCACCACGTGCGCGTCAAATCCACAACCGACCATCAGCAGGAACAGCCGGTCGCCGGCGCGACCGGCGTCCAACGCCACCGTCGCCCCGTGCAGGATCGTGTGGCGCAGCGCGTCGAGCGAAAACGGGTAGGCGAGGTACTTGGCCAGCAGATTCTCGGTGCCCAACGGCAGGACCGTGACAGGCGTGCCCGGCGGCGTGGCGTTGACCACCGCCGCCACCGTTCCATCACCGCCCGCCGCGACCACGGCACGAATCGACCGGTCGCAGCGATTGCCCACCGCCCGGCCGAGCGCCGCCGGATCGGTGAACGTTTCGACCTGCAGCCCGCTGGCCGCAAGTTGCTGGCGGAGTTGATCCACGCGACTCTCGCCAGCCCGTGCGCCAGCTGTCGCGTTGACCAGGATCAGCACGCGGCGGGCTTCCGGTGGCAGATAGCGAATCAGACGAGTCATCAAGCGTACCCTGTCGTCCCTGGAGCGGCGTCCCTGGGGGATCCGGCCCGTGTCGAGGATGGCAACTGTCGTTGATGGTAACACAGGGAAAAGAATAGAGCAGGAGAGAGGAGAATGTAGAGCAAATAAGACAAAACTCACCACTCTCTCCTGCTTCTCTCTCTTTTCTCTCTCCTCTCTGCTTTCTCCTCTCTCGCAACGCATGGGCTTGATCCTAGGACCGCTGGGCGTTAGGCTTACAAATTCCTGACACAACGTGCTGAGGGGCGTTCCGCGCGAGGTGCCGGGGTCGCTTCGTCGTTCATGGGGTTCACTAACTCGTTGATACACGACGACTTGCCAGCGTAGCTTCAATTGGCAGAGCACCGCATTCGTAATGCGGGGGTTGTGGGTTCGACTCCCACCGCTGGCTTTTGCGTTTTACGCGTGCGCAGCCTGCCGAATCGCCGCGGCTAATGCCGGCTCTTAGGGGGTACCTGTACATGGCGCAAGGGTTGGATATCGACCTGAAAGAAATCGTGTTGTCCAACAGCACTTTCGGGCCCAACGAGATCGACCAACTGACGCAGGCGATCTCGGGAGATGCTTCCTGGGTGCCCGTACTGCGGGATTCGGTATCGGAGTTGGAGGCCAGCGACAGTCTGACCCCCGCGATGGCGGTGCGGCTTGGCGTCTGCTACTACCTGCTGGGACGCACGAACCGGGCGATCGAGACGTTGCGCAGTGCGGATGGCAGTGCATTGGCGCTGTTCTATCTGGGGCGATCGTTGTTTGCCACGGGCGAGTATGCGGAGGCGATTACCAGCTATCATGCGGCGCGCGGCGCCGGCTACAACGCCGATCATTGTGCTCTGGCCACCGGCGAGGCTCAGCGGTATATGGGGGACGCGGCCGCCTCGCTGGCCACGCTCGACGAGTTGTCGGGCGCGATTGAGCAGACGGCCGAGTATCTGTATCAGCGGGGGGCCACGATCGCGGCGCTCGGCGGCAATCCGACCGAGGTTGTGGCGCTTTACGAGCGGGCCGTGGCTACTGACCCGCGACATCCGGGCGCCCTGTTCGGCCTGGCACTTGAGTGCGATCGCCGCGGCGATGACGACCGGGCGCTGGAATTGTGCGAACGCGCGGTCCAGGGCTACCCGACTCACGTCGGTTCGCTGCTGAATCTGGGGCTCATGTACGAAGACCGTCTGCAGTACGAGGCGGCGCAAGCCTGTTACCGGCGGATCCTGGACAGCTTTCCCAACGATCCGCGGGCCCGGCTGTATTTCAAAGACGCCTCGGCGTCGGGCGACATGTTCTATGACGAGGAAGCGCAGAAGCGTGCCGAGCGGCTCAATCGGGTGCTGAACATCCCCGTGACCGATTTCGAACTGTCGGTGCGCAGCCGCAATTGCCTGCAGAAGATGGGGGTCCGCACGCTGGGCGACCTCACGCGCATCACGGAAATTGAGCTGTTGTCGAGCAAGAACTTCGGCGAAACATCGTTGATCGAGATTCGCGACATGCTGCACTCCAAGGGGCTGGACCTGGGCATGTACGTCGACCGTCGCCCGGAGCCGGAAGTGCAGCTCGACCTGTCCGACCTCTCGCCGGACGAACAGGCGGTGCTGGAACGCCCGGTATCCGATCTGAATCTGTCGGTGCGGGCCCGTAAATGTATGGTCCGGTTGGGCTTGACTACGCTGGGGGAACTGATTCGCAAGACGGGTGACGACCTGCTGGAGTGCAAGAACTTCGGCGTCACGAGTCTGAACGAAGTTCGCGAGAAGCTGGCCCAGGTGAATCTCAAGTTGCGCGGCGAGTGATGGCGGCTCCACCGCTGTGTCTGAAGATCCAGGCTACGGATCCGACCTGCGCGGCCCGCTGCGGCGTGCTGCAGACGGCCCATGGTGAGGTGCAGTTGCCGGCCTTCATGCCGGTGGGCACGCAGGCGACCGTCAAAGGCTGTACGAGCCAGATGGTCGCCCAGACCGGGGCCCAGATGGTCCTGGGCAACGCCTACCATCTGGCGCTGCGGCCCGGCGCGGACATCGTGCGGGAACTCGGTGGGCTGCACCGATTCATGGGATGGGACGGACCGATCCTGACCGACAGCGGTGGATTTCAGGTCTTCAGTCTCGAGCGGCTGTGCCGGGTCTCGGACGCGGCCGTCGAGTTCCGCTCCCACGTCGACGGCCACATGGTGACGCTCTCACCCGAACGGGCCATCGCAATCCAGGAGGCGTTGGGCAGCGACATCGCCATGGTGCTGGACCAGGTGATCGCCCTGCCGAACGACCTGGCCGCTGTCCGGGCGGCATGTGAGCGGACGGTGGACTGGGCGGTGCGGTGCCGCGCTGCTGCCCGGCGGTCCGATCAGGCGCTCTTCGCGATCGTCCAGGGGGGGCTGGACGTGGAGCTGCGGCGCTGGTGTGCGGGCCAGCTGGTGGCGCTGGACTTCGCCGGCTATGCGATCGGTGGTCTGAGTGTGGGGGAACGCCCCGAAGAAATGTATGCCATGCTGGATGTCACCTGCCCGGCCCTGCCGGAGGACCGGCCGCGTTATCTGATGGGGGTGGGGAGACCTGCGGATATTCTGGAGGCGATCCGCCGCGGCGTCGATCTGTTCGATTGCGTCATGCCGACCCGTAACGGCCGCAACGCGTTGGCCTTCACCGACCGTGGCCCGCTTCGTCTGCGCAACCAGGTTCACCGATGCGACCCGCAGCCGCTGGAGCCCGATTGCCCGTGCCTGGCTTGCCGCCACAGCCGGGGTTACCTGCACCATCTGTTCAAGGCGGGCGAGATGCTTGGCCCCATGCTGCTGACCGTGCACAACTTGACCTACTATCAGCGTCTGATGCGCGGTGCACGGGAGGCGATTGCGCGGGGTCGATTCATGGACTTTTTTCAGCAGCGGATGGCCGGCTGGTCGGCCGCGGCACGGCAGGATGCCCCGACGGCGTGACGCGGTGACGCCCTGTGCTGCGCGGTTGCCGGGCTGCCGGGGACCTGAGCGCTGCGCCCTTGCTCGTTGCGCCACAAGATCTTAAGATATCGACCTATTCAATCGGGGGTAGGCCCGAGCGGAGCTGCCGTCGGGCCGTTTTCTGATGCCAGTTTCTGATGCCAGCGACTGGCGGTCGGGGCGCGCAGGCCCGGATGTGGCCGCCGGTTCCCGGTTGTGCCGCATGCTGAGTTCAGTGATGCGCTGAGAGATCGGACCAATGTGCCGGGCGGTGCCGTGGCGTGGCATCCGGCCGACCCGTGAAGGGGGAAACAGCATTCCATGCCAGCTACGTTGTATTCAATCGTCGGCATATTGCTGGCGGAAGGCGACAAAACGCCGTCCGGCCCGGCCAGCATGCTGCTACAGTTGGTGCCGTTCATTCTGATTGCGGTGTTCTTCTACCTGCTGTTGATTCGACCCGAGCGGCGGAAGCGCGCGGAGCTGACCGCGATGCTGAACAATCTCAAGAAGAACGACCGCGTGGTGACGATTGGCGGTATCTTCGGCACCGTGGTCAACGTGCAGAAAGAGCTGGACGAAGTCACGCTCAAGGTGGATGAGAACACGAATACGAAGCTGCGGATGCAGCGCGCGGCCATCGCCCGCGTGCTCGCCTCTGACAGCGCCGCGCCGGCGAAAACTGATTGATCAGTCACACGTACCCAGACCCGCCCCATGAGGTTCTCGGGAATTAGGAAGTTCTTGTCATGCTTGATTCCTTGTACTTGCCCGTGTTGATGGCCCAAGAGCAGAGCGCTGTTTCTGGTGGGGCATTGAAGATTCTGCAGTTCTTTGTCATCGTCGCGCTGGCGATCGTGTTGCCGATCATGCTGGGATCTGCCGTGGCCAAATGGCTGCGGATGCGCGGTTACGAGTGGAAACTCAGCCTGATCTTCGTCACGGTGGCGATCGGCCTGTTGATCGTCATCCGCGCCTACGACTTTGAACAGGGCAAGTTCCGCATGCCCATGGGGGTGGACCTCAAAGGCGGTGTGGTGCTGATCTACGAGATCGATCTGGGCACGCGGGGGGCGGCAGCGCGGGGCGACGACGGGCCGGAAATCAATATGCCGGACCTCGTCCAAGCGCTCACCAACCGGATCAACCCCAGCGGCACCAAGGAAATCGTGATTCGCCCCTACGGCGACCGGCAGGTGGAGATCATCATTCCGGAAGTCGAGACGGAAGAGGTGACGTACATCAAGCAGCAGATCGGCACGGCCGGCATGCTGGAATTCCGCATTGTGGCCAACACGCGCGACCACCAGAACATCATTGCGCTGGCCGAAGAGCAGGCACAGCATCCGGATCCGGCGCGCCGGATCAGCAGGAACGTCATGAGCCGCACCGAGATGGACGGCGCGCCGCACGAGGAACGCGTGGGATTCTGGGCCCAGGCCGCCAAAGAAAAGCTCAAGGCCATCGAGCTCGAAGGAAATATCCTGCGCAACGGCACGACCGGCGAAATGATTGATCGCCAGGCGCTCGGCCCGATCCGGGATAACCAGCAGACGCTCGAGGACTACCTGCAGGAAAACGGGCTGCAGGATGTCGACTTCCTGGTGGCCACCAACGATGGCTGTGACGTGACGGGCGACTACCTGGGGATGGTGGCGGCCAGCACGGACCAGTACCTGACCCCGTGTGTGAACTTCCGCATGCGGGGTGAGGGGGTCGCCAAGTTCCATCTGCTGACCAACTCGAATCTGCCCGACACGGATTCGACCCCACCCTTCTATCGGCATCTGGGGATCATCCTGGACGAGCGGATCATTTCCTTCCCGCGGTTGCAATCGACCATCAGCGACAGCGGGCAGATCTCCGGCAACTTCACCCAGGATGAAGTCGATTTCCTGGTCGGCATCCTGCGGGCGGGCAAACTGCCGGCCACATTGAAGAAGGTCCCGATCAGCGAGAACCACATCGGCTCGATGCTCGGCGACGACACGATCCAGAAAGGCAAGACCGCCACCATCGTGGCGATGCTGGCCGTGTTCATATTCATGGCTGTCTACTACCGGTTCGCCGGCCTGGTGGCGTGCGCGGCGCTGGCCGTGAACCTGCTGTTCGTGTTCGCCATCATGATTCTGGTCAACGCGCCGCTGACCCTCCCCGGCGTGGCGGGAATCGCCTTGACCGTCGGTATGGCCGTGGACAGTAACGTGTTGATTTTCGAACGCCTGCGGGAAGAACTGGCGCGTGGTACCGGCCTGCGGATGGCCATCCGCAACGGCTTCGATCGGGCGACGACCACGATCATCGACTCCAACCTGACGACGATCATCACGGCGATCGTGCTCTATGTGATCGGCACCGACCAACTGCGTGGATTTGCCGTCACCTTGACACTCGGTCTATTGGTGAGCATGTTCACCGCCGTCTTCTGCTCGCGCGTCGTGTTTGACATCGCCGAACGCCGCGGCTGGATCAAGGATTTGCGGATGATGCGGTTGCTCGGCGAGACGCATATCGACTTCATCGGCAAGTGCGGCATTGCCGTCACCTGCTCGTCGGTCGTCATCCTGATTGGTCTGGTCACGTTCTTCATACGCGGCAAGTCGATTTATGACATCGACCTCACCGGCGGCGTGTCGGTCACGATGGTGTTGCAGGACACGCTGCCGCCGGATCAGGTGCGCAGCCGCCTGGAGGAACACTTCGAAGATGCGACGCCGGCCGTCAGCTGCACCGTCAATACCGTGGGCGTGGAAGGTCGTCCGGAGTCCAGCGTCTACAAGATCGACGCGAACCTCACGGCGGCGAGCGAGCTGGAAGAGGCCCTGGCGGAGGCGTTTCGCGATGAGAACGGCAACAGCATGCTGCTGGCGTACCGCATGGAGTATGCCGACGTGAAGGCTCTGGCCACCACGCCCCGGACGCCGGAAGCGGTACCGGCCGCACCGGCCGCCGCGGCGGAACCAACGCCTCCGGAACCGCCCGCCGATCCCGCACCCGCGGCACCAGCCACTGACCCGGCACCAGCCACTGACCCGGCACCAGCTACTGACCCGGCACCAGCCAGCGACCCGGCACCGGCCAGCGACCCGGCACCGGCCAGCGACTCGGGGGCCTCTTTGCGGCGCGACCTGCCCCCCGATGCCATGTTGGCCTGGGCAGGTCCGGCTCAGCAGGATGCGCCGGAAGTGGTGCCGCCCGATGAAGTACCAGCAGTGGACACCGTGCCGCCGGAAGCGGAAGCGCCGGCCGTGCCGCCGGCCGCTGCGGGCGAGACCGCACCGGCTGCCGCGGCGGAACAACCGGCTGCCGAGGTAACGTCTGTGGCGCGGCTCACCTTTGAAAACGCCATCAGCGCGCCGACTCTGCGGCAGTCCATCGCGCGAGCGTTTGGCGAAGTCTACGCGGCTGACGATACACCGGCCGCGGAGGGCACCGGCACGGACGTGACGGAGGAAGTCGAGGTGCCCGGCCTGTTCGTCGACACAGATGAGTTCTTCGACTGGGAGCAGACGAGCGCGGTGACGAGCAAGGAATGGTACGTGCGGATGACTGCCACGCCTGAGCAGTTGGAAGCGGTGCTGCAGCGGATGGAGCAGAATCTGGCCAATATGCCCGTGTTCCTGTCGTCGAGCACGGTGGGCGGGCAGGTGGCCGGGGACAGCCGCCGGCTGGCCGTGGCCGCTCTGGTGGCCAGCTGGATCGGCATCGTGATCTACGTGTGGATCCGGTTCCAGAACCTGGTCTTCGGTCTGGCCGCCGTGCTCGCGCTGGTCCACGACGTGCTCATTACCATTACTGCCATCGCCGTGAGCGCCTACCTGACGGATTATCTGGGATTCCTGCTGATAGACGATTTCAAGATCAACCTGACCTTGGTGGCCGCCTTGCTGACCATCATCGGTTACTCGATCAACGACACGATCGTGATTTTCGACCGCGTCCGCGAAGTGCGCGGCAAGAGTCCGCAGATCACCGGCGAGATGATCAATCGGAGCATCAATCAGACGTTGAGCCGCACGTTGCTCACCGCGTGGACCGTGCTGCTGGTGACACTCATTCTGTACATCTTCGGCGGAGCGGGCATCCATGGATTCGCGTTTGCGATGACGGTCGGCACGATCACCGGGGCGTACAGTACGGTGTACATCGCCGCACCCATCGTGCTGTGGATGCTGCGGACGGAGAAGAAGCCGGCAGCTGATTAAGCATTAAGCACGCGACCGGGCCCGCGACTCGCAATGGGATCCACCTGCCAGCCTGCCTGGCAGGTGGCTTCGCCAACGCGTCCACCACGGCCATTCCGTCATTCCGTCATTCCGTCATTCCATCATTCTCCTCCTACAGTTCCTACGACCGTTGTCACCCGTTGTTGTTTCGGTGATGTGGGGGAATTGGGAGGCAATTCCTTTGGTTCGCTGGTGCTGCCCGGACGATCTCGATCATGTGACGCTGCGCCGTGACCGGCCGGTCCCTGCGCGGCCCGTGACTGGATCGAGACAAGGGGAAACCGCCAGTGAAACGGATGAGTCTGTTGAAGCGGTTGACGCTTGGAGTGGGGATCATCGCTCTGGGCGTCTTCGGATCGCTGCCATTTTACCGTCCGGTACCGGCTGTGCCGACAGTGGCCGCGGACGCTACTGCCAACCAATTGTCACTTGGTGCCGGAGTGTCGCTGCAGATGCCCGGGCAGCAGATGACGGTTCCGCTGGAGGCCAAGCCACCGGCGCCATGGGCGGACGAGCGGGACGCGGAGGAGCGGCCGGCGGCGGAACTGGCGACGGATCCGAAACTGGCTGCGCAGACCGCGCCGCCTGCGCTGCCCGATGAGTATCGTCCGTTGTTCAAGCCGGCGCAGGCCTCGGGCAGAGCGGGACGAGTGGTGGGGCTGGATGGCCGGGTGCCGCCGCGCAGCAAACCGCTCAAGAAACACACCATTCACGACGGCGATACGCTCGAGTCGCTGGCCGTCCGGTATCTGGGCGACGCACAGCGGGCGGTGGACATCCTGGCCGCCAACCCTGACGTGCTGGCCGACCCACAGTTGCTGCCGATCGGTGTGGCGATCGTCATCCCCACCGGGGCCACCGCTGCCAGCAAGCCGGCCGTTGAGGAAGCCGTGCCAGAGGACGAGCCGCGCCTGGTGCCGCTGCCCACCGGCGGATTCCGCCGCGGGAGCTGAAGCGCTACTTGAGTGGGCTGGTCCGATCGGTCCAGGGAAAAGTGGCTTCGCGGTCCACCAGACGGGTCTTGATGCACCCAGCCACCCACTCCCCGACGCGCAGATCGCGGTCGTAGAGCAGATCGATGCCCTGCACCGATGTGTCCGCCTCGTAAAATAATACCGCGTCCTTGTCGTCGTTGTTGACGTGAGCGGCCTCGAACGACTTGTAGATCCGCCGGGCGTCGGCGTAGCGGGCGGTATCCTGTGTGCCCGCCACGAGCAGCAGCGACAGCTGGCTCAGAATCAGGCGGGCCCGCAGTGCCACGTTCACATTGACCCCCTGGAAGGACTGACGCGGCGAGATGAGGATCAGCGCCTTGACATCCTGGCCCATCTTGTACGTCGGGAGGTTGCGGACCTGCCAGTCCCGGACCGCCCAGTTGAGCGCCAGGGTCCCGCCAAAACCGACTCCCACCACGCCCAACTGCTCGATGTTCAGTTTCTCCTCGTTGTTCCGTTGCAGCAGATAACCTTTGACGGCTTCGACATCCAGCAGCATGGCTTCGATACCCAGCTTGTTCAGCTTGTCGCGATCGATGGGCGTTTCGGAGTTGCGCAGCCGAACACTGCTGCCGTGCCCGCGCAGGTCCGGCACGATGACCGCATGTCCCAGCATGATCTGCAGATAGTTGGCCAGCGGGTGCAGGTCGGTGCGACTGCCGTCCCAATCGTGCAACAGGATCAGCGGTACCGTGGTCTTCTTCTCCGGGCCCGGATAGTACGTGCACTGCAGGATCACGCCGTCTTTGGTATCGAGGGTGACGTCCTCGAAGGACTTTTCCGCAGGCTTCTTGGCGCGGGCCTGGGCCTGGGCCTTGACCTGGGCCTGGGGCTGGACCTGGGTCTTGACCTGGGCCCACAGCGACGACTCGGAGATCAGAACAGTGGCGGCGGCGAGGCATGCCACGGCCACCGTACGCGCGGACAGTACGCCGCGGATGGTGAGAAAGTGGGATCGGTTCATGGTTCCAGACACTTCCTTTAATAGTTCGCGCTCGGTGCCCCCTGGTACCTAACTATCCTATGTCGCACGACTTCTGGCGTCAACGAAGACCGTGGGCGAGGGGCGGTTTCCAGACTCGGCAGCCCGGGCGGGAGATGCGGGTGCGGGAACGGCTTTCCGAATTCCTGAATTCCTGAATTCCTGAATTTCCCTGATCGCTCTCTCGAGAAAGTGCGTTCCTGCATCTGTCAGGTGTTCAGGTGTGGGCAGGCCAAATCCGTCTTGTCTCTCCTAGGGTTCACTGCTATCCTCCACCCCCCTGGGAAGCATCGCCATGGCAGTTGACCGTTTCGAGCGCCCGATGGATGGAGTTATCATGCGCTACGCCACCACACGCCACACGTTGGGAATCCTGCTGATCCTCTGCCTGCCTGCCCTGGTCTGTTCGACGGGCTGTGCCGTGCTGTATCAGCTGGCCTATGGGGACGGTCACAAGATCGAGGCCAAATACACCGGCCTGAAAGGGAAGCGGGTGGCGGTCGTCTGCGTGATGAACCCGTCGACCTATGGAGATGGTGAGGCGTCGACGATGCTGGCGGATGAGGTGGGGCGGATCCTGCGGCAGAAGATCGACAAGATTCAGGTCGTGCGTCAGGACGAAGTGGCGGACTGGATGGACACGAACGAGTGGGACGAATCTGATTTTGTCGAGATCGGGCGCGGCGTGAAGGCGGACGTGGTGGTGGGGATCGACATCGACGCGTTCAGCATTCACGAGAGCAAGACGTTGTTGAAGGGGCGTTCGCGGCTGTCGACGACCGTCTACGACATGGCGCGCGACGGCGAAGAGGTTTTCCGTACAACCGACGCCGAGCACACGTTCCCGACAACCCACGCCGTATCGGTGCTCAATGCCAACTGGCGGACGTTTGAACGCACCTACATTCAGGTGCTGGCGGAGCACATCGCGAAGAACTTCTACGACTACAACATGGCCGAAGACTTCGCCCGCGACGGGGCCGCCTACGCCCACTGAGCGGATTCGGGTTCAGTCGTCATCGGACTCGGACAAGATGGCGGCCGGTGCACAGAGCCGTTCCAGCCGGGGCAGATCACTTTCGCGCAGCTGCAGGCGGCGGATGCTCAGCGCGCGGCCGGTGGCGGGATCCACTTCCACCACGGTGCCACCGAGCCGCACGTCGTTCCGGGCGACCTGGAAGTAGGTGGGGCGGAACGTGACGGTGGTGAGCGTGACGCGATCGATCTCGCGTCCGAGAATGCTCTCGAAGGGTCCGGTCATGCCCACGTCACATTGAAATGCGGTCCCGCGCGGCAGGATCTGTTCGTCGGCGGTTGCCACGTGCGTGTGGGTGCCCAGCACGGCCGACACCCGCCCGTCCAGGTACCGGCCCATGAGCTGCTTCTCACTGGTCGCTTCGGCGTGGAAGTCGAGCACGCGGACCGGCACCGTCGGCGGGATGTCCTGGAGCAGCTGATCGGCGCGCGTCCAGGGGCAATCGACCGGGCGCATGAAGAGGCGGCCCAGCAGGCTGAACACCGCCACGTCGACGCCGTTGGCGGCGCGCACCACGATCCAGTCCCGGCCGGGCGCCGACCGGGGAAAGTTGGCCGGTTTGACGATCGGCTGCCCCGTGTCCAGAATCGTCTCGATTTCGCTGCGCCGGTAGATGTGGTCCCCCATCGTGACGCAGTCGACGCCGGCCGCCCGCAGCTCGGCGAAGATCTTGGGGGTGAGTCCCGAACCGCCTGCGACGTTTTCTGCGTTGGCGATCACCAGGTCCAGCGCGGCTTCCATGCGCAGGCCCGGCAGCGCGCGCTGCACGATCTGTTTCCCCGGTCGTCCCACAATGTCGCCGATCAGCAGGATGTTCACAGGTGGTCCTCTGGAGGCTAAGGTTCCCCATGGCGGGCGCGGGCGGTCAACGCGCCAGTTCGGTAAACCGCGATTCCCGCACCACGGTAACTTTGATCTCGCCGGGATACGTCAACCGTTCCTCAAATGCCTTGGCAATGTCGCGACAGATCTTGGCGGCCTTGGCGTCGTCCGTCTGTTTGGCGCTGGCGATCACGCGCAGCTCGCGCCCCGCCTGGATTGCAAACGCCTGTTCCACACCTGGGAACCCGCTGGCAATCGATTCCAGCTCCTCCATCCGCTTGATGTACCGCTCCAGCGACTCGCGCCGCGCGCCAGGCCGCGATGCGCTGCAGGCGTCGGCGGTGGCCACCAGCATCGTGTAGGGGAATTCGGTCAGGATCTCGTCGTGGTGGCCCAGCGCGGCGTGCACCACCTCGGGACCCTCTCCGTGCCGTTTGAGCAGGTCGGCCCCGATCTTCGGGTGCCCCCCTTCCAACTCGTGGTCGGCCGCTTTGCCGATGTCGTGCAGCAGCCCGCAGCGGCGTCCGATGTCACCGTCGAGCCCGATCATCTCGGCCAGCATGCCGGTAATGAAGGCCACTTCCACGCTGTGCCGCAGGACGTTCTGGCTGTAGCTGGTGCGGAAATGCATCCGGCCCAGCATGTACACCAGCCGCTCGTGCAGGCCGTGGATGTTCACCTCCTGGACCGCCTCTTCCCCTTTGCGGCGGATAAACAGCTCGATCTCCTTGGCTGTCTCCGCCACAATTTCCTCGATCCGGGAGGGGTGAATGCGCCCGTCGGCGATCAGCTTGTCGAGCGACTGGCGGGCCACCTCGCGGCGCACCGGATCGAAGCCGCTGACGATCACCACGCCGGGGGTATCGTCGATGATCACGTCCACGCCGGTCGCCTTCTCGAACGCCCGGATGTTGCGCCCCTCGCGGCCGATGATCCGCCCCTTCATCTCGTCGTTGGGGATGTCGATCGAGCTGGTTGTGCTCTCCGCCGTGTGTACGGCCGCGTAACGATGCAGGGCGGTCAACAGCATGTCGCGGGAGATCGCATCGCACTGCTCGGCAATCTGCTTCTCGTGCCGGAGGATGATCTGCCCCGTCTCCTGAGTCAGCTCCGCGTCGAGCATCGACAGCAGCCGGTGCTCCGCCTCCTCTCGCCCCAGGCCGCTCAGATCGTGCAGTGTCTGACGCTGCATGTCGAGCAGCTTGGACAGCTCGTCGTTGCGGCGATTCGCGTCGTCCAGCCGCTCCGTCAGCCGCCGCTGTGTGCTCTCCACGATCCGTTCCTGCTTGCGCAGGTCGTCGGTCTGCTGTTCCAGCGTCTCGGTCCGCTTGTCCAGCAACCGCTCCCGTTCCCGCAACTCGTCGCGGATCTTGCCCAGCTCCTCCTCCGCCTTGGCTTTCTGCTGCAAGGCCCGCTCTTTGATCTCCAGCTCCGCTTCGCGCCGGCGATTGCTTGCCTCCCGCTCCGCTCGTTCGAGTATCTGTCGCGCTTCGGTCTCGGCGTCTTTCTTGCGCAGACGGTCCAGCAGTTTCACGACCGTGAACGTCAACGCCGCCGCGATCACGGCACTGACAATCACGCCGATCGTCACCTGGTCAATGGCCGCTATGATGGGACTCACCACGTTCCGCTCCCCTATCGGGATCAGCGTGGCACACCGCCCCCAGTCGTGACCGGATCGTCCGTGCAGCATGCTGCAGCTCGGCACGCCTCACCCACGACCTTCACTCGAGGCGCAAGATCGGTGCACGGTGCGATCCCGTGCGGTCGCCCGACGATGATGAAGCCAGCCCGGCGCGCAGACTCCCCCCCCGATCACAACAGCGGCGGACCACCCTCGGGCCCGTGACGCCTGCCCCGGCTGGCGGAAGATAGGTTTGCGCGTCGCCGATACTGTAGCGGCGAACGTATCGGGAGGTGAACGTTCACAGGACCAGAACTGACAGATAACGGAGGAGGCGGGATCGGCAACTCATGACACCAGTGGGGAATTCGCGCGCGAGCTGGAGCCAGCTGCAGATCTCGCAGCTCACCCCCCTGAATGCCCACAAGATACCGCAAGATGAGCATCACGATGTACATGCAATGGCCTACTCGGTCTCGGAAGGTCTGGTCGCGATGACGCGTTCCGAACTTCGTTCATCAGCGATCGAATTGAACCATCTTGCGCTCCGCTTCAGGCGTAGCGCCAACGCTTGTTCAATATGTTGTTGATTGAATTCAAGCACTGCCCTGCCGCTCAACGGCGCACACCGCTCGCAGCTTCTGGGGCAATTCGTCCTTTATGTTACCAGAGAATCGGCAGACTGCAACGGTTTTCGAAAACGTCTGCGCACGTTTTTCCAGTCCCCAACCCCCTTCCGCCGTTGCAGTTGCGCCCAAGAACGCCCTGCAGACCCCCTAATTGCCAAATCTCCCGTAACTGCACTGGCCGACGCGAACTCGGACCAGGCAAACCCCCCTGCGCAGGCGGCCAACGGGCCGGAACGTAGACGGATGGTCAGTCCCAGGGGACGCTGGACGTATGAACACATCCCCCCTGACTCAGCCGCAGCGCTCGTCTACATTGCCGACTATGGCGTCGGGGCACCCCTTTGAGCGGCGGATCGCCGCAGCCTGGCCTGTCAGCCAATGGCAGGATGTGACCGTGCTCGTGGCCGTCTCCGGCGGCCGCGACAGTGTGGCACTGTTGCGCGCTCTGGCACGCGTGCGGGACCCCTCCGCGGGGTCGCTGGTGGTGGCCCATTTCAACCACGGCTGGCGTGGCGCAGAGTCCGACGGTGACGAAGTGTTCGTGCAGCGTCTGAGCGATGCGCTGCAGTTGCCGTGCGAAGTGGGTCGTGCTCCGACAGGTCTGGCAGCCGTTCACACGGGACTGGAAGTTACTGCGCGGCAGCTGCGGTACCAGTTCCTGCGGGCGACCGCCGATCGCCTGGGGGCGCGGTATGTCGCGACCGCGCACACGGCCGATGACCAGGTCGAAACGATCCTCCACCGCATCGTCCGTGGAACCGGCTTGCGGGGGCTCGCCGGCATCCCGCGCATCCGCCCATTGAGCCCCCTGACGACCCTGGTCCGGCCGATGCTGCATATCCATCGTCCGGAGCTGCAGGCGTATCTGGACGATCTGCAGCAGGTGTTTCGCGAAGACTCGTCCAACGCCGCCACACACCATACCCGCAACCGCATCCGGCATCAGTTGCTGCCAACGCTCCGACGCGACTACAACCCGTGCGTGGAACAGGCGGTGCAGCGGCTGGGCGAGCTGGCGCATCAGGCTCAGCTGACAGTCGATGCGCTGGCCGATACGCTCCGCACGCAGTGCGTCAGCTATCCGCAGGCAAACCGTGTGCGGATCGACTGCGTTCCGCTGCGCAATCAATCACCCTATCTGGTCCGCGAGCTGTTGCACGCCGTGTGGTGCCAACTCCATTGGCCGAGACAGGACATGAGTGAGCGGAAGTGGCGCGAGTTATGCCGCCTGGTGCAACACCCCGACTCGACGCTGCGAAGATTCACCCTGCCGGGCAGGATCGAGGTCCACGCGTCGGGTGACGTGGTCGAGTGCGCGCGTCACGCGCCAGACGGGTAGCGACGGACCCGTTCTGTTCCGTGTGGCACTTGTTGGCCGTGCGACGTGGCACTCGTCCGGTCTGTTCCGGTTCCGGGCGGGCGCAGCTGTTGGGCTCGCCGGTCCGCTCTTTCTGCACGGCTAACAAGTAAGCCGTGCTACACGGTCGCATTCCCGCATTCCTGAATTTCCCTGGTCGCTCTCCCGAGAAAGTGCATTCGTGTACGTGCGCCCGTGCGCCTGCTAGCACAAATCAGTGTTGACGCCTGCCGTGCGCTCCGCCTACCATGCCACGTTCGATGAAGATGGCAGTAATGGTAATGTGGGAATGGTATGTCGGGCTCCACACGCCGCTGGATCGCGTTCACCATTCTGATGGTCGCGCTGGCCCTCCGGGGGCTCGGGGCGACGTGGTGGCAGCAGCATCTCGGGGGCGCCCGGGTGTTTGGGTTTCCGGACAGTCACAGCTACTGGGACTTGGGCCAGCGGATCGCCGCTGGCGCCGCGTACGAGTACGGCGGTCCGGACTTTCGCATCTTTCGCGCGCCGGGCTACCCGCTGTTATTAGGCGGCCTGTTCGCCCTGGTGGGGGACGATCCGCCGGTGTTATGGGCGCGGCTGGTGGGTGCGGTGTTGGGGACCTTGACGGTTCTCGGTGTGATCTGGCTGGGGAGCACGGTGTTTGACCGCGACACGGGCCTGGTGGCGGGCGGTCTGGCGGCCGTCTATCCGGGTGCCGTGGGGCTGAGCATTTTCGTGTTGGCCGAGGCGTTATTCTGTCCCTTGCTGCTGGTGCAGTTAGCCAGCTGGGTGGCGGCGTGGCGCGCGGCGGGTCGCGGCGCTGAAACGGGCTGGGCGGTACTTGCCGGGGGCGCGGCCGGGCTGGCCGTGTTGACGCGTCCGAGCTGGTGGTTGTTCGCGCCCTTCGTGCTGGGATGTCTGGTGGTGGGAAGCCGCGACCGCTGGCGTCATCTGCGGATTGGTGGCTGGATGATCGTGGCGTGCAGCGTGGTGATGAGTCCCTGGTGGGTGCGGAATTACCAGGTGGCCGGCCGCTTCGTGCCGACGACGCTGCAGGTGGGAGCGAGTTTATACGACGGTTTGAATCCAGAGGCGACCGGCGCGAGCAACATGCCGTTTGCCGGGCCGTTCTTCCGGGCACAGAAAGAGGAGGACGCGGCGGCTGGCCGATCGCAGGATGGATTCGAGACGCGGCTGGATCGGCGGTTGCGGGACGCGGCTCTGGCGTGGGCACAGACGCATCCGGGGCAGGTGTGTCGGCTCGCCGGGCACAAGCTGCTGCGGATGTGGAACATCTGGCCGAACGCGGCCGATTTCGGCAGCTGGCCGATGAAGCTGCTGGTGGCCACCGGCTATGTGCCTGTCCTGCTGCTGGGCGCTGTGGGGTTCTGGATCTGGGGTCGGCGCGGCTGGCCGTACACGGTCTGTCTGTTCCCGGCCGTGTACTTGACCTGTTTGCACCTGGTGTTTGTCAGTTCGATTCGATACCGCGAGCCGGCGATGCTGGCGTGGATCGTGATGGCCGCCGCCGTGATCGTCCGTGTGGGGACATCCGCCGCGGCGCGCCGGACGGTGTCTGCTGATCCAGCCGGCGGACCGGCGTAGTGGTGCGGGAATCGTGGGCCCCTGGAAAGGAATCCGGGCGGATGGCACAGCAACGCGGACTGATCGCCCGACTGACCAGCTTCGTGCGCTGGTTGTTTCTGGCGTTGCTGGTCTGCGCCGCGGGGCTGGTGGTGGGGCGGCAGTTCCTGGCCGCGCAGTTGGACGAGCAGATTCGGCTGCAGGTTGAATCGCTGGTCGCCCAGCACTATCCCTATCTGGACGTGCATGTAGCCGGTGCGCGCCGTGTGGAAGGGACGGGCATCGAGATCCGCGGGTTCTCGATCCGCGCCAAGGCAGGGGACGCGGCGCTGCGCCAATGGGTCTATGTGGACGAGATGCTCCTGACCTGTTCGACCGACCTGACGCAGCTGCTCGGGGGTGTGCCGCAGGTGCGACAGCTGACCCTGCGCCGGCTGAAGGTGCAGGCCACGTGCGACCAGGAGGGTCAGTGGAACCTGGCCACGCTGCTTCCGCTGCCGGAACTCGGTGGTCCGGCGCCGCGCGTCATCGTCGAGGACTCGGCGGTCGATCTGAAAGACTTCTGCCGGCGTCCGGAAGCCGGCCTGGCGCTGCGCGAGATCAGCGCTCAACTGCAGGCGGAGACGTCGGCGGACGGGACCGTTCGTTGGCACCTTTCCGGTACGCTCCGGGGCGATCACTTCAAGCATGTTCGCATCCAGGGGCAGACCGATCCGGCCTGCACGGACTGGTCGCTGTGGGGCACCATCGATGGGCTGGAGATGACGCAGCGCATGCTCGATGCGTTGCCGGCAGACGTGGCCGAACACGTGTCGTGTCTCACGGCGCTGCAGGCCCGCGCCCATTTCGAGTTCCGGCTGGGGTATCGCCGCGGCACACCGGAACCGCTGGACTTCCTCCTGCAGGGCCATCTGGCCGAAGGACGCGTCGACGACCCACGTGTCCCCCTGCCGTTGACCGACCTGGAAGCCGACGTGTTCTGGGACAACCGGCAACTGCGCATCGAGCAGGTGACGGCCCGCAGCGGCCCGACGACGCTGGCGCTGTCGTATCACTGTGACGGCGTCTTCACCGCCGCCCCGGTCTGGGCGCTCTCCGCCCGTGTCTCCCGGCTGACGCTTGACGAACGCATCTACCAGGCGCTGCCCGAGAGCCTGCAGGCGGAGTGGAACAAGTTCGCGCCGCGCGGCACGATCGACCTGGAGGGCACACTGTCCCTGGCCGACGGCTGCTTCCAGCCCGACTTCCACATCATCTGCCGCGACGTCTCGTTCAGCTACTACCGATTCCCGCTGCGATTGCAGCAGGGACGCGGCACTTTGCAGGTCGCGGGCAACACGATCCGGATCCCCGAGTTCCTGGCGGTGGCCAACGGGCAGACCGTGCGTCTGGCAGCCGAGCTGCAGGATCCTGGTCCGCACGTGACCGGATGGCTGACCGTTGCTTCCGACGGCCCCCAGCCCTTGAACGACGAGTTCATTGCGGCCATGCCTCCGACCGGGCGGCGGATCATGCACACGCTGCATCCCGGCGGTGCGTTCACGATCGTCCAGGGACGTCTCGAGCGGCAGGCCCCGGACCAACCGACAGACGTGAGCTGGGACGTGCAGCTGAACGATTGCACGCTGGAATACGAGCGGTTTCCCTACGCGATTCAGAACATCACGGGGCGCGTGGTGATTGCCGGCCAGCGGTGGGAGTTCCGCGACCTGCGCGGGTTTCACGGGAGCAACTACCTCACCTGTGCCGGAGACTGGACGCCGGCGTCCGACGACCAGCCGGGTGGCGATCTGACGCTGCATTTCAAGAGCTGGGACGTGCCGCTGGACGACTCGCTGCGGGGCGCTATCGGCAAACTGAACCCGGGTGTCGAACGCTTGTGGGACAGCCTGCGGCCACGCGGTTCGGTCGATCACGTGATGCTCACCGTCCACCACAGTGCGAGCACCAACCAGACGCGATTGGACCTCCGCGGCGAGAAATGGCCACCGACCCAGAACGTGCCGGGCCGCTCCATCAGCCTGCAGCCCACCTGGCTCCCCCTGCAACTGGATGACGTGACCGGGAGCCTGTCGTTCGCCGACGGGCGGTTCCAGCTGTACAACGTCAGTGCCGACCGCAATGGCAGTCGAGTGGAACTGGCCGGCCACGGTCAGGCCACGCCCGACCAGCGGTGGGAAATCACGCTCGAGCGACTGATCGCTGATCGGTTGGAAGTGGACCGCGATTTCATCGAGGCGATGCCGGAGGTGCTCCGGCCGGCGCTGCGACAACTCAAGTACCGGGGTACGGTCAGCGTGAATGGAAACAGCTGGTTCGGCGGCGGTGCCACCCAGCCGCTGCTGGCCGGGTGGGACCTGCTGCTGGATCTCGAGGACGGT
>Ga0123333_10001790_pt1 | contig 22521 bp, 24 predicted proteins | sample BioC12SIPDNA_3_FD_89957 | JGI IMG/M metagenome (GOLD analysis project Ga0123333, IMG submission 89957) | Anaerobic biogas reactor microbial communites from Washington, USA - Biogas_R2_B C12 SIP DNA | ecosystem: Engineered > Bioreactor > Anaerobic > Unclassified | place: Washington, USA... | reverse complement strand
TGGGCGTGGGCTACGGGAAGGCCAAGGAGGTGCCCGCGGCGATCGCCAAGGGTGTCGAGGAGGCCAAGAAGAACTTCTTCCGCGTCCCCCGCATCGCCGGCACCATCCCGCACCCCGTGCAGGGTGAGACCGCCGCGGGCGTCGTGATGCTGCGCCCCGCCAGCCCCGGTACCGGTGTCATCGCCGGTGGCCCGGTCCGTGCGGTCCTGGAGTGCGCCGGCATCCACGACGTGCTCAGCAAGTCGCTGGGTTCGGACAACTCGATCAACGTCGTGCACGCCGCGGTGCAGGCGCTGAAGGAGCTCGAGCCGCCGGAGGCCGTCGCCGCTCGTCGCGGCCTGCCCCTGGAGCACGTGGCCCCGGCAGCGATGCTGAAGGCGCGCGCAGAGGCAGGTGCCTGATGGCTCAGTTGAAGGTGACCCAGATCAAGTCCGAGATCGGTGGCAAGCACATGCACCGCGAGACCCTGCGTTCGCTGGGCCTCAAGCGCATCGGCCACTCGGTCGTCAAGGAGGACCGCCCCGAGTTCCGTGGCATGGTCCGCACGGTCGCCCACCTGGTGACCGTCGAGGAGGTTGACTGACGATGGCTGAGACCGTCGAGAACGGTGCGGACCGCACCCCTGCACTGAAGGTGCACCACCTGCGTCCCGCCCCGGGCGCCAAGACCGCCAAGACCCGCGTGGGTCGTGGTGAGGCGTCCAAGGGCAAGACCGCCGGTCGCGGCACCAAGGGCACCAAGGCGCGTTACCAGGTGCCGGAGTCGTTCGAGGGCGGGCAGACCCCGCTGCACATGCGGCTGCCCAAGCTGCGTGGCTTCAAGAACCGGTTCAAGACCACCTACCAGGTCGTGAACCTCGACAAGCTGGCCGAGCTCTTCCCGCAGGGTGGGGCCGTGTCCGTCGAGGACCTGGTGGCCAAGGGTGCGGTCCGCAAGGGCCAGCCCGTCAAGGTCCTGGGCACCGGCGAGATCGACGTGGCCGTCCAGGTCACCGGCGTCCGCTTCTCCGGCTCCGCCAAGGAGAAGATCGAGGCCGCCGGCGGATCGATCGCCGAGGCCTGACATGCGGCTGCGGCACCACGGCCTCGCGCCACGTGTCCGCTGGTCACGTGACGTGACCGCCATGCCATGACGAAGCCCCGGAGTGCCTCACGGCACCCGGGGCTTCGTTTACCGCGCCCCCCGGGTGTTATCGTCACCCGGATCATTGTGTGAGCCCGCGCTGCGGGACCTTGGGAGGAAAATCCTCGTGCTTTCCGCGTTCGTCCGCGCGTTCAAGACGCCCGATCTTCGCAAGAAGATCCTCTTCACGCTCGGCATCCTGGCGATCTTCCGCCTGGGCAGCCACATCCCCGCCCCGGGGATCGACTACAGCCTGGTCCAGCGCTGCCAGGACATGGCGCAGTCGACCAACGCTGCCCTCGGCATGATCAACCTGTTCAGCGGCGGCGCGCTCCTGCAGCTGTCGATCTTCGCCCTCGGCGTGATGCCCTACATCACCGCGGCGATCATCGTGCAGCTGCTCACGGTCGTCATCCCGCGCTTCGAGGCCCTCAAGAAGGAGGGGCAGGCGGGCCAGACGAAGATGACGCAGTACACCCGCTACCTGACGATCGGTCTGGCGGTGCTGCAGTCCTCGACGCTGGTCACCTTCGCGCGAAACCCCTCGAGCCTGTTCGGCGGCACCTGCTCCACGGTGATGCCGGACGAGTCGATCCCGGTCATCGTGCTCATGGTGCTGACCATGACCGCGGGCACCGGGCTGATCATGTGGCTGGGTGAGCAGATCACCGAGCGCGGCGTCGGCAACGGTATGTCGTTGCTCATCTTCGTGGCGATCGCGGCGGGCTTCCCGGCCTCCCTGGCCGTGGTCCAGCAGCGCTCGTGGACCACCCTGGTCATGGTGATGATCCTGGGTCTGATCATCATGACCCTGGTCGTCTTCGTGGAGCAGTGCCAGCGCCGAATCCCGGTGCAGTACGCCAAGCGGATGATCGGCCGGCGGCAGTATGGCGGGACCTCCACCTACATCCCGCTCAAGCTGAACATGGCGAACGTCATCCCGATCATCTTCGCCTCCTCGATCCTGATGCTGCCCACGATGATCGGGCAGTTCAACACCCCCTCCGACGGCAGCGCGCCCCCGGACTGGGTCACCTGGGTCAACCGGCACCTCGGGATGGGCGTCCCGGGCCAGGACACCTCGTGGCTGTACATGACGATCTACACCGCGATGATCATCTTCTTCGCCTTCTTCTACACCTCGGTCACGTTCAACCCGGACGACGTCGCGGACAACATGAAGAAGTACGGCGGCTTCATCCCGGGCATCCGGGCCGGGCGGCCCACGGCCGAGTACCTCGCCTACGTGCTCAACCGGATCACCACGCCGGGCGCCATCTACCTGGCGATCATCTCGCTCATCCCGCTCATCGCCTTCAACGTGCTCGGGACCAGCCAGGACTTCCCCTTCGGCGGAGCATCCATCATCATCATCGTGGGTGTCGGACTGCAGACGGTCAAGCAGATCGAGTCCCAGCTCCAGCAGCACGACTACGAAGGGTTCCTCCGCTGATGCGCATGATCATCCTCGGCCCGCCCGGGGCCGGCAAGGGCACGCAGGCCGCCATGATCGCGGAGAACCGCGGCATCCCCGCGATCTCCACCGGCGACATCTTCCGGGCCAACATCAAGAACGAGACCGAGCTGGGCCGGCAGGTCAAGGAGATCCTCGCCAGCGGCGGCTACGTCACCGACGAGATCACCAACGCCATCGTCCGGGACCGGCTCACCGAGCCCGACGCGGCGACCGGCTTCCTGCTGGACGGCTACCCCCGCACGGTCGGCCAGGTCGAGGCGCTCGACGAGATGCTGGCCGACCAGGGGGCCGGCCTGGACCTCGTGCTGGAGCTCGTGGTGGACACCGACGAGGTCGTCCAGCGGCTGCTGGCCCGGGCCCAGGACCAGGGCCGTGTCGACGACACCGAGGAGGTCATCCGGGCGCGCATGGAGAAGTATGCCGAGGAGACCGCTCCGCTGGCCGAGGTCTACAGCGCCCGTGGCCTGCTGCGCCAGGTCGACGGCATGGGCACGGTCGGGGAGGTCTCCGGCCGGATCCAGGAGGCGCTGGACACCCGCACCAACGGCGTCAACGGCACCCACCTGTAGAGCATGTCCTTCCTGCGGCGCCCCCGGATCGAGGCCAAGACCACCGAGCAGATCCTGCTCATGCGCGAGGCGGGGCTGGTCGTCGGCCGGACCCTGGACCTCGTGCGGGGCCACGCGGTCGCCGGGGCAACCACCGGTCAGCTGGACACGCTCGCCGAGGAGCACATCCGCAGCCTCGGCGCCGTCCCCTCCTTCAAGGGCTACCACGGCTTCCCCGGCTCGCTCTGCGTGAGCGTCAACGACGAGGTGGTGCACGGCATACCGGGGGAGCGGGTGCTGCGCGAGGGTGACCTGGTCTCCATCGACTGCGGCGCCATCCTGGCGGGCTGGCACGGCGACGCGGCGATCTCGCTGATCGTCGGTGGGCCGGAGGCGGGACGCCCGGAGGATGTCGCGCTGGTCGAGGACACCGAGGTCGCCATGTGGGCCGGGATCGCCGCCCTGCAGGTCGGGGGGCGGCTGTTCGCCGTCGGCGACGCGGTGGAGGGCAGCACCGAGGAGGCCCTCGAGCGCCGCCGGGCCGCCGGGCAGGAGCTGACCTACGGCATCCTGGAGGACTACGTCGGGCACGGCATCGGCACGCAGATGCACATGGACCCCAACGTCCCCAACTACTCGGTCTCCTCCAAGGGCCCGAGCGTGCCGTCCGGGGCGACCCTGGCGATCGAACCGATGGTCACCCTCGGCACGATCGAGACCACCACCCTCGACGACGACTGGACGGTCATCACCAACGACGGCTCGCACGCCGCGCACTGGGAGAACACCGTGGCCGTCACCGAGTCCGGCCTCTGGGTGCTGACCGCTCTCGACGGGGGAGCCGCGGGGGTCACCGCCGCCGGGGGCACCTCCGCCCACGAGCACTGGGAGAGCCTCGCCGGCACGCACTAGCCGCCCCACGGCATACGATGGTCGCGCCCGAGCCGCCCCACGGCCTACGGATGGTCGCGATTAGTGCTCAGGCGGCCTCGTGGCGTAGACTTGACCCTCGGTCCACGTCTGGACTCCTTCAGGGATGCCCGGACACGGACCACGCAGTGCAATCAACCCTTGTGACCGCGACGGAGCCAGGGTCGACCACGGTCGATTCGGGCGCTGCCACGGTTGCTCAGAAATGTGGAGGACATGGCGAAGAAGGAAGGCGTCATTGAGATCGAGGGCACCGTTGTGGAGGCCCTCCCGAACGCGAACTTCCGGGTCGAGCTCACCAACGGTCACGTTGTGCTGGCTCACATCTCCGGCAAGATGCGTCAGCACTACATCCGGATCCTCCCCGAGGACCGGGTGGTCGTGGAGCTCAGCCCGTACGACCTGACCCGCGGACGCATCGTCTTCCGTTACCGCTGACCGGAGCGGGCCCCGGCCCGAGCCAGCCAGCATCCACCCACCAGATCCGAAAGACGGCATCACGAACATGAAGGTTCAGCCGAGCGTCAAGAAGATCTGCGACAAGTGCAAGGTGATCCGCCGCAACGGCCGGGTCATGGTGATCTGCGAGAACCTGCGCCACAAGCAGCGCCAGGGCTGATCACGCCGGGAGGCACCGCCGCCCAGCACGAGTCGCGGCTCGACCACGACGACAACTGAAAGCAGTACGCAGCACCCGACCCCCGACTTGCGGGACGTCACCCCCGGCGTGGAGGCCGGGGACCGCGGGCCAGTGTTTCCCAGAAGCCAGTGCCCACCACCAGAGGATGCGGACCGGTGCTGCCCCACGACCTCCACACGAACCCAGGAGAACCGCCACATGGCACGTCTCATCGGTGTCGACCTGCCGCGCGAGAAGCGCGTCGAGGTCGCTCTCACCTACATCTTCGGCGTGGGCCGCACCCGCGCCGAGCAGACGCTGGCCGCGACGGGCGTCGACCCGTCCACCCGCGTCAAGGACCTGACGGACGAGCAGCTGGTCCAGCTGCGTGACCACCTCGAGGGCAACTACCGCCTCGAGGGTGACCTGCGTCGTGAGGTCGCCGCCGACATCCGCCGCAAGGTCGAGATCGGCAGCTACCAGGGCCTGCGGCACCGCCGCGGTCTGCCGGTGCACGGACAGCGCACCAAGACCAACGCCCGCACTCGCAAGGGTCCCAAGCGGACCGTCGCCGGCAAGAAGAAGGCCGCCAAGTAACTCGTTACTTGGCCCTCTCGCCCATTCGTCAGGAGAAATGAATGCCCCCCAAGAGCCGTAGTACGGCTGGCGCCGCCCGCAAGGTGCGCCGCAAGGAGAAGAAGAACGTCGCCTACGGGCAGGCTCACATCAAGAGCACGTTCAGCAACACCATCATCTCGATCACCGACCCCACCGGTGCCGTGATCTCGTGGGCCTCGTCCGGCCAGGTCGGATTCAAGGGCTCGCGCAAGTCCACCCCGTATGCCGCGCAGATGGCCGCCGAGGCCGCTGCCCGTCGCGCGATGGACCACGGCATGCGCAAGGTCGACGTCTTCGTCAAGGGCCCGGGTTCCGGTCGTGAGACCGCGATCCGCTCGCTCACCGCTGCCGGCCTCGAGGTCGGTGCCATCTCCGATGTCACCCCCCAGGCCCACAACGGTGTTCGTCCGCCCAAGAAGCGTCGCGTCTGAGAACCGGAAGGGAAGGTAAGGAAAGAACATGGCCCGTTACACCGGACCCATCACCAAGAAGTCCCGCCGGCTCAAGGTCGACCTGGTCGGCGGCGACAAGAACTTCGACCTGCGTCCGTTCCCCCCGGGGCAGCACGGCCGCCGCCGCAGCCAGGAGAAGGAGTACCTGACCCAGCTGCAGGAGAAGCAGAAGGCCCGCTTCACCTACGGCGTGATGGAGAAGCAGTTCCGCCGCTACTACGCCGAGGCCGCCCGTCGCCCCGGCCGCACCGGCAGCAACCTGCTGACCATCCTGGAGTCCCGCCTGGACAACGTGATCTACCGCGCCGGCCTGGCCCGCACCCGTCGTGCGGCCCGCCAGCTGGTGACCCACGGTCACTTCGAGGTCAACGGCCAGCGCGTGGACGTCCCGTCCTACCGGGTTGAGCAGTACGACATCATCACGGTTCGCAAGCAGTCCGTCGAGAAGTTCCCGATCGAGCTGGCCCGCCAGACCTTCGGTGACCGTCCCGTCCCGGCCTGGATGAAGGTCGTCCCGGGCTCGCTGCAGATCCTGATCCACCAGCTGCCGACCCGTGAGCAGATCGACACGATCCTCACCGAGCAGCTCATCGTGGAGCTCTACTCCAAGAACTGATCACCGGGGGCTCTGCCCCCAGACCCCCGACGGCCAGGAGCTCGCAAGCTCGCGAGTTCCTGGCTGTTCCGGGCAACGAGTGCTCGCAAGCTCGCTCGTTGCCCGGGCCTCACGGCATACAGACAGAGGTATGCCGTGCTCTCACCGGCGTCATATAGCGGTCGCCCGTGGAAAGGAAAAGACGTGCTTATTGCACAGCGCCCCATCCTGTCCGAGGAGGTCGTCTCCGAGTCCCGGTCGCGGTTCGCGATCGAGCCGTTGGAGCCCGGCTTCGGTTACACCCTCGGCAACTCCCTGCGCCGGACCCTGCTGTCCAGCATCCCCGGCGCCTCGATCACCAGCATCCGCGTCGACGGCGTGCTGCACGAGTTCTCCACCATCCCGGGGGTGAAGGAGGACCTCACCGAGATCATCCTGAACCTGAAGACCCTGGTCGTCTCCAGCGAGCACGACGAGCCGGTCATCATGTACCTGCGCAAGCAGGGTGCGGGCCCGGTCACCGCCGCGGACATCGCGCCGCCGGCCGGTGTCGAGGTGCACAACCCCGACCTGCACATCGCGACGCTGAATGACAGCGGCAAGATCGAGATGGAGCTGACCGTCGAGCGCGGCCGCGGCTACGTCTCCGCGCAGCAGAACAAGTCCGGTGACCAGGAGATCGGGCGCATCCCGGTCGACTCGATCTACTCCCCGGTGCTCTCCGTGACCTACAAGGTCGAGGCGACCCGTGTCGAGCAGCGCACCGACTTCGACCGCCTCGTGCTGGACGTCGAGACCAAGAACTCGATGGCCCCGCGCGACGCGATGGCCTCCGCCGGCAAGACCCTGGTCGAGCTGTTCGGTCTGGCCCGCGAACTGAACGTCGAGGCCGAGGGCATCGAGATCGGCCCGTCGCCGACCGACGCCGCGCTGGCCTCCGACCTGGCCCTGCCGATCGAGGACCTGGACCTGACCGTCCGGTCCTACAACTGCCTGAAGCGCGAGGGCGTCCACACCGTGGGCGAGCTCGTCAGCCGCAGCGAGGCCGACCTGCTGGACATCCGCAACTTCGGTGCGAAGTCCATCGACGAGGTCAAGGAGAAGCTGGCCGAGATGAACCTGGCCCTCAAGGACAGCCCGCCCGGGTTCGACCCGGCCCAGGCCGACCTGTCGGAGGACCTGGACGACGAGGGCGACGCCAGTTTCGCCGAGGACGAGCAGTACTGATTCCGTTAGAGGAGACCTGAGTTATGCCTACCCCCAGTAAGGGCCCGCGCCTCGGCGGCGGTCCGGCGCACGAGCGCCTGATCCTGTCCAACCTCGCCACCGCCCTCTTCGAGCACGACCGCATCACCACCACCGAGGCCAAGGCGAAGCGGCTGCGTCCGTTCGCCGAGCGTCTGGTGACCTTCGCCAAGCGCGGCGACCTGCACAACCGTCGCCGGGTCCTGGCCATCGTCCGCGACAAGGGCGTGGTGCACCGGCTGTTCACCGAGATCGCGCCGGACATGGCCGAGCGCGACGGCGGTTACACCCGCATCACCAAGATCGCGCCGCGCAAGGGCGACAACGCCCCCATGGCCGTGATCGAGCTGGTCCGCGAGCCGGTGGCCAAGAAGGCCGTCGTCAAGCAGGCCGAGGGTGCCACCAAGCGTGCCGCCAAGGACGCCAAGAAGGCCGAGAAGGCCGCGGCCGCGAAGGCTGCCGAGGCCGAGGCTGCCGACGTCGAGGCCACCGAGGCTGACGCTGTCGAGGCGACCGAGGTCGCCGGTCTGGCCGCTCCGGCCGAGGCCGTCGAGGTCAACGAGACCGTCACCGAGGACACCACCGAGGCCGCCAACACGGTCAAGGACGACGCAGCCGAGGCTGAGGCTGCTGACGACGCTGCCGAGGTCCGCGACTTCGGTCCGGACTCCGCTCCGGCCACCGAGGACGGCTCCGCCCCGGAGGGCTTCACCGTCAAGGGCAACGCCGACTCGATGAAGTACCACGTCGAGGGCTCGCAGTGGTACGACGCCACCGTCGCCGAGGTCTGGTTCCGCACCGCGGAGGCCGCCGAGGCCGCCGGCTTCGAGCCGGCTGGTGGCGCCGCCGCCCAGTCCGCCGACACCGGCCTGGACATCGGCACCGACAAGGACGACGCCTGAGTCGTCCGGTGAGGGTCGTCTGACACGACCATCCGCCACGCCCGAGCGCCCGTCTCCCCCTGTGGGAGGCGGGCGCTCCGGCGTCTGAGTCGAAGATTCGCCGAATCCTCCATCCCCACGGTGGCGCGCAGTGCCCGGTCAACTCCGAGCGCCTTGTGTGTCTTCGGGCTGGAAATAACCGGCTCCCAGACACACAGGGCGCTCGAAGATGCGGGGCCGGGGTGGCTCGGGGTGCGCGAGGGCGGTGTGGTCGGCGCCAGGTAGGTTCGGGGGGTGCGCATCCGGATCGACCTGGCCTACGACGGCACCGACTTCTCGGGGTGGGCGGCCCAGCCCGGGCTGCGCACCGTCGAGGGCGAGCTGTCCCGCGGGCTCGGCACGATCCTGCGCACCGACCCGGTCCAGCTCACGGTGGGCGGCCGCACCGACGCGGGTGTCCACGCGCGGGGTTCGGTTGCTCACGCCGACGTCGACCCCGACGCGTGGCAGCGGCTGCCCGGCCGCTCCGACCGGCCTCCGCACGAGGCCGCGGTGACCCGCCTCGCCGGCGTGCTGCCCGGCGACATCGTGGTGCGGGCCGTCACGCCGGTGCCCGACGCGTTCGACGCCCGTTTCTCCGCGCTGCGGCGTCGCTACACCTACCGGATCTGCGACCGCCCCGCGGCCCTCGACCCGCTCCGCCGCCGTGACACCGTGGTGCACAAGAAGCCGCTCGACGTCGCGGCGATGGACGTGGCAGCGCGCGCCCTGGTCGGCCTGCATGACTTCGCGGCCTTCTGCAAGAAGCGCGAGGGGGCCACCACGGTCCGCACGCTCCTGGACTACTCCTGGGTCAGGGGAGCGGACGGCATACTGACCGGGACCGTGGTCGCCGACGCGTTCTGCCACAGCATGGTCCGCGCGCTGGTGGGTTCGGTGGTCCCCGTCGGGGAGGGGCAGTATGCCGTGGGCTGGCCCAGCGAGATCCTCGCCGCCGGCGTCCGGGACCCCCGCGTGACCGTGATGCCGGCCCACGGGCTCTGCCTGGAGGAGATCGTCTATCCCGCGGAGGAGGACTTGGCCGCCCGGGCCGAGCAGGCCAGGGCCACCCGCACGCTGCCCTGAAGGGGCGCCGGCGCGGGCTTTCCCTGACGCCCCCGCGACCATCGCGCCGATCGGGCAGCACCACGCGGCCCGTGGTTAGGGTGACAGGACGCACGAAGGCAGGACGAACGAAACGGAGGGGAGCGCACAGGTGTGGAGGGCGTGGAAGCGGAAGCGGCAGCTGGCCAGGGCCAAGCCGGGGGACGGCAGCGCGCTGAAGCCGCACCGGCTGTGGCACATCCCGACCCGCTCGGTCTTCCGGATCGAGCTGCCGGACGAGGACGGGGTCGAGCACGAGTACTCCGTCGACGTGGACTACTTCGACTGGGACGACACGACCCGCTTCTACCGTGACGGCCGCGAGCAGTTCGTGGCCGAGGCGCCCGCCACCTTCCCGGTGCCCGGCGGGGTCATCGAGGTGGCGACGGGGACCTTCGGGGTGACCCGGATGCACCACGTCCCCGACGGCGGGGGCGACGAGCAGGTGCTGCGGCCGGTCCGCAACAGCGGGGAGTACTGGCGGGCGGTCGCGGGCCATCGCTACCCGCGGCTGAGCCGGTGGGTGGGACGGGTCGCGATCGCGGTCCTGCTGGTCGGGCTCGTGATCTTCGTCCCGCAGCTGCTCGAGCTGGTCACCAGCTGGGACGTGGTCGCCGAGCGGGTCGGCACCTTCACCTCGCCCATCTCCCTGCCGGGGTGGCTCAACACCACCCTGTTCGTCGCCGGCATCGCGGCGTCGCTAGAGCGTGCGCTCAGCCTGCGCAACCACTGGCTCCTCGACCTGGACACGTGGTTGCTGGGGTGAGGGCCGGGCCTCCGGGGACCGGTGCCCCGGGAGCCGGCGCAGCGATCCGAGCAGCACGCCGGTGACCACGATGAGCCCACCGGCGATCTCCTGCAGGTGCACGGTCTCGCCCAGCACCAGCCACGCGGCCAGCATGCCGGCGACCGGGACCAGCAAGGAGTAGGGCGCCACGACGCTCGCCGGGTGCCGCGCCATCAGCCAGCTCCAGATCCCGGAGCCGAGGACCGTGCCGATGAGCACGGTGTAGGCCAGTCCGGCCAGGGCCGGCAGTGCCTGCGGGGTGAAGGCCGTCGCCAGGGCGTCACCGATCCTCCCGGGTCCCTCCGCGACGAGGGAGACGGCCAGCATCGGCAGGGGCGGCACGACCGACATCCAGAGGACCAGGTGCAGCGGGTTCTGCGGGTGCGCCTGGCGGGTGCAGATGTTGCCGATGGCCCAGCCGAGCGCCCCGGCCAGGGTGAGTAGGAAGGGCAGGACCGCGGCGACCTGAGCCCGGTGCGCGCCGACCACCGCGAGCCCGCCGACGGCGATGAGTATGCCGATCAGCTGGGTGCCGGTGATCCGCTCGCGCAGGAAGATGGTCCCCAGGACCACCGTGATCGGTGCGGAGGCCTGCAGCACCAGGGACGCCAGGCCGGCCGGCATCCCGGCGGCCATGCCCCAGTAGAGGAAGAGGAACTGCAGGGTGCCGAAACCGAGGCCGTAGCCGACCAGCCAGCGGAGCGGGACCTGCGGCCACGGGACGAACAGCAGGGTGGGCAGGGCCAGGAGCAGGAACCGCAGGGCGACGAGCAGGAACGGCGGGAAGTGCTCGAGCGAGGCGTGGATCGCGGTGAAGTTGAGTCCCCACATGACCGCGACGGAGACGGCCAGGAGACGGTGACGGATCGGCATACTGACCAGACTGCGCCGAGGGGACACTTCAGCACAATCGAAATAAACTGATGAATATCTGTAGGCTACCTACATGGATGTGCGTCACCTGGAGCTCCTGCGCGAGTTCGCCGACCGGGGGAGCGTGACGGCGGTCGCCGAGGCGACGCACCGCACGCCGTCGGCCGTCTCGCAGCAGCTGCAGACCGCCCAGCGCGAGCTCGGGGCGCAGCTGGTCGAGCCGGTGGGGAGGGGTCTGCGCCTCACCGAGGCGGGTGAGCTGCTGGCCCGGCGGGCGGTGGACGTGGCCGTCGTGCTGGAGCGGGTCGCGGCGGACTGGGACGCCTTCCGGCACGAGCCGAGCGGCACGGTCTCGGTGGTCGCCCTGCCCAGCGCGGGTGAGTACCTGCTGCCGGCCGCCCTCGCCGCGCTCGCCGGGTCCGGCATCGAGGTCATCTGCCACGACGAGGACGTGGCCGAGGCGGACTGGGCCGACCTGGCCAAGGACCACGACATCGTGATCGGGCACTCCCTGAGCCGTCCGCCGGGCACCGAGCAGCTGCGGGTCACCGAGATCGTGCGCGAGCCCCTGGACGTCGCGCTGCCCGCCGGGCACCCGCTCGCGAGCCAGGACCAGGTGACCCCGACCGACCTGGTGGACCAGTCCTGGATCGGGGTGCCGGAGGGCTTCCCCTTCGACTCCGTACTCCAGCTGATCGAGGCGGAGACCGGGGCGAGCCTGCGCGTGGTCCAGCGGGTGCGGGACAACCGTCTCGTGGAGGCCCTGGTCGCGGCCGGGCACGGGGTTGCCCTCCTTCCTCGGTTCACCACCCGGCTCCGGCCCGGCGTGGCACTGCGGCCCCTGGTGGGCGTGCGCACGGGCCGGCACGTCATGGCGATCCAGCGGCCCGACCGGGCCGAGCGGCTGGCGGTGGCGCGCACCCTCGCCGCGATCCGGGACGCGGCGGCCGCCCTCCCCGGCAGGATGGCAGAGTAGGGCGATGGACGAGCGGGAGATCCGGGAGGCGCTGGAGGCCAAGGAGGCCGACCTGCTGGAGCAGATGGAACGCCTGACCCGGCCGGAGCAGGACCAGGGCGCGATCAGCTTCGGCAAGCGGGTCGGGGACGGCACCGCGATGGCCGTCGACCGGCTCACCGCCGTGGGGGCGCACGCCAACCTGCAGGAGATCCTCGACCAGGTGCGCCGGGCGCTCGCCAAGCTGGACGATGGCAGCTACGGCCGGTGCGACGAGTGCGGGGAGGAGATCGGGGAGGGGCGTCTCGAGGTCAGACCCTGGTCCACGCACTGCCTGCAGCACAGCTGACCGTTCCGGCTGTCGCGACGAACAGTGTCCTCGGGCGGGCGTAGCCCGAGTGCCTTGATGCGAGCACTTCATGGCCGGTGCGAGGGTCATGACCTCTCGTCGCGGCAGAAGTGCTCGCATCGCTGCGGCGCTGTCCGGGGCGCCCCGAGCGGGCTGCTTCACTCCTCGTTGGGATCCTTCTCGGCGTCCTCGTGGGTGGGGTGCTCGGTGCCCGGCTCGTGGTCGGGCGGGCCGTAGAGGGCGTAGAGCTGGAGCGGCTCGTCACCGGTGTTGACCACGTTGTGCCAGGTGCCGGCGGGGACCAGGATCACGTCGTCGTCCTTGACGTCGCGGGTGAACGGCAGGTCGTCCTCGGCCGGCCCCATCTCGGTCCGTCCCTTGCCCTGCTCGACGCGCAGGAACTGGTCGTTCTTCTCGTGCACCTCCAGCCCGACGTCGTCGCCGACGGGGATGCTCATCACCGTCAGCTGCAGGTGCTTGCCGGTCCACAGCGTCTTGCGGAACTCGTCGTTGTCGAGGGTCTCCTTCTCGATGTCGACGACATAGGGCTCCCCGCCGTGGTCCGTCGCGGTCGTGTAGTCCTTCTCAGCCATGGCACAGCCTCCTCGTGGTCCGGTGCCGGGATCCGGCGTCTTCGACACTAAGGAGGCGGTGCGTCGGAGGCGAGCCGAAACGACGGGTCGCCTAATCCTGTTGGCGCCGCTACCGGGACCGCCCAGAATGGGTGCCGTGGGTCATCTCGAGGTCAACGGAGTCAGCTACGCCCTCCCGGACGGGCGGCCCCTGCTGCACGACGTCTCGCTCCGGGTCGGCGAGGGCGCCAAGGTCGCGCTCGTCGGACCGAACGGCACCGGCAAGACCACCCTGCTGCGGCTCATCGCCGGCGACCTCGACCCGCAGTCGGGGTCGCTCTCCCGCAGCGGGGGGCTGGGCGTGATGCGCCAGTTCATCGGCACCATGGGCCGCCAGGGCGGCACCGAGCCGCCGACCGTCCGCGAGCTGCTGGTCTCGGTGGCCCCGGCGCCGGTCCGCGCCGCCGCCGAGGCGATGGACCGGGCGGAGTATGCCGTGATGACCGTGGACGACGAGCCCGCCCAGATGGCCTACGCCCAGGCGCTCGTGGACTGGGCCGACGTCGGGGGTTACGACTACGAGACCCTCTGGGACGTCTGCACCGTCAGCGCTCTGGGCGTGCCCTTCGAGCGGGCCCAGTGGCGCACGACCGACACCCTGTCGGGGGGTGAGCAGAAGCGGCTCGCGCTGGAGGCGCTGCTGCGCGGACCGGATGAGGTGCTGCTGCTGGACGAGCCGGACAACTACCTGGACGTGCCCGGCAAGCAGTGGCTCGAGGGCGAGCTGGGCGAGTCGCCCAAGACCGTGCTCTTCGTCAGCCACGACCGGGAGCTGCTCTCCAACGCCGCGACCCGGGTGGCGACCCTGGAGCCCGGCTCGGCCGGTGCCTCCCTGTGGGTGCACCCGGGCAGCTTCGCGACCTGGCACCAGGCGCGTGTGGAGCGCAACGCCCGGCTGGAGGAGCAGCGCCGCCGCTGGGACGAGGAACACGCCAAGCTGCGCGAGCTGATGCTGATGTACAAGCAGAAGGCGTCCTACAACGCCGACATGGCCAGCCAGTACCAGGCGGCGAAGACCCGGCTGCGCCGGTTCGAGGAGGCCGGGCCGCCCGAGGCGGTGGCCATCGCCCAGCACGTGACGATGCGGCTGCAGGGCGGCCGGACCGCCAAGCGGGCGGTGGTCTGCGAGGGCCTGGAGCTCACCGGGCTCATGCAGCCCTTCGACCTGGAGGTCTGGTACGGCGAGCGGGTCGCCGTCCTCGGCAGCAACGGGTCGGGCAAGTCCCACTTCCTGCGGCTGCTAGCCGCTGGCGGCTCGGACCCGGACGTCGAGCACCGTCCGGTCGGCGACGTCGCGCCGGAGCCTGTGGTGCACACCGGTGTCGCGCGGCTCGGCTCACGCGTGCGGCCCGGCTGGTTCGCGCAGACTCACGACCACCCGGCGCTGGTCGGGCGGACCCTGCTGGAGATCCTGCACCGCGGCGACGAGCACCGGCGCGGCCGGCCCCGCGACGAGGCGGCCCGGGTGCTGGACCGCTACGAGCTGGCCCGGTCGGGGGAGCAGACCTTCGACTCGCTCTCCGGGGGCCAGCAGGCCCGGTTCCAGATCCTGCTGCTCGAGCTCTCCGGGGCGACACTCCTGCTGCTCGACGAGCCGACCGACAACCTCGACCTGCACTCGGCCGAGGCCCTCGAGATCGGGCTGGAGGCCTTCGATGGCACCGTCCTCGCGGTCACCCACGACCGGTGGTTCACCCGCGGCTTCGACCGGTTCCTCGTCTTCGGTGCTGACGGCCAGGTCCGGGAGACCACCGAGCCGGTCTGGGACGAGGGCCGCGTCGTCCGCGAACGATAACCCCCCAATTTTGATAGGGGTTTCGTTCGCCCTCCGCGCTTTTTCGTAGCGGTTTCGTACGGGTTCGCCCACGCAGCCGCGTCCGGCTGCCGCACCCCGGTGGTCCGTGGGTCAGTCGGGTGCGGTCTGACGACACACAGCTTCCCCACCAGACGCCTGGGCCTCGCCCCGGCGCGCTCCGCTCGGTGCGGTCACTAGAGGCCGGGGCCTCCCCGCCCGAGGTGCCGGTCGCGGTGCTCGCGCAGCCGCTCCTCAACCGGGTCCGGCTCCCGGGGTCGTCCCTCGCCCAGGTCGAACATCGCGTGGAAGGTGGCCGAGGCGACGTCGCCGACGGTCAACCGGCCGGCCCGCACCTCGCGCACCACGGTGGGCACCATCCGGTGCAACCGCAGCTCCCGGCGCACGGTCCGGTAGTCCCGCCAGGTCTGGCGTAGTCCCATGACGCCTCCTCACCCTCTGCACGCTGGGACGCCCAACCTACTGGAGGCGGTTCCCGGACCCAGCCCACGGCATACTGCCCGCATGAACCGCCGCACCACCCTCGTCGCGACCGGCGCGCTCGCCGCCCTGGTCGCGGCCGGGATCGTCCTGCCGCGGGTGCTCGACGACGAGGGCACGCCACAGGGGCAGGACAACACCGGGAGCCCCACCGCGGCACCGGCAGACGACGCGGTCCCACCCGAGGTCGCGGCGCTCGCCCTCGACGGGCTGCGCGGCCCGCTGACCGGGGAACGGTTCTACTTCGTGCTGCCCGACCGGTTCGCCAACGGCGACCCGAGCAACGACACGGCCGGGATCGACGGGGACCGCCTCGCCCACGGCTTCGACCCCACCGACACCGGCTTCTACCACGGCGGCGACCTGGCCGGGCTGACCGAGCAGCTCGACTACCTCGAGGGGCTCGGCACCACCGCGATCTGGCTGACGCCGGTGATGACCAACCAATGGGTGCAAGGCGAGGAGGGCAAGGAGAGCGCGGCCTACCACGGCTACTGGATCACCGACTTCACCTCGGTCGACCCGCACCTGGGCACCGAGGAGGACCTCGCGGCGCTGGTCGAGGCGGCGCACGAGAGGGACCTGAAGATCTTCCTCGACATCATCACCAACCACACGGCCGACGTCATCGACTACGAGGAGGGGGAGTACTCCTACCGCCCCGTCGGGGAGGACCCCTACACCCCCGTCGTCGCCGAGGAGGACCAGGACCTCAAGGTTCCGGCCTGGCTCAACGACCCCGCGCGGTACCACAACCGCGGCAACAGCACCTTCGAGGGCGAGTCCTCCCTGCTGGGCGACTTCTTCGGCCTCGACGACCTGGCGACCGAGCAGCCGGAGGTCGTCGAGGGGATGGTCGAGATCTACCAGGGCTGGATCGACACCGGCGTCGACGGCTTCCGGATCGACACCACCAAGCACGTCGACCTGGAGTTCTGGCAGGAGTTCGGGCCGGCCATGCTCGAGCACGCCGCCGCGCAGGGCAACGACGACTTCTTCATGTTCGGCGAGGTCTACGACGCCAACCCGATTGTCATGAGCACCTACTCCACCGCCGGCCGGCTCCCCGCCACCCTGGACTTCGGCTTCCAGGCCCGCGCCACGGCATACAGCAAGGGCGAGTCGGCCGCCGCCCTGGCGAGCCTGTTCGCCGGGGACGACTGGTACACCGACGCCGACTCCAACGCCTACGCCCTGCCGACCTTCCTCGGCAACCACGACATGGGCCGCTTCTCCCGCTTCCTCGGCGGGCCGGCCATCGTCCACGGCGACCTGCCCGAGCGGGTCGCCTTCGGGCACACCCTGATGTTCCTGACCCGCGGACAGCCGGTCGTCTATTACGGCGACGAGCAGGGGTTCATCGGGCGGGGCGGGGACAAGGACGCGCGCCAGGACCTCTTCGCGACCCAGGTCGAGCAGTATGCCGAGGAGGACGTGGTCTTCGAGGACCCCGGGGCACGGGACCGCTACGACACCGACGCCCCGCTCTACCGGCACATCGCCGAGCTGTCTGCCCTGCGCGAGGCGCACCCGGCGCTCGCCGACGGCGCGCAGATCCAGCGGTTCGCCGCCGACGGGCCGGGGGTCTTCGCCGTCAGCCGGCTGCTGCCCGAGGACGGCATCGAGTATGTCGTCGCCCTCAACAACGACGTCGAGCCCGCCACCGCGACCTTCGCGACCTACGCGGCGGACGGCGAGTTCGAGCCAGTCTACGGCGCGGAGGAGCCCCTCACGTCCGACACCGCGGGGCAGCTGACGGTGCAGGTGCCGCCGCTGTCCGCCGTGGTCTACCGCAGCGTCGAGTCCGTTGCGGAGCCGGTCGCGCTGCAGGTCCGGCTGGGCACCAGTGGGGAGCTGACCGGTCGCGCCGAGATCTCCGCCGACGTCGTCGCGGAGGCCGGCGGCAGTATGCCGTTCGCCCAGGTCACCTTCGCCGTCCGGCCCGCGGGGGGCGAGGGGGAGTGGCAGGTGCTCGGCACCGATGATGCGCCGCCGTTCCGGGTGTATGCCGACACGGCATCCCTGCCCGAGGGGGAGGTCGAGCTCATCGCGGTGGCCAAGCCGCTGGCCGGTGAGGTGGCCTTCGCGACCTCGACCGCAACCGTCGTGCCGCCGGCCGCGCCGCCCGCCGCGGGGGAGCCGGCGCAGGTCACCCTGCCCGGTTCCTTCAACGCCGCGCTGGGCTGCCCGGCCGACTGGGACCCCTCGTGCGCGCAGGCGGCGATGACGTATGACGAGGGGTCGGGCACGTGGACCGCGACCCTGGAGCTGCCGGCTGGCGACTACGAGTTCAAGGTGGCGATCGGGGGCAGCTGGGACGAGAATTACGGTGCGGGCGGGGCGCGCGACGGCGCCAACATCCCCCTCGTGCACGAGGGCGGTCCCGTGCAGTTCACCTACGACACCGAGACGCACGAGGTGGGGACATCGAGTCGATGACCCGGAGGACACATGAACCGTCCCAGCAGTGATGTGCGCGAGTTCCGGGCTCGTGCGACCGACGCCGATCTCGACGACCTGCGCGGTCGGCTCGCTGCGGCGCGGCTGCCCGAGGTGGAGACGGTCTATCGCGCGCCGCCCGATCCTCGGCGCTGGGCGCAGGGTGTTCCCCTCGCTGACCTCACCGACCTTGTCGACTACTGGCGCACCGAGTACGACTGGCGGGTGTTCGAGGAGCGGCTTCGTCGGATCGGACAGTTCCGCACGACCATCGACGGGCTGGGCATCCACTTCCTGCACCGGCGGTCCGCGCGTGCCGACGCCACCCCCCTGATCCTGACCCACGGCTGGCCCGGCAGTATCGCCGAGTTCATCGATGTGGTCGACGAACTGGCCGACCCGACACGCGTGGACGCACCGGCGTTCCACGTCGTGGTCCCGTCGCTGCCCGGCTTCGGCTACAGCGACAGGCCGGAGACCACCGGGTGGGGGGTCGAGCGGATCGCCTCCGCCTGGGTGGAGCTGATGAGCAGGCTCGGCTATCCGAGGTTCGTGGCCCACGGCGGGGACTGGGGAGGCGTGATCACCACGGTTCTCGGCGCAAGGCATCCCGAACACGTGCTCGGGATCCACTCGACCCTGGCGCAGCCGCCACCCGGACTGACGACCGACGGGCTGACGGAGGAAGAACGCCGGTGGACCGAGGAGACTCGTGACTTCTGGGCCTACCGCTCGGCCTACGCGAAGCAGCAGGCGACCCGGCCGCAGACCATCGGCTACGCCCTCGTCGACTCACCGGTCGGGCTGCTGTCCTGGATCCTCGACAAGTTCGCCGAGTGGACAGACACCCAGGACAGCCCGTTCGAGACGATGTCCCGGGACAGGATCCTCGACGACGTCACGCTGTACTGGCTGACCCGGACCGGGGCGTCGTCAGCCCGCATCTACTTCGAGAGCCACGGCGGTGTCAACGCGGTCGACCCGGACCTGCTGGTCGAGGTTCCGTCCGCCATCACGATCTATCCCAGAGACATCGAGAAGTGCCCGCGGCCCTGGGCGCAGGAGCGCTATCGGCGCATCGTTCGGTGGAGGGCTGCGGACGCCGGGGGGCACTTCCCGTCTCTGGAGGTGCGCGACCACTTCGTCCAGGATCTGCAAGAGGGCCTGGCAGCGGTGCTTGCTGCCGGCCCTGGACGGCCGTGACACCGGAGGCGCGCTAGCCCACGCCCATCCAGGTGACCACGAGCAACATCGCCGGCATGGCCAGGAAGGTCGTGGCGAAGACGCTGTCCCGCGCGAGGTTCTCGCCGCGGCGGTAGGCCACCGCGAGGATGAAGACGTTCTGGGCGGTCGGCAGCGAGGCCATCACGACGGCACCGAGCACCTCGGCGGTGGAGAGCCCGAGGACGGGGCCGGCGACCAGCCACGTGGCGGCGGGCATGACCGCGAGCTTGAGCAGGACCATGGCCCCGAGCTCGGCCAGGTTGTCCCGGCCGCGCGGCACGGGGGACAGGCGCAGCGAGATGCCGAAGGCCAGCAGCATGCACGGGATGGCCAGGCCGCCGATGAGGTCCACCGGGTCGCGCACGACCGGGGGCAGTTGCACCCCGGTGACGGCCACGACGAGCCCCAGCACGCTGCCGATGGTCAGCGGGTTGGTGATCGGCGACATGACGAGCCGGCGCAATGACACCTTGCCCTGTCCCGTGGCGTCGAGCGCCGCCAGCCACATCGGCTGCAGGAAGAGCAGTTGCATCAGCAGGATGGGCGCGGCCCACGAGGCGTCGCCGAGCACGTAGACCGCGATCGGCACCCCGAGGTTGTTGGAGTTGACGTAGCTCACGCTCATGCCGCCCATCACTGCGTGGGACAGCGGCCGACGCAGGACCACCCGGGCAAACAGCAGGTAGAGGCCGGCGGTCACCAGCACCCCCGCCACGGTGGCGATCAGGAAGCCGGAGAAGAGGACGCTGACGTCGGCGTCGGCGACGACCAGGAAGAGCAGCGCGGGGGAGCCGACCCAGAAGGTCAGGCGGGCCAGCATCTGCTGCCCCTCGCGGCCGAACAGGCCGGTGTGCGCGATGAGCCAGCCGACCGCGATGACGACCGCGATCAGCCAGAACCCCTGCAGGACGGCCACCACGGTGAGCCATTATCCGCGCACGAGGAGGCGGATGGAGGTCGGCCTGCGGATGAGGTCCGCGGTGCTGCGCGTTACGGTGCAAGGGACGGGCCCGCTGCCCGCGGAGCCCACCCCGAGACGAGGAGTTCCCATGCCCAACCCCGTTGTCAGCAAGGCCAGCACGACCTGGAATGGTGACCTGTTCACCGGCAGCGGCAACACCACCCTCGAGAGCTCCGGTGCAGCGACCTTCCCGGTGGAGTGGAACGCGCGTGCCGAGGGGTCGGACACCACGACCACCCCGGAGGAGCTGCTCGCCGCGGCGCACGCCACCTGCTTCTCCATGGCGTTCTCCAACGAGCTGAAGAAGAACGACACCCCGCCGACCGAGGTGCGCACCACCGCCGAGGTCACCTTCGTGGCCGGCACCGGCATCACCGGCATCAAGCTCACCGTCAACGCCACAGTGGAGGGGATCGACGAGGAGACCTTCCAGACCATCGCCAACGGCGCCAAGGTGGGGTGCCCGGTCAGCCAGGCGCTGAAGGCCGTCGACATCACCCTGGACGCCACGCTCGCCTGACCGCAGTCCCGACCCAACCTGGGCACGGTTGACGCGGCTGTGCGACAGCTATACACGTCGCACAGGCGCCTCAACCGTGCCCAGGTTGGTCTTGGGCGAACCGTGCCCAGGCTGGTCTTGGGGTAGACGCCGCGCCTACCCTCGATCTATGGCTCCGGCGGAGGCCGGCGGCACCCTCGAGGTGCGCCTGGTCGGCAGGGTCGCGGTCCGCGTCGCGGACGGGTGGCGCGACGACTGGCCGCGCCCCGCCGCCCGCCGGCTCGTGGCGCTGCTCGCGCTCTCCGCCACCCGGTCGGTGCCGCGGGAGGTCGTCGCGGACCGGCTGTTCGGTCACCTGCCCCCCGACCGCGCGCTGCGGAACGTCTCCAAGGCGCTGAGCCAGGCGCGGACGGTCCTCGGGCCGGGAGTCCTTGAGGCCGATGCGGCGGGTGTCTGGGTGGCGGACCCGGTCCAGGTGCGCACCGACGTGGCCGTGGACGCCGACCGGCTGCGGCACGCCGTGGCCGATCCGCCTCCGCCCGGGGACTGGCCGGACCTGCGCACGCGTTTGGCGCGGGCCGACCAGCTGCTGGCCGAGGACCTCTACGAGGACTGGGCCCAGGAGTCCCGGCAGAGCCACGAGAGGCTGGCGCTCGAGGCGGGCACCGCGCTGGCCCGGGCCAGCGGCGCCGGGAGCGACTGGTCGTGGGTCCTGTCCCGCGAGCCCTGCGACACCGAGGCCTGGGCGGCGGTGCTCTCCGCGGCCGCTGACCGCGGGCCCGAGGAGCTCGACACCGCGTATGCCGAGTGCCGGCTCGTGCACTCCCGCGAGCTCGGTGCCCGACCGGCCGATGCCCTGCGTCAGTTGGTGAGCCGGCTCCGCGAAGGACAGCCGACGCACCGGGCCCCGGACGCCACGGTCGGGCACCGGGACGAGCTGCGGTGGATCGAGGACCGCGTGCCCACCACGGCCCGGGGCGGCGACACCTGGGTGCTGCACGGGGCCGCCGGGATCGGCAAGACCCACCTGTTGCGACGGGCGGCCGACGACCTGCGGGAGCTCTGGTGCCTGGTCGCCTGGGCCACCTGCGTGTCCGGCGACCCGGCCGGCCCGTACGCGCCGCTGGCCTCCGCGCTGCGGTTGAGCCACTCGGGCTCCGACCCCGTGCTCGAGGTGCTGGAGCGTGGGGGGTCCGGCGCCCCCGAGGGGTGGTCGGCGACGCGTCTTGCCGACGACGTGGCGGCGCTGCTCGAGCACGACGGAGAGCCGGTGGTGCTGGTCATCGACGACGTCCACTGGGCCGATCCCGTGCTGAAGGCCCTGCTCACGCGGCTCTGCTCGCTGGCGGCCTCCCGTCGGTGGAGCCTGGTGATGGCCGGGCGCAGTGACGAGTCCGACCACCCGATGCCACCCGTGCCCACCGGGACCGGGGTCCTGCGCGTCACGCCGCTGGCCCCCGACGACAGCGCCGTGCTGGCACGGCGCCTGCTCGGCCAGGAGGAGGCTACGGACCCGACAGCCTCGGAGGCGGTCGTGCAGGCCCTCGTGGAGCGCAGCGCCGGGAACCCCTTCTTCCTGACCGAGCTGGCCCACGGCGCCGGCGGCGCCCCCGTGACGGGCCCTGACATCCCCGACCGGATCCAGGCCCTGCTCCGCCGGCGGGTCGGCCTGCTCGCCGACACCGCCCGCGAGGCGCTGGTGCTGATCAGCCTGGCCGCGGAGCAGGCCACCGCCCCACTGCTGGCGGTGATCCTCGGGGACGAGCCCGCGGCCCGGGCGGTTCGGGAGCTCCGGGCGCACGCGCTGCTGAGCGGCACGCCGCTGGAGCCGCGCCCGAACCACCCGCTGCTGCGCGAGGCGGTCGTTGCGGACCTGTCC
>Ga0123333_10001787_pt1 | contig 22539 bp, 20 predicted proteins | sample BioC12SIPDNA_3_FD_89957 | JGI IMG/M metagenome (GOLD analysis project Ga0123333, IMG submission 89957) | Anaerobic biogas reactor microbial communites from Washington, USA - Biogas_R2_B C12 SIP DNA | ecosystem: Engineered > Bioreactor > Anaerobic > Unclassified | place: Washington, USA... | reverse complement strand
ACGACGTACATCACAGAGCTGGGGCTGGATTTCATGCAGCGGCACCTGCAGTCGCATCCGGAGGAACCTTTTTTCTGCCACATCTCGTACGTAGACCCACACGATCCTTACGATCCCCCTGAGCCCTATGCAAGCATGTTCAGCCCAGATGACTTGCCTGATCCCCTGCCGGCCGAGTGGCTGGAGGGCGACTATCCAACGCTCGAGCAAGCCCACCAGGAGTTCCCCGGCTTCCACGAAGTCTATGATCGCCCTGAGGTGATGCGCCGCCTGCGGGCCCTCTACCATGGTTCGCTACGCTTTATCGACGATCAGATCGCGCGGGTCGTGACGTTCTTGCGGGACACCGGCCTATGGGAGAACACAATCCTGGTCTTCACGACGGATCACGGTGACATGCTCGGCGATCACGCGTTGATCACGAAGGGGGTCAAGCCGTATGACACAGGGATCCGCGTGCCGCTCATCGTTGCGGGTGCCGGGATCGCCAACGTCAATACGGACCGTCTCACCTGCACACTGGATTTCTACCCCAGCTTCTGCGACTGGGCTGGCGTTCCCGACGAGGCACGCCCACCTCTAGAGGGTCGGTCGTTCGTCGCGACGTCGGCAGGGGAGCATGATCCTGCTCCATGGCATGAGATCCTCGTCAGTTACGGCGGCGTACAGACCGTGGTCAGCAGCGACGGTTGGCGTCTGACGCGCTTCGCCGACGATGAGCGGGGTCAGCTATTCCACCTGATTGACGATCCTGCAGAACAGCTGAACCTGTACGATGATCCGGCATACGCGGTGGTCCGTCAGCGACTGCTAGAGCAGCTGGTGCGTGCGCTAGGCCGGGCCGGCAACGTGCCGCACTATCGCAATATGCCGGTGGTCGACGGGGCAAAGCGCATTCCTGTTGGACCGCGATTCGAGGGCGCGGTGCCGCTCTACGGTGACGCGTAACGCGTAGCGCGCCTGGTAGTACTCGATTGCTTGATGGAGACAAGAGAACACTCTGGGAGGAAGCCATGGTGAAAATCGCCTTTATGGGTGCTGGGAGTACCGTCTTTGCCAAGAATGTCCTGGGCGACTGCATGCTGAGTGAACCTCTACGCGATGCTGAGATCGCCCTCTACGACATCGATGGCGACCGACTGCGTGAGTCGCGGTTGATGTTGGACGCGCTCAACAGGAACGTGAACGCCTGTCGGGCGACGATCACGTCCCACTTGGGAGTGGCTGAGCGCAGAGATGCGCTAGCAGGGGCCAGCTACGTGGTCAATGCGATCCAGGTCGGCGGCTACGAGCCTGCTACTGTCATCGATTTCGAGGTGCCCAAGCGCTTTGGACTACGCCAGACTATCGGCGATACCCTGGGCATCGGCGGCATCTTCCGGGCGCTGCGCACGATCCCGGTCTGCCTGGACTTTGCGCGCGACATGGAAGACGTCTGTCCAGATGCCTGGTTTCTCAACTATGTGAATCCGATGGCGATGATCACGGGCGCGATGCTGCGTGGGTCCGGGATCAAGACCGTGGGACTGTGTCACTCGGTCCAAGCCTGCGCGCGGGGTCTGTTGGGGCACCTGGGGATGCTGGACGATGTGAATGTGCTGCAGTGGAAGATCGCTGGCATCAACCATCAGGCGTGGCTGCTGGAACTCACCGACGGTGGCCAGGACCTGTACCCGGAGGTGAAGCGCCGCGCGAAGGCGATGAACGCGGCTGCGCTGGACGGAAGTGGCAGCAAGCACTGGGATATGGTGCGCTTCGCTTTGATGGACATCTTCGGCTACTACGTGACTGAGTCGTCAGAACACAGCGCCGAGTACATGCCGTATTGGATCAAGAGCCAGTATCCCGAGCTGATCGAGCGGTACAACATCCCGTTGGACGAGTATCCGCGACGGTGCATCAACCAGATCGCGGCGTGGAAGGAGCGAAGCAAGGAGCTGGTGGCGAACCCCGATCTGACGCACACTCGCACCCATGAGTATGGCTCGTACATTATGGAGGCTATGGAGACCGACGTGCCCTTCCGCATCGGCGGCAACGTGCTGAACACCGGATTGATCACCAACCTACCCCAGAAGGCGGTTGTCGAGGTCGCCTGCCTGGTCGACCGCAACGGGGTGCAGGGTACGTACGTGGGTGAGCTGCCCGAGCAACTGGCGGCGCTGAACCGGACCAACATCAATGTTCAGCTCTTGACGATCGAGGCGGCCTTCACGGGCAAGCGTGACGCCGTCTACCACGCGGCGATGCTCGATCCGCACACGAGCGCCGAACTAACGCTCGACCAGATCCGCGCGCTGTGCGACGCGCTGATCGAGGCGCACGGGATGGAGGCGGTGTTTGCCTGACGCCATCGTGGTCGACTACGATCCCGTTTGGCCCGAGTCTTTCGACAGGCTGGCGGCGGTGCTCGCTCCTGCCCTCGGCGGACTGGCGGCCGCAATTCATCACGTAGGCAGCACAGCGATTCCGGGGATGGCGGCGAAGCCGGTCATCGATATCGACATCGAGTTGGTGCCTGGTGTTTGTTTGGAGGCTGCGACCGCTGTGCTGCAGTTGCTGGGGTACGTGTACCAAGGGGATCAGGGCATTCCAGATCGGTACGCCTATAGCCGGAGATCGCCCGACGTTCCGTTCACGGAAGCTCGGCCCATTTGGCCCGCCCACCATCTGTATGTGTGCCCATCGGGGTCTGCTGAGCTGGCGAGGCATCTGGTCTTTCGGGACAAGCTCAGAGCGAGTCCCGAGCTCCGCCAGGCCTACCTGGAACTGAAACAGGCGGCACTTGCCCGCGCACAGGGCGTGCGGCAGATCTATGTGGATGAGAAGGCCCGGCTGGGAGAGACGTTTTTCCGGGAGGTGTTGGGATGAAGCCTATAGCTGATGCGTTTGTCAGTGTCTGCGAGTCGCCTGACCCGGACCGCGTTTTCTGCTACAGCCCCGGTCTGGCCCGGCTATCGAGCGGCCGCTTGGTGGTGACCACGGATTGGGGTGGGCCAGGATTGGCAGAGCTCGATGGACCCAAGGCTGAGATTCCGGAGGCGCAGCGCTTCTGGCAGGGCCGTATCTACACCTCTGACGACCGAGGGCGCACCTGGGACTTCCGTGCATATTACCCCTTCATGCACGCGAGACCCTTCGTCGCCGGAGAGTCGGTCTACGTTCTGGGGCACGCACGCGATCTGATGATCGTTCGCTCGGACGATGCGGGTGAGACGTGGTCGGGACCATCGCGGCTGACAGACGGGCAGTTCTGGCACCAAGCGCCTTGCAACATGCACTACGCTAACGGATGTGTCTATCTGGCGATGGAGCGCCGGGTCACACAGGACATCCGCACCTGGTACGTGGGTGAGATGGCGCCGGTGCTCATGCGGGGACGGCTGGGCGCCGACCTGCTGCTTCGCCAATCGTGGGCTTTCGCGTCAGAGCTCTCGTTCCGCGATGTGCTCCCGAACGTAGAGACTGACCCGGCGATTGACTACTTCGGAGTTCCGTTCTGGGACTGCCCGTATCCCGCAGGCAGCGACGTCGCGCCTGGACGCAATTGCGCGCCTATCGGTTGGCTGGAGACGAACGTTGTGCAGTTCGTCGACCCCGACCATCTGTGGACCGATCCCGAAGGCAAGACCTTCCACCTCTGGATGCGGGCACACACGGGTGGAACAGGGTATGCGTGCATTGCCAAAGTCGTCGAGCTGGGGTCAGAGCCAGGCAGCGGGCGGATGACCACGCTGCTGGAGACGACGCCCTCAGGCAAGCGTGTGCTCTATGTGCCGTGCCCGGGTGGCCAGATGAAGTTCCACGTACTGTATGACGACGTGACCCACCTGTACTGGCTGCTGAGCACCCAGGCCACCGATAGCATGACGCGGCCGGGCCGCCTGACCGACGACCGGTTCAACCTACCCAACAACCAGCGCCGCAGGCTGCAACTGCATTTCTCGCGGAACATGATCGACTGGTGCTTCGCGGGGCTGGTGGCCGTTGGCCCCGCAGAGCATGCCTCACGGCACTATGCCAGCATGGTGATCGATGGCGACGACCTACACATTCTCAGCCGCTCCGGGGACAGGCGTGCCCACAGTGCTCACGATGGCAACATGATCACGTTCCACACGGTTCAGGGCTTTCGAGACTTGGCGTACTAGCCAGGAGCGATAGAGGTGATGAAGGACGGTAACGTACTCACAACGCCTGGGACGTTCGTGATTGGCTGCAACTACTGGGCTTCGCACGCCGGGACGTCGATGTGGTCTGACTGGCGGCCCGGCGTCGTCGACGCAGACCTGAGGCAGTTGGCCGAGGAGGGCCAGCAGGTGCTCCGGGTCTTCCCACTCTGGCCCGATTTCCAACCACTGACGCAGCTCTACGGCGGTGGCGGCCAGCCGGTGGAACTGCGGACCGGCGAGGAGCCATTGCCGGATACCGACGCGGGGCGCGCTGGGGTCTCCGAGGAGATGATGGACCGCTTCCGCTTTCTGGCAGACCGGGCCGAGGTCTACGGTCTGAGGCTGTTGGTGGGGCTGGTGACTGGCTGGATGAGCGGACGGTTGTTCGTTCCCCCTGCCTTTGAGCGTCTCAACGTGTTGACGGATCCGATGGCAGTGATTTGGGAGGTACGCTTCGTGCGCCACTTCGTGCGCACGTTCAGGAATCACCCCGCGATCCTGGCCTGGGACTTGGGCAATGAGTGTAACTGCATGGCCGCTGCGAGCCGAGAGGAAGCTTGGGTATGGACCAACGCGGTGGCGGGTGCCATACGACAGGAGGATGCGACGCGACCCATTGTCTCGGGAATGCACAGCCTATCGCCGAGCCGAAGCGGGACATGGCGCATCCAGGACCAAGCAGAGCTGACCGACGTGCTGACGACCCACCCTTACCCCATTTTCACGCCGCACTGTGACCAGGATCCCATCAACACCATCCGCAACGGGCTCCACGCGACAGCGGAGACCCGGCTCTACTCTGACATCGCGGGTGTCGCCGGGCTGGCGGAGGAGCTGGGCACGCTGGGCCCGTTTGTGTGCAGCGAAGATGTCGCCGCTTCCTACGTGCGCATGGTCCTCTACTCACTCTGGGCACACGACTGTCACGGCTTGCTCTGGTGGTGTGCGTATGATCAGAAGCACCTCACCGGAGCGCCCTATGACTGGGATCCCTACGAGCGGGAGCTGGGCCTGGTGCGTGCCGATCGCGAACCGAAGCCGGTCCTGCAAGAGATGCGGTCGTTCCGTGAACGAATCGAGCGCCTTGGCTCCACCGAGTTGCCGGCGCACACGGCGGAGGCCGTGTGCATTCTGAGCGAGGGGCAGGATCAATGGGGGGCGGCATACAGCGCATTTGTGCTTGCCAAGCAGGCCGGATTCGATCTGCGGTTCCAGTACGGCGATCAGCCGTTGCGGGATGCCAGCCTATATCTGGTTCCCTCCCTGTCGGGATCGCGCTACTTCTCGCGGAGGTTCTGGTTGGACCTGCTCAAGCGGGCGGAGGAGGGGGCCACCGTCTACATATCGCACCGCGATGCGATGCTCGTGCCTTTTGCAGAGTACTTCAGGGTGGAGGTCGTGACGCGTGAGCGGCGAACTGCGCCCGCGGAGATCGCACTTGGGGGTTCTCAGCATTCGGTGAGTCTGCCGATCGGCGGCCCTATCCGCCTCAACCTGCGCAGCACGGGCGCACGCGTCCTGGCAAACGAGGTCGATGGAAATCCCGTCTTCACCCGAACCGCCTTGGGGAAGGGGACGCTCTACTTCCTGTCGCTACCATTGGAGACCTACCTGAGTGAGACGCCAGGCGCGTTCCATCTGACCGGCGCGCCTCCATACTGGCGCCTCTATGCACAAGTGGCGTCGGCCCAGATCGCGAAACGGATCGTGCGCGAGGATCATCCAATGGTTGGGGTTACGGAGCATCCCGAAGGTGGGGGCGCTAGTTGCCTTGCCATTCTCATCAACTACAGTCCAGAACCCGTACGCACGAATCTGAGCCTGGCAGCGGGCTGGTCGGTGGCGGAGACGCTCGTCGGCGAGCCACCGCGCAACGGTGTCTGCGCGATTGCGGCCAACGATGCTACGGTGCTGCGTTTGCGACGATAGGGGCGGACGACCGGCGCAGCGCCCCAGTAACGTGTGCGTGCTTGACAGCGACCGCGGTCAGGCAAAGCTGCCGCTTTCGAGACCTGCCAGAATGATCTGAAGGGACGGGGCCGGAGAGATCCGGCCCCGTCCCTGTGAGCGTGCACCGATGGCTAGTCGCACAACTTCGCGTAGTTATAGTCAGCTGCGCAATCCAGAACCTATTCGCGATCGGGGTCGTTGCGGTGGATATCAACTACGGGCAAGACGGGCTCCAGCTTGGGTAGCCTGGCTCGGGCTGCAGCGGCGCCCTTGGTCATCGGCACGTGGACGTCACCCATTCCAAGTTCATTGAGTTTCTCCTGAGTGGGCCAGCCGGTCTCCAGGTCCCACCCTCGCAACCGCAGGTATTCGTCCATCACAGGGCGGAACTGCTCGCGGTCCAGCGCGATGCGTTCACCGATTTCAGGGTTGATCCAGTTCTCATCGTACTCAAAGGAGGGGAGAACGCGTTCGTCCATTGTGCGGTCGCGGCCAAAGTGGCGGATGGTGTTCGCTCGTTCGAGGTTCAATATGCGCTCCGCCGCCCGGCTGAACTCTACAGGATCCCAGTCGATGCCTGTACCTGCAGCGAAGAGGTGGGCCTCCGTGTCGGGACCGTCGATGTCACCCACGCGCACGAAGTGATCGTCTGTCTGCGTGCTGTAGATGAGTGGGAAGACCTGGTCGTCGGTAGGCAGACAGTCTTTGATAACCGAGCGCAACCCGTGGAAGGCTGCCGGAATTGCCTTGCCCTCATAGCCGCTGAGCGGATCGAGTGTGTCAGCACGGCCATAGACGCGTTCGCCGATGGCTCGCATCTGGTCCCATGTAATGGGATTCTCTCCCATGCCTCCGATGCCCCATGGCCCCATGTGCATGACGCTCTGGACGTAGCCATGGGTACTGCTGGCGGGGTCGCGAGTATCCATGGCCCAGTGAAGCGCAGCGACGATCCAAAAGGGATACACGATGCGGTTGATGAACGTCGCGTGACCGTCCCAATGGCCTGAGTAGCCCCAACCGGTATAGTAGCGACGCATGATCTCGACGCCGAGGTCGAGCTCGTGTGCAGCTCGCCACGCGCCATCAGCCAGAGCCTCGCCTATGCCTTGCCGGTAGGCGGTAGCATCCAGGAGCGCGACCCAGAAATCGGGGGAGTTCCAATCCATCGCTTGGCCATTGATATCCGAGATGAGCCCGTGGGCTTGGGAACTCCTCAGCCACGGTACGATGCCGACGAGGATGTCCCAATGGTTGAGTCCCAGGCGGTTGGCGTGCGTGTTGAGTTCGAACGTCCCGCTTATCCCCAGATTCCAGCCATAGAGCGCCCCGCGGCCGCCGCCAAACACCCCGCTGACGCAGCCCAATACGCTTGACCATTTCTGATCGAAGTGGCGGCCTTGGACATTGCGGAACTCGGCACGGCAGGGCGTGACGCAGTATTGTGTGCACGGCACGGCTCGAACCTCTCCGCCTCCCTCTTGCCGTAACTGCTCATTCATCCTGGCGATCCGATCTCTGGCGCTGCGTATGCCCTGCACGGCCCGGATGACGTCTTGGAAGAGCGCATGGAGGCGTTCGGGATGAGCAATCGCTACTTGGCCGCTTCCGATGACGCTGACCGCCTTGAGCTTCTTGCTGCCCATGACCGCACCAAATCCGCCCTGCCCAGCGACGGATGTGCTGCCGGTGTGGATTGTGGCAATTCGCGACAGAGCTTCGCCCGCCGGGCCAATAGTCAGCGTTCTGACGCCCCGCCCATCAGCGGCGGTAATCGCTTCCTGCACCTGGAGGGCGTCCATACCCCACAGCTCGTGCGCCGGGAGCAGGGAGACTTCGTCGTCGCGGATCAGGATCCGAACGGGCGTATCGCTCGCGCCGGTGATAACAACGCCGTCGTAGCCGGCAACCTTCAACTCGTGTCCCCAGTTCGCTCCGATGTTGGCGCGCGTGAACCAAGTGTATGGGTGCCCCTGAGGCCCAAACGTGCAGATGGCAGTGCGCCCCGAGTAGGGAGAACGCGCCCCCGTCAGCGCACCGGGGATGATCATCAGGGGGCAGCGTCCATCGAAGGGGTCTACGGGCTCTGGGTACTCGTCCCAAAGGATCTTGGCGGCGATGCCCCGCGCGCCAATGTAATCAGGGATGTAGGGCTCGGTGGGTTCAGCCCAGATGCGACCCGAGGACAGATCAACACGCAGCAGGCGATTCTGCCAACCATATGTGGGCGCAAAGCGTCCCAGTGTGACGGCCTTGTGTGGCACGATGTTAGCTCCCAGTATCGATATCGTCGTTATTAGGGTTCACGGTCGTGCTGTTCACGGAAGATGCGGAACAGCGCGCTGCGGGTGGGTGGCGTAACGGCGAGGAGAGCCTCGGTGGTGTGGTAGAGTCCTGCCAACTCGCCGATATAGGCTTCGGTCAGATGGGTGGATTGGCCACCACCGCGGTGCAGTTCCGAGTCGAGCGCAGCTCGAAGCCACAGCAGACGCCAGCGCCACGCTGTCCGTGCCCAATTGGGCAGCCTGAGTGCCACAGCGTCGAGCAGGTCGATGGTATCTTGGGCGTGGGGTTGCTCAGCGACGCGATAGAGCACCTTTCCGCACAGATCGTCAGGCGTGTGGACTTCGCTGGTCGTGACTTGCTCGCGGACGTCTGGGCTGAGACCGTGCCCTAGACCCGCCTCCATGGTGCTGACAACCGAGACGATGTTGTGGGCGACATCCGGCGAGAACTCGTAGGACGCATACTCCTCGACAATGTCGTTGGCGGGCCGCTCGGGGGCCCAGTTGAGCTGCAGGAGGAGCACCTTATTGATGTCTTCGTAGATCCCCTCAGAGTAGGGGAAGCTACCCGAAATTAACGAGCCGTTGCGCCGTTCGTACGCCTCCCAATTCGCCGGTCGCGGGTTCATGCCGTACCCGCCCCAGGGCGAATTGCCCTCCATGCTGATTTCGGGGAAACTGACCACGGGTAGGTCGCCGGGCACACCGTGGTCGCGCAAATGCTGCGGGAATCCCCCGAAGTCCCCTGCCAGGAGCAGGTCGACCCACTCAGGCGCGCCATCCGAGAAGGCTCGCGCCAGTCCTTCCCACTCACCGGTGGTGAAATGGTCGAAATACCAAGTAGACAGCACGATCTTGGTGTTGGGTAGCTGATCGCGGATCAGCCTGGCGACGGGCTCCGCCGTCCGCAGGAAGCCATTGGCTCCCCACGGTGCGCACTGCGCACAGGTGCAGCCTCCTTGGTCGTAGGGCCAGATCCATACGTAGGCGATATCAAGATCCTGAAACGCAGCGAGCACCTCACGGCGGGCATCCAGGATGTAGTCCAGACCGCCGGGCTCACTGGGGCAGATTTCGCGATGGTAGTGGCCACCCGGCGGACTCGTGTAGCCATCGTGCCCTGCTGTCCAGTCGGCCCGCAGGGCCTCTGGGCTGTTCGCGTAGCCCTCGTTGGCCAGCGTGGTGAGCGCGGCGCGGATGCCTACTCTGTTCGCTGCGTTCAGGATGCGACGAAGGCGCGTGATCATCTGCTGCGCTTTGGGGTCGGTGATTCCGGCGTACTGGTGCATATCGAACCAGACACTTAGCGTATTGCACCCCCAGAGCGCGAGATCCTCGACGTAGCGCTCGATCTCTTCGACAGGCGCAGCCTCATAGTAGTTGCCAAAGTGCGTGGCGAAGTATATCCCTCGAACCGGTCGCGCTGGCACCGACACGCCGCGCCAGGATGAGGGCTCGATAGCACCGTCGCCGAAACGGCAACCGCGCGCAAACTTACCGACCCCATAGAGCAGCCCTCGTGGGTCGTTCCCAGTCAGCTCTATGACGTTACCGGCGGCTTGCGCAATCCTGAATCCCTCAGCACCGATCGTCGCATCCAGTCCCAGTCGCAGGATCAGATCAGCCGTGCCGGCACGAGTTACAGGAACTCGACTGCGCTCTGCGGACCGTTCGGTGAAGAGCTCGATGGCGCGCTCCACGATGTTGTCAGGGTCGCCTTCGTAGTCGACCCGGATGGCGCGTACCATAGGCTACGCCACCTTGAGGTCGGGGTTGTCGGGACCGAAGTGCTTGAGCATCACGAGCGGGTCGGTCGACGATGCGTTGGTGATCGTGACCCCCTCATGGGCTGCTGCCTCGCTGACGAAGTACTCGTCATGGGTTAGCTGTCCGAAGCGGATCAGGGTGGGGGTCTCCACAGGCCAGACACCCATCTGACCGTGGCCCTGCATCATGATCATACCATATGCAGCCGCATCACGGATGGTCGCGGTGCGACCGGGCAAGACCGTGAGCTCCTTAGCGCTGAGGGCGGTGCTGCGGTAGCAGATCCACTTCTCGACATACCCTGCTTCCTGCATCTCATTCAGTGGCGCGACGGGGCGTGGCGCCATGAAGTGGTGTGCTACGAAGTTCGCATCGACGTTGGCGTCCCAGTCCAGCAACCCCAGCATGTGCTCATAGTCGCCGACCTTATCTTGAGGGATATCCTTCCAGAAAAGCTCCGGCCCCACGATCTGGTCATCCACCAGCGACTGGAACATTGAGAAGACGTCGGAGGCCGCCTGTGGCTCATATGTACAGAGACTGCCAGGGGCGTGGAGCACGCCCGATGGGACGTCCCAACCGGTGCCCGGACGCAGGCGGTACGCCCGCGATAGATCGGTGATGCGGTTATCGCCGGCCTCGAAGTTGCCCAGACACTCGAGCACCTGCTCGCGTGTGGTGCCGGGCTCCAGACCGAAGAAAGTGAAGGGGAACCGCCCACCGTAGTTGTTGACCTGTGGTGGGAAGTAGTAGGCCTCGGGCTTGCCACGCAAGCCCACGGCGGCGGCGTCCTGGTCGCGATGGTGGACGTGGTGCGGCAATGGCCCCAGATTGTCGAAGAACTTGGAGTAGACAGGCCAAGCCCCGTAGGCGTCCCACAGACGGTCGCCGATCAACTGGCCTTTGAGCTCTGCGACGGCATCTCGCAGCAGTACCCGCTCGGTGATCCCCCCATCTTCGAAGATGATCCAACTTAGCCCCTCATGGAGAGCCGTCAGCGGGCCATTGTCCGCCGGGGTCGTGGACGAAAACCAGCGCTCATCGATGCCGCCACGAGCGCCACCCAGCGCGTAGTAATCGTCTGGGTGTAGCTTGATGCGACGACCAGGCACACAGAATGATCGCGGTACCCAGTTAGGGGCTAGTCGTACGATGCCCTTACCTTGTTCGAACGCGTGGTTGGTAACAGACTTGCTCACGGTTGCCTCCTAGTCTGAGCTCAGGGTATTCTCGGTTCGGCCAGAATCTCACGGACCTCCAGATCTAAGAAGGTCCGCGGATAGGCCGGTTTACAGACAATGGCTGTATCGGCGCCGCTGCTTGTTCCGCCGACGGCGATCACTTCCCGGTGCATGTCGAGGTAGCCCGCATCGGCTGCCATCAGAATGCATTCTACGGCGACCTTCATCCCTTGAGAGAAGCGATAGAGCGTATCCCGAACGACCTCGTCGGGGGTCCGTCCGCCGTGCGCGCCGGTAAAGGCGGAGTTCACGCTATCGCCCAGGGCGTGAACCCCTGTGTGCACGATGATACCCAAGGCCACGAGATCCGCTTTTTCCTCGGGGGTCATCACCCATCCCTCGCGCTCCCAGCTATGGCAGATCGAAACGGCAATTGTCCGGATGCCAAGAGGCGCTAGGAGTGCCTGGGCCCGCCTAGCGGTTCGCCCGTGTGACGATGCGACGACGACCTGCTGGATGCCGAGCGCAAGAGCCCGCTGTTTGACGATTTCCAGTGTCGCGTCGGTGTTGTGTTCGCCGCCGCGATCGAAAAGCAGCGTTCTCGACTCCATCTGTGACCTCCTTGGCGAGTCATTCGGGACCCTGCACTGTCGATTATACGGCTGCTCGCAGACCCGGTAAAGGCCCATACCGGCATACAGAAAGCGCTCCAGACCCTGAGAAGGTCGGAGCGTTGGCCGGGCGAGCCACGTGAAGTCGTCAGTTGCGATGGACGCCGCCGCCAGCGCTAATCGAGCCTTCGGTGTCGCCGCAGTAGACGCTGCCGCCGGCCTTCACATCTCCGCCTACGTTACCGCATTGCACGCCGCCGCCAGCGCTGATCGAGCCTTGCACATCCGTACAAGCCGCGTCACGTCCGGCATCCACGTCACCCCCGACGGTCGCGCAGGCTATGTCCCGGCCGGCGTCTGCGTCGCCACCAATGTCGCCACAGGCGATGTCGGTGCCCGCGCGAGCGTCGCCGCCGATGTTGCCACACGTCACGGTTGTTCCGGCGGTGACGTCGCCGGCAATGTCTCCGCGAACGGTGACAGAGGCATTGCTCGTGAGACCTGCCAGGTCGCCCGTGACTTCCAAGACGAGCGGCTCGGGCAAGTCCGCGTCCACGACAGCGCCGTCTATCCGAATCTCAATCGACCGGCCTTCATAGGTACGCCCATCCAACACGATCGTAGCCATGCCTTTTCCTCCCGTTACCTGCTGCTCTCTCTCGTTCTATCGCGCCGCATCGCTATCGTCGGGATCGCCGTCATCTGGGGGCTCACCCCTGGTGAGCGCTCGAACGACGATGCCTACGACGAAGATCACGCCACCAACCCCCAGGAGCGCGAGCGCGCCCGATCCTGCTCCGGCAATGGCCAGCACAATCCCAACGAGGAAGAGCGTATCGCTTGCTTTCATGCCCTGTACTCCTATGCTCGAATCCTGGAGGAAGACTCATCCGAGTTGCCACCACGCGTCTGCGCCCCGCGCACCAGCAGTCGGCCTATACGGGGCCATAGAAACCGTACCCGGTCAGTCTAGCACGGCCATACCGAGGCGCAAGCCAAGCGGCCACGTCCCAACGTGTGCATGCTTCGCCGAGATGATCAGCCACCGTTCATGCAAGGCCAGCCGCAAGTAGATGCTCCCGGCTTGACCCTGCTCTGGGATGCGATATCCTGGGCCGCAGCCAGGTCGCTACGCGGGAGGAGGGAAGAAGGTGCAGCGATGACCACACAACTGGAGCTTCGCATTGCGACTGCGCGCCGTGCTGCCACCTATGTCAACCAAGGGTATCATTGTTCTGAGGCTGTGGTGAAGGCCGTGGCACCTCACGTTGTGCGTGATTGGTGTCCCGCCTGTCTGAGGAGTGCGACGGGTTTCGCCGGGGGGCTCGGGGGTACGCGGATGGAGCTCTGTGGCGCGCTTGCTGGCGGTGTCTTGGTCATTGGCGCGCTCTTCGGTCGCATCACCCTGGAAGACGATGCGCTCGCCCAGCGCCTAGCAGCTCAGTTCCGTGAGCGATTCATCGAGACATTTGGTATGACTCAGTGTGCGGCTCTGCGTGAGAATGTCGTGAATGTCGATGGAGGGCTCGGCTCCTGCTCGGAACTGGTGGAGCGAGCCACGATGGTGCTGTTGAGCTTGCTCGGAGAAGCCGGTGTGCAGCTCAAGGAGGAGTCATCTGAGTAGCTGCGACGCCGATCGCTGCCAAGGGTATAGCCGTCCGCCACCAACGATCCCTGGTTGCGGGGTGGTGGCGGCCTCCGGCGATCGTTGTATGCCTGGATCATCGAGACCGACACTCATCTTCATCGCCGCCCCTCCGGAACCCTAGCCAAGAACAGCTCAGAATCGTCTTTGGCGTGCACTGTGCACTCCGCCAAGCAGGCCGGCAGAAACGCCGAGTCGCCCTGGCGGTAGTCTGCGTGCCCGCCATCCCACGCCAGCTCCACGGCGCCGGCCGTGACCAGAAGAATGGCGGGTCCACTCCCCTTGTCCAGGATGTGCTCAGTGCCAGGCGCAAGACGCCATCGTCGGACCTCGAACTCGGGCGCGGGTGTGCGGTAAGTCGCCGCGGTGACGCCCTCTCGCAGGGTGCACGCATCGCCCTCCAGGATCTGCGGCTGCTGAGGTGTCGTGTCCGCGATCCTCAGGAGCGTCTCAGCATCCTTGTATTTTGGGGTTAGCCCCACGCGCACGACGTTGTCAGAGTTGGCCATACACTCTACGATATTGCCCCTCAGATAGGCGTGAGGCACACCGGCATTGGTGAAGATGCCCTCGCCAGGTCTTAGGTGAACGAGGTTGAGCAGGAACAGCGTAAACACGCCCACATCACGGTTGCCATACTGCTGACAAAGCTCCAGAAACCACAACTCGGTCTCGGTCAGTCCTCCAACGTTCGCTGATAGGCGCTGAGCCAACGCATCAACTGTGGTTGCCAGGGCGTTGGGCTCCTCCAGGGCGCGGCGGATCAAGGCAGCGAAGAGCGCGTGGGTGAGACGCGATGACACGTCTGGTGCGGGGTTTTCACTCCCCGCAACCAGCTCCGTGGCCGGTCCGCCGATGAACGTGGCGATCTCAGGATAGTGCTGCAGGGTGGCGGATAGCTCGTGAAAGGGTTTGAAGCCAACCAGGGCTGCCAACCCATCCAGGGCAATGGCGACCTCGGGTTTGTGATTGTCATCAGGGTAGTGAACTGGGTCCGCAGCGTGGAGTGCCGCGGCCTGAGTTCTGCTGGGATGCGCTTGAATCGAGAGCGCCTCGCCGGCTGAGAGTACCTTGAGCAAGAAGGGCAGCGCGCCGAAGCGACGCATGACCTCGATCCCCAAGGTCGGGCTGGGGTGCGAGGCGATCCACGTGTCAAGGCGCGCGGTCACGCCGTCGTCAAGCTCCACCTCGGAGGGTGCGTTGGGATGCGTGCCCAGCCAGAGTTCCGCATAGGGTAGGCCTGGCTCTGGATCTTGCCCGAGTAGGCGAGGGATGAACGCCTCGGCATCGCGCGTCCCCCAGGCATAGTGCTGGATCTGGTTACGCATCCGGTACGGACGGGGCACCACTACAGATGGTCGGCTCATATGGGTCGCTCCTTCTGCAGATAGGATCAGGTCGGCTGATTGTAGCACAAAGGAGTTGCCGCGCAGAAACGTTACCGTTCGGTTACAGGTGGGTTACGAACGTATGTTCTACCTGCTGGTGAGCCCCACAAGTCGGGCTATCTCAGCTATACTAGAGGCAGTGGCGATGGTTGCCGAAATGCTCCGAACGGGCGGGTTGGCATAGGTGATGTTCTCAACGCATAGGCCGGTCAGTGGAGAAGGTAGATAATGCCTCGGCGAGGTGAGGATCGAGCGCTGGGGCTGGGAGCCAGGCTGCACGCCGTTTACGTGATCGCCCGGCTGCTGGTCAACCGCCCTCGCTGGCCTCAGGGCTTTGCCGAGTGGCTGCGGCTCCGCGCCGCTGTGTCGCTGCCTCGCGCTCGCCGCTTCTGGATCGTCGATATAGAGCGTAGTCCAGCACGGCGCGCTGCTCCTCCACAGGCATGGTGCTCACAATCTCCCATAGTTCTCGGAGGGTGAGGGTGGGGCGGACCGGCTCGGGCGGGAACGTCGGCTCGTCAGCCAATGCCCCGGCAATAGCCTGTACGTCCTCAAAGGCCATGGCGAAGGCGGTGGCCACGGCGCGGATGATGGTGTCTGTGGGTTCCTGCCCATCGCGATATCTGCCACTGATCGTATCGTTGCCCACGCCGCCTGCACGCTCTACCTGACGGACCGATCGAAATCCCTGTCGCTTCATCTCCTGCCCGAACCACTCCCAGAATCGCTCATCAGACATGGTGTATACCCTCCGTTCTGTCGGTACATCCGACATAAGCATACACCTGGAGTGATCCCAAAACAAGCACTCCTGCTGCTGAGTGTCGCCTAATCCGACGGTTGCACCGGGCGCGCTTCTGGTATAGCCTGTTAGTGCGTGCTTGAGGTACGCAGACTTGATTCCCGTTGGGGGAAGCAGTTGATGAAGATCCGAGGTATAGCATGGCTGACCAAGTTCTCTTGTACATATCGGCGGCAGGCGACCTGGAGGCAGAACGTGAGGTTCTTGGACGGGTCGCCACCGAGGTTCCAATCGATCTTGGCTGGCGTGTCGTCCAATCGCCGTTGGGGAATGGTCCTGTGGATCTGTTGGCCGTAGCGCAGGCCGATGTCCACGTTCTGGTGCTGGGGAGTGACATCCGGGCTCCAATCGGGCTGGAGTGGTTGGTGGCTCGTCAGGCAACCCGGCCTCCGACCGCGTTTCTGAAGGCGGACACGCTTCGAACTCCCGGTGCACAAAGCTTCGTGCGCATGGTCGAGGATGTTCAGCCTTGGATTCCCTATCGAAGCACCGCAGAGCTACAACGGGCGGTGCTGGCGTTGCTTTCCGATCACCTGCTCGACAATATCGTGCGCTACGTGCTCCGACCGGAGCAGGTGGTTGAGATCGGCCGTTGGCGGGAGGCGTTGGGCGAACCTGCGGAGCCCGTTGACGAGGCCACCCGGGGCGCCGGGGACAGCAGCGTGCTGCTCTCGCGCGAGCGCTTCACGCCCATGGGCGGCGTTCTTATCGGAAAGAAGGACTCCTGAATCCAGAGGTAAGCCGAGGCCCGGTGCCATTGGTGCTCCCCGACTTCGGTACGAAAGGTCTAGGCGTGTCTGGCTACCCCATTGCACCTGCCGGCCTGAAAGCAGTCAGCCTCACGGACGCGTTCTGGCGTCCGCGTCTTGAGGTTAACCGCCGGGTGACCGTCCCTTATTGCCTGGCCATGGCCCGAAGCTCGGGTGCGATCGACAACTTCGCCCGTGCTGCCGGGCTCTTAGATGGCGATGCAACCGGCCTTCACAACAGCGATGAGGTTGTTTACAAGACGATCGAAGCCGCTTCATATACACTGGGCGATGCATGGGATGCGGGCCTGGATGCGGAACTGGACGCGATCATCGCCACCATCGTCGCTGCGCAGGAGGCCGATGGCTACCTCGTGAGCCGGCGCACCCTTGCGCTGCGGGGTGACCCCAAGGGGCCGGGGCGCTGGTCAGATCTGGGCGGCGACCTGGAGTTGTACCTGGCCGGTCACCTCTACGAGGCCGCCGTTGCACATTACGAGGCCACGGGCAAGCGTGTGCTTCTCGACGTAGCGATGAGGAATGCGGACCTGGTCGACCGGCTGTTTGGGCCGGGGAAGCGGGTCGACGTTGGTGGGCACCCAGAGGTCGAGCTTGCGCTCATGCGGCTCTTTGAGGCAACTGGACGGGAGCGCTATCAGCAGCTGGCAGAGTTCTTCGTGGAGACGCGCGGCACCGTCACCGGCGGCCGAAGGCGTCGAGGGCCGTTCTCGCAGGATCACGTGCCGATACGCGATCAGATGGAGGCTGTGGGCCAGGCGCCAAGGGCTGCCTACTTCTACTCCGGCGTGGCTGATGTCGCAGCCGCCACCGGCGACCATACCCTGGTCGAGGCGCTGGAGCGGCTGTGGCGCGACGTCATCGGCAGCAAGCTCTACATCACAGGTGGCATTGGTTCGCGTCACGAGAACGAAGGGTTTGGAGCTCCCTATGAGCTCCCCAACCTGACGGGCTACAGTGAGACCTGTGCGGCTGTTGCCCTCGCCATGTGGGCTGTGCGCATGTTCAGGCTGTCGGGGAGCGCCGACTACCTCGATGTGCTCGAGCGGACGCTTTACAACAACCTGGTTGCCGGCGTCTCGCTCTCCGGCGATCGCTTCTTCTACTCTTGTCCAATGGCGTCGAATGGAAGGTTTGGTTCCAACGTGGGATGGACGCCCGAGGGCTACTGCGACCCATACACGACGCCCTCAGTCGATCGTAAGCCCTGGTTCGCGTGCGCGTGTTGTCCGCCAAACGTGGCCCGCTGGCTGCCCCAGATACCCGGCCTTGTCTACGCGACCGGAGATGCAGAAATCTACGTGAATCTGTATGCCGCGGGCAGCGCTCGAGTCGTTGTAGGTGGCCACAGTGTCACGCTTCGCCAGACAACGCAGTATCCCTGGGACGGCATTGTGCACCTGTGCGTCGAGCCTGCGGACCGGGCACGGCTATGCCTGAACCTTCGCATTCCTGGATGGGCGCGCGGTACGCCGGTTCCGAGCACGCTCTACCGATTTGTGGACAAGCGTAGCCCGCGTCCAGCCATCTGGCTGAATGGCAACCGGGTGCCAGCGGCCCCTGTCACAGGGTATGTCAGGCTGGAGCGCCTCTGGGAGAGCGGCGACGTCGTGTCACTCGAACTCCCTATGCCCATCCGGCGGCTGGAAGCCCATGCGTCTGTGGCAGCGGACCGCGGCAAGGTCGCACTCCAGCGCGGACCCCTGGTCTACTGCGCGGAAGGGATCGACCACGGCGGTCGCGCACTGGACCTCGTCCTACCCGATGCCGCGACACTGCACGCGGTGAAGCGTCCCGACCTGCTGGGAGGTGTCACGCTGCTGACGGGAACAGCGCTCCGGGCTGGGCAGCCCGTTCCCTTCACTGCCATACCTTATGCTGTCTGGGGCAACCGCGGCCCGGGCGAGATGACGGTTTGGCTTGACCGGGACCCTGTCGGGCAAGCCCCTCCCGATTTCAGTTGACCAATGCCTGGTAGACAAGCTGTTTGAACTGCCACGGTATGGGATACCCCCAGTTCGGATTGAACTGTGTCATCACGACCCCATAGAGCGACAGCTTGGGATCCACCCAGAAGTATGTGCTGAAGGCGCCGCCCCAGTAGTATTCACCGGGATTACCGAACATCCCTGTCTGAGTCGGGTCGAGCAAGACCGCGCCTCCCAGACCAAACCCGTAGCCGCCGTGTACTGCAGGGTTCGCCTTCAGGAACGACACCACTGCCTCGGGCGTGGCCCAGTTCATGCCGAACATCGCCGCCGTGGTGGGGCTAAGGAGACGTGTCCCCATCGTCTCACCGCCGTTCGCCAGCATGGCGGCGAATCGACCGTAGTCGTCCAGTGTCGAGACCAACCCGCCACCACCCCACATCCGCGCCGCCAGCGGGATCGGCACGTCACTGGGCACGAGTGCGCCGCTTTCGGAATCTCGCCGGTAGACGACGGCCAACCGGTGTGCCTTCTGCTCCGGCACGGTGAAGCCAGTGTCGACCATACCCAGGGGTTTGAAGATGCGCTCTCGCATGAACTCCTCGAGGGGCTGCTCCGCGATGGTCTCGACAAGCGCGCCCAGCACGTCAAGGTTGAACCCATAGCGCCACTGTGAGCCTGGGACGAACGCCAAGGGCAGGTCGGCAAGCTTGCGTGCGAAGTCCTGGATTGTCTCGGAAGCGGCGTCATCCGGCGTCTGCGCAAGCGCTTCGCGGTAGAGAAGATCGAGCCTGTCGTCCGGCTGCGATCCGTAGCTGATTCCGGATGTGTGTGTGAAGAGGTGGCGGAATGTGATCGCGGCGTCTGTTTCCTCGAGTTCGGCTTTGCCCTCGCCGCGATCGACCAACAGCTTCATACGCTTGTAGGCGGGAAGGAACTTATGGATAGGCGTGTTGAGGTCGAAGTGGCCTTCCTCATAGAGCAGCATAGCGGCCATGGCTGTGACGGGCTTGGTCATTGACATGATGCGGAAGAGGGTATCTGTGGTCAGGGGCGTTGCGGCTTCGCGATTCTGCATGCCAAAGGCCTCGCGATACGCAATCTCTGACCCTATGCCGATCAGGGCGCCGGCGCCTGAGAGCTCGCCGCGGGTGACGTAGCCCTCCAGCATCCGGCTGACGCGCAGCAGGCGCTCCTGAGCGAGACGGGTTGGATCCATCGGTTGCACAGCGGTCTCCTTATGTGGGTGGTGGATTGCCATTGCCACTTCTATGGACGGGCTATGGACGATAGCCGAGCGACGCGCCCGTTACCGCACTAGAGCTGCAAGAACTGCTCGACCGGGACCACGAAGACGGTGGCTCCACCGGCACGAACCACAACAATCTCGCACTCCGGCTGCCACGGGAACTCAGTCTGCGCCTCATAGGGGATGTAGCGCGTGCTTCCCGGGCAGGCGTTACGAATAACCGAGAGCAGGCTGGGCAAGCGCTTTTCCGAGGTACCGGCGACCAGCGTGACCATGCCTTCCCGAAGCAGTCCGCCTGTCGCGTCGACGATCGTTGAGGCGAACCGGTGTTCCTTGAGATCCTCCTGGAGGCCCTTTGCCTGCCATTGGTACACGATGACGATGGCGAGTCGGTCGGTCATTGGCTGTGCCACGGGTTCTCCTTGTCGGTATGGGCCTCTGTTGGAGGCGTGTGCCCGTCGCTCCGTCGAATCACGGTCCAGGTGCGTTTCTCCTGGTGGTTCGGGACACGCTCGATCTCCCGATTATAGGGTGGCAAGTGCGGGGGGTCAAGTTGGCTACCGCCCAAGATAAGTATAATGTTATGGTCTTTCCCCTCAGTGACGTGGAGGCTAGATATGACACTTGTGCGATGCGCCCTCCTGTGCATGACCGTTTTGGCGTTGTTGCTGCTCCCCGGTGATGTGCTCACTCAGACCGCCCTGCCGATGATAAACCCAGGGTTCGAGATCAGTACGGGCAATGACTACATTGTCGAGGGATGGACACAGGTGGGCGGTGGCGGTCGACGTACGACGACCAACGCCGCATCCGGTGTGGCGTCATTTCAGGCGTATCAGTCAAGTACGACGTCCGAGTATTGCCAGGCAGTGAGCCTGTCAAGCGTGCCGGATGATTGGCCCTCGTATGCGGTGATCGTCTCGGGCCGAGTCGACGTGGGCGACTCGGGTTGGCCCAGTGGTGAGATCCTGGTCAGTTGGGGGGCCAGCGGCGACTGCAGGACAGCGCCAGAGGCCAAGACATCGGTTGGGGTGCTGGATCCCGATAGCCCAGAATGGGCGACGGTGTCGAAGTCGGTTGATCTGGGCGATGCGCTTCCGGGCTTTCTACGCATCTACCTGCGTTCAATAGACCTTGATACGGGGTCAGTCTTCTATGATGATCTCGCGGTTGAGGTCCATAACCCAACGGTCGTCAAGATCAGTGCGGCCGAGGCGTGGTCAGCTTCTGTGCCGGCGGGGGTTGCCGCGCTCTTGCTTGTGATCGCGCTAGCGCATCTTCTGGCCAGGAGGCCGCCGCCAGCCAAGTAAACGGACCCGTATGTGGCCGGGGCGTATCTACTCGTTGTCGAACCGGTGAAGGCCGGCAGCACGGGCTGTTGACGTCGCGGCGGCTAGCTCCCCTTGCGTGGGCCGGCGGTCGATGGGGAGAGCCTCGGTGGCGCACGCCCGGGCACGGTAGGCAGGGCGGTACTGGGCCATGATGTTGACATAGGTATCTGGGCTGATCTCGGTGGCCAGGAAGCGCGCCACCCCATCGGTGCCGGCTAGCCCGCCCGGCAGCACCAGGTGTCGTACGAGCAAGCCGCGCTGTGCCAGCCCCTGATCATTGACGATCAGGTCGCCGACCTGGCGGTGCATCTCCGTGACGGCTGCCCGATTCACAGCGGGGTAGTTGCGTATGCCCGATAGTGCGTAGGCGGTCAAGTCGTTGCTGTATTTCATGTCAGGCATGTAGATATCCACCAGGCCGTCCATCAGCGCAAGCGCCTGCGGGGCATCGTACCCGCCGGTGTTATAGACGATCGGGATGGTGAGGCCGGCATGGTGAGCCAAAAGCAGGGCGGGCACGATCGCGGATGCGACGTGCGTCGGCGAGACGAGGTTGATGTTGTGGCAGCCATGGTCCTGCAGAGACATCATGATCGTCGCGAGTGGCTCCGGGTCTACCGCGATCCCGGCGTGTTCCTGGCTGATGTCGTAGTTCTGGCAGTAGACACAGTGAAGGTTGCAGCCGGAGAAGAAGATGGTGCCGGATCCTCGCCAGCCGCTGAGCACTCGTTCCTCACCGTGGTGGGGGCCATAACTGGCCACATAGGGCGTGGCGCGAATGCCACACGGCCCGGATGTGGCTGTTCGATCCAGATGACAGGCGTTGCCGCACAACGCGCAGTCGTGGAGTGCAGCAGTTGCCGACGCGAGCCTGGTGGTCGCTGCCGGTGACTTACCGTGGTCTGAGCGGGCCGGCTCCATTTGCGATCACTCCTTGTGTGGATCAGGCCGGCGACAGTGCCGGCTGGTGGCCCTATTCTAGCGTGGGCGGTCGACGGGGCAACCGCGGCTGAGATCGGGCGGCCAGTTGGCCTGAGGGGATCATACGTCGAGGCTGCGCTTGACGCGTGGCTCGCTGGCAGGTAGAATTGCGCCGTGGCAGATCAAGCGGAGTTCCCATACCCTAGGCGGCGCTGGATCAGAGCCCTGATCCAGCGGGTCACTCGTGGCATCTTCGCCGTAATATCGGACTTCAGCGTTCTCGGCCGCGAGCACTTCCCCAAGCAAGGTCCCCTAATGGTTGTGGCCAACCATTTCAGCTTCCTGGATCCGGTCGCGATGTTGAGCGTGACCCCCTGGCCGATCGAGTTTGTCGGCGGACTGCACACGCCCAACGCTCCGGGAGGCGTCAGCTGGCTGCGCAAACTCTGGGGATACTATCCGGTCTACCGCGGCACCGGTTCGCAAGTGGCCTTCCGCGCGGCCGAGGCCGTCTTTGCTCAGGGAGGGGTGCTCGGGATCTT